>Ga0209181_10011383_pt1 | contig 11407 bp, 11 predicted proteins | sample MAT05_FD_187208 | JGI IMG/M metagenome (GOLD analysis project Ga0209181, IMG submission 187208) | Freshwater microbial communities from Lake Fryxell liftoff mats and glacier meltwater in Antarctica - MAT-05 (SPAdes) (version 2) | ecosystem: Environmental > Aquatic > Freshwater > Ice > Liftoff... | reverse complement strand
GTAGCCCATCGCCCAAATCCACAACGCCCGCATTTTCACCTGGCCCTACCAAAATGCGATCGCCCGTAGTCGGAAACTGTTTCAGCAGCGGTCGAGAATTCTTGTAGCAGCAGTGCTCTGACCACATCACCCCAAACATGCCCAGCTCTGTCCGGTTAGGGTGCCGTCCCAACCGACACACAATATCCTCATATTCCTCGGGCTTTAGCCCTTCGGCGGCAATCTCTTGAGGCGAAAAAGGAGTAGAGGACGTGACAGACATGGTAGACCCAATAAAAGCATGGCAAGCTCAATTCTAGAGCGAAGGCTTGTGTGAACCGCCACTTCTATCCAAGAAAAGCACCATGAATCAAAATAAAAGTCTAAAAACAAACGCAAAAGCCCAAAGGTCTATGCTGCCTGAAAAATAGACGGCCTAGATTTTTGAGCTTTTGATTGTAGCAGTTGCTAAGTTTAGCGGACTAGTAGTCTGAGGCGTAAATCTGCCTACCGTTCGTAGTGCAGGCTTCCAGCCTGTGCGGGCAAGATGCCCGCCCTACGGTAGCTAAACTTGCGCCGTCTTCTACTAGTTGGGCTAACCAATATCTGGTCGCCTTAGCGCCCGAGAGCAGGGAGCCGCTGCCAAAACCGATGGGTTTTTGGTGCGATCGGCTTAGCCGTCGGCTCCGACGAGGTCATTGCCACCTGAAGCGCTTTCCAGGTGTGGAGGCAAACAATACCGCTAGGTTTCAGACTGTGGCGCTGCTGAAATGCGATCGCCGCTTGCTGAGTTTTGTCTCCAAATAGTCCATCCGATTGCAGATCGTAGTCCAGCGCCTTCAACAATTTTTGTAAGCGATAAACATCTGCTCCGGTATGCCCCCAGCGCAAAGGGCGAGTGCCGGGTTGAACGGTATTTTTTAAGGCAACCCAGGTATGCGAATCGACAATGCCGTCCATTCGTAGCCCTTGGCGCTTTTGATATGACTTGACAGCAACTTCGGTCATCCAACCAAAATCGCCATCCACTTTGATTGTGTAGCCGTGAGCACAAAGTAACTCTTGCATTTCAGCAACGGCATGTCCCTTATCCCAAGGATATAAACACGGAACGGTAGGTTTGACTGGGGTAGCAGAAGCGATCGCCTGCCCTTTGTCGATTGTCATCATCATAGACCTCCTGTCCTGGGTATGGGACGAATAGTGTGTACCTTCGCTACACCACGGTTAGACGAGCTAAGCCCTTCAGCCGATCGGTAGCTTTTGTTTCATAGATAGATATTGAGTTTCCTCAGTACGAAAACAATGCTAGAACATCACCAGAAGAATCCAGCGTACCTCTAGCATAAAACGGCTTGCGGCTAACCGCCTCACCAGAAAGAATCATTAAGATTCCTCCGTATGGGTGATTATACCGTGAGAGTACCCGCCCAAACGGAGAAGATTGAGGTAGTTTTTGAAAGATTGTTAGACTAATTTTGAAATGATGAAGCCGATGGGTAAGGGCAGCGACAGCCGGACTATGCACCATCCCGTTGAGGCAAAATGAGGCCAAATGAGGCTAAACAGCCTGGGTTCTCCAGCAACCTGCGCTCTAAATGATTTGGCATGGCTCCATGATTGACCTCCAGGTTGTAAACAGGAATCTCTCAGCCCATTTTCAGGATCAGTCAAATTGCTAAGAGGGGTGGCAGCCCTCTTTACGAGGCAGATGATTTTTGGTAAACCTGCTTCAGAGTAATCATTTCCCCTAGCTTTAGTCTTGGGGTAGTTTTGTTTATGAAGGAATGTTGAAGTTTAGAGTTTTGTGAGTTACCTTCCATTGCTCAATACTATGATTTCCAGTGGCTCAGGCTAAATTAGGATAAAGTGTGGGTGCCTAATCTGCAAAATCATGCATGATCATGTGGTTTAGCTAGTACCCTGTAGTGGCTATTAGTAGTGGCCATTAATTGTTAGTAGCGGCTATTAATAGTGGCTCTTGCCTCAACCCTTGCTATAGTTTGTTTAGGTTACCCTCGGCTCTAGCCAAGCTGGCAATAGCCATATGGCGTTAGCTCAGAGATAGGTCAGGTATCAGCTACCCATATTTGCGGTTTAACCGTAGTGAAAGATAGGACGTTCATGAGCGATACCACTGCATTTGTGGCAGGATGTGCGATTACAGGAATTGCCGCGTTCCTCTTGTTGAGAGGTGAGTTGGGGCTGGGTCAAACCAGACCTTTGCCGCCAACTCAAACAGTTGCTACGGCTCCTCAGCTACCAATCTCGAACCCTGTGCCCCAACCTCCCAGTCTAGTCACAGACTATGGGAGAGAATCTCAGCTGCAACGAGATTTAGAGGAGCAAAAGTCGATCACTGACGATCTAGAAGAGCAGCTCAAAGATCAGCAAAAGGAGACAGAAGAGTTAAAGTCTCAGCTGACACTTCAGCAAGCTAATACAGAGAAGCTGCTGAATCAGCTCCAAGAACAGCAGCGGGTGGCAATGAGCGTGCCTCAGCCGCTCCGCTCAATGGAAGTAAGCGATCAGCCCAATCGATTTCAAAACCTTGTTTTTCTGGCCTTTGGCACCATGCTGCTGGTTGTGGGGTTGGGAGCAGGCGCTATTCTAATTATTATTATTATTTTTATGGTGCAGTCTGGGCGGCGATCGCCTCGCATTATGCACGTAGTGCATCCGGCTTCGCAGCCCTACAACCCTCCTCCATACCAGTCTTACAACTTGCTGGAGCAAGGGACGCTACCGCCTCAGCCTCGTACCAGACGTACCAGCCAGGTTAACTATTACGACGGCCAGTAGGTCGCCATCAAGCGCCAATATTTTAACTAATCAATAAAAAATATCTTAGGACCGAGAATTAGATAACTCCGCCATTTATTGAGTAGGGGCGAACGGCCGTTCGCCCCTACTCAATAAAAAAACAACGACGGGTGGGCATTGCCTACTCGTCGTTGTTATTGGAACCGTGAGCAGAAACGGTCGATTCGTCTATCGACCCAGTAACTCCGCTACATCAGCGTGCATTAACGCAATGTTGGGATCGCGCTGAATCGAGCGGAAGTAGCCTTTTTCTAGGGTTGTACCATTCTCGGCGGGTTGCAGTAAAACGCCAGCCTCATCCAATAAGGCATTCACTTGGTCTAATGCGACTGGCTCTTTTGAGAAAATCACATCGTCAATTTGCACCACAAATTGAGAAATGGGTCGCAGCCAGCTAAACCAGTCATCACTAATCACCAGCTGGAAGAATTCGGAATTGGTGCGGATGCGTCCGTGGAACTGTTCGTAGAGAACCCGCTCAGAATCAAGCATGGCTTTGTGTAAGCGCAAAATGGCCAGACGCAGTGTGCGCAGCCGTTGTAAGGCAGTATCAAGCGAAGTAGAAGTAGTAGCCATTAACTGTAGTGCGATACAGACATTTTTCCATCCTGACATATCGTTACTGGTGTCTGGGTGATGCCAGGGGCAGATAACCGATGGGGTGCAGTGGTAGTTACCGCCCAGCCTGACGCTATGCCGACGTCGAGATTTCTAGGGCGATTTTGGACTGGTTTTGCCGCATCAGCCCATACTCTAGTCCTTCGACCACCGCATGATAGGACGCTTCGATGATGTTGGTAGACACGCCTACCGTTGTCCAGCGCTGATGGCCGTTGCTCAATTCGACCAGGACACGGGTTTTAGCGGCTGTGCCAGCCCCGCCGTCTAGGATTCTGACTTTGTAATCAGTCAGGTGGAAGTTGGCGATCGCTGGATAAACATTGGTCAACGCTTTGCGCAGAGCGGCATCAAGCGCAGCAACCGGCCCATTGCCTTCAGCGGCTTCCAGGTAGTCTTTACCGTTGACGGCGACTTTAATCGTCGCTAGAGAATAGCTGTTGCCATCATTTACCTCTGAGCGCATGTCGCACCGCACCTGAAAATCTTTGATTTCAAAAAACACAGGCCGCTGTTCCAATGCCTGCCGCATTAGCAGTTCAAAGCTAGCCTCAGCGGACTCAAACTGATAGCCCTGATGCTCTAGCGTTTTGAGGCGCTGCAAAATTTGGTGGCAGGTTGGGTCTGCTTTATCCAAATCAATCCCAAAGCTGCGAGCCTTAGCTAGCACATTGCTCAGCCCTGCTTGATCAGAAATGACGATGCGGCGACAATTGCCGACTTGCTCGGGTTGAATGTGCTCATAGGTGAGGGGGTTGCGCTCAACGGCACTGACGTGAATGCCGCCCTTGTGCGCAAACGCAGAAAGTCCGACAAATGGGGCGTGGTCATCGGGCGCAAGGTTAACGATTTCGCTAATGAGGCGACTAGAGTCAGTCAGTTTCTCTAGCTGGTCAGCTTGCACGCAGGCATAGCCCAACTTGAGCTGCAAGTTAGGAATGAGTGAACAGAGGTTGGCGTTACCGCAGCGTTCACCATAGCCATTGATGGTGCCTTGCACCATGGTCGCCCCCTCGATTACAGCCGCCAGGGCATTGGCAACAGCGGTGCCTGAGTCGTTGTGGGTATGAATGCCAATTCCAGGGATCGGAGTTGGGGCTGCTAAGCGATCGGGGGAGGCTGCGCGATCTGGGGCGATCGCCAAGGGAGATGGCTGGGCGATCGCCTGACTTACAGCCCGAACTATTGCTGAAATCTCGTGGGGCAATGTACCGCCATTGGTATCGCACAGCACCAGCCATTCAGCCCCGCCAGCGATCGCCGCCCTCAAGGTTTGCAGCGCATAGCCCGGATTGCACTTATAGCCATCAAACCAATGCTCCGCATCATAAATGACCCGTCGTCCCTGGCTGCGGAAGAACTCTAGCGTGTCGCGGATCATATGCAGATTTTCATCCAGCGAGGTTTTGAGTCCTTCTGTGACATGTAGATCCCACGATTTGCCAAACACCGTCACCCAAAGCGTTCCAGCCGACAAAATCGGTTGCAGCATCGGTTCGTCGGCGGCCTGACGATGCGGTCGCCGGGTTGAACAAAAGGCAACGACTTCTGCCTGGGTTAAGGGTGCTTCTTTGAGCTGCCAAAAAAACTGTACATCCTTTGGGTTTGCCCCTGGCCAACCGCCTTCGATAAACGGAATCCCCATTTTGTCGAGCTGGCGAGCAATCCGCAGCTTATCTTCAAGCGATAGCGATATGCCCTCCCGCTGAGCACCGTCGCGCAGGGTGGTGTCATAGACCCAAATGGGTTTAGTCGCAGGTACGTCTGTCATGGGAAAGTAGAGAGTAGATCTGGGTACAAACTAACGACTAAAATACTAGAACCAGCGGTAAGCTAACCATCTGTGGCAAAAGTCCTAAGGAATGAGAATCAAATAGCTCCGCCATTCTTCTGTAGGGGCGAACGGCCGTTCGCCCCGCCACTCGTCTTTAGTAAGGGCGAACGGCCGTTCGCCCTTACCAGCAATCAAATTCCCGACCTGATTAAATTCATCATCCTTAGATACTCCACTCACCCCTCAAACCTCATCCCTAAATACCATGCCATCCATCACCGTTCAGGGTAAAACAATTGAATGCGAAATGGGCGCAAACTTGCGTCAGGTGTTGCTAGAACACGAGATTGACCTCTACAACGGTCAGGCCAAAGTAATTAACTGCCACGGACTTGGGACTTGTGGCACCTGTGCGGTGCAAATAGAAGGGACGGTGTCGGAGCTGGGTTGGAGAGAAAAAGCTCGATTGTCGCTGCCTCCCCATTCTCTCACGCAAAACCGTCGGCTTGCTTGCCAAACCCAGGTGTTAGGCGACATCCAGGTCACAAAATTTGATGGGTTTTGGGGTCAAGGCGATCGCCCTCACTAAAAAACATGCAGGTTTGCGCGATCGATCAAACGATTTTGTGTAAAAAATCAGTAATTTACCCCGATAGGGGCACTTTTATTCAGAGCTCTTGAACTAAACTAAGGGATTGAAAGCCTTTATTATCAGGCTGTCGAGATTACCTATTTCCAACTAACGAAAGACCGGGGGAAGGCTGGGCATGACTGAAATACTTGGCTTTTTAATTGCATTTGGTCTGCTGGCAGCGTTTATCTCCGCGCTGACTAGCGGCACATTACGAAACATTGCATTTGGCTTGCTGATTGTGTTTGCCATCATCATCGGCCAAGAAAGATTGGGAACTCAACTCTCTGCTCTCAACTTTCCGTTCACTTCAGCGATCGCTCCAGCGAACACGCGAGGTGGAGCCGCAATCCAGACAGCACCTCAATCTACAGGAATGGGAGGATCCACTCTTCCTTCCTCCTTTGGCGACAACTATCCTAGCCGTAATACCGCTAGAACCAGCTCCATCGGCGCTGACGCCAATCGAGGCAATCCCAACGATCCTTACTTCAACGACCCTTTCTACAGCGGCAGCTTCCCAGGCGGCTACTATCCTCCCGACTCCAGCTCTAGTCGGCCAACGCTAACTGGACGAGGGGTTCGCGCCCTCTGGTAGATCTGGCTTGATTCAGATCTGGCTATGGAGCCAGCCTGAGCCAGACCATCTTGATAGGCCGTTGCTGCATGTCACAGTTGCTGCATGTCACAACTGAACTACGCGTCACAGTATAGTCGTGACCTGCTATTAAATTTTACTGGGAGGTATGGGTGTGGCTTCTACTATTTTTTTGCTAGCAGTATTTCTGGTTTTGGCGGCATTACTAGGAACGCTGGCAACAGGGCTAGTTCGCCTTTTAGGGCTTGGAATATTGGCACTGTTTGCCGCCTTTGTCATTAATATGGCTCGTAACGGCACGCTGCCGAATATATCTTTCAGCAATCCGTTTAGCCCATCCGCTCAACAGATACCCACCGCTGAAACGGCCTCTCCGCCTGCCGCCAGCTTTGATACAGCTCAGCCACCCTCTTCCAACGGCGGCGAACTTGGTTCGACTGGTAGCACAGCTGGCGGCACATCTGCTAGTTTTAATACAGTCCCTGGCGGAGCGGCCGCTACTGGAGCAAACGCTAACACCACTGGCGGAACGCGGACTACTAGCACGTCTCAACCGACGTCTACGAGGCCAGGGGTTCCAGCGCTTTGGTAGGCCATCGCTAAACGTGAGTTTTGAGTTTTGAGTAAGACGGCCAGTTCAAAACTCAAAACTTAATCAAATTCTGATTCCTGAGTCGCTCCAGCCTATCCAGATTGAGTCCAGCAATGTCTTGAGTGTATGAATTCGGCAAATGAGGTGTTGGTGGTGGGCGGCGGTATCGTCGGCTTGGCGATCGCCCTCGAATTAAAGCTGCGCGGCGCACAGGTCACGGTTTTGAGCCGAGATTTTCAGCAAGCCGCTGCCCATGCCGCCGCTGGTATGTTAGCTCCCCATGCCGAAGATCTGGCGGGCGATATGCTTCAGCTTTGCCTTCGCAGTCGCGCCCTCTACGCCGATTGGACTCGTAAGCTAGAAGACATCAGCGGCATGGCCACAGGATATTGGGCCTGCGGTATTTTGGCTCCCCAATATGCCAACCAATATGCCAACCAGTATGCCCAGGAGCATGAAGACGCTGATGCAGACGCCAAACTTCTCAGGTCGCAGTCCCCTTCCCCCTGGCTGAGCCAATCCGCCATTCATTTGGCACAGCCAGGACTTAGCGCTGACGTCATCGGTGGCTGGTGGTATCCCGAAGATGGCCAGGTGGATAATCGGGCGTTGGCTAAGTCGCTGCGGGCAGCGGCTGAGACTCTAGGGGTGGATATTCGTGAAGGGGTGACGGTCACAGGGTTTGAGCAACAGGGCGAGCTGGTAACGGCGGTTCAAACGACAGCCGGAGAATGGCGATCGCCCCACTATGTGTTGGCCACAGGGGCGTGGTCGCGATCGCTGCTGCCCGTTCCGGTGCATCCCCGCAAAGGGCAAATGCTATCGCTGTCTTTGCCCCCAGGCTCTGCCCCAGGTGCTGCCCCAGGTGCTGCCCCAGACTGGCCGCTGCAACAGGTGCTCTACGGGCAAGACGTTTACATCGTGCCCCGGCAAGATCACCGCATCGTCATCGGTGCTACCAATGAGGCGGTCGGGTTTACTCCCCACAACACTCCAGCTGCGATCGCCCAGCTGTTAACCGCCGCGATTCGGCTATATCCGGCGCTGCAAGATCTGCCGCTCACAGAATTTTGGTGGGGTTTTCGGCCTGCGACCCCCGACGAGTTGCCAATTTTGGGGCGGAGTCTGTGTCGTAATTTGACCCTGGCCACCGGACATTATCGCAACGGTATTTTACTGGCCCCCATTACAGCCAAGCTGATTGCCGACTGGGTTTGGCAGCAGCAGTCCGATCCATTATTAGATACCTTTGCCTGGGAGCGATTTTATTTGCCCGCTTCCCCTTCTACCCCCAGGTTCAGCCCTCCTGCCTCAGCTGTGATTTCCCCCAACCCTACACCTGCCAACTCACCCACCTCATCCCCTCCCAATTCATCCCTTCCCCCCTCCCCAATGCTCCAATATTCCACTCCCGCGCCAGCACTCACCCTGCCATCGCCCACCGCCGATACGCCACTGATTATTGCCAATCGGCCCTTTCATTCACGGCTAATGACAGGCACGGGCAAATACGCCAACTTTGACCTAATGCGCCAGAGCGTTGCCTCCAGCGGTAGCGAAATCGTCACGGTGGCGGTGCGCCGCGTGCAAACCAATGCCCCAGGCCATGAGGGGCTAGCAGAAGCGCTAGACTGGAGCACAATTTGGATGTTGCCCAATACTGCTGGCTGTAAGACGGCGGAGGAAGCCATTCGGGTGGCGCGGCTGGGGCGCGAAATGGCAAAGCTATTGGGTCAAGAAGATAACAACTTTGTCAAACTAGAGGTGATCCCCGATGCCAAATATTTGCTGCCCGACCCCTTTGGCACCTTAGAAGCAGCGGAACAATTGGTGAAGGAAGGCTTTGCCGTATTGCCCTACATCAACGCCGACCCGCTGCTGGCCAAACGGTTAGAAGAAGCAGGCTGTGCCACGGTGATGCCACTGGGTTCACCAATTGGCTCGGGGCAAGGGATTAAGAATGCCGCCAATATTCAAATCATCATAGAAAATGCCACCGTGCCCGTAGTGGTCGATGCGGGGATTGGCACCCCTAGCGAAGCAGCCGCCGCGATGGAGATGGGAGCCGATGCGCTGTTGATTAATACTGCGATCGCCCAAGCCAACAACCCGGTACTGATGGGGCAAGCGATGGGGCTAGCAGCACAGGCAGGCAGAATGGCCTACCTAGCAGGGCGGATTCCAGTCAAGGGAATGGCGATCGCCAGTTCGCCGCTGACCGGAACGATCACTAGCTAAGGAATGAGAATTAAATAACTCCGCCATTCTTCTGTAGGGGCAAACGACCGTTCGCCCCTACCAGCAATCAAATTCCCGACCTAATTAAATCCATAACCCTAAAGACTGACCCTGTAGTCTTTGTACTTACAGGTGATTGTGCTCTAGAGGAGAGCTGATCATGAGCGTGACGATCGTTAAATGGACACTAGACGACTATCACTGCATGATCAACGTTGAGCTTTTGACAGGTCGCCGCGTTGAGCTACTGAATGGAGAAGTAATTGAACTGTCGCCTGAAGGAGAACCTCATGCGTATTTGAGTCACGAAGCGGCAAAATATTTAGGGCAACTTCTCGGTAATCGCGCCGATATGCGTCAGGGTAAACCAATTGCCATTTCTATCAGTAGTTCTGAGCCAGAACCCGATCTAGCGATCGCTCAATCCTTGGGGAGAGAGTATCTACAGCATCATCCTTATCCTGAAAATATTTTTTGGTTAGTAGAGTTCTCTAATACGAGTTTAAGTAAAGATATTGAGATTAAGCCTCAGGCTTATGCGGTTGCAGGTATTTGTGAATATTGGGTAGTGGACGTGACTTCTCCCGACGCTGATGCTAGGCATACAGCGCGGGCTTCTCAAGATCGCTCTTGAGACGTTCGAGCTTCATAGCCAGTTGTCTAGATACTGTTTCCAGTACCCCCGATACCTCGGCTCCACTCGCAATTTCAACACCCGATAGACCACGGGATTTTATGACCTGACCACTGGCAACATCTCTAGGCTTAACCGACCCACACTCATGGCAGTTGTGAATCCTCACACTCAAATCCTTCTTCACCCTGGCTCCACAGTCAGGGCAGGTTTGAGACGTGCCACTGGGGTCAACCTTGCCGTAATAGACTCCCCGCTTGATGCAGACCCAAGGCAGCACTTGATTCACAAATTGCCCCAATCCAGCGTCAAGGGTATGTTTCCCCAACATGCCTTTTGCCATGATGCGGAAGTCCAAGTCCTCGACAAAAATCATCTGAGCCTGGTCGCACAAATGATGAGCCAGCTTAAACTGCCAATCAAGGCGAGATGCCGCAATCTGCTCGTGAACTTTGCCTATTCTCTGAATCAATTTAGAGCGGGTTTTAGAACGCTTCTGTTTTCGTTTCAAACACCGTTGCAGCAATTCAAGCTTGCGTTGGAGTTTGCCAAAAAAGCGAGGACGTTCAACCTGTTCTCCTTCACTGGTAGAGAGAAAATAACTCAGTCCAACATCAATCCCCATCGCAGCACCGTGAGGCCCCACGTCAGGGATGTCAACATCAATCTGAAGGCAAATCGTACAGTACCAACCCGAAGGCTTGCGAGTGACCCGCACCGTCTTAACAGTGAATCCGTCAGGGACGGGACGGTGCAGCACAATTGGCATGTCTCCAATCTTGGGCAGCTTGATTTTGCTGCCTTCAATAGGGTTAGCCTTGAATTGCGGGAACAAAAAGGAGCGGTACTGTCCAAACTTTTTGAAGCGTGGAAAACCGTGCCCTCTTTGTTTCATCGCCGCGAAGGCGGCATCTACTCGGCGAATCGGCTCTTGAATGACTTGAGACTGCACATCCTTCAGGTGTGGCAACGCTACCTTGACCGCTGTGAGAGCATTTTGCTGTTCATAGTAGCCAGGGCAAGGGGCATCAGCCGGAATGATGTATTCAGACTCAAGGGAGCAAGAATTGATGTCACATTTACGAGAATTGATCCAGTCCCTGCGTTCTCTCAAGGCGTAGTTATAGACGCCACGACAGATCTCCAGCCAAGACACCATACGGGTTTCTTGCTCAAGAGATGGATAAACGCGGTACTGATAATTCATAGTGAACATGACGCTATTGTACTACACTTAAGGAGTCTATTGTCTTCCTTAAATGTTCGTTTTCGGGGTGTTGAACCCCTCAACTCACGCGGGATGTCCGTGTACCCTGACGTTCATCGTTGGCGTAGCCTGCCTTAGGCATAGCGATAGAGCGCGGGACTTACAGCCTCCCAAACCCACCAGAAGTTAAAAAATCAGCGGTTGCGAGTATTCCGTAACCCAATTGATGGCAATTATCAGGTGGAAGATACTTTAAGCAAGGGTGAGATTTGCCCGCTGTGTTTTCCTGATGTTGTGGTTGCAGTGCCACGAT
>Ga0209181_10011379_pt1 | contig 11410 bp, 6 predicted proteins | sample MAT05_FD_187208 | JGI IMG/M metagenome (GOLD analysis project Ga0209181, IMG submission 187208) | Freshwater microbial communities from Lake Fryxell liftoff mats and glacier meltwater in Antarctica - MAT-05 (SPAdes) (version 2) | ecosystem: Environmental > Aquatic > Freshwater > Ice > Liftoff... | reverse complement strand
GTGAAATGCAGGTTGATCTCTTCCATGGGTACCACCTGCGAAAAGCCGCCGCCTGCTGCGCCGCCCTTCATGCCAAAGCAGGGACCGAGGGATGGCTCACGTAAGGCAAGCACCACTTTCTTACCGAGTTTTTTTAACCCGTCGGATAATCCTACCGAAGTGGTTGTTTTGCCAATGCCTGCTTTGGTTGGGGTTATGGCGGTAACTAAAATTAATTTTGCTGCTGCAATTTTTTGATCATCAAATTCTTTGATGTCTATCTTGGCTTTGTAGCGACCATATGGTATCAGCATTTCTTGTGGCAGTCCCATGGCATCGGCGATGGCGGTGATGGGTTGCATGATGTTGTCCTGGGCTATTTCGTAGTCTGATTTCATGGTTGATGGTTTTAGTAAATGGGCTTAACGAATATACTGTTTTTTATTTTCGGGGGAAGGGTATGGGTTCATTTTTAATTGCTTTAGTTTCTTTCGGTGAAGACAGCTTCAGGAGCCGAAAGACTTTGTTTCTCAGCTTCGCTGGGAAAAAGGTTTGCCACGAAGACACGAAGGCACGAAGTAGAAAAATGCTGTGCATTTTCCTTTGTGTCCCTGTCTGCCGTCAGGCAGGTTAGAGTATTTGTGGCTAAATTCAATTTTGAAAAAATTGTTTAGCAACCTTTTAAAATACCTTTCATTGAGCTTGTTAAAGCCTGCTTCCAGATAGACTTTAATTACTTACCCAACACGTTAATTTTAAAACAGAACTACCAATCGTTCAATTCAATTTCATAGTATTGACCTCGCCCCCAGCCTCCCGATAAAATTCGGGACAGGCTCTCTCCAAGGGAGAGGGGGGCTAGATCTCAACGATAGCAATCGAATAATTTTTTAGCAGTTCTTCAATCAGCTTTCTTAAATCACCGGCTTTTTGTAAGGCGGATATGTAAGTTGTTTCGCTGCCTGTGGCTTTTAGGTTTAAGAGGTTTTTTAAGGTTCTTTTTAGATGGGTGTTTTTTGTTAGTTCGTTTTCTTTACATAGTAAAAAAGCAGCCCAGTTTTTTAAAACGAAATTGAGATTATCATCCTGGTAATTTTTTATCTGCAGGATGGCGGCGAGTTTTTTTGCTGCAGTTTTTTGTGCAAGTTGCCGGTTGCCGTTGTGTTTTTTTGTGAGGATGCCAGCGTAAGCCCTGCTCATATCGGTGGCATCAAAGCGAACGGCGTTTTTTTGTAAGACTAACTCTAATCTTGATTGGGCAAGGGTTTTTAAAATGGCCGGGGCTGTTCTGTATTTTTTATTAGCTTGTATTTTTGCTGCTTCGGATTCTGCTATTTGTTGTTGCAATTTTTCTATGGGGCGAAAGCCTGCATGGTAATACACCCAGAATGCGCCGGAATGAATTCCGTCGCTGTTATCTTTTCCAATTTGATAAGGATCAACCGTAAAGCGTTTTAAATGATACACCGAAGCATGCAGTTGCAATACCTGTTCAAAAATATAGCGGGTTTCGCCGCCGCGGTAATCGGGAAAAACATTGAGGCCAATGCGGCCGCTGTTAAACAATATCCAGGAGCCGGCATAGGCAACCGGCAAACCGTTTTTAAAAACCGTGTAGCCCATGTAGCTGTCAATGGGGTGGCGGCGCTCGGGCACCATCTCCATCAACGCAATTGAAATGCCTCTTTGCAATTGATAATAAGAAACCAGTATGGCTGATGTGAAGCTGATGGGGTCAATCTCACGGAGGTGGCGAATTAAAATCATTCTGCTGCAATCAATGATTGCTGCTGATTCTGCATCAGTTAATTTTACTGCAACCGGTTTTAATATCGGTTCATTACTGATTGCTTTTCTTATTATTGAACGATGGTAAAAAGTTTTTATTAATGATGCAGGTAAACAACAGTGATCAATAATTTTTATTTCAACATTTATACCGATGGCATTCCATATCTCATCTTTTACTTCGGGTCTGATGTTGCTGCTGTCGAAAATAGCAATCAATTGGTCGAGTATATCTTCATCGGGCTTTCGCAATTTTTTTAGCCAACTTTTCCACTCAGCATTGCCATCCTGAAAAATTTCGGATTCTGCTTTATCCATAACAACCGATAGAAAAGATTGTATCAGTGCATCACCTGCTTCAAAAGAATTAAACTTAATTTCTGCAGGCCTTGTTTGTCTGAGCCACTTCGTCATTTCAAAACTAAAAGCAGCGCAGACGCTTGCGCCGGTAATGCCGGTATTGTAAAGGTTGTATTGCAGGTCTTCGTTATTATTAACCTGCTCTTTTAACAACAGCAATAATTCTCCAGCCTTTTTATACAACCCTTTATTATCAGGATAAGCCTGCAAAAACAACAATGCACTATTAAGGGTTTGTGCAGCTTTTTTGCTTTTTATATTTTTTATGTTGATGTTGCTAAGAAGTTGTAGTTTTTCCAATGCTGTTTCTTTTCCGAATTGGTTGCGGATGGAAACAAGTTGGGCGATAGATGCATTGGTTGTGCTCATGCTGTTATAAAGATATTCAAAGTTTTTTTGTGCAGCGGAACTTCGTTAGTAGTGAACACCCGCCCGGAGGTTGGTGAGTACAGGAACTACGGCCCAGGTAAAACAGAAAAATTAAAAGGCAAAATTTAGTTACTTTTAAAGCAGTAAAGATTTCTTTTGTTTTCTCCTGCCTCTTTAATATTCTGAAACGCTTTAAACCATTTATCAATTATGAAATTTTGCAAGCTCTGTTTTTCGATACTATTTATACTTAAAGCGGCTTTGGTTTGTGCTCAGGAAAAGGATATACCGGAGTTGATAAAAGCCAAAAGCTTTGATCCATCTTCATTATTATGGTACAGTTCACCAGCCAAAAAATGGGACGAAGCACTACCGGTTGGCAATGGCCGCCTGGGTGCGATGGTATTTGGAAAAAACGGAGAAGAAAGAATTCAGTTAAACGAAGAGACGTATTGGTCCGGTGGGCCTTACTCAACTGTTGTAAAAGACGGGTATCAAGTTTTACCCGACATTCAAAAAATGGTGTTTGAAGGAAAATACCTGGAGGCACATAATTTATTTGGCCGAAAATTAATGGGCTACCCGGTTGAACAACAGAAATACCAGGGCCTGGCAAACCTGCATTTGTTTTTTAAAGGCCAGGATTCGGTAAACAACTATACCAGGTGGCTTAACCTGGAGAATGGTATAGCCGGTGTTGCCTACCAATCAAATGGCATTAATTTTCGGCGGGAAGTATTTGCCTCGGCACCAGACCAGGTGATCGTTGTACGCATAACAGCAGACAAGCCCGGCAGCATTTCTTTTACGGCCAACCTGCGTGGATTAAGAAATCAAACACATTCCAATTATGCAACAGACTATATCCGAATGGATCCTTTTGGTAATGATGGATTGCTGTTAACCGGTAAATCGGCCGACTATATGGGTGTAGCCGGAAAAATAAAATACGAAGCCCGGATTAAAGCAATACCTGAAGGCGGAACGATGAGAACTGATGGCGTTGACCTGATTATTGAAAATGCCAATGCGGTTACTTTATACTTTGCTGCCGCTACCAATTTTATTAATTACAAAGATGTGAGTGCCGATGAGCATAAAAGAGTAGCTGATTATTTTAAAAATATTCAAAACAAAACATTTGCTTCCATTACTGCATCGGCGGTAGCAGATCATAAAAAATATTTTAACCGGGTTTCACTTCGTTTACCAACAAATGCCAATTCGTTTTTACCAACAACCGAACGGATACAAAAAATTCAACCCGAACCCGACCCTTCCATGGCTGCACTCAGTTATCAATTTGGCAGATACCTCATGATCGCTTCATCAAGGCCGGGAACCGAGCCTGCCAACCTGCAGGGAATCTGGAATGATGATATGAATCCGGCATGGGATTCGAAATATACCACCAACATAAATACCGAAATGAATTACTGGCCGGTTGAAAGCAGCAACCTGTCTGAATGTGCCGAACCATTGGCCAGGTTGATGAAAGAAATAACCGACCAGGGTGCAGAAGTTGCCCGTGAACATTATGGTGCCAAAGGCTGGGTGCTGCACCAGAACACAGATATATGGCGGGTTGCAGCCCCCATGGACGGGCCCACTTGGGGAACTTTTACGGTTGGCGGCGCCTGGCTCTGTACGCAACTCTGGGAGCATTATCAATACACACGTGATACTGCTTATCTCAAAGATATTTATCCCGTCATTCAAGGTTCGGTACAATTCTTCATGGATTTTTTAGTGCCGCACCCCAATGGAAAATGGCTGGTGACAAATCCTTCCACATCGCCTGAAAATTTTCCGGATGGCGGTGGCAACAAACCCTATTTTGATGAGGTAACAGCAGGATTCAGAGAAGGCACTACCATCTGTGCAGGTTCATCCATTGATATGCAGATACTCTATGACCTGTTTGGTTATTTTGGAGAAGCTTCTTCCATCCTTAAGAAAAAAGAAGACTTTATTCAACAGGTAAAATCAGCCAGAGAAAAACTGGTGCCGCCGCAAATAGGGGCTGATGGTTCATTACAGGAATGGGCTGATGACTGGAAATCGCTGGAAAAAAATCACCGGCATTTTTCGCACATGTATGGTTTGTACCCCGGTAAGGTGTTGTATGAAAAAAGAACCCCTGCATTAATTGAAGGGTATAAAAAAGTATTGAATGAAAGAGGAGATGGCGCTACCGGTTTTTCAAGGGCCTGGAAAATGGCACTGTGGGCAAGACTTGGCGATGGCAACAGAGCCAATAAAATTTACAAGGGTTATTTAAAAGAACAATGTTGTGCTTCTTTATTTGCATTGTGTGGAAGATCATTGCAGGTTGACGGGGCTTTTGGTGTAACGGCTGCGGTTACAGAAATGCTGATGCAGTCTCAGGATGAATTTATTAAATTACTTCCTGCCCTGCCTGATGAATGGAATACCGGTGCATATACAGGCGTTTGTGCCCGAGGTGGTTTTGAACTGGATTATGCCTGGGAGAACAGAAAAGTTACCCGATTAAAAATATTGTCAAAAACCGGCAATACATGTCGGATAGAATTTAAACCCGGTTTAAAGATCAGCAGCAATAATAAAATGGTGAGCTATAAAAAACTACCAAATGGAATTGCTGAGTTCAACACTACAAAAGGAAATGTGTATGAGGTTAACTAATGCGTGTTGAACAATTATAAGAGAAAATGCTGCATAAATTGATTTTTAAGCCCCCTCTCCTTTGGAGAGGCGGTTGGGGGTGAGGTCAATGGTAGCAATGCTTTCATTACACTTCCCGGACAACAATAATAAAAAATATTATAACCACTTAAACAATTGTATCATGATCAGAATAAAGTTTTTCTTACTGCTTTTTTTTGTAGCATCTATTTGCAATAATAGTCTTGCCCAAAAAAATAACAAAGCGCTGACGCTGGAAGATATTTATGAAAAACGGATGTATGGCTCAAAAGGATTTGGCCCCGTAAGATGGATGAAGGATAACAAGGGTTATTCAACGCTGGAGAATAATGCCGAAGTAAAAGGAAATGATATTGTTGTTTATGATGTAAGCAGCGGAACAAAAAAAGTTTTGGTGAGTGCAAAACAATTGATACCTGCCGGAACAGGCAAGCCTTTAGCGATTGAGGATTACATCTGGTCTGATGATAACAGTAAATTACTCGTGTTTACCAACACCCGAAAAGTGTGGCGGCTGAACTCCCGGGGCGATTACTGGGTACTGAATCTGGCAAACGGTAAACTGATTCAATTAGGCAAAAACCTGGAAGAAGCAACCTTGATGTTTGCAAAGTTTTCGCCCGATGGGGGCAGGGTGGCGTATGTAAGCAAACTGAATATTTATGTGGAAGATGTAGCAACCAATAAAATTACTCAGTTAACAAAAGATGGCGGTAATAATATCATCAATGGAACCTTTGATTGGGTGTACGAGGAAGAACTTGACGATCGTGATGGTTTTCGCTGGAGCCCCGATGGAAAAAATATTGCTTACTGGCAATCGGACACCAAGGGCGTGGGAACATTTTACCTGATCAATAATGTGGATTCCAATTATTCAAAACCAATTCCATTACCTTATCCAAAAGTTGGTACGCCTAATTCAGCGGTAAAAGTGGGCGTTATCTCCGCCGCTGGCGGCAAAACAACATGGTTTAATGTGCCCGGTGATCCCAGAAATAATTATCTGGCCCGTATGGATTACATTCCGGCATCTGATGAAGTGATGATTCAGCAACTGAACCGTTTACAGAACACAAACAAGGTATGGATAGGCAATACTAAAACCATGGCACTGCAAAATATTCTTACAGATAAGGACAGTGCTTTTCTGGATATACACGATAACATAGAATGGCTCGACAACACCAAATCTTTTACCTGGACCAGTGAAAAAGATGGCTGGATGCATTTGTATAAAGTATCCCGTGATGGTAAAGAAATGAAACTGATCACCAAGGGAAATTTTGATGTGGTTAACATCAATTGTATTGATGCTGCCGGTGGATATGTTTATTATATTGCTTCGCCTGAAAATTATACGCAGCGATATCTTTATCGCAGCCGGCTTGATGGCAGCGGAGAAGCAGAAAGGGTTTCTCCTGCAAATATGCCGGGCCAGCATTCGTACCAAATTTCTGCAGATGCAAAATATGCAATACAAAGTTTTGAAAATGCAACTACTCCAAGGCGAATCTCACTTATCGACCTGTCAACTCATAAAGAAATAAAATTACTGGAAGATAATACGGTTTTAAAAAACAGGATTGCTGAACTTGGGTTGGTGCCTAAAGAATTTTTTAAAGTTGATATTGGCGATGTGGTGCTTGATGCCTGGATGCTAAAACCAATTGGTTTTGATCCACAAAAAAAATACCCGGTAATCTTTCATGTGTATGGAGAACCTGCAGGATCAACCGTGCAGGATAACTGGGGCACGGGCGATAACCTCTGGCACCAATACCTGGCAAACCAACTGGGTTGTGTTGTTATTAGTGTTGACCCCCGTGGTACCAAAGTGCCACGTGGCCGTGCTTTCAGAAAAAGCATTTACCGGCAAATAGGTTTGCTGGCAGCCGATGACCAGGCCAATGCTGCAAAGAAAATTTTTAGCACGTATTCTTTTATTGATACCAGCCATGTGGGTATCTGGGGCTGGAGTGGTGGTGGACAAATGACCTTGCACAGTTTGTTTCGCCATGGCGATGTTTTTAAAACCGGTATTGCTATATCATTCGTTGCACTGCAGACATTGTATGATAATATTTACCAGGAGCGTTACATGGGTTTACCCGATGACAATAAGGAGGGTTATCGTGAAGGCTCTCCATTAACGCATGCTTCAAAATTACAGGGCAACCTGATGATCATTCATGGAACAGCAGATGACAATGTGCATTATCAGAATTTTGAATTGATGGTAAATGAATTGGTGAAAAACAACAAACTGTTTACTATGATGTCTTACCCGATGAGGGATCACGGTATCAGCCAGGGAAAAAACACTACCCTGCACATGCGGCGTACGATGGAAAAATTTTGGAAAAATAATTTGTAACTTACTGCTCAATTTAAAACTCAAAACATGAGTACATATCCCAGTATATTCAACGATGTAATTGGCCCTGTTATGCGTGGGCCTTCCAGTTCTCATTGTGCAGCCTCATTACGAATTGCCCGTTTGTGCAGAAACCTGATGGATGATACTATTAAAGATGTACTGATAGAATTTGATCCAAACGGTTCGCTTGCTACCACCCACAAAAGCCAGGGTTCAGATATGGGATTGTTTGGCGGTTTCCTGGGCTGGGATGCCGATGATGAACGCCTCCCCCAGTCGGATAAACATATTGTAACTGCCGGAATAAATGTTACGATCAATATTACAGACATTGGAGCAGATCATCCCAACACCTATAAATTAACACTCAGCAATCAGAAAGAAACAAGAAAGCTTACAGCCATTTCTACCGGCGGCGGCATGATTGAAGTAACCGAAATTGATGGGGTTGCTGTTTCTATGGCAGGTGATTATTTTGAAACGCTTATTTATTGTAGTGATCCGGAAAAAATAATTTCCTATATCAAGGCATCCATTCCTTTTGATCATATCGAATTGCATACAGGCGAAACTTGTTTTATAGAAATAAAATCGCAGGCTTTTCCCGATAAAGCCATTTGCAATGAGTTGCTGGCAATGGAAACTGTTTCGTTTATAAAATACCTGGAGCCGGTATTGCCAGTGATGGCCAGAAAAAATTTAGCCGTTCCTTTTATCACCTGTAATGAAATGATGGAATACAATGCAGATAAAAACAAATCGCTTTGGGAGCTGGCAGTAGATTATGAAAGTATACGTGGAAATATTTCTCCGGCAGAGGTATTTGAAAAAATGCGGCGCATTGTACACATCATGGGCCATGCTATTGAACTGGGTTTGAAAGGAACGCATTATGAAGACAGAATATTGGGAAGTCAATCAGTTCAGTTTAAAGAAAAAATGGCGGAAGATAAACTGGTTGGAGGCGATGCCAATAACCGGATCATTATGTATGTAAGTGCCATGATGGAAGTGAAAAGTTCGATGGGCGTTATTGTTGCTGCCCCAACTGCCGGCAGTTGTGGTGCATTACCCGGCGCTTTATTTGGCACCGCACATAGTATGCAATTGCCCGAAGATGAATTGGTGAAAGCCATGTTATCAGCCGGGCTGATTGGTGTATTTATTGCCGCACATGCAACATTTGCTGCAGAAGTTGGTGGCTGCATGGCCGAAACCGGTTCGGGTGGAGGTATGGCTGCTGCTGCAATAGTTGGTATGAAAAACGGAACATTGCAACAATCCATTGCTGCCGCTTCGCTGGCATTGCAAAATTCGCTTGGCATTATTTGTGATCCAATTGGCAACCGGGTAGAAGCTCCATGCCTGGGTAGAAATGTAATGGCAGCAACCAACGCGGTTTCATGTGCCAATATGGCTTTGTCAAATTATGAGCAATTGATACCGCTGGATGAAGTGATAGAAACCATGAAACTTGTTGGCGACCAGATACACCATACGCTTCGTTGTACAAATCTCGGCGGACTTTCCATTACCAATGCCGCAAAAAAAATTGAAGCGATGCTGGAAGAACAGCCCGGTAAATTTTTTAAAAGCTGTTAAGGATGATTTTTTTATTACAAGAACCGTAGTTATTCTTTGTATTATTTTACATCGATAATTCATTTACCTTTTTTCAATTATTCCAGTGCTTTATCGATTGATGACCTTATATTGAACCGATCCGTTTCAAAGAAAAACCTTCCCTGTGCAATTGCCGGGTGTATTTTTTGTTTGCTTGCAAAAGATAAAATTGCTGCTTCTTCAAAAAGCGGGTTTTCATTCATAAATAAATCCCATGCCGGCTTATCAATCAGCGCATTTCTGCTAAACTCATTTGCTTCTTTTTCTTCACTGCTGTTTTTGTAATCTCCGGTTCCGTAATCCTTATCCAGGTCAATAAATTCAGCCTTATTATTATTAACCAGGTGAAGAAATATATGTCCCAGTTCATGCATTATTGTAAAAGCAAAATTATCAATACGCTTATGTCTTACAGTCAACCCAATGGCAGGGTTGCCATTGCTCCAGAAAGAAATACCGTCAACGGCACATTTTTCGGGATGGCCTTGTATAACCAGTTTGATACCATAACCGGCTAATGTTTCTTTCGTTTTCTGAATAACATTTTTATTTTTTCTGAAAATGCTTTTCAAATCTTCAAGCAAAGCCTTCCTGTTACGTACATCGAATTTGGGCACTTTAATTTGGGCGGCATTATACATTACCAGTTTAACCCAGCCAATTAAATTAACCCGGTCAATTGAAAGTTTGTCAGATTTTCTAAAACAGGCATAATTGGTTTGGCTGTAAATAATGGCCAATTGCTCGGCATTGGTAATATTATAAATCTCTTTTACTGCAGGTATATCATTAACGGGGTTACCGGTTATTATTCCTTGTTTTTTAAAATAGGTTACCGGTATGTAATCTTCTATCATTTGCCAAATATTAATAGCTTCCAAACGGGTTCTGTTTTTTTCATTAATTTTTGCAGCATCCAGTTCGTAATTCATTTGCATATTAGTCCACAATACGGCATCCATTTTTAAAGCCTTGCCAATTAATATGGCAGTATCGGCGTACATACCCCTTTTCCCTTTTATAATTTCATTCAACTGGGTTTGAGGAATACCAGTTAGTTGTGCAAAATTTTTTTGCGAAATGGATCTTGCATCTAACTCATCTTTTAATATTTCTCCGGGATGAATAGCCATTGCCGGAGTTAATTTACTGATTGCTGTACTCATTTGTTACTGCAAGTGTTTATAGAGGTTGCACCCCTCTTCTGTTGTTTAACCCAGATTTTGCATTTGAAATCTACTGCGGCTTCCAAATCCTTCACAGCTAAGCCTTTCAGAACATTTTTTAGATTTAAAATAGTACACTATTCTTTTATCCAAAAAATAACGGGAAACCCTTATCTGTTTTGTATTTGAAACCTTCGCTGCGATTTCAACTGCAAAATCTGGGTTTAACCAGTGCCGCTGGTAAATAAAATTATTCGTAGTGCTTGCTTATTTCTTCTAACTTTAAAAGCACTATTTCAAAAGGTTCTTTGGTATTGGCTATTTCTTCAAAAATCAACCTGTATTGCAGGTTAATTCTTACCGAGCTGTACCCAGATAAATTCCCTTTTAGTTTTTCGTAATTAAGCCCATGAAATTGAAAGAGTTGCTCCACCTTAACAACGGATTCCATTTTTTTTACTGTTTTTATATATTGCTTTATCAGGGCAGGGTTGCTGCGAAATTGCTTATCGGTAATCTTATTACCCATATATAAATCCTCAAGCAGTTGGTTATTAAAAGATATTTCCATTGGTGAAATGCAATGCAAATATAATTTAATTATTCACATAATTGTGAATAATTAAATAATTTATTGTTAACCCCTTCTTTGGCTCTAATCAATAATTCAACTACCTTTCTTCAATGCTTCGCTTCTTCTTAAAGCTTTACTGGAAAATTTTTGGCTGGAAACTATCCGGAACTTTTCCTTATCAATACAAAAAAATCGTGTTGGCGGTTGCGCCACATACGCATTGGGTTGATGTGATGACGGGCTTTGTTGCCCGCCAGGCCATGCAGATAGACCACGCCAGATTTTTAGCTAAAAAAGAATTGTTTGTGTGGCCACTGGGCTGGGTGCTGCGTAAAATGGGCGGCACACCGGTTGACCGTTTTGCAAAACAGGGCATGGTTGACCAGGTTGTTGCTTTATTTAACAGCAACGAAACTTTTATGCTGGGTATTTCGCCGGAAGGAACCAGGAAACGTGTTGACAAATTACGCACCGGCTTTTATC
>Ga0209181_10011378_pt1 | contig 11410 bp, 13 predicted proteins | sample MAT05_FD_187208 | JGI IMG/M metagenome (GOLD analysis project Ga0209181, IMG submission 187208) | Freshwater microbial communities from Lake Fryxell liftoff mats and glacier meltwater in Antarctica - MAT-05 (SPAdes) (version 2) | ecosystem: Environmental > Aquatic > Freshwater > Ice > Liftoff... | reverse complement strand
ACACCTTCTACTCCACCCAATTCCTCTGTGTGCGCAGGCGCGACCAACGTGACCACGCCATGATCCGGCGCAATCATATCAGCGAGCTCGGCCATCTCACCCGGGCCACTGATGCCCGCCTCGATCACAGCTAACTCATGCGCGCCGGGCACGATCTGCGTCAGCGTGAGCGGCACACCGAGGTGGTTATTGAAATTGCCCTCGGTAGCGAGCACGCCGGGCGCGCCGCCAAGCAACTGCGCGAGCAGATTTTTGGTCGACGTTTTCCCACAGCTGCCGGTGACTCCGATCACGGTGCCGCGAAACTGACGCCGATGCGCGGCGGCAATCGCCTGAAACGCCCGCAACGGATCGGCCACCACAAGTTGCGGTAGCGCCAAAGTAGTTCGAGGACTGCTCACCAGTGCCGCACTCGAACCAGCAGATTGCGCCATTTCCAGAAAGTCATGGCCGTCACGCTTATCTGTTTTCAACGCCACGAACACCTGCCCCGGCTCCAACTTGCGCGTGTCCTGCGTGAAGCCCCGCAACGCCACAACCGGCTGCGACAGCCAGCGGCCGCCAGTCCAGTCAGCAAGTTGTGCGGGGTTGAAGGAGAACATGGAAGTCGGTTTATGCAGCGCGGCAGGCTCAGTCTTGAGTCTTCAATGTTTTGACGGAGATCAGCTCGCGCACGACTTGGCGGTCGTCGAAGGGGATCACGGTGTCGGCAAATTCTTGATACGATTCGTGGCCCTTGCCGGCGATGATCAGGCAGTCGCCCGGTTTGGCGGCATCGAGCGCGAGACTGATCGCACGACGGCGATCGTCGATCCAAGTGATCTTATCCGGCGCGGTGACGCCTTCCTTCATGTCGGCAAAGATCTGCGACGGAGCCTCACCGCGGGGATTGTCCGCGGTGGCAAACGTGAAGTCGGCAAACTCCTGCACCGCCCGCGTCATGAGCGGACGCTTGGCGCGGTCGCGATTTCCACCGCAGCCAAACACCACCAGCAAACGGCCCGGCGTGATCGCACGCAGCATGCCGAGGGCGTTGCGCAGCGCATCGTCGGTGTGCGCGTAGTCGACGAGCACATTAAAAGGCTGGCCTTCCTCGATGCGCTCCATGCGACCGGGCACACCTTTAAAACTTTTCAACCGGCTGAGAAACACCTCGGGATCACGCCCCATCGACCAGGCGGTCGCGATTGCTGCTAACAAGTTACTCACATTGTAACGGCCGATCATCGGACTATCGACAAGCACACTGCCATTTGGCCAAACCAGCTTGAAAGTCGTGTTCTTGTAGTTGAGCACGACTTCTTCGGCGCGCACTTGGGCGCGGGGATTTTCGCCGTAGGTCACCGTTTGCGCGCGACCAGTCAGCATCGCCGCCAGACGTTCGCCGTGGGCGTCGTCGAGATTGATGACGGCGGTCTTCGGTTCGGCCGCGGCCTGACCGGTGAACAGCCGGGTCTTCACCTCGAAATAAGCCTCGAGTGACTTGTGATAATCGAGGTGATCCTGTGTTAGATTTGTGAATACCGCGACGCCAAACTGAAGCCCGAGCACGCGCTTCTGATCGATGCCGTGCGAGCTCACTTCCATCACAGCCTGGCGGCAACCGGCGTCGCGCATTTGAGCGAGCATGCCGTAGATATCGAGTGATTCGGGCGTGGTCTTGTAAGATGGCACGGTGCGCACGCCGAGATCGTAGTTGATCGTGCCGATAAGGCCGACGCGCTGGTCGCCACTGAGAAAATGTTTCACCAGGTGCGTAACGGTGGTTTTCCCGTTGGTGCCTGTGACGCCCACGACTGACATATCGCGATCCGGAAAACGATAAAAGCGCTGGGCCACCCGGGCCAGCATCGCACGCGGATCCTCCACTTGAATGAAGGTCACTTTGCCTGGAGCATGCAAAGGTAGCTTGTCTGTGACCACGGCAACCGCGCCGCGATTGATCGCCTCATCGATGAAACTGGCCCCATCGGTGCGCAGGCCATGCAGAGCAAAGAACAAGTTGCCAGGCACAACACGGCGGCTGTCCATCACCAGACCGGAGATGGGCAGGTCAAGGCTTCCCTTGTGGGCAATGATTTCACCGTCTTTAAAGTAATCAGAGATTTTGGGTGCCATTTTGAATACGCGCTTAGCAAGGACGTTTTGTTTTCTGCTCCGGCCAACTGTCCTCGTTTGAAATGCGCTGATGAGAAGGTGGTTTTGCGTGAGATATCCGATCATAGGTGGCCCCCTCCAAGAGCCAGCAAGGGCCGGTTGACGGCGGTGACGGGTTTGATGTCAAGGTACTGGATCAGCTGTTCGCCAATCCGTCTAAAACTGGGAGCCGCGACGAGCGCACCGGAAGCCATGCTTGCTCCAGGGATATGCCCGTCGTCGACAATAACGGAGATCACGATCTGCGGACGGCTCGCTGGGAAAAAACCTACAAAGGAGCCGACGTGATGAGTGGAAGAATAATGACCGCCAATGAGTTTTTGCGCCGTGCCGGTTTTGCCTGCGACCTCGAAATTGGGAATCGCGGCCTGCACCGCAGTGCCTTCGCTCGACGCCACCTTAGTCAGCAAATATGACATCGTTTCAGCCGTGTGCTCGGTGATCACACGGCCCCGCGACACCGCATCGAAACGGTACACCCGTTCACCGCGCGCATCGCGCACTTCGCGGATGATCTGCGGCCGCATCAGCAAACCACCGCTAGCAATCACGCCCATCGCACAGTGAATTTGCAACGGCGTGGCAGCGATCGACTGGCCCATCGGCATGCGCGTGATCGTGAGTCCATCCCATTTAGAGGGAGGAGCCAGTTCCCCATCAATCTCGCCGCCGCCCGAAAAACCGGTCTTTTCGCCAAAGCCAAACTTCCGCGCGTAATCATACATGCGCTGGTCGCCGAGCAGCATACCAAGTTGAGCCGCACCCTTATTGCTGGAGTGCGCGACGATTTCACTCACTGAAAGCACTGGGTGCTCAAAGGGGTGCGCCTCGCGCGGAAGGCTACGCGGCTTGCCCTTGTAGTCCACCGAGGAAAGCGAGCAGTCGAAATGCGACTCAGGCGAAACGATGCCCTCGTTCAGCGCGCCGCTGGCCGCGACAATTTTAAAAGTGGAGCCGGGCTCCAGCTGATCACAGACCGCGATATTACGCTGCGCAGCCATGTCCGCCTTGCTAAATTCATTCAGGTTGAAGGTCGGATAATTCGCCATCGCCAGCACAAAACCCGTGCGCGGATCACTCACGATGATCGTCGCCTTCTCGGGAGAAAACTTCTTCACGACCTCCTCCAATTCAACCTCGACCATGTGCTGAATGGCCGAATCAATAGAAAGCACTAAACTAAAACCATTAGCCGCCGGTACCTCACGGGTGCGGAACTGCGCCATCTCGCGCTGCCGCCCGTCCTTCTCAGATTCGCGCCAGCCGTCCTGCCCGCGTAGATAAAAATCCGCAAAACGCTCCAGCCCGGCCGCAGGCGTGCCCTCTTTATTCACATAGCCGATGATGTGGGACGCGAGCTGATTGTGAGGATAGGCGCGGCAGTACGTACGATCGCCGTAAACGCCTTTGATCTTCAATGCCGTGATTTTCTCAAAAACTTCCTCCGAAGTGTTTTCGCTCAGCTTGGCCCAACGGATGTCGCGCTCATCATCGCCCGCTTCCGCCGCGCCTTCACCCTGGGCGAGTGGCTTGGTTTTGGTCGTGAAGATTTTTTGCAATTCCGCGAACGGCATGTCGAGCAGCCGCGCCAGCTCGGGCCACTTTGCCTCGTCCTCTTTGCGCAGCACCTGCGGATCCACGCCCACCACCACCTGCGAATGACTCGCGGCCAGCACATTGCCGCGCGCATCGACGATATCGCCTCGACGCGCCTTGTCCGGGATGATCTGACGGCGGGCCTTATCAATATACCGAACCAGCTTATCCCGGTCAATCACATGCAAAAACACCAGCCTCGCCCCCACACAGCCGAAGCACAAGAAAACGACTGCGGCCAGCAACCAGATCCGGTAGTTTGAGGCAAAACCTTTGGACATGATCTCAGCGGACGCCTCCTAGGACGAATTTGACGGGCTGCAACGAAGCTTGAGGAGCAAAAATCTCGCGGTTGCGTTTTGCCGCTAGCCGCTCTTCGGGGTTTTCGCTGATGCGCACGATCTGGGTACGAAAATCCGGCGACGCCAGACCGAGACGCCATTCGGCATTACGGCGGATCAGCACATCGGGCGACTGCTCGGAGGCGATCATCGTGGTCGTCTCGGACAAACGGCGCTCGGTCTCCGCGGTGCGGTTTTCGTACAGCTTAATGCTGTTCGCGGTCTGGGCGATCTGGTTGCGCAACCAAACGGTGCCGAGCCCAATCGAGCCGGTGAAGCATATCATCACCAGCGTATAAACGAGCATCTGATTCACGAATGCGTGACGGTCGGACTTGTTCATGTGGGGTAAACGTTAAAGCTTGCGAAGCGCGCGGAGCTTGGCGGAACGGCTGCGGGGATTCAGCGCGAGTTCCTCGTCGCCTGGTGTGAGCGGACGGCGCGTGAGCGGCTCGGCCAGCACCGTGCGAAACTGCTGCGGCAGGGAATCGTTGGCGCTCTCCGGCTGGCCGCACTGACGGCGAAAATACTGTTTCACGATGCGGTCCTCCAACGAATGAAAACTGATCGCGCAAAGCACGCCACCCGCATTCAACGCGGCAAAGGCGGCCGGCAACGCGCGCTCGATCGCGCCGAGCTCGTCGTTCACCGCGATGCGAATGCCCTGAAAAGCCTTGGTCGCGGGATGAATCTTAGAACCGAACCGGTCGCGAGCAGGAATTGCCGCAGCAATAGTCTCGGCCAGTGAGGCCGTACGCGCCAACACGCCAGTGCCACGCGCGGCCAGCAAGGCGCGCACGACACGGCGCCAGTGCTGCTCTTCTCCGAGATTTCGGATCGCGCGGACCAGCAATTCCTCTGAGGCCATTTCGAGCCAGACGGAGGCCGGCTCACCCGCGCGTGTGTCCATGCGCATATCGGCCGGAGCATCATTGCGAAACGAAAAGCCGCGCTCTGCCGCATCAAGCTGAAAGGAGGAAAGACCGAGATCAAAAAGCACGCCGTCATAACCCGCTCCGGCGAATTCACCGAGTCGGCCAAAATCCGCGCTAACGAGTTGAAAGCGTTCGCCGTATTCATTTTTCAGTGACTCTGCTCGCAGCACAGCTGCCGGATCGCGGTCAAAGGCAGTCACTCGCACGTCAGCCGCAGCGTTGAGGATGGCGCGCGTGTGGCCGCCGCCGCCAAAAGTCGCGTCAAGGTAACACCCGCCCGCCCGCGGCGCGAGGAGATCGAGCACCTCGCGCAGCATGACAGGCTGGTGTCCAGGATTCATGGTCTTGCGCCCATTTTCAAGCAGCGTGGAAGACATTGGCGGCTCTCCTCGTGTCGTTGAAAGACGCCACGCCGCGATCGCGCGGGATCGGATGCAATATGAGCTCCGCGCTAAGCCGCGGACGCACCTTGTTGAATGTATTATGAGTTCCAGTTTTCGTCATACGACGATGCCAGAGACTCGCGGCCGCAAAGCCCGAGAGTCGGGAGGTACGTGAGATGTTCGGAGTGGCGCTCATGGTTAAATTCCAATCCGGCGCATCAAGTCGCCGAAGTTTTCGCCCGACGTCCTCTGCTCCACCTGCTCCCACTGCGCGGGGCTGTAGACAGAGAATTTGTTGAGTGACCCCACCAGCACCGCGTCCTTGGCGATACCGGCATGCTTGCGCAACTCGTCGGTCAGGCTGATGCGACCCTGCTTATCGAAAGTAAACGCGAGCGAAGCGGCGAAGAACCGAGCAAACGCATCCTGCGCGTCGCGATCCGTCAGCGCCTTTTGTGAAGCTTTTTCATAGAGTTTATCTACTTCCGCCGGAGGCAAAACCGCCACATAACCATCGGGATGTGGCGTGGCCAAAAACGTATCACTTTCCCCGTGCGCAGCCCTCCACGCCGACGGAATCGTAAGGCGATTCTTGTCGTCGAGAGTGTGCCTGAAAAGGCCAGTGTAAAAAGGTTTGCCGAATTGGGCCACGTTTAATGAGCTGAGCGAAGTACTCCAGAACGCCCCATTTCAACCCAATTTCACCCACAATAGTCAAGCCAACAACCCCCAAAACAGCCCTTTCGAGCCCGAAACTTATTCACAAGAAATCCACAATCCGAGTATGCTAACGCAAAAGCATTGCTGCCAACTCGGTTACCACACACGCCATCCGTTTGCTAAACCAATGCACGCCGATGAAATCGCAGGACCGCACAAAAGTGGATCGAAGAGACTGTATCCAAAAACGCTGGCCATAAACGTTCGACACACGTCGCAGCCAAACGTCTATTCGTGCCACCTCCTTTCCATGACGCGCGACGTCCATATCCACACCGCACACCCCAAGCTAAAAGTCGACAAGCGCGCCGTCGTCACCGCCATTCACACGCTCGACCGACATGCGGAAAAATTTCGCGGCGGTTGCCCCGAAGGAGAACTCTCCCTCGCGTTCCTGACCGACAAAGCCATCGCGAGCATCCATGCCGATTTTCTCGATGATCCGACCACGACCGACGTGATCACATTTGAGGGCAACGCCGCTCTCGGCAGCGCCGGCGAGATCTGCGTCTCAGTCGACACGGCCGTCACCTACGCCGCTCAACACGGGCGCAAGTTCGCTGAAGAGCTCGCGCTCTACGTCGTCCATGGCTGGCTTCATCTGGCGGGCTACGACGACCTGCAACCAGCAAAAAAACGCCTGATGCGCGCCGCCGAAAAACGCGCGATGAAACTCCTCGCCGATGCAAAGCTGCTGCCAGAATTTTCTTTGAAAAAACACCCCCCGCTCACGTCCGGACAGCACTAGAGCATTTTAAATAAATTCATAGCCGCAGTGAGTGAACCAGCCGAGGGCATCCTGAGCTGTGACGGCACGCAGGGCGGAGGCGATGGCCTAGAGTAGGTCGGGGTGGTTGTGGGCCTGGGCTTTGCGCAAGAGCGCTTTGAGCTTGCTCCACATCATCTCAATGGGGTTGAGATCGGGTGAGTAAGCGGGCAGGAAGCGGACCTCGCAGCCAGCTTCTTCGATCAGGGCCACCGTACGTACGTTTTTATGGGCGCCGAGGTTGTCCATGATGACGATGTCTCCTGGTTTGAGCGAGGGAACGAGCACTTCTCGCACGTAAGCCTGAAAGACCTCGGTGTTGGTTGCCCCCTGGATGGTCATGCAGGCGCTCGAGCCGTCCAAACGCACCGAGGAGATCATCGTGGGGGTGCACCAATGGCCGTGCGGGGCATGACAGCGCGAGTCTTTCACCTTTGGGCGAGCGCCCGTGCAAGCGAGTCATAGTGGTCTTGGCCGCCGACTCGTCGATGAAGACAAGTTTCGCCGGATCAAGCCCGCCTTGGCTCTGTTTCCACCGACCTCTGGCCCGCACAACGTCCGGCCGGTTTTGCTCGGCCGCATGGAGAGTCTTTTTTTATATGTCAGCCCCAGCTTGGCGAGGACCCAATGGATCGCCGGCACAGTGCAGGCCAGGCTGAGGCGCTCCTTCATCTGCGCCAGGGTCAGATCCGGCTCTTTAGCCACCAACGCCTTCAACTTGTCCCCATGCTCCGGCAGCAGCTTCGCCTTGCGCCCGCAATACCGGTATCGCACTTGCAAATCCCCGGTCCTCTCTCTTTGCGACAACAGCTTCTTGACCATTCATAGAGACACCTTGAATCGCTTCGCTACCTCCTCCCTCGTCCATTCCTTCGCGTCATACGCCGCCACGATCCGCTCTCTCAAATCCAGTGATAGGGTTTTCTTTATTCTTAACCCCTAGGAAATTTCCTTTTATATGGCTATAGTTTTATTTAAAATGCTCTAGCGAAGAAAAAAGTCGTCGCGATCGTGCCGTTGGGCGCGAGCGCATAACGCTCCACCGCATCAAAAGCCTTCGTTTCAATAAAACGTGGGTATGTGCGCGATGACATACCAGTCGCCCATGAAACGCTTCCGCTCAACAGTCTGGTCGCTGGCCCTCAACGGCCCTCAACTCGACGCCGAACCTTGACACCCGCCCAAAACAACAGCAGCGCAAACCCTCGAAACTAAAACCCACGCACACAAAACGCCCTTTTACCCTCCCGCCCCCCACGGACAAGCGATCACACGAAAGTGGCTAAAGGAAAATTCATCAACATCACGTCTCCCGGGTTTTCTCGCGTCAACTCCGCCCCAGCAGTTGATCACGGAAGTGCAGACCAATGGGATCGGGGCCAAGCCAAATAGAAAAATACGCGCGGGCAAAATCCTCCCCCGGCACCGTGATAAGCGGTACGGCGTTCAAACGCAAAGTTGTGCCCGCGCCCGGCGCATAAGTGAGCGTGTAGCGATCGCCCGTTTTCACGTCGCGATAAGCCCGGTTCAATTCCTCTAGCCGCGAGCGCAAACTCATCAACGTCTCCGCCGAAACATTACGCGCAAGCAAAGCATCGCCGCCCTTGATGATATCAACCGCCGCGAAAGCCCGCCGATAACGGATATCCAACCGCAACGGCATATCATCCCGCAAAATCCGCATTGGGTCAGCCCCGCTGCCGACATGGAGCGAAGCGTCATACACCCCCACCACCCGTTTCCAGCGAAAGGTCGCGTGTCCCACCAACTCAAAGACCACCCCGTCCTCGTTGAGCCTCCGCTCAACGGGCTCAGCGCGCACCGAAACAAACATGACTAACGCGATCACGAACACAGCCAACTTACGCGCCCAACAGCTCGCCGAAATAAACACCGACGGCCCCTGCCTGCCTCTGCCCATGGCAAAGAAGCGAGTGTGCGCTGCCAAACCGAAGTCCAGTTTCATGCGCACCAGCTAAACCGGATATCCGCCAATCGCAAATGGCCTACGCGAACGGCTCAAGCTCCTGCGACCACGCCTGTGTCACCTCAGCCACTTTTCCACTCGAAGCAGCCGCTCCGTAATATCAATCTCCGCGCCATGGCCCGCTCGAAACCTCGTCGCTCGCTCCGCGCCTTTGATCCCACCGAAGTGCAGGCTGAGATTGCCGCGCTGCGCAACCTCGGGCCGCGTTCGGCGAAGATGCTCGCCGCGGTCGGCATTCATACCCGGGACGAGCTGGTTCGGCTCGGAGCGCTCGGTGCCTGCGCACGCCTTTTCGCCGTCGGCCAATCCGTCTCACTCAATCTCGCCTACGCGATTGAAGGCGCGCTCATGGACTGCGATTGGCGGCAAATCCCCCACGATTTCCGCCTGCACCTCGCAAAAGAATTCCGCCTGCTAAAGCAGCGTCACCACCTGATCAGCAAAAAAATATAAGCGCTCTTTACAATACATCAACTGATCCGCATACGTTGATAGATAATGAGTATTGACCGCCCCATTTCAGAGCTTTTCGACCTGAATCGCCCGTTGCGATCCTTGGAATTTTTCCCGCCTAAGGACGACGCTGGCGTGCTTGCACTGCGCGACACCGCGGCAGCATTGAAGAAACTCGAGCCCGATTTCGTCTCCGTCACATATGGTGCCGGCGGCAGCACGCGCGAACGCACCACGCAGCTCAGCACCATGCTACGCGGCGAATTTGGCCTGACGGTGATGCCACACCTCACCTGCGTCGGCCATTCGCGGGCAGAACTCAACGACATCGCCGATCGGCACCACGCCACAGGCATCCGCAACATCATGGCCCTGCGCGGCGACCCGCCCAAGGGCGTGGCCGAATTCAAACCCGCGCCCGACGGACCAGCTTACGCCAACGAACTCGTCAGCCTGCTCAAGGCGCGCCACGGCGACTACTGCCTCGGCGTCGCCGGTTACCCAGAGAAACATCCGCAGGCCGAGTCCTTCGAAGCCGATCTGGTGAACCTAAAACGCAAGGTCGACGTCGGCGCGGCGTTCGTCACCACCCAACTCTTTTTCGACAACGATGTTTTTCATCGCTTCGTCGACCGCTGCCACGCCGCTGGCATAAATATCCCCATCGTACCGGGCATCATGCCACCGCTCTCGCTGAGCCAGGTCCGCCGTATGACTCAATTGAGTGGTTCGGCCGTACCAGCAAAACTCACGCGCCGCCTCGAAGCCGCCGGCGACAATGCCGACACGTTAGAGTTTGTTGGTATCGACTGGGCCCTCACGCAAATCCGCGACCTCCTCGCGCACGGCGCGCCCGGCTACCACCTCTACATTCTGAACCGCGCCAAAGCCGCGCTCGCCCTCGCCGCCGGCCTTGCGGCCTGAGCGATATCGCTTCGACCCCAACGCCTCAAAAATCGAAACAACAAAACCTTCAGCCTACAAAAAAGGCCCGATGCATCATCGGGCCTTTTGTTTTTAACCAGCACCCCAAAAGCTGAGATCAACGGCGTCTGCGAACCTTTGCCATAAACCGTCCCGTTCCCAAAAGGGCCAAGGCGCCAAACGACCAATCGCTCAGCGCACCGCCGCCACCATTAGATCGTGACGCAGCTGGCTTACTGGCCGACGACGACACTGAAGGCGAAGACGTGCTACCGCCAGAGGAGCTGCTGCTGGACGAACTGGACGACGACGAACTGCTACTCGAAGACGAGGAAGAGGAGCTCGACGAGCTGCTGGAAGCCACGATGCCAGAGGCGAGCATAATCACGGCATTATTACTTGTCACCGAAACGTTCGAATTCGACACAGACACAACCACCGTATAAGTACCGGCATCTAAAACGGTCATGCTATCGCAGGTGTAGTTCGGTGAGTTCAGCGCGGAAGCGATCGCAATGCCATCCTTCTTCCAAACATAATTAAGGTTGGTCCCGGTCGCATCCACACTGAGCGTGAAGCTCTCACCGCGCGGAATCGGGGGCTTTGACACAGGATGAATTGTGATTACCGGAGCGACGACGCTAGCACCGCTGCTCGATGAACTGGAAGAACTGGAGCTGCTCGATTCCGAACCCAAAATGATGGACACGCTGTTGCTCGTGATTGATAAGCCAGCGGCATCCGTGACGATGACGGTATAGATGCCTGCCTGCTGCGCTGACATATTGGTGCAAGAGTAAGTCGAAAGATTGAGCGCCCAGGCGATCGGGCTGCCGTCCTTGTACCACTGATAAGACAAACCGGTACCTGACGCCGAAATTGAAAGCGTAAAACGGCCAAACTGCGGCACGGGCAGTGGTGACACCGGCTGAGCGGTGATGATCGGTGCAGCTACACCTGCCCCACTGCTGCTGGAAGAACTTGAGCTGCTCGAACTGGAGCTCGACGAACTACTGGAAGAGCTGCTGGAAGAAGATGATGATGAGCTGCTGCTGCTGGAGCTTGAACTACTGCTGGAAGAACTGCTCGACGAAGAGCTTGAGCTGCTCGAACTCGAGGAACTGCTCGACGAGGAACTACTGGAAGAG
>Ga0209181_10011377_pt1 | contig 11411 bp, 11 predicted proteins | sample MAT05_FD_187208 | JGI IMG/M metagenome (GOLD analysis project Ga0209181, IMG submission 187208) | Freshwater microbial communities from Lake Fryxell liftoff mats and glacier meltwater in Antarctica - MAT-05 (SPAdes) (version 2) | ecosystem: Environmental > Aquatic > Freshwater > Ice > Liftoff... | reverse complement strand
AATCATGCTGGGTACTTTACCGTGTTCGATGGCGGTGCGTAAAATAGATCCCTTGCCTGTAAGATGCTGCTGACCAGCCAGCTCGTTTAAAGTGGTCGGTCGCAACCGTTCTGCCAGCGGTATTTGGCTATTAGTCATGTAGGTAAGTTAGGGAAAAATTTAAGAATAGAGCAACTCTTACTCTTCCTCAAAATAGTCAGAATCAATTTTCTTAATCTCGTAAATATTTTGAACAGAAACACCAAGATTGTAATCAATCATATATTGGGAGAGCTTTTCTCCATCAATTAAAACAATTTTGGTATCCATCTGTCGGGCATATTCAACAGCTTCTTTTGTAAAATTGGATGTCGTTATGAATACCCCTTTTTTAGCTCTCTGGCCTGCTAACGCACCTACAAATTTTTGAACTTCAGGTCTTCCTACCACACCTTCCCATCTTTTCGCCTGAATATAAATTACATCTAATCCCAATTTATCTTCTTTGATAATTCCGTCAATTCCTTCATCTCCACTTTTGCCAATTGCTTTTCCAGCATCCTGAATAGAACCGCCATAGCCCATTTTTACAAGTAGTTCCACCACAATTTTTTCAAAGAAATAAGGATCAACAGTTTTTAATTTTGATAATAGTTCTTGCTCTAACGACTTTCTTATTTTTTGGCAGCCCGATTCTATTAACTCTTCGGGTGTTTGCTTCATTTCTTCAACGTCATCATTTGCTATAGATGCTATTGTTGTTTCATTTTTCTTTTTATAGCGAAAGCCATTAATCTTTTGTTCATAATCCGGGAAAATTGACATCAAATATTTCACACTAACTGATGGGGTTTCCTTAGTAAGAATAAATCTACCATTATCAGTTATTTTGAAAAGTCCTTTGCTAATATTCTCAATTGCACCTGACATTTTTAGATGAGCTTTAGCCCAATGCACCCGATTATGAAATGTTTTTTGCTTTTTACTTGGTAACCAGTCATCTAGTTCCTCTTCTGTAAGATTAAACTCTCTTGCAAGATACTCTACTGCATCCTTTGTATTATGAATTTGGCCATCACAAATAAATTTCAAAAGAGGTAACATCAATGTTTGATAATCCGGTATCATAAATGATTCTATTTAAAAATGCCTGTCAGCGTTTACTAAAAGGCATTAAATTTATTCTTTTCTTTCGAAGCTATAATTTTTCTTTTAGCCTTTAAAAGCTATTGCCAGCCTTTTCGGATTTTCTTTTGAAGCGTAAGTCCATCTTCTAATTCTGGTAATTTTCCAAAGAACGCCTCTATTTTTAAACCCTGCTTTTTCTTTGGAATAGTTGAAAGAATCTTCCTGATGCTACTCTCCGAAGTGCCTTTTGCAATTTTGATATGCATACTCTTTTTGTTTAGGTATGAAATAAAAATTATTTCAAATCCAATTTAATCTGCAGCTCCTCAAACTGCTTCGCATCTATGGAAGATGGCGCATCCAGCATCACATCCCGTCCGCTATTGTTTTTGGGAAAGGCGATGAAATCACGGATACTTTCGCTGCCACCTAAGATGGCACATAGGCGATCGAAACCAAAAGCCAGTCCGCCATGTGGTGGTGCCCCGTATTCAAATGCACCCAATAAGAAACCAAATTTATGTTGCTGTTCTTCCGCATCCATTCCCAACGCAGCAAACATTTTTTCCTGCAAGGCCCGTTGAAAAATACGGATAGAGCCACCACCAATTTCATTGCCATTCAACACCATATCATAGGCATTGGCTTTAATGGCGGCATAAGGGTGAGCCAGGTATTCAGCCGCATTTTCTATAACCGGATTGTTGTTGATCATAATGTCAATATGATCCGGCTTAGGAGACGTAAACGGATGATGTCTTGCTACCCAGCGGTTGTCATCTGCTGCATATTCAAACAATGGGAAATCCAATACCCATAATAATTTAAAATCACCTGCCCTGCGCAAACCTAAACGCTCGCCCATATACATGCGCAAATCGCTGGTTGCTTTTCTTGTCTTTTCTTCTGCGCCAGCTAATATTAAAACAAGATCACCGGCTTTTGCATTGGCTGCATCCGCAATGGCTTTCAGCTTTTCAGGACTGTAAAATTTATCAACACTGCTCTTGTAAGTACCATCTGCATTGCATTTTATAAATACCAATCCCTTCATGCCAATCTGCGGACGTTTCACCCATTCCGTTAGTTCATCGGTTTGCTTGCGGGTGTATTCGCTGCAACCAGGAATCGCAATTGCCAAAACGGTTTCCGCATCATCAAAAACGCCAAAAGAAGCGCCATCAATTAAATCCGATTGAGAAGCCTGTTTTGGAAACGTGTGCTGCGGAAATTTCAGGTTCGCAATTTTAATATCAAAGCGGATGTCCGGCTTATCATTTCCGTAAGTCCACATCGCATCTTCCCAGGTCATGCGTTCAACGATGTCAGTGTAGTCAATATTTTTTACATCTTTAAAAATACGTTTTACCAGCCCTTCAAACATATTCAGAATATCTTCCTGCTCTACAAAACTCATCTCACAATCTATCTGTGTAAATTCCGGCTGCCGGTCAGCACGCAAATCTTCATCCCTAAAACATTTCACAATCTGGTAGTAACGGTCGTAACCACTCACCATCAACAATTGCTTAAATGTTTGCGGACTTTGGGGCAATGCGTAAAATTGGCCGGGGTTCATCCTGGATGGCACCACAAAATCCCTTGCACCTTCCGGTGTAGATTTTATAAGGAAAGGCGTTTCAATATCCATGAAATTATTTTCATGCAGATAGTTGCGGGTGCTGCGGCCAACTGCATATCTCAGCTCCAGATTCTTTTTTACAATGTTTCTGCGTAAATCCAAAAAGCGAAATTTCATCCGTAGTTCATCACCGCCATCGGTATCATCTTGTATTGAAAATGGAGGTACGGCCGATTTATTTAAGATAGTAAATTCTGACACCGCAATTTCAATTTCTCCGGTCGGGATATTTGCGTTTTTATTACTGCGCTCATTCACCGTTCCTTTTACCTGCAATACAAATTCACGTCCCAACGGATTCGCATCCAACTGTCCATTCAGGTTTTCAGAAAACAATAGTTGCGTGATGCCATAGCGGTCACGAATATCCACAAAAGTGATGCTGCCAAACTTACGAATGGTTTGAACCCATCCACTCAAGGTTGCTTCTTTTTTAATATCAGCGATTCTTAATTCGCCACAAGTATGAGAACGATACATGGAAAAATGTTTACCCTTTTCTACAAAAAAGAAAAGGCAATTGATAATATTTTTTTAACCAGCAGAAGCACCTTGATTGAAAATCGTTGCGACGCTCCATTCAAAGGCAGTACTACTATTTAGCTTTATTAAAGCGGCTGCAAATATACAAATAGAAACTGTAGGGGAATGATTGCTTTTTTAATTGATAATTATGAAGCACATCTTTCTTAATGTTTCAATCAGTGCCAACAAATTCAAACACATAGCAACTATAAATTAAATTACTCTTCCTTCTATCCCAGATGAATGAAGAGGACTGGCAAAAGAACTTTACCGTTTATTTTTATTCTTCGTTTGAAGGCATTAAATTTTACCGTTTGTTATTTTTAGATATATTTGTTGATATTGTTTATGCCCTATCAACCAGGACTCCATATCATTGCTGAACTTTCTGTTAACAGTAGCAAGCTGTTAAATACCTATCAACCGGTGAAAGCCTGTATTGACGGCATTATAGCCGATACCGGTCTTCAAAACCTCGGTGATGTTTATCACAATTTTACGCCGCATGGTTTTACCGCCATTGTTTGTTTAAGCGAATCGCATCTGTCGTTGCATTCATGGCCCGAGCACCAACGCCTGCATTTAGATGTTTACCTCAGTAATTTTTTAAAGAACAATGATTCGGTTACCAGGCAGATATTTAATACGTTGGTTGAGTTTTTTGATGCCACCATTATTAACCAGCAAACCTTGCTACGCTAATGGCCGTTTACCAGTTCAATACCAACAGCGTTGATTGTCCTGTTTGCAAAAGCAGTACACAATTTCGTTCTACTTCAGCCAATCTGAAAGTTTGTGGTATTTGTAATACAGCAATGGAAAGGCTGGAAGGCGGATTACTTGCCAAAATTCTGGCGCTACAAGTCTTTAAAAGTGAAGCTCCGTTTGGAATATTGCAAATCGGAACCCAAGGGGTTTTTAGCAAGCGTTCATTTGAAATAATCGGCTGCCTGCATTGCGATTTTGATGATTATTTCAGCAACAGATACACGATTTTGTGGCCAGATGCCACAACTGGTCTATTGGTGGAAACATTGGGTTTTTACAGCATGTACGAAAAAATCACCAGCGACTTTCCCAGCAGGTTGCCAACTGTAAAAAATGTACCTGTAGGAACCGAATTGATAGAGATTTTACTTGGAAAACAATTCACGGTGTTTGATAAAAGTAGATGCAATAAGGTTTTTCTGGAGGGCGAAGTTTTTTCATTGGATACAGATGGCGCTTTTTCTACCATTGAGTTGGGGCAACTAAATGGGGACAGGCTTGAATTGGTGGAATTGGATAAATCGTTTTACGAATTGTATCAACTCACCTATGTGGGTTTATTCGAACTTTCCCTCACCAATCTTCATAAAATAGACAACAATAAGAAAGCGTTGCTTTGCGCAAAATGCGGAAAGCGTATCACCATACTATTACCTCAGCAATCGCAGCATTGTGTTTGCAGCAACTGCAACAGTTGGAATGAAATTATACAGGGAAAAGAATTGAAATCCAATAAAAAGAATTTTGCTGATTACAATTTCGATATTCCGGTTGGAACAAAAGGTACCATCAATGGCATTGAATACCAGGTAACAGGGGCTGTGGTAAAAAATGAGGTAGGGTCCGCCGATGTTTTTTGGCGTGAATACACCTTGTATGATGTTTTGACAGGATATGCTTTTTTAGCAGAATACAACGGGCATTGGAGTTTTTTGAAAGAAGTAAAACTGAATTGCCCCTGGCCTGCACATAAAGAGGAAATCTATTTTGATAACGAACACTATGTTCTTTTTAACAATTATTCGTCTAAAATAACGTCAGCGGCAGGTGAATTTTTCACTTCCTTAAATACCGCCGATATTATTGCAAGAGAATATGTTTCGCCACCTGAAATGTATGTGGCAGAAAATGCCGGAGGGAAAGACATTACCTGGTACAAAGCTTCACATATCAACAATAATACTGTATTTGAAGGGATGGGACTCATTGATAAAACGATGCCAACCCAACACGGAGTCGGCCCGTTGCAACTCATGAAATTTCACATCAACCTGGCTTTGCTATTTAGGATGTGTGGCATCATCGGCCTGGTATTTCTTGGTATGCAGGTATTTTTTGAATTCAACGCAAAGCAGGAGATTTTATACCAAAATACTTTTAATATTCCGGATTCATTGTTATCCAGGGGTCTAACCACTCTATCATTTGAAATAAAACAGGCATCCTCTAATCTGCAATTTTTAATGAGTGCGCCCGTTGATAACAACTGGCTGCAATTGTCTGCAAGCCTGGTAAACGACCGCACCGGAGCGGAGTATAATTTCGAAAAAGGGGTAGAATATTATCATGGCTACACCGAGGGAGAAAATTGGACCGAGGGAGAAAGAGATGCAGAAGTCGTATTATCTTCATTACCGGCCGGGATGTATCACCTGAATATTTTCCCCTCTACACAATCAGGTCTTGCAGAGATCCAGTTTTCGGTAACTGTGGTAAGCGATGTACCGATGTGGCGTAATTTTTTCATCATTTTATTGATGGTTGCCCTTTACCCGTTGGTGGTTTGGTGGCGTACCCAAACATTCGAAAAAAAGCGTTGGAACAACAGTGCCTATAACCCATATCAAAAAGACAGCGAATGAAAATAAATCAATCCGATAAAACACAGGTAATAGGATTCAGCGTTTTTGCCGGTATCCTGCTTTGTTGGTTTTTATATGCCGGCAGTACCGGTTGGCGTATATTCAACACCGATGGCACCAAACAACCATGGAGCAGCAGCGGACCGGGGTATCATAAATAACATCATTTTTATCATTTAACAGCAACAACATGCAAACACATTATTTATTAAACTCCATACTTTATTCCCTGGTAGGAATTGGTATTTTGGTTTTGGTATTCGTAATTGTTGAAAAGGCTACTCCAAAGCACAACCTTTGGAAGGAGATTGTAGAAAATAAAAACGTTGCACTCGCAGTGGTGGTTGGGTTTTTTATGTTGGCAATGTCTATCATCATTGCCTCAGCTATCCATTAATATTTTAAATGCTACGGTATGCCCTTATTGCTTTTACTGGCTGTTTTTGTAATTGCCACCTGCGGATTGATTTATGAATTGGTTGCAGGTACGCTGGCCAGTTATTTACTCGGCGATTCGATCATGCAATTTTCCACCATCATCGGTGTTTATTTATTTGCAATGGGCATTGGTTCTTTCCTGTCTAAATATTTTAATAAAAATCTGCTCACCTGGTTTGTAAAAATTGAATTTTTGGTAGCGCTAATCGGGGGCTTTAGCGCCGCTATTTTATTCGTGTTGTTTCCATTGGCATCTTCTTTCCGGATCGTGTTGTATTTCCTCGTTTTTTTAACGGGCACATTGGTTGGCCTCGAAATTCCAATACTCATGCGGATTTTGAAAGATAAAGTAGAGTTTAAGGAACTTGTATCACAGGTTTTTACATTCGACTATATTGGCGCATTGCTGGCATCCATCATATTCCCGTTGGTGTTGGTGCCTTATCTAGGTTTAATAAGAACCTCACTTTTTTTTGGTATCCTAAATGCGGCTGTAGGTTTTCTACTTTGTTTTAAATTTGAACAGGAAATCAGGAGACCAATGTTTTTAAAGATCACCGCAGTTGCCATTATACTATCACAACTGGTTGCATTTGTTTTGTCCGACCGGATCATGAATTTTAGCGAAACACTTACCTACAATGACCATGTAATTTATTCTACTTCTTCACCCTATCAACGCATTGTAGTTACCAGAAATAAAAAGGAATTAAGATTGTTTTTAAATGGTAACCTGCAATTTGCTTCTTCTGATGAATATCGGTATCACGAGGCCCTCGTGCATCCGGTAATGGCTGCACTGCATCAACCGGAAAACATACTTGTGTTAGGTGGTGGCGACGGATTGGCGGTAAGGGAACTGCTGAAATATAATTCAGTTAAAAAAATAACGCTGGTTGACCTTGATGCCGCTATGACAAAATTATTTACCACCAACCCAATGCTAACTGCCATCAACAAAGGCGCTTTGCAGGATGGGAGAGTTACCGTGTTTAACGCAGATGCTTTTCAATGGATGCGGGATAACCAACAACAGTTTGATGCCATCATCATAGATTTTCCGGACCCTTCCAGTTTTTCTGTTGGAAAACTGTACAGCAACACATTTTATAAACTGGTGTACAAGGCATTGGCCCAACATGGCATTGCAGTGATACAATCTACCTCGCCCTATGTAGCTCCTAAAAGTTATTGGTGTATCAATAAAACGCTGGCGTCTGTAGGATTTAAAACAATACCCTATCATAACTATGTTCCTTCCTTTGGTGAATGGGGGTACACGATGGCGATGAAAGACAGTATCTACAACTCGCCTACACAATTTGTAAAAGGCCTTCGTTTTTTAAATGATGCTACCATGCAACAGATGTTGGTATTTCCGCAGGATATGACCACAACCGCAAGCCTGGTAGTGAATAAATTAAATAACCAGGAATTGGTTCAGTATTTTGAAGCCGAGTGGAACGCTTACCTGCAACAATAATTTCACACTGTATGAACCGCAGAAACTTCATCAAAAACAGTGCAGCCATCATCAGCGCAGGTTCGCTGTTGCAACAATGTACAATGGCCAACGGGCAGCGGGTGAGCGGAAGTATTGTGGGGGCCAATTCAACAACCGGACACTTACTAAGAGATGCTAAATGGGAGGACTCATCCACCATCATAAATACCGATACCATCATTATCGGTGGCGGCGTCAGTGGCTTGTCTGCAGCAAGATGGCTGCAACAGGAAGGCATGGATGATTTCATTGTGCTGGAACTGGATAAAAAAGCTGGCGGTAATTCAGTAGGTGGAAAAAATGAAACCAGTGCCTATCCCTGGGGTGCCCATTATGTGCCCCTACCCAACAATGATTTGAAAGAGTATCTTACCTTTTTGGATGAAGCCAATGTAATAACAGGTTACAATGAAAAAGGGCTCCCTTTTATCAATGAATATTTTTTATGCTTCGAACCACAGGAACGTTTGTATATCAATGGCCATTGGCAGGAAGGGTTGATTCCGGATTTTGGTGTGCCTGAAAATGAACGAGCGCAGATAAAAAGTTTCATGAAGCAAATGCAGGATTTTAGGAATGCCAGAGGAGCAGATGGAAAAGATGCTTTTGCGATTCCGGTGGATGTTTCCAGTGAAGATGAAACTTACCGGCAACTGGATAAAATTACCATGCAGCAATGGCTGCTGAATAACGGATACACATCGCCCTATTTGTACTGGTATGTAAATTATTGTTGCCGCGATGATTTTGGTACAGATTATAGAAGAGCTTCTGCCTGGGCAGGCATTCACTATTTTGCAGCACGAAAAGGCATTGCAGCCAATGCTCCGCCTCAATCTGTTATTACATGGCCAGAAGGTAATTCGTGGCTGGTTGCACAATTGAAAAAAAGCTTCAGCAATAAAATATATACCAATACATTGGCCACCAAAATCAGGTTGACCAACGATGGAGTGCAAGTGTGCATGCTGGATGTAAATACAAAGCAGGTGAAGATCATTCATGCAAAAAAATGTATTGTGGCTACACCGCAGTTTGTGGCAAATCGATTATTGGATGAAGCTGGTGGAAGAAGAAAAATGCTCTCAGAAAAATTTGCCTATCAACCCTGGATGGTGGCTAATATTACAACCAAAAAACTGGATGAACGAAATGGAGCTCCACTTAGTTGGGACAATGTGTTGTACAACAGTAAGGCACTTGGTTATGTAGAAGCAACTCACCAACAGTTGCAGCAGTTGATGCCCAAAAGCGTGCTTACCTACTATTATCCGCTTACAGAAAAGACAGCGGCGGAGGAAAGAAAACTGGCATACAAGCGCAGTTATCAGGATTGGGTAGCAATAGTAATGGCCGACCTTGCCCCGGCGCACATGGATGCCAGCGGGCAAATTATAAACATCGATGTATGGGTGTGGGGCCATGCCATGATTAGTCCGCAGCCGGGCTTTATTCATGGTACTGAAAAGAAAGAGATGCAACAGCCCATCAATGAGATCGTCTTCTTTGCGCATACCGATTTAAGCGGCATCTCCATTTTTGAAGAGGCATTTTACCAGGGTATCAACGCAGCAAAAAATTTACTTCAAACAAAAAAGGTATGAGGCAAACGCAACCATGGATCGGCAATAAATGGATCGACACCAACTTTATTTTGTTGCCGCCATTTTTTTCGCTGCTGTTTATTTTTTTATTCCCCGCATTTTTTACAAACGATACCGGCATGTCCGATTATTGGTGGGTAGCTTTGATATTGCTCATAGATGTAGCCCACGTTTACAGCACGCTATACCGCACTTATTTTGACCGGCACATTTTTGCAGAACAAAAAAGCAGGCTCATTATTATTCCGTTTCTATCGTTTGTAACCGGTGTATTATTGTATTCATCCAGTCCCCATTTTTTCTGGAGTATATTGGCCTACCTGGCGGTGTTTCATTTTATCCGGCAACAGTATGGATTTATGCGCATCTATGCAAGAAAGGAAGATAGTACTGTTACCAGCAGGCGCATTGATGCCATTACTATTTACACAGCTACTATTTACCCGCTGCTGTATTGGCATTTATCAGGCGATCGAAATTTTAACTGGTTTGTTGAGGGAGATTTTTTACAAATAAACGGTTCCAAAATTTTATTGTCAGCCATCACTTATTGTTACCTGTTGATACTTTTGCTATACCTGGTGAAAGAAGTGTGGTTTACAATTCAAAAGGGCAGCTTTAATATTCCACGCAATGCGGTGGTGGCAGGTACCATTGCATCCTGGTATTTTGGTATTGTATATTTCAATGGCGACATGGCATTTACTTTGTTGAACGTTGTAAGTCACGGCATACCTTATATGGCATTGATCTGGATTTACGGAAAAAGAAAAACCGTTAAAGATGAACAGGCTGGCAAATTTATCAAAGCGGTGTTTAGTAAATATGGCATTCTTATTTTCCTTGGAGCCATCTTTTTTCTGGCCTATCTGGAAGAAGGTTTGTGGGACCTTACTGTATGGAAAGAGCACGCCGGCGTATTTGGTATTTTTCATTTTACAAATACCAAACCGAATAATACATTGCTCGCCATCCTTGTTCCGCTGCTTGCATTACCTCAGATAACTCACTACATTATTGATGGTTTTATATGGCGGATAAAAAAGCAAGATACTCTGCACAGTGAGCAGATACAGCAGTGAAAAACATTCAACTGATATATGAAATGAACATAGTTGATTGAGCGAAAAACTTCGTTTATTTTATTGAACAAGCGGATGAACTTTGATTTAGCTTCATTGGCGACGCTCCGTTCAACAGTGAATCGCTATTGAACTTTAATTGATTACCGTTGAAAACTTCGAAAGATTTGTCATGCTTCATATAAAATGACGAACCAATCGAAAACACCAGTCAGCATCAGATAGAAAGGCTTCTTTTAAAAATCTTTCAAATAACATTACATCCCTTCCAAAGCTTCTTTATTCCTTGGGTGCCACCACAAGTAATAATAGCCAAGTATTAAAATGCCCAATACAAATGGGATGATGGCCAAATGTTTGAATGTGAAATCGCCAAATAAAACCCAGGTATCAAAGTGCAAAAATTCGCTGATCATCCAATAACTGTTTGCGGAAATCCAAACTACGATGGCAAGGTTGTGGCACAATTCACTCATGTATTGTCGTGTTCTAATCGAAATCATAATGGCAATTGCCAAAGTCGGAATAATCATTGCTATCCCCAACGGGCGCCAAATCATACACCAGGCGATGTCTTTAAATAACCAGAATACAATATGCAAATTCTCCATTCTGCGATACCTGAGTGGTATCGCATACACTTCCTTACTCATGCCAATTAATTTTAGGTAAGCAAATATATACTATTGTACAAAACGAAAAACCGGGTAGCGCAGGTGCACCGGTTCATAATAGGGAGAATTTTTATAAATGAAATCGAGTTGGGCCGAAGCATTGGAAGCAAATGTTGGATCGGCCTCTTTTTTATCTTGCAAACTTTTTTGCAGGGCGGGATTATTTTTCAAAACTGCTGCTGCCACGTCTTCCCAGCGGTAATCA
>Ga0209181_10011376_pt1 | contig 11411 bp, 9 predicted proteins | sample MAT05_FD_187208 | JGI IMG/M metagenome (GOLD analysis project Ga0209181, IMG submission 187208) | Freshwater microbial communities from Lake Fryxell liftoff mats and glacier meltwater in Antarctica - MAT-05 (SPAdes) (version 2) | ecosystem: Environmental > Aquatic > Freshwater > Ice > Liftoff... | reverse complement strand
CATCGCCACTGTCTGAGCGTAGAGAGCGCAGCGAACGCAGCGAGTTTGGCGATGCGGCCGCAAGACCGAGCACCGCAAGGCAGTCGGCGCGTTCAGCGCCCGACTGCCCCAGTGAAGCGCCGCACCCGGCCCCCACACGCCTTGGGTGACGCCCAACGGGACTGCACCGCTGGCCGCAGCCGCCGTCAGACGCGGCAGCCGAACTGGCCTTTCTTGCCGTTCTCGAAATAGGTCAGATCACCCGGGCAGGCGGTCTTCCTGTCTGGCAATGCCGTGCCCGCCTTGGCGGTGCAGGTGTAAGCCCCGGACTTCTTGTTGACCGACTTCGCGGCCAGCTTCCAGTTTTCAGGGCAGGAGGCAGCCGCCGTGGCCGTCTTGGCGGTTGCCAATGCGCCAGCGGCTGGCGCGGCAGCCACGGGTGCGGGTGCCGCTACCTTGACCATCGCATTGGCCTTCTTGCCGATGCAACCCAGGCTACCGCCCACGCGACCCGGATCGGCGACCACGGTGTAATCACCCGGCTTGGCGTAGGTGTGGGTGGTCACAAATGGCACCTCGGCTGCGCTGTTGATCTTGCGTTCCGTCACCGTGCCATCACCCCAGCGCACGCGCAAGCCGCAGTTCGGGGCACCGGTAGCCTCCAGACCGACCGTGGCGGTCACGGTCTGCCCCACCTGGGCCTGGGCCACATCGACCTGGATGCTTTTGAGGGTCTGGGCCGATACGCTGCCAGCGGCCAGTGCCAGCGCTACAAGAACGAACTTCATACGCAATGCCTCCAAGGATAGGGTGCGGGAACGCCGGCCTAGGATAGCGCGGCTTCGAGCGCATTGACGAACATCGCAGGCACATCAAACCCAGTCTGGTCACTGATTTCCTGAAAACATGTCGGGCTGGTGACATTGATCTCGGTGACGCTGTCGCCGATCACGTCCACCCCCACCAGCAGCAGGCCGCGCGCAGCCAGCACCGGCCCCAGCGCCTCGCCGATCTCGCGGTCCCGGGCCGACAGCGGCTGGGCCACGCCCTTGCCGCCAACGGCCAGGTTGCCGCGCACTTCGCCGCCCTGCGGGATGCGCGCCAGGCAATACGGCACCGGCTGGCCGCCGATCAGCAGCACCCGCTTGTCGCCCTGCGCAATCCCCGGCAGGAATTTCTGCACCATGACCGACTGAGCGCCCTCGCGGTTCAGGGTCTCGGTGATCGCCCCCAGGTTGAGGCCATCGTCGCGGACGCGGAAGATGCCGGCGCCTCCCATGCCGTCCAGCGGCTTGAGAATGATGTCGCGATGTTCGGCATGAAAGCGCTTGATATCGGCCGCACTGCGGGTCACCAGGGTGGGGCCGCAGAACTGCGAAAACTCCATGATCGCGAGCTTCTCGGGATGGTCGCGCAGGGCACGCGGCTGGTTGAACACCCGCGCACCCTCGCGCTCGGACTGCTCGAGCATGTGCGTTGCATAGAAATACTCGGAGTCGAACGGCGGGTCCTTGCGCATGATGACGGCTGTGTAGTCTTTCAGGGCGGTGCGCACCGAACCGCCCCGCGCAGCCGCCGGCGCGTACCAGGACACCGGGTCGCCGGTGAGCCGAATCTCTGCTGCCACCGCGGTCACGAGTGCACCGTTCGACCAGGCGATGTCGCCGACCTCGCACGCCGACACACGGTGGCCGCGCTTGTGCAGCTCGCGCATCATGGCAAAGGTGGTGTCCTTGTAGATCTTGAAGGACACCAGCGGGTCGGCAACGAAAAGAATATGCATGTTCCAGGCGTTCAAGAGCTTCGGCGCCGGTATTGTTGCACTGCGATCGTGAAGGCGCCGGCCACCACGCCCCAGAAGGCCGAACCCACACCCGCGATCACCACGCCGCTAAGCGTGACCAGGAAGGTGATGGCAGCCGCCTCGCGGTGTGGCTCTTCCTGCAGCGCGACCGCTAAGGCATTGCCGATGGTGCCAAGCAAGGCCAGACCGGCGATCGCGGCCACCAGTTCCTTCGGAAACGCCGTCAGCAACGCGGTAAAAGTGGCGCCGAAGATCCCGATCACCACATAGATCGCGCCGCAGGACATGGCCGCGGTGTAGCGCTTGCGCGGGTCCTCGTGGGCCTCGCGGCCCATGCAGATCGCCGCCGTGATGGCACTGAGATTCAGCGCAAAGGCGCCGAACGGCGCCAGCAGCAGGGTCGCCACACCAGTCAGTGTAATGATGCGCGAGATGGGTATGCCCTGGGCGCCGCCATACCCGGCCGCCTGGATGGCGGCCACGCCAGGCAGGTTCTGCGAGGCCATCGTCACCACGAACAGCGGCAGGGCCAGGCTGACCAGCGCACTCCAGCCGAACTGTGGCACGGTGAACACGGGCAATGCCAGCTCCAGCCGGACCGCCGCCAGCTCCAGCCGACCCTGCAGCGTGACCAGCGCCACGCCCGCCAGCAGCGTCATGACCACCGCATACCGCGGCGACAGGCGCTTGACCACCACATAGGTGCCGAGCATCAACAACACCAACGGCAAGGCGGTCTGCGCCGCAGTGAAGGCCTGCATGCCGAAGCGCGCCAGCACACCGGCGAGCAGCGCCGAGGCAATGGCCATCGGGATGCGGTTCATGATGCGTTCGAACCAGCCGGTGACACCAAACAGCGTCACCATGGCAGCACAGGCGATGAAGGCACCCACCGCATCGGCCATGCTGTACCCACCCGCGATGCCCGCCGTTGCCAGCACGGCAGCGCCCGGTGTGGACCAGGCCACCATGATCGGCTTGCGCAGCCACCACGATGGCAGTAGCGAGCACAGGCCCATGCCCAGGCCCAGCGCCCACATCCAGGACGAAATCTGGGCCGGGGTCGCGCCAAAGGCCAGGGCCGCCTGGAACACAATGGCGATGGAACTGGTGAAGCCGACCAGCACGGCCACGAAGCCAGCGGTGAATGTGGACAGGCTGAGGTCGTCAAGAACACGCATCGGTGGATTGTGCCGCGTGCGGCCGTGCAAGCCGCCATCGCCGCTGTGGCGGTCAGATCTCGATCTTGGAGCCGAGCTCCACCACCGAGTTGTTTGGCAGCTTGAGGAAATCGGCAGCTCCGCTGGCGTTGTGGTGCATCTGCGAGAACAGCTTTTCGCGCCACTGGGCCATGCCACTGCCGATGGTGGGCACCACGGTGTCGCGCGACAGGAAGTAGCTGGTGGTCATCGGATCGAGCTCGCAGCCCCGGCCCCTGATCTGCTCCAGCGCCCGCGGCACGTCGGGGTCGTTCTTGAACCCGTAGTGAATGGTCACCTGCCAGCAAAGGTGACCCAGCGAGACGATTTCCACGCGCTTGTCGAGCCCGATCCAGGGCACTTCATGGTTGTGCACGGTGACGAACAGGTTGTTGTGATGCAAGACTTTGTTGTGCTTGAGGTTGTGCAGCAAAGCATTCGGCACGGTGCCGGCCTCAGCGGTCAGAAACACCGCGGTGCCTTCCACCCGCGCCGGTGGGCTGACGAACACGGACTCCAGAAAGCTGGGCAGGTCAATGGCGTCGGCACGCAGCTTCTCGTTGAGCAAACGCCGCCCGTCCTTCCAGGTGATCATGAGTGTGAACACCGCCCCCCCGATGACCAGCGGGAACCATCCCCCGTCGAACAGCTTGAGCAGGTTGGATGCAAAAAACGCAAAGTCCACCACAAAGAAGAACCCGGTCGCCATCAGACACAGGTACAGCGGATAGTTCCACTTGTAGCGGATCACATAGAAGGTGAGCACCGTGGTGATCAGCATGTCGGTGCACACCGCGATGCCGTAGGCTGCCGCCAGGTTGCTGGACGAGCGGAACAGCACCACCGCCAGCACGATGGTGGCGAACAGGCCCCAGTTGACCATCGGGATGTAGATCTGACCGGTGTCGCGCACACTGGTGTGTTCGATCGCCAGGCGGGGCAGGTAGCCGAGCTGGATCACCTGCTTGGTGACGCTGAAGGCGCCCGAGATCAGTGCCTGCGACGCGATCACCGTGGCCATGGTGGCCAGCATCACCAGCGGGATCAGGGCCCAGTCCGGCGCCATCAGGTAAAACGGATTCTTGACTGCGGCGGGGTTCTGCAACAGCAGCGCGCCTTGGCCGAAATAGTTCAGCGTGAGCGCGGGCATCACGACAGAAAACCACGCCAGGCGTATCGGCTTCTTGCCGAAGTGCCCCAGATCCGCATACAGCGCCTCGGCGCCGGTCACGCACAGCACCACTGCGCCCAGGATGATGAAGGTGGTACCCGGATTGCTGACGATGAAGATCAGCGCGTAGTGCGGGCTCAGGGCCTTGAGCACCGCCGGGTTGTCAACGATATGCGACAACCCGAGCACCGCGATCACCACGAACCACACCAGTGTCATCGGGCCGAAAAACTTGCCGATGCCGGCCGTACCGCGTTTTTGCACCAGGAACAGCAGGAACAGGATCACCAGCGTGAGCGGCACCACGAATCGGTGCAGGCCCGGAGAGATCACTTCCAGGCCCTCGACCGCCGACAGCACCGAGATGGCCGGTGTAATGACACCATCGCCATAAAACAGCGCAGTGCCGAAAATGCCCACGATCAGCAACACCGAGCGCAGGCGCGGGCTGCCCTTGACGGCCTGCGACGCCAACGCCAGCATGGCTACCAAGCCCCCCTCTCCGTTGTTGTCGGCGCGCAGCACCAGCACCACATACTTGACCGAGACGATGGTAGTCAACGTCCAGAAGAACAGCGACAGGATGCCGTAGACATTGCCTGGCGTGAAGGGCACGTGGCCGGAGTTGAAGACTTCCTTGAGCGCATACAGCACACTGGTGCCGATGTCGCCGTAGACGACGCCGATGGCGCCCACGGTGAGCGCTGCAAGTGAGGATTTGGACGCTGCCACAAAACACCCCGGCGGCCAGGCGCGTCGGGCTTCGTTGTCTGGAAGCTGCCGATTGTGCGCCCCGGCCGACATTTCGCCAGCCCGGGTGCGACTCTAATTCCGGGCGACACGTGAAGTTTGTTGCGTCGCAGCAACTATCTGGCGAGGTTCAGGCGTAGGACTCGGCTTCCGGATCGGTGGCTTCCAGTTCGTAACTGGCCGACAACATCGCCAGTCGGCCGATCACACCATACATATAGAACCGGTTCGGCGCACTGGCACCCGGCGCGACGCCGGGCTGAGGTAAGTGCGTACTCTCTGCAAATGCCAGTGGAATGAAATGGGACCCCGGTGCATTCAGGTTTTCGTCGATGCCTCGCCCGGCATGTACCCGATAGAAGCCGCCCACCACATAGCGGTCCATCATGTAGACCACGGGTTCGGCGACGGCTTCGTCGATGCGCTCGTTGGTGATTACGCCTTCTTGCACGATCACCTCGCAAGTGCTGCTGCCGGCTGCGCCATGCCAAGCCTGGGCTGGTACGCCATCGATTTCCTTGGGATCGCGCACCGTCCGAATGGCCAAGCCCGCATCGCTGTTGTCCGACTTGACCACCACGAAGGGCTTTTCGTTGATGCCGTATTCCTTGTACTTGCGCCGAACGCGCGTCAATAGTGCGTCGACATGGGTAGCCAGGTTGTCGCGCCCCTGCGCACTGGACAGATCGAGCTCGCCGCATTTGTTGAACATCGGGTTGATCAGCCAGGAATCGACGCCGATCAGCTTGCCAAAGCGCTTCGAAACTTCCTCGTAGGTCTGGAAATGCCGGCTCTTGCGGCGGGTCGGCCAGCCCGCGTGCAGCGGCGGCAGCAGGTACTGCTCGTGCAGTTCCTCCAGGATGCCGGGTACGCCGGTGCCCAGATCGTTGTTGAGCAGGATGGTGCAGGGGTCGAAATCCTTCACGCCCAGGCGCCGCTTGCTGCGGATGACCGGCTCGAGCTTGATCGATTCGCCGTGGGGCAGATCGATGGTGGTGACCTTCTTGATGTCCGGATCAATCGAACCGATACGCACATTCAATCCCGCCATGTGAAAAATTCGGCGCAATTGCGCCAGATTGGACAGGTAAAAGCTGCTGGTGGCGTGGTTTTCAGGAATGATGAGCAGGTTGCGCGCCTCGGGGCAGATCTTCTCGATGGCTGCCATTGCGGCCTGCACAGCCAATGGCAGCATGGCTGCGGTGAGGTTGTTCCAGCCGCCGGGGAAAAGGTTGGTATCGACCGGCGCCAACTTGAAACCCGCGTTGCGAATGTCGACCGCCGTGTAGAACGGCGGGGTGTGCTCCATCCACTCCAGGCGAAACCAGCGCTCGATGGCCGGCATGGAATCGAGGATACGCTGCTCCAGCTCGTTGATCGGGCCATTGAGCGCAGTGACGAGATGAGGGACCATGGGGGGGCTTGTTCCGATAAACCGGGTAGGATAACCCTGCTGATTCTAGGAGTTGGGGGCTGCGGTAAAGGTTCCAAGTGCGGACATTCGCCTGATTTCCGTCAATCTTGTGCAGCAATCGCCGACCCCACTGTCCTTATACCCCCCAATACCCACCCACCATGCACTACCGCAACCTCGGCAAAAGCAACCTGAAAGTCTCCACACTGTGCCTGGGCACGATGATGTTCGGCGACCAGACCGACCAGGCAGACGCCGCCAACATCGTGGCCCATGCGCACGACCATGGCGTGAACTTCATCGATACCGCGGACGTCTACACCCGGGGCGCCTCCGAGCAGATGGTTGGCACGCTGATCCGGCCGACGCGCAACGACTGGATACTCGCGACCAAGCTGGGCAATCCGATGTCGGACCGCGTCAACGAGGGCCACTATGCGCGTAGCTGGATCCTGCGCGAGGTCGACGCCAGCCTGCAGCGCCTGCAGACCGACTGCATCGATGTGCTGTACCTGCACCGCGACTTCGACGGCATGGACATCCCGGAAGCCCTGCATGCATTGGCCGACCTGCTGCGCGCAGGCAAGATCCGCTACTGGGCAGTGTCGAATTTCCGCGGCTGGCGAATTGCGGAAATGGTGCACCAGGCCGCGCGCATCGGCATGCCCGGCCCGGTGCTGTGCCAGCCTTACTACAACCTGCTCAACCGCATGCCCGAAGTCGAGATCCTGCCGGCCTGCCAGTTCCACGGCATCGGCGTGGCGCCCTACAGCCCGATCGCCCGGGGGGTGCTGACCGGCAAATACGCGCCGGGCGCAGCGCCCGAAGCCGGCAGCCGCGCCGGTCGTGCCGACAAGCGCATGATCCAGACCGAGTTTCGCGAAGAGTCGCTGGAGATTGCGCAAAAGCTCGGCGTCCACGCGCAGTCGCGCGGCATCACGCTGGCCCAGTTCGCCACCGCCTGGGTGTTGGCCAACCGCATCATCAGCTCGGTGATCGCCGGGCCGCGCACGCTGGCGCAATGGCAAGACTACTTCCCGGCGCTGGACTATGCTGTCACGCCCGAGGACGAGGCCCTGGTCGACAGCTTCGTCGGGGCCGGCCACCCGTCCACCCCCGGTTACACGGATCCTGCCTACCCGTTGACTGGCAGGCCCACGGCACAGTGAAGATCTTTTACGGATGGCGCATGGCGGGTGCCGCCTGTGGCATCCAGTTCATGCTCTCGGGCCTGTTGAACCAGGCTTTCGGGGCCTATGTCGCAGTCCTGTCCGACGAGCGTGGCTGGAGCAAGACGGCCCTGTCGGGCGCGGCGGCACTGCAGTCGGTCGAGTCGGCCATCATGGGCCCGGCCCTGGGCTGGCTGATGGACCGCTTCGGCACCCGCACGCTCATCGTCACCGGCATCCTCATTTTTGCCGGTGCCTTTGCCGCGCTGAGCCAGATCGACTCGCTCGGTGGTTTTTACGTGTGTGCCGTGCTGCTGGCGGTGGGTGCCAGCCTGAGCGGCTATTTCCCGCTCACGGTGGCCCTGGTGCAATGGTTCCGTCGCTACCGCGCACGCGCCATCTCGATCATGAGCCTGGGCATGGCGATGGGCGGGCTGGCAGTGCCGCTGGTGGCTTGGTCCATGCACACCTATGGCTGGCGGGCCACTGCACTGGGCTCGGGCCTGCTCGCGCTGCTGATCGGTCTGCCGCTGGCCATGGTGATCCGTACCCGCCCGGAAGACCATGGCGAGACGATGGATGGCGTCCCCGAAACAGCCCTGGCGTCTACCGCGCCGGCGTCTGCCGCCACGGCTGCACCGGCACTTCCGGCGATGCCGCAAGAGGCCGAGTTCACGGCACGGCAGGCGCTGCGCACCCGCGCCTTCTGGCTGCTGGGCCTGGGGCACGCTTTCGCCCTGCTGGTAGTGACCTCGGTCAGCGTGCACGGCATCACGCACATGAAAGAGGGCCTGGGGTACACCGTGCCGCAGGCGGCCCTGGTGGTGATGGCGCTGACCGGCGCCCAGATTGTCGGCATCCTGATGAGCGCCTTCCTGGGGGACCGCTTCGAGAAGCGCCGGGTGGCTGCGCTGTGCATGCTCGGCCACATGAGTGGCATGTTGTTGCTGACCTATGCCACGCACCCGGCCGCAGTCGCTGGCTTCGTCCTGCTGCACGGTGTAGCCTGGGGCGTGCGCGGCCCCTTCATGCAGGCGATGCGCGCCGACTACTTCGGCCGCCACGCGATCGGCATGATCATGGGCCTGTCGGCGGTGGTCGTCGCCATGGGCCAGATCGCCGGGCCGATGGTGGCGGGCATGCTGGCCGACCTGACTGGCAACTACCGGCTGGGCTTCACGGTACTGGCACTGGTGGCGGGAAGCGGCTCGGTGTTGTTCCTGATGGCGCGCAAGCCGGAACAGGTGCCGGGTGCACCGGCTGCAGCCTCGCACTGATCGGTCCGAACTCGTGGGAGCGGCAGCCTTTCAGAGGCGCGCCACCAACTTGCGCAAGTAGTCTTTGGCCAGGTCCACCCGCCCCCGACGCAGCCACTTGATGCAATCGACGAGTTCCCAGATCAGGCCCGTATCGCCGTGGGGATAGGGCTCGAAATCTTCATGGCGCACCGGTTCACCTGCGCCGATCAGCGCGTTGACACGGTACTGCGGGTCCCACAAGACGATGCAGGGTCTGCGCAGGACAAACTCCGTGGGCAGTTCAAATGCGTGCAGCTCGCAACTTGCGAAATCCAGGTACACGGTCTTGCGAAAGGCTGCACGCCCGCGGGGTATTCGCCGCCGTCGGTGTGCAGGATGTCGCGGTTGTCGAGCACCGCCTCGGCACTGCGAATGAAGTTCTGTGCCTGGCCAGGTGCGACGAACGCCACCAGATCGAGATCGGAGACGCGGTCGCGGGTCCCCTTGGCATAGGACCCCACCAGCACCAGCCCGACACACGCGGGACTGCGCGACGCCAGCGCGACGCCAGCGCGATCAGGCCCTCGATGCGGGCGAGGTGCGACGCCGGTGCCTGCTGTGCGCGCAGCGTGTCCAGCACGTCGTGAAGCAGCCCTTCAGACATGCTCCGATCGCCTGTGCGTCTGGTGGATCGCCGGGCCGGTCAAGTCCCGATCACACCACCATCGCGCTTGCGGATCACCACGTTGGATGATCGCGGCCGGCCATCCGACTGGTAGTCGGGCCAGTTCGAGTATTTGCGCGGCTCGCGCGGATCGCTGCGCTCGGACGGTGTCTCGCCGGGGTGCTGCACGCTGATGAACATCGTGGTGCCGTCGGGCGTGAATGCCACGCCGGTGATCTCGCAGTGGGTGGGGCCGGTAAGGAAGCGGCGCGTCTCGCCGGTGGCCGGGTCACAGGCCAGCATCTGGTTGTTGCCGGTATTGGCCAGTTCGCCCTTGTACATCTGGGTCGCGGCGGTATCGGTCTGGATCCACAACACACCGCGCTGGTCGAAAGTGATGCCATCGGGGCAGGCATAGATGTCGCCATTGATGTTGCCGCGCGCCTCGGGCCGGGTATTGGCCGGGTCGCCGGCCAGCACGAGGTGGTTCCACTGGAACCCCTGGCCATCGAAATCGCCCTCTTCCTTCCAGCGGATGATGTGGCCCATGGTGTTGTTGGCACGCGGATTGGCGGCGTCCACACCGGGCTGGTTGGGTTGGCCGCGGGCACTGTTGTTGGTGAGCGTGCAGTAGACCCAGCCGGTGTGCGGGTCGATGGTCAGCCACTCGGGACGGTCCATCTTCGTGGCCTGCAGCAGGTCGGACGCCTGGCGTGCCTTGATCACCACCTCGCCCGGATCGGCGAAGCCGTTGGCGGCGGTCAGCGGGCCCTGGCCGTGCACCAGCGGCAGCCAGCGACCGGTGCCATCGGCATCGAAACGCGCCACGAACAAGGTGCCGTGGTCGAGCAGTTCGCGGTTGGCCCGTGCACCGCCAGAGGCGATCTTGTCGCGGCTGACGAACTTGTAGATGTACTCGAAGCGTGCATCCTCGCCAGAGTAGACGACCGCGCGGCCATCGCGGGTCTGGGCCACCCAGGCGCCCTCGTGCGCGGCGCGCCCCAGCGCCGTGCGCTTGATCGGCGTGCTGGTGGGGTCCATCGGATCCACCTCGACCACCCAGCCGAAACGGTTGAGTTCGTTGGGGTGCTTGCGAGCATCGAAACGCTCGTCGAATTTCTCCCACTGGTAGGCGCCGTCCTTGCGCATGCCCCAGCGGCGCTGGTGCGGTGTCGGGTTTTCGCCACCGCCGAAATAGGACATCCAGTTTTCCTCGCCGCTGAGGTAGGTACCCCACGGCGTCATGCTGCTTGCACAGTTGTTCAGGGTGCCGCGCACAGTACGCCCACCGGGGTCAACGGCAGTACGCATCATCGGATGGCCAGCCGCTGGGCCGGTGACCAGGAACGGCGTCTCCATCGTGAAGCGGCGGGCATACGGCGAGGGCCGCACCATCTCCCAGGTGTCCCCCTTGCGCTGGACTTCGTACACCGACAGGCCGTGGGCGTTTTGCGCCTTGCGGACTTTCTCGGCATTCATGCCCGCAAAGCCGCCCACATGCAGCAGGCCGTCGTCGGTATATTCGTGGTTGACCGCGATCAAACCGCGGCTCGAACTGCCCTTGAGCGGGAAATAAGCCACGCCATCGTGGTGCATGCCCATCTGCACGGCCTGCTCGGCGGCCGTGTTGGACGCGTCCGGCTTGAAGGCCGGCATGTTGCCGGCGATGCCGATCGGCTCGCCCCAGGGCGCCAATGCAGTGGCCACATAACCAGGGGGTACCACCAGCGCATCGCCGATGCCGGCAGGGACACCCTGGAAACCGAGTTTCGGCCCCCGCCGCAGGGCCGGGTGACGATTCAGCACCGCGTCGACCGTGCCGCAACCGGCCAACGGCGCCAACAGCGCTGCCAGGGCCACAGACCCGCCGCGCAGAAAGACGCGCCGCTGCAAATCGGACACGTCGTGGATGCTGTGGTTGCTGGAACGGTTGCTGTCTTCCATCGCGTCGAAATCTTTGGCCATGCGGTCTCCTGGGTGTGTCGTATTCGGGTGCGGTTCGCATAGTCATTGTGCCCAAGGC
>Ga0209181_10011374_pt1 | contig 11413 bp, 4 predicted proteins | sample MAT05_FD_187208 | JGI IMG/M metagenome (GOLD analysis project Ga0209181, IMG submission 187208) | Freshwater microbial communities from Lake Fryxell liftoff mats and glacier meltwater in Antarctica - MAT-05 (SPAdes) (version 2) | ecosystem: Environmental > Aquatic > Freshwater > Ice > Liftoff... | reverse complement strand
ATTTCGTAACAACCAATAGCTTCATCACGCCTGCTACAACAACGGCTTCTGTACAAAGAGCAGTTGATGCAGCTTCATCCGGCTTTACGGTGAATGTAGCCAACGGTACTTACAATGGTGATGTTACCATCAACCAATCAGTGACGGTATTGGGTCAGTCAACTGCAGCGATTATCCGCGGCCTCTATGCAGGCAGCACGAAGACGGTAACGGTAACCGCTAATAATGTAACGGTGAAAGATGTTACAATCACCCGTGATTATGGTCTGTCTTTCAACAGTAACCCAGGCAATGACTGGGTATCTAGTCTGAAGACAGAAGGTATCATCGCAGAGAACCTGACAGGTCTTGTACTTGATCATATCATCGTAACCGGCAACAGGAATGGTGTGTACATCCACTCGGTACCAGGCTTTATTGTTCGCAACTCAACAGTTAGTGATAACAGAACCGGTTTCCAGATCTGGGGTAACCTTGATAATGGCCAGATCGTGAATAACTTCATCACAAATAACTTCACGCATGGTCTGTTAGTGAACTTCGACCAGGGTCCTACAACAGGCAATAACCTGTTGATCAATAATAATGATATGAGCGGAAACTGGCAATCGCAACTGCATTTCCAAAACGGTGGAGCCCCTGGCAGCAACGTAGGAAGCTTTACTAATTTCAATGCAAATTGTAACTGGTATGGCAGCTTGTTCCCTGCATACGATGCAACAAATGCATCGTATCCGGGTACGGGTTATACTGCACAAAACCCATCACAATTTGGTGGAACTGATCCGGGCCTTGTATCAGATATCCGTGGTCAGGAAGCAGCATTAATTACTTATACACCATACCTGCAAAGCGGTGTTGATGCTTCACCAGCTGATGGCTTTCAGCCAACAGGTGTTTGTGCAGTATTGAATGACCTGTATGTAAACGATGCACTTACGCCGGGGGATATCACGACCGCAGCTGGTAGTGATGCAACAGGTAATGGAACCATCGGAGCTCCGTTTGCAACAATCACCAGGGCAATGTTAAGTGCTCCTCCAACAGGAGCAACAATCCATGTTGACCAGGGTGTTTACTCTGAACAGGTGAACGTAAATAAATCAGTAGTAATTGACGGACAAGGTTCAACAGGGCCGGTCGTAACACGACTGAAAGCACCTGCAGTACCTGTAACCTTTAACAATGTTAACGGAAACTATGCTGCTGTTATCTATGCAAGCGGTATCGGCAGACTGGCAACTGTCAGCGACATCTTTGTTGATGGCGATGGCGGACGCAGCGCTACCAACTACACTGGTATCTATTACTTCCAGGCAGGTGGTACTATCTCTGGTAACAAGGTGTCTGGTTTCAGAGATCCTGTGTACAGCGGAAATCAAAGTGGCAACGCAATTTATGTTAACCACACATTCGACACTCCGTTGAGTCAGATGGTTACCATCAGCAATAACACGATCAGCGACTACCAAAAAACCGGTATCCTGGTAAATGAAATAAACACGCATGCAATTATCACCGGTAATACGATCACTGGTCAGAACATACCAAATATGAATGCACAGAATGGTATCCAGATAGGCTATGGTGCCTATGCTACTATCACGGGCAATACCATTACCGGTAACCTTTGGAACAGTGCTAACCCGCATGTGTACATGGCTTCGGCCATTTTGCTTGCCGGTGCCGGTGTTGATATGAGCAATACAGCTACTGGCAATGCTACCGTAATAGGCGGAGCGGGCCTGTTGGCGAATAATATCAATGGCAATGAAAGTGGTATTCAGACAGGTGACGGCGGATATGGTTATGTAAACAGCAAAACCGTTTCTTACAATGGAGACAACTATACCAATAACAAAGTGCATGTTTCTCTTGACCTAACCGATCCGGTTAATGTGCCGGTGGTGGCCAACAGCTACGATAAACGTGTTGATAATCCTGCACAAACAAATACGGTATTTGGAAGTATTCAATACGGTGTTGATTTTGCAGCAGCAGGTAATACCTTAAATGCCAGTGCAGGAACCTTTGCTGAAAATGTTGTAGTACATACACCGGTTTCTATTAATGGTGCCGGACAGGCAAGTACATTTGTTATACCAGAAATATCTAACCCCAACTGTGGTGGTGGTGGTGGTGGTTCGCTTTGTGCAGGTGCCAGCAATGTATTCCTTGTACAGGCAAACAGCGTACAGATTCAGAACCTTACTGTTGATGGTGACAACCCTGCCCTGCCGGGTGGTATTGTTGTAGGTGGTGCCAATGTGGATGCCAGAAATGGTATCATAACCAATCATACTTTAGGAGTATATAATAATCTGGATGTAAACAATGTTACCGTGAAGAATGTGTTCTTACGTGGTATTTATGCTTCTTCAGGCGGTTCATTTACTTTCAATAATAATACGGTTACCAATGTACAGGGTGCCCCGGCTGGTTCAATTGCTATTTTCAACTTTGGCGGTGCAGGTACTTTCTCTAACAATACGGTAAGTAATTCGTCCGACGGTATCGTGTCCAACTGGTCAAAAGGTTCGGCTTACTTCGGTAACACTGCTACCAATATTGCCGGTGTGGGTATTCATACCGATAACAACGGCGGTTCGGGAGGTATTGCCGACACAATCCGCAATAATACAGTAACAAATAGTCCTGCAGGTGGTTATGGCATCATGGTCTTTGCACCTTATCAACCAGTTCAGGTTTTTGAGAATACGATCACCAATGTGGAAGTAGCACTTACCAATGCGGGTCAGAATGCAGCAGTAACGCCATTGTTCACCCGCAATGTGATTGACGGTCAGAGCAAAGCGAACAGTATCGGTGTGTACCAGACAACAAGCCTGTTTGGATTCGGCAGCAGTAACGTGAGCGGCATATTTACGAATAACTACATAACTAATAATGCCAGTTCAGGTCTATATCTTGAAACAGAGCCGACCTTTGCAAGCGATATTGTTGCAAATAACAACTCTATTACAGGAAATACTATTGCGGTGGATACTACAGGCACCGGTACTGCTACACGTAACATGACCTGTAACTGGTGGGGTGTAACGGGTGGTAATGCCCTGGTAGCGGCTGTTGGAAAAGCTACCAATTATGCCCCATGGTTGAAGACTGCTGTGGATGCACAACCGGGTACTATAGGTTTCCAACCAGGCGGTATCTGCGGTTACGACGATGACCTTTACGTAAATGATAACGACGGCGGTAATGGTTATACCACAGCTGCCGGTAACGATGCTAATCCGGGGGTTCCTGCTGCACCTTTACGCACAATCAACAAAGCGATAGCAGTGGCTCAACCAACCGGTAACACGGTATGGGTGGATGCTGGCAGTTATGCAGAGAACGTGGTGGCTAACAAGTCAATTACATTCAAAGGACGTCAGGCTGGTAATATTAACCTTACAGCACGTAACAGTGCATTCATTTCTGGTAAGGCCAATCCAACTCTTGAATCAGTGCTGACAACTCCGGTAAATAATCCGGTAAACAATCCTAATGATATTGTGAAATTGCTGAGCAATGGCATCATGTTCGATGGATTTGTACTGGATGGCAATAATGATACCATACCAACGGCGAGTAGTGTAATAGGTGCAGGTATTGATATAGACGGAAGAAGAGCATTCACCAACGTGAATGCGGTAGGGGCAGGATCAGTAGTAAATATCAATAACCTCACGGTGAAGAACAATATCATACAGAATATAGCGCAGCGTGGTGTGTCGCTGTCATCTACCGGTGTTGCATTAACGGGCAACCTGATTGACAGAAACTTGATCCGCAGTTATGGTTGGGATCCTGTAAATGGCGGGCAAGCTGTAATACTCTTTACAAATGCTTATGCAAATGTTACCAATAATACCATTAATGTACCCGTTGACCAGATTGGATTGCACCTGCAGAACTTCTACAGCAATGGCACCATGAACTGGAGTAATAATAATGTAACGGTTGGGCAGGATGCTATCGGTATCCATGCAAACCTGTTCTATGCACCGGCAGGTGTATTGAATATCCAGAACAATACAGTTAATGCTGCAACCGGCGTAACTGGTGCTTCGGATTACACCTGGGGTATCAATGTTTGGTCGGTACAAAGCGGATCAACCGTGAATGTAAACAGTAACACAGTAGGAGCCAGTGGCGGCGAATTTGGCCGCGGTATCAACTTGTGGAACCTGCCAACCGGCAATACGGTAACCGTAAATGCAGGAACGGTAGCTAAATCAGTAGTAGGTGTCAACCTCGACAATGTGGATCCATACTTTGGTGTTGGCAGCAACACTATGGTAAATGTTACAGGAAACCCTGTTGTAACTGCAGCCTCGGGTCAAACAGGCATCAGAGCCAGATCGGCCATGGTTGGCATAGTTGCACCGGGCGGAGCAGTAACGCTGAACCTTAATAATGCAACCGTAAATACAAGCGGTACCGGAATTGGCGTATCGGTGGATGCAGCCTCTGCAAATACCAGTAATACAGCAACTGTTTACCTGGCTGGCGGAACTGTTATAAGTGGCGGAAGTACCAAACCTGTTTCGATAAACGGTGACCAGGCTCAGTTATATGCAGGAACCTCAACTATTACAGCTCCTGCAAGCGGGGCAAACAACGCCATACAATTTAGCGGTATAACCGCAGCCAACAGCAGGGAAAACCTGGTATTAGCGGGTGGTACCACTATCGGAATGAACGCAAACACGGCTGCAAGGGCCTTTGCATCACCGCAATATTCAATTGTGGAAATGGATGCAGCCGGCGGATGGGCAGTGCCTTCAAAAATTACCGGTGGTTTACAAACCGTACTCATAGATGGAAAAATTAAATTCAGCAATGGTGTACTAAGTACCGCTGTAGTAGCTGATACGATTGAGTTTGGCAATAATGCGGCGGATATAATGACGGGTGCAAATCCTGAAAAAGCAACGAGCTATATCTTAGGAAGAGCCAAAATGCTAAGCCGTGTTGTTGCTAACAACGCGGTGGATATGTTGGGAGCAAAATTATCAGCAGAAGCTGGTGTTCCCGCAGATTTGGGTAACTTGGTAATTAGCAGAACCACTTCTACCAGCGGTGCTATTAATCCCGCATTCCCAAGTAATGCTTCTATAAGAACCGTTTGGAATATTAATCCTTCTAATACAACGGCTTCACGAACTGCTGTACAATACCGATATTTAAATCTTGGTACCAATATTAATGGCCAAAATCCTGCTACTATTTATGCATATCGACATACCGCAGGTAGTTGGACTAAAATTTCTGCGAGTCTAAGCTCATCATTAGCTGGGGATATTTACACTACAAGTGTATTCAATGCACCTTCTTTCTCTCCATGGACATTAAGTTCTCAGACCACTTTAGTATCTCCTGATCTTACGCCATCAGTTGTGTTCGAGGATTTGAATTTCACAGTACCCCAGGTTGGTGTACCGAGAGATTTTATTGTAAGTATTGATGAAATTGCGGGAGTAAGCACATCCGGAACGATAACTTTCAGGATTCTAAAGCGTTCTGCTTTTACCATTACATACAGTTTAACAAGTGGTATCTCAAATATTTTCGGAGGTATCCCCAATTCGAACTCAAATTGGACATTTAATGAAACTGCTACATTTATTGATGTCAGCTCCAACTTGCCTATACCGGGTACTACAGGTAAGATTGTGGGCTTTTCAATTCAAAGAAAACCTGCAATACCTAATGGAACTGCACAGAGTATATCTGCTCTGATTAGAAGTGGTTTAGGAGGCGGAGAAACGAATACATCTAATAACAGTGCTGTTGTAATTATTAATGCTAATTAAATCATGAAGACCCAATTAAAAATTAAAAATATGAAAAAAATAAAGTTTATATTACTGATAATGATTTGGGGCATGAAGCTCTCTGCTCAGGCTGATCTGGGTATTAGCAGCCTTATGTCACCTGGAACAATAGCATTGAATACTACAGGCACTTTGCTATGCGATATAGATAACGTAGGCAACGTAGATGTTACGGCAGGTTGTGCAGTTGTTACCATTTCTGTTCCTGCGGGAATAAGTCAAATAACTGGTGTTGCGGCTGGTATCGATCCAGCTTGGACAACTACGACTGTAACTTTTCCTGTTACAACAATTACCTTTAGAAATACCGGAGGAGCTATCTTAAGTTTTGGGGCTGACGTATATCCGCTTAATCTAACGGTAAAAGGAATTGCAATAGGTGGTCCTTCTGGAATTAATACTAATATCAGATTGGCGCTTCCTTTTGAACAGGGGGGATGTATTGCATTGGGCAATCAAAATACATCAAATGATAATGGGCCAACGAGCATTACTGTGGTTCAATATTCATGGACTGGGGCTACTAACTCTGACTGGAGCATTGCTTCCAACTGGTCACCCACTATTGTGCCAACTTCCATTGATAATGTTATTATTCCGAATGTTCCCAATAAACCTCAATTAACTACCAATTCGGCCATTAATAACATAAACGTGGATGCTGCCATGCTGGTTGATATTAACAGCCAAACCTTTACAATAAATGGTGCTATAACCGGTACCGGTAAATTAAAGGGCTCACCAACTTCCAATCTTACAATTGGTGGTGCTGCAGGCACACTTTTATTTGATCAAACCAGTTCATCAGCAAGGTCACTGAAGGCACTTTTGTTGCAGGGCCCCACTGCATCAGCTTCACTGGCACCTTCGGGTGATGATATTGAAGTTTACGAATCAGTGATTCTTCAAACTGGATCTTCATTCAATTTTAATAACCAGAATGTTACCTTAAAATCCACAGGAACGGGTGCGTTGCAGTCTGCTTACATTGGCAATCTTACGGGGGCCAGTTTAACTAATGCCGGCAGCATGACAAAGGAGCGCTATATTGCCACCCCAAGGAGGGCCTGGCATTTACTGAGTGCATGGGCAGTAACAGGTTCGCAAACAATTAAAGAGGCCTGGCAGGAAAATGGAGGCCCTTATGTTCCGGGTGCCGGAACTTTGGTTACTTCCAATTTATACAGCCCTACCAATGGTTTTGATATGTTTTCAAACAGTGCTTCGGTACTCACCCATAACCAGGGCGGATTATCGGGAGCTTCGTGGAATTATAACCTTTCCAATACAAACCCAACTATGGTATCATCCAGCCAGAGTTACATGGTATTTGTAAGGGGCGATAGAAGCCAGACACCTTCCAATGTCGGCACCGGGCCTACAGTATTAAGAACACGTGGAACCTTAACCCAGGGTAATCAATCGGCCTTTATTTCTTCTTTGGGAACAGGGCGTACCCTTGTTGGTAATCCTTATGCATCTCCCATTGACCTGGAAACCGTTTTTACCGGAACCACTAACCTGACGCAGGATATGTTGGTTTGGGATGCAGGCATTACCGGTTCTACAGGAGTAGGTGGTTTTAGGGTTGTAGAAAGAATTGGACTGAATGATTACCAGGCTACCCCCAGTGCGGGTGTGGTTCCGGATAATACCATGCGCTATATACATGCAGGACAGGCTTTTTTCCTGAAAACAATTCTTTCAGACGGGACAGCAAATGCTACAGTTAATTTTACTGAGAGCATGAAAACTGCGAATTTGTCGGTTGTTAATCCAATTGTAGCTGCTATCAATACGTCCCTTACCGCAAATCTAATGGTGGTGACTGCAGGTAATGTTGCTTTGTTGGCTGACGGAATACGCGTTCGTTACGATGCATCCTACAATGCCAATACATCGGACGATATTTTGAAAATGGGCAATTTTTCAGAAAATATTTCTTCTTTCAGGGAAGGTAAAAAACTGTTTGTGGAGAAAAGGCCTATTCCAACTGTTTATGATACTATTTTCCTGCAGTTGGGCAATATGGGAGTAAGGAATTACCGTTTTGAATTGGCCACGCAGAATTTTATGACCGGTTTTACTGCCTACCTACAGGATAGCTATAAAGGCACTACTACGCCTATTGACCTTACCGGTAATACCACTGAATTTGATTTTAGTATAAATGCTGAAGCTGCTTCGGCTAACCCGGATCGCTTTAGAATTGTATTTGCTTTGAAAAACATACCAGTTACTAAGGTAACCATAAAAGCAGCCTGGAAAAATGAGGATATTGCGGTTGATTGGAAAGCAGCCGGGCAGTTCAATATAAACCATTATGATGTGGAAAAATCAACAGATGGTACCAGCTTTAATAAAGTGGCAAGCCAAAACACAGTTGGGGTTAATGGTACTGATGCTACTTATACCTGGCTTGATGTAAATGTGCCGGCAGGAACTTACCATTATCGCATACGTGCTGTAAGCAACAATGGAGAAATCACATTGAGCAATAAGGCCACAGTAACCATTGAAAAAGGCAAGCCAGCAATCACGGTATATCCAAACCCGGTTAGCAACAGGATAATAGCCCTGCAAATGAGTGATATGGAAAAAGGTTTTTATGTTTTGAATCTTATCAATACAGGCGGACAGGTAGTGATGACAACACAGGTAAACCATGGCGGAGGCAATGCTACCCTGTCGGTACCACTCTTAAAGCAGATTGCCAATGGAGCTTACCGTTTAGAAATTACAAAACCTGATAAATCAAAGCTTATAAAAGAACTGGTGATCGCAAATTATTAAGCGGTAACTGCCAGGTATTAATATTGCATTAATTTGAATAAATATACTGGCCGTATCAATAAACAGACTCAGCAGATTTATGTTTAACAATAAAAAAAAATATGAAAAACAGCAAACGATTACAACTACTAACGGGCCTGATGATACTTATGTTAGGCTTGATACCCTGCGTAAGCTTTGGCCAGGACCCTGGTTGTGGGCCGGATTGCCCGATTGACGGTGGGTTAAGTTTATTACTGGCAGCGGGGGCGGGATATGGAATAAAAAAGTACAGGGACGGAAGGAGGAAGGAAAGTAAGGTAATTAGCTGATAGTTAAAAGTTGAAAGTTTACGGAGCTTCCGCAGTTGTAAAAAGCTGCGGAAGTTTTTTGATTTTATAAACACAGTTTGTTGTAAAGTTTATAAAAGGAACATCCTTGGGTTGTTCCTTTTTTTTATGTCATAAGTTGTTAAATGTAGATTTATTTCTACTTATTTTATAACCGAAAGCCGACTGTATTTTAAACAGATACACTACATCTTTTTTTGCTTTACTTTATTTCCTTTGTATTGTTAATATTTTTTAAATATCCAAATCCTACCATTTATGAAAAGCCAGTCTTTACGGCATGCCCGTACCTTATTAAGTATCCTGTTACTATTATTGATTACCACCCAGGTTTTAAAAGCCGGAAAAACGCCCACGCTCTTATCTTCAGCCACAGCAGTGAATGTACATACACCGGTTAATCCCGATCAGCAATTGCTGGTTAACCTGATGGTAATGTTTCCCGGAAATGTTGAATCTTTGGCCGATGGTTTGCGAATACGTTTTAATGTGGGGTATTTTAGATCTACAGTAGATGATATTTTGAAGATGAATAATTTTGCAGAAAACATATCTTCCTACCGTGAAAACAAAGAACTAATTGTAGAGCGGAGGCCACTAATAGTACTATATGATACTGTTTACCTGCGTTTAACTAATACTACCGCCAGGGATTACCGGCTTAAGATGTACACCAGGAGTTTTGCCCAGAACATGATTGCCTATATTGAAGATGCCTGGCTTGACAGATACCAGGTAATCAGCCTGAATGGCGATACCACCGATTTGAATTTTACTGTTACAACTAATGCTGCTTCTCAGGCAAGCAACCGGTTCAGGGTCATTTTTGTTACATATGGTACCCTGCCCGTACATTTTACCGGGATCAGCGCTTCGCCGGGGTATAATAACATTAAGGTGCAGTGGACAGCAACAGACGATAAAGAAGTTGCCCAATACAAAATTGAAAGATCATCCAACGGTAAAGATTTTTCAACTGTGGGAACGGTTTACCCGGGCAGTAACATTGGTTATAGCTGGGTGGACCAGCATCCTTTAAGCGGTAATAATTACTACCGGATACGTAGTACCGGCAGCGGGGGCGAAATAACATATAGCACGATGGTGAAAGCGGCAGTAAAAAATGCCGGCAGCGATATAACTGTTTTTCCAAATCCTGTAGTAAACAAAACCATTAAGATACTATTTAGCAATATGGATAAGGGTACTTATCAATGGAGGCTGATAAACACAAATGCTGTGGTAGTGTATACACAGCCGTTAATACATGCCGGTGGTAATGTTACCGTATCAGTAGTAATAAATAGCAGCATTGCTGCAGGTATGTATCAACTGGAGATTATTAATCCTGATAAAAGGAGGTGGGTAAGGGCTGTTGTTATAACAAACTGATGAAAAATTATAAGGATTTCCAACTGTTTTGATAGCAACGCTTTTAAATTTAATTTAGAAATTAAAAAAAGGAGTAAAAAGACCTTTAAATCTATACCTCTTTTCGCAATAATGATCACCACTTTTTTAAAACCGGTGCCTGTCATTGATCCCGATGTGCCTATTGACGGAGGTTTAAGTTTATTGCTGGCAGCAGGTGCGGCGTATGGTGATAAAAAGTTCAGGGATGGGAGGAAGAAGGAGGAATAATGAATGGCGAATGTGGAATGTGGAATGTGGAATGGCAAATGTGCAATAAGAAGCAATACCGGCCAGTTGTTGTTAACCCAACAGATCAGTCATGCCGGAACAGCTGCCAATTATAAAATTGAAACCGGAAAAAATATTGCCAATGGCCGTTATCTGCTGGAATTTATCAAACCCGATCGTAGTAAGCTAACGAAGGCTCTGGTGATTGCAGCCGGTAAATAAGAAACACTGAAATTATGAAAAGGGAATGACCGGGAGGTTGTTCCTTTTTTTACTACAGCAATGGCGGGGCTTTTAAAGCATTGAATATAAAAGCATGAAGTTTTTAAACGATTAAACACATAATACCAAACTGAATTTCATTTTAGGCCAATGTAGCAAGGCTGAAATTCAAGCCGGGCCTTTGTGGCGTTGGCTTTTGGTAAATACCGGTTGGACTAACTACAAAATCCAATCGGTATAATCCGTGGAAAGCGTATTTGTAAAAATTCCTAAAAGAATCTCATTTTAAAATGTAATTTCATTGCCATCGCTTGGAGAGTTTTAGCGGCAACAGAAGAATCTATTATTTTTTTGGTCATAATACCTTTTTTTATGAAAGTTTTTTTCCGTTTTTTAACACTTGCGTTTTGCATAATTTTTCAACAGCCAATTTTTGCCCAGAACATTGGAGAGATCAAAGGCATTCAATTACCTGCCGGCAAGGGTATTATAGAAACCGTTGCCCGGTTAATGGCCCGTGAAGCGGCAAATAAGAAGAAAAAAATAAAACCGGTAGAAGAAGAAATAGAGCCTATGTATCCGGAC
>Ga0209181_10011370_pt1 | contig 11416 bp, 8 predicted proteins | sample MAT05_FD_187208 | JGI IMG/M metagenome (GOLD analysis project Ga0209181, IMG submission 187208) | Freshwater microbial communities from Lake Fryxell liftoff mats and glacier meltwater in Antarctica - MAT-05 (SPAdes) (version 2) | ecosystem: Environmental > Aquatic > Freshwater > Ice > Liftoff... | reverse complement strand
GGCGCGGTGCAGGCCCATCGACATCAGGTCGTTCATCACGTCATAACTGGGCGCGACCGAATCGAAGACGCCGCGAACACGCCGCGCTTTGTCGGCGGAGTCGACCGATTCAAAACCGAAATGGGTGGACGTCATCGTCAATCATATTAGCGCCAAACTGCCGTTCGGCGCGCGAAACAATTGACCGACGACAACAATCTGTCGTGAACGTGCTGAATCGGCAGTCTGCCTTCAATGGCTGGCACAGGCGTGCCCGCCGGCCAGGACCATTGGCGCATCCCGATCAACGCTGGCCGCCTGCAGGCGCGCGGCATACTGGGCCCACAACTGCTCCTGCTGGGAGCCAAGAAAATACAGGTAGTCCCAGGAGAATATTCCGGTGTCATGCCCATCCGAAAAATGCGGTTGTACGGCGTAGTTGCCAACCGGCTCCAGCGCCGCCAGATCGACCAGCCGTTTACCTGTCTGCAAGATTTCCTGACCAGGCCCGTGGCCCTGCACCTCGGCCGAAGGCGAGTAGATGCGCATCAACTCGAACGGAATGCGAAACGCCCGTCCGTCTGAAAAACTGACCTCCAGCACCCGGGATTGCCCGTGCACTGTGATCGCCTGCGGCGTCGGCGCGCCGGGTTGCAAACCTGCCATACCTGTACCCCCGAAAAACTGCAAACGGCAACGCCGGACAAAGCCAGCCGACAACCGCCAAATGCCCGAGCCTACACCAAGACGCGCTCGATGCCGCCGGCGTTGGCAGTAGCCACGTAAGTCTCCAGCCATTGCGGGCCGAGAATCCGATTCGCCATCTCCACCACGATGTAGTCGGCCTCCAGCAGTCCGTTTTGCAAGTCGTTCCCGTAACGGCTCAATCCCTGCAAACAACTCGGGCAGGACGTCAGGATCTTGATGTTGGCGCCAGCGGGCACGGCCCCGGTAGCGCGCAGGGACGCCTCGTCGCGCAACAGTTCTTCCTCTTTGCGGAAGCGGATCTGGGTCGAGATGTCGGGGCGGGTCACGCCCAGCGTGCCACTTTCGCCGCAGCAGCGTTTGCTCTCCAGCACCGTGTCCGGCCGGTCACCGCCCACCAAGGCGCGCACCGTCTTCAGCGGTTCCTGCAGCTTCATCGGACTGTGGCAGGGATCGTGGTACAGGTAACCACCACCATCCGCATCGGCGAGCCGGATTCCCTTCTCGAGCAGGTATTCGTGGATGTCGACAATCCTGCAACCGGGGAAGATCTCCTCGAATTTGTACCCTTGCAACTGGTCATAACAGGTGCCGCAGCTCACCACCACGGTACGGATATCCAGGTAGTTCAAGGTGTTGGCCACGCGGTGGAACAAGACGCGGTTATCCGTGATGATCTTTTCCGCCTTGTCAAACTGTCCCGATCCGCGTTGCGGGTATCCACAACACAGGTAACCTGGCGGCAACACGGTCTGTACGCCGGCATGCCACAACATCGCCTGCGTCGCCAGCCCGACCTGGCTGAACAGCCGCTCCGAGCCACATCCCGGAAAATAAAAAACCGCCTCGGTCTCGGAAGTGGTCGTGTTCGGGTTCCGGATGATCGGCACGTATGCCGCGTCTTCGATGTCGAGCAGCGCCCGGGCCGTCTTCTTGGGCAGGCCCCCGGGCATCTTCTTGTTGATGAAATGAATGATCTCCTGCTTGATCGGTGCGCGGCCAACGGTGGCGGGCGGGCGCGCCGTCTGCTTGCGCGCGAGTTTGCCAAACAGGCTATTTGCCAGTCGCTGCGCGCGGAACCCCAGGCCCACCATCGCCGCGCGCATCACCTTGATCGTCTGCGGGTTGGTGGCATTAAGGAACAGCATCGCAGCCGCGTTGCCCGGACGGAAGGACTTCTTGCCCATCTTGCGCAGCAGGTTGCGCATGTTCATGGAGACATCGCCGAAGTCGATATTTACCGGGCAGGGCGACAGGCACTTGTGGCAGACGGTGCAATGGTCTGCCACATCCTCAAACTCCTCCCAATGCCGGATGCTGATTCCGCGGCGTGTCTGCTCCTCGTACAGAAAGGCCTCGACCAGCAAGGACGTCGCCAGGATCTTGTTGCGCGGGCTGTACAGCAGGTTGGCGCGCGGCACGTGGGTGGCGCAGACCGGCTTGCATTTTCCGCAACGCAGGCAGTCTTTGATGGAGTCGGCAATCGCCCCGATGTCGGACTGCTGCATGATCAGCGACTCATGCCCCATCAGGCCGAAACTGGGGGTGTAGGCATTGGTCAGGTCCGCGTACAACCCATCCGGCCCCGGAACGTCACTGTCTGGCGCCGACGGCGCGGCGTTGCGCAACAGCTTGCCTTTATTGAACCGGCCCTGCGGATCGACACGTTGCTTGTACTGCGTGAACGGCCCCAACTCTTCTTCGGTCAGAAACTCGAGCTTGGTGATGCCAATGCCATGTTCGCCGGAGATCACGCCGTCGAGTGAGCGTGCCAGCGCCATGATGCGCTTGACCGCCGCATGGGCCGTCTGCAACATGTCATAGTCGTCGCTGTTGACCGGAATATTGGTATGCACATTGCCGTCGCCGGCATGCATGTGCAAGGCGACCCAGACCCGACCTTTGAGTACGCGTTTGTGTATCGCAGAACATTCCAGCAGAATCGGCTCGAACGAGACACCGGCGAAAATTCCACGCAAAGGCCCTTGCAGCTGGCTCTTCCAGCTGGCACGCAGCCTGTGGTCCTGCAGCGAAACGAACAACGTGTCGACCTGATCCAGCCAGGCCTGCCACTGCCCGCGCACGCCGCGCACCAGGTCCAGCGCCTGCAGCACCCGGTCTTCCAGCAACTCGGTCGAGGTGATCAGCATGGCGTCGTCCTGCCGACCCAGTGGCAGCTTGCCTCGGCTGAAAAACGCGTCCAGCGCGTCGCACAGCAGCAGCTTGTTGCGCAGGCTCAGCTCGATATTGATGCGCTCGATGCCATCCGTGTACTCGGCCATGCGCGGCAGCGGAATCACCACGTCCTCGTTGATCTTGAAAGCGTTGGTGTGGCGGGAAATCGCCGCCGTGCGCTTGCGATCGAGCCAGAATTTCTTGCGCGCTTCTTCACTGACGGCGACAAATCCCTCACCGCCACGCTGGTTGGCCAGACGCACCACCTCGGACGTCGCGCGCGCCACCGCGTCGGCATCGTCGCCGGCTATGTCGCCCACCAGCACCATCTTCGGCAAACCGGAGGCGTTCCCCACCACGCGCCTGGACTTGGTCGCGTAACCGACCGCCTTGAGGTAACGGTCGTCCAGGTGTTCCAAGCCCGCCAGCAACACGCCGCTGCGCTTTTGCTCGGCGGACATGAAGTCGATGATGTCGACGATACCGGGCACCGCATCCCGCGCATTGCCGAAAAACTCCAGGCAGACCGTGCGTACGTGGTCAGGCATGCGGTGCACGATCCAGCGCGCGCTGGTCACCAGGCCATCACAACCCTCTTTCTGAACTCCCGGCAAACCACTGAGAAACTTGTCCGTAACGTCTTTGCCCAGGCCCTGCTTGCGAAAACTCGCACCGGGAATATCGAGTCGCTCACTGTGTTCCAGCGTTTTACCGTCGGCCTTGAAATACCGCAGTTCAAACGACGCCACCTCGGCATCGTGAATCTTGCCCAGGTTGTGGTTGAGGCGCGTCACCTCAAGCCAGGTCGCCTGCGGCGTCACCATGCGCCAGGAAACCAGGTTGTCCAGCGCTGTTCCCCACAACACTGCTTTCTTGCCGCCGGCATTCATGGCGATATTGCCGCCAATGCAGGACGCCTCGGCAGAGGTCGGATCCACTGCAAACACGAAGCCGCCGCGTTCGGCTGCGTCGGCAACTCTTTGGGTCACGACACCAGCCTCGGTCCAGATCGTCGGTACCGGTTGCGCCAGACCCGGGAGCTCCAGCATCTCGACCTCGGTCATGGTCTCGAGTTTCTCGGTGTTGATGACCGCGCTCTTCCAGGTCAAGGGACAGGCTCCGCCGGTATAGCCGGTGCCACCACCACGCGGAATAACCGTCAGGCCGAGTGTGATACAGCCCTGCACCAGGCCCGCCATTTCGGCCTCGGTGTCCGGCGTCAACACCACAAAGGGGTATTCGACGCGCCAGTCGGTGGCGTCCGTCACGTGGGATACGCGGCTCAGGCCGTCAAACTTGATGTTGTCGCGCGCCGTCAATTTTCCGAACTGGTGCAAGCTTTTGCTGCGCAGTTCCTGGAATTCGCTGAAACCCGCGTCAAACGCCTGAACCGCACGCTGCGCCGATTGCAGCAAGGAACCCACCATCGCGTCGCGCTGGCGGTCCAGGTCTGGCGTGCGCCGCTTTTCAATCTCGGCCAGGCGGTGCTGCAGGGCAGCAACCAGCAAACGGCGCCGTTTCGGGTTGTCCAACAGGTCATCCTGCAGGTAGGGATTGCGTTGCACTACCCAGATATCACCCAGAACCTCGTACAACATACGCGCCGAACGACCAGTGCGCCGTTCATCGCGCAGCCGCAACAGGGTCGCCCAAGCCGCCGCTCCGAGCAACCGGATAACAATTTCCCGGTCCGAGAACGAGGTGTAGTTATAGGGGATCTCGCGGATGCGGTCAGGACGTGCGTCGACCGGAACAGCGGGAGCCAGTTGATCGGGTCGTATGGGCGCATTCATTGCATTTGATGTTACCGCAGCGCAGCAATTTTCAGCCTTGACAAGGCCAACCTATGGAAATCCCTCTGTTACCAAAGGCGAATGCATCGTTTAATCAAAACGTAGCCAAAACGTCACAGTTGCAGTTTAGACTGCCCGATTCCATACAGGAGAAACCATGAAATTCACAATTGCAGCAGTCGCGCTGGCCGCGCTGACATCCTTTTCGGCCCACGCGCAAACCGAGATCCAGTGGTGGCACTCGATGACCGCCGTCAACGGCGAGGTGGTCAACGATTTGGCCAAGAACTTCAACGCCAGCCAGAAAAATTACAAGGTAGTTCCCACTTTCAAAGGCAGCTACGCCGAGTCGTTCACGGCCGCCGTGGCGGCCCATCGCAGCGGCAACTCGCCGCATATCCTGCAAGTGTTTGAAGTCGGTACCGCCACCATGATGGCCAGCAAGGGAGTCAGTGTCCCGGTCGGCAAGGTCATGAAGGATGCTGGCGAGAAGTTCGATCCCAAGACCTATGTGTCTGCCGTTGCCGGCTATTACACCGCGCCCAATGGCGAGATGCTGAGTTTCCCGTTCAACAGTTCCACCACGGTGTTCTACTGGAACAAGGACGCTTTCAAGGCCGCTGGCATTGATACCAGCAAGGCGCCAGGCACCTGGCCAGAGGTCGCGCTGGCAGCCGCCAAGCTAAAGGCCAGCGGCCACAAATGCCCCATGTCGATTGCCTGGCAGGGTTGGACCCAGCTGGAGAGTTTTTCGGCTTGGCACAACGTGGAATTTGCCACACGGGGTAACGGAATGCAGGGCATGGACGCGCGCTTGAAGGTGAACTCGCCGCTGCACGTGCGCCACATCGAAAACCTTGCCAATATGGCCAAGCAGGGCCTGTTCATTTACAAGGGCCGGGCCAACGTGCCAGAGGCGAGTTACATCTCTGGCGAATGCGCGATGATGACCACCTCGACCGGCTTCTATGGCAACGTGGCCCGAAACGCCAAGTTCAACTGGGGCATGGCGCCCTTGCCACACTACCCGGACGTACCGGGTGCTCCGCAAAACACCGTGATCGGCGGGGCCAGCCTGTGGGTCATGGCTGGCAAGAAAGCCGACGAATACAAAGGCGTGGCACAGTTCTTCAGCTACCTGTCCTCGCCCGAAATCCAGGCAGCGACACACCAGAGGACCGGCTTCCTGCCGATCACCATGGCGGCCTTTCGGTTGACAGAGAAGTCCGGCTTCTATGAAAAGAATCCAGGCACCGATGTCGGCGTGAACCAGATGATCCGCAAGACCACCGACAAGTCGCGCGGGATCCGGCTCGGCAACTATGTGCAGATCCGCGACATTGAGGACGAAGAACTCGAACAGGTTTGGGGTGGCAAGAAAAGCGCGCAGGAAGCCCTGGATTCCATCGTGAAACGCGGTAACGAGTTGCTGGAGCGTTTCGAGAAAGCCAACAAAGGCTGATCCCGGCACATCGTCTGGCACGCGCGGTACTGCGGCTCCTGTGGAAAAGCGCGTCGTCTTCCGCTCCGCCTGGCTGCCATGGGCCTTGATTGCGCCGCAGATCGCGGTGATCGCAGTGTTCTTCTTCTGGCCGGCCGCGCAGGCCCTGCTGCAGTCGGTGCAGCAGGCGGACGCCTTCAGTACGCGGGTCGAATGGGTCGGGCTGGAGAATTTTGTCAACTTGTGGAACGACCCGCTGTATATCAAATCGTTCTACACGACGGCGATTTTCTCCACCCTGGTCGCCGTTCTGGGCATCAGCCTGTCGCTGCTGCTGGCGGTGTTTGCTGACCGGATCGTCAAGGGCGCCCTGGTTTACCGGACCTTTCTCATCTGGCCCTATGCCGTCGCGCCAGCAGTCGCTGGCGTGTTATGGCTGTTCATGCTGGCCCCCAGCATCGGCATCGTCTCGTTCTGGTTGCGCGCGGTGGGCCTGGAGTGGAATCCCTTGCTGGACGGGCAGCATGCAATGACCCTGGTTGTGCTGGCTGCCGTCTGGAAGCAGATTTCGTACAACTTCCTGTTCTTCCTGGCGGGTTTGCAAAGCATACCCAAGTCGCTGATCGAGGCCGCGGCGATTGATGGCGCGCGTCCCTGGCGGCGCTTCTGGACCATCGTGTTCCCGCTGCTCACACCGACGTCCTTTTTTCTGCTGGTCATCAATATCGTGTACGCCTTCTTCGACACCTTCGCCATCATCGATGCCGCCACTCAGGGCGGGCCCGGGAAGGAGACTTCGATCCTGGTCTACCGTGCCTACTACGATGGCTTCAAGGCGATGGACTTTGGCGCGTCCGCCGCGCAATCGGTGGTCCTGATGGTGATTGTGGTGGGGTTGACCGTGGTGCAATTCCGCTTCGTCGAAAAAAAGGTCAACTACTGATATGGTGGAACGCCGCCCGCTGCTCGACCTTGTCTCGCACCTGATTCTGATTCTTGGCGTAATCGTGGTCGCGTTCCCGCTGTATCTGACTTTTGTCGCTTCAACACAGGCCTCCAGCGACATCGTGCATCCGCCAATGTCCCTGCTGCCTGGCACCCAGCTGGTCGAAAACTACCAGGCGGCTTGGAGCGGCACTGGTGGCGGCACAGGCTCAACCGCCCCGGTCGGACGCATGATGTTTGTCAGCCTGGTCACGGCACTTGTCATCGCCCTGGGCAAGATTTCGATCTCGCTGTTATCGGCCTTTGCCATCGTCTATTTCCGCTTTCCATTCCGGATGTTTTTCTTCTGGGCGATTTTCATCACGCTGATGCTGCCGGTGGAGGTCCGCATCGGCCCGACCTACAAGGTGGTAGCCGACCTGGGCATGCTCAACACCTTTGCCGGACTTACGGTGCCACTGATTGCATCGGCCACTGCGACTTTCCTGTTCCGGCAGTTCTTCCTCACCGTGCCAGACGAGCTGGTCGAAGCGGCGCGCATGGACGGAGCCAGTCCGATGCGGTTCTTCATCGACGTATTGGTGCCACTGTCGCGCACCTCGATTGCCGCACTGTTTGTCATCCAGTTCATCTATGGCTGGAACCAGTACTTGTGGCCATTGCTGATTACCACCAGCGAGGACATGTACCCGGTGGTGATTGGTATCAAGCGCATGATCTCGGGTGGCGATGCACAAACCGAATGGAGTGTGGTGATGGCCACGGCCCTGCTGGCCATGATTCCCCCGGCGCTCGTCGTGGTGCTGATGCAGAAGTGGTTTGTCAAGGGATTGGTGGACACCGAGAAGTAAACAACGACAACCCGGATTCATCCATGGCAACCATACAACTCAAAAACGTCATCAAACGCTACGGCGTGGGCAAGACCGCAAACCAGGTCATCCACGGCGTCAACGCAGAAATTCGTGACGGCGAATTCGTCGTCATCGTCGGCCCGTCGGGATGCGGCAAGTCAACCCTGCTGCGCATGGTCGCCGGCCTGGAGGAAATCAGCGAAGGGGAAATCCTGATCTCCAACCGGGTGGTGAACGATCTGGAGCCATCCGAGCGCGACATCGCCATGGTGTTCCAGAACTATGCGCTGTACCCGCACATGAGTGTGTTTGACAACATGGCTTACGGATTGAAGATTGCGAAGCTGCCGCCGGCCGAGATCAAGACCCGCGTTGATGCGGCCGCAAAAATCCTGGAACTCGGACCTTACCTGCAACGCAAGCCGCGTGAGCTCTCCGGCGGCCAGCGCCAACGGGTTGCCATGGGACGGGCGATCGTGCGCAAGCCCCAGGTGTTCCTGTTTGACGAGCCCTTGAGCAACCTGGACGCCAAACTGCGCGCCCAGACACGGCTGGAGATCCAGAAGCTGCACCGGGAGCTCGGCATCACATCCCTGTTTGTCACCCACGACCAGGTGGAGGCGATGACGCTGGCGCAACGCATGATCGTGATGCACGCCGGGGTCATGGAGCAGTTTGGTACACCCGAAGAGGTTTACACGCGACCAGCGACCACCTTCGTTGCCGGATTTATCGGCTCGCCGCCGATGAACCTGTTGCGCGACGCGCCGAATGCCAAACCCGGCACCATTGTCGGGGTCCGGCCCGAACACCTGGACATCACCGCCTTGGGCTGGGCGCTGCGCGTCGAAGCCGTGGAGATGCTCGGGGCCGAGCGGCTGATATACGGCCGCTGGACCCAAGGCAGCGACCAGGAAATGGTCATCGTTCGCACCGACGAGGCGCACGCGGTACCGGCGTTGGGCGCGACGATCTTCGTCACCCCTCGCGCTGACCGCTTGCACCTGTTCGACGCGAGCACTGGCAAACGCTTGTGACGCCCTGGCCCTATCCTCGCTGGATTGCCCACCGCGGCGCTGGCAAACTGGCGCCAGAGAACACGCTGGCGGCATTCGCACTGGGCGCGCACCACGGCTACCGAATGTTCGAATGCGACATCAAGCTCAGCCAGGATGGGGTTCCGTTCTTGATGCACGACGCAGCGCTGGAGCGCACAACCAATGGCAGCGGAATCGGCGGCGAGCGCTCCTGGTCGGAACTGTCACAACTCGACGCCGGAGGTTGGCATTCGCGCGCCTATGCCGGTGAACCATTGCCGACCATGGAGAACATTGCGCGCTTTTGCCTGCGCAACGGCCACCTGCTCAATATCGAGATCAAGCCGACCCCGGGCTGCGAGCGACAGACCGGCTCGGTGGTGGCGCAACATGCGGCCCGGTTCTGGCAGGGCACAGCGGTGCCACCACTGCTGACCTCGTTCGACGTCGCCGCGCTGGAGTCGGCACAGGAGGCGCAGCCGGAACTGCCGCGCGGCCTGCTGCTGCACAACCCGGCACCAGGCTGGGTCGAAACCGCCCTGCGGCTGGGCTGCGTTGCGATCGTGTGCAACCACTCCTTGTGGGACGAATCCACGGTCATGCAAGCCAAAAGTGCCGGCCTGCGTTGCCTGAGCTACACCGTCAACGACGCTGCCAGCGCGCAACGCTTGCTTTCCCTGGGCACTGACGGCATCATCACTGACAGGGTAGATCTTTTTCTTCCAGCTTGAGCAATCCGGGGAGTCGAGAATGGGCACAGTGAACCGGTTCTGGATCGTGGTCTGCGCTGCCATGGCACTGTGCTTTATGCCAGCGGGCGCAGCCGACAAACCCGTCACGCGGGCGCAAGCGCTCAAAGCCATTACACAGGCCTCGGCGCAGGAACGTCTGGCCGGGGTGGCCCGGCTGGCGGAGGTTGGCACGATGGCCGACGCCGATCGGCTGGTACCCGTCTTGCGCGACAGCAATGCCCAAGTCCGGTTCGTTGCGACCGCAGCCATGTGGCAGATATGGAGCCGCTCCGGGGACCCCGCCATTGACGGGCTGTACCAGCGTGGCATGGAGCAACTCGAGTTGTCACGGATGGAGGAGGCATTGGCCATCTTTACCGAAATCATCCAGCGCAAGCCTTCGTTCGCGGAAGGCTGGAACAAACGCGCCACCCTGCACTATCTGATGGGAAACTTCGAGTTGTCACTCAAGGACTGCGATGAGGTCATCAAACGCAACCGGAACCACTTTGGGGCGCTCTCGGGATATGGACAGATTTACCTGAATCTGGGAGAGCAGGAAAAAGCGCTGCAGTACTTCGAGAAAGCGCTGGCGGTAAATCCGAACCTGCCGGGCGCCTCGGTCACGATCCGGCTGCTACAGGAGCAGTTGCGCGAGAAGAAGCGGAGAACCATCTGACAACGGCCACACCGGACTTGTAGCTTTGTTATCATTTTCACGCCGCCACCGCCGCCTCACTGCAAAGTGGCGCATGGAAATTCCCCTTCAACATGATCAAGAGGTGCTGACAAAATGGTCGTACGCTTAAAGTCTCTCACCACCAGCCTTGCCGTCGTTCTTGCCGCGGCTTTTGGCTGCGGCGCGGCACTTGCGCAATCCAAGGTGCTGAACATATACAACTGGTCGGATTACATCGCCGAAGACACCATCAAGAACTTTGAGAAGGAAACCGGCATCAAGGTCCGATACGACAACTTCGACAACAACGAAGTGTTACATGCCAAGCTGGTTGCCGGAAAGACTGGCTACGACATCGTTGTTCCGGGTTCTCACTTCGCCAAGACCCAGATCGAAGGAGGCCTGCTGCAAAAGCTGGACCGCAGCAAGTTGACCAACTGGGGTAACCTGGACAAGGGCTTGCTGGAGCAACTCGCGAAACTCGACCCCGGCAATGAGCATCTGGTCAACTGGTTGTGGGGCTTTGTCACGGTGGGAATCAACGTGAACAAGGTGAAAGCCGCGCTGGGCGACATGCCCATGCCCGACAACGCCTGGAGCCTGCTGTTTGACCCGAAATATGCCAGCAAGCTCAAAAGCTGCGGTGTGAGCGTGTTGGACTCTGCCTCCGAAGTCGTTCCCGCTGCATTGCACTATGCCGGCAAGCCTGCGTACAGCCGCAATGCGGCCGACTATGCAGAGGCGGCCAAGGTCCTGAAGGCGATCCGCCCGTTTGTCACCCGCTTCTCCTCGTCCGGTTACATCGAGGAAATGGCGAGTGGCGCAACCTGCCTGGTCATGGGTTTCTCGGGAGACATCAACATTGCGCGTGACCGCGCCAACGACGCCAAAAAGAAACCCAAGGTTCCCGTTGTCATTGAGGCGCTCGTGCCCAAGACCGGCGGCACCCTGTTCTTCGACACCATGGCGATCCCGAAAGACGCCAAGAATGTCGAGAACGCCCACCTGTTCATCAACTACATCCTACGCCCGGAAGTACATGCCTCGCTGACCAACAAGGTGTTTTACGCCAATCCG
>Ga0209181_10011369_pt1 | contig 11417 bp, 8 predicted proteins | sample MAT05_FD_187208 | JGI IMG/M metagenome (GOLD analysis project Ga0209181, IMG submission 187208) | Freshwater microbial communities from Lake Fryxell liftoff mats and glacier meltwater in Antarctica - MAT-05 (SPAdes) (version 2) | ecosystem: Environmental > Aquatic > Freshwater > Ice > Liftoff... | reverse complement strand
GACATCGCGATGACCGGCCGCCAGCGCACGCCCGTGCAGGGCGAGGTGCCCAACCCGCTGCAACCGCCCACCGGCTGTGCCTTTCACCCGCGCTGTCCGCACGCCAATGCGCGCTGCAGCAGCGAGCGGCCGGAGATGACGCTGTTCCAGGGCATCCGGATCGCTTGCCACGGGGTGACCGAGGGCCGGATTTAAGGTCGCGCCGCCCCAGCGGCGTGGGTCAGTCCGGCAGCAACTCGTCGCGGAACAGGTCCTGCACCGTTTCGCGGCGCCGAATCAGCATCACCTGGCCCGCATCCACCATCACCTCGGCGGCGCGCGGCCGGGTGTTGTAGTTGCTGGCCATCGTCATGCCGTAGGCGCCGGCCGACAGCACCGCCAGCAGGTCGCCCGGCTGCAGCGCTAAAACCCGGTCGCGGCCCAGCCAGTCGCCCGATTCGCAGATCGGGCCGACGATGTCCCAGCTCAGCAGCGGTGTGGCCCGCGGGTCACGCTGGTGGCAGGGCGCGATGGCCATCCAGGCCTGGTACATCGCCGGCCGCACCAGGTCGTTCATCGCCGCGTCGACGATGCAGAAGTTCTTGTCCGGCCCGGGCTTGAGCACCAGCGTTTCGGTCAGCAGCACGCCGGCATTGCCCACCAGCGACCGGCCGGGCTCCAGCAGCACCTCGCGCTGGCCGTGGCCACGGGCGTCGATGCGGGCCAGCAACTGGCCGACCAGCTCGTCGGCGGCCGGCGGCTGCTCATCGGTGTAGGTGATGCCCAGCCCGCCGCCCAGGTCGATATGGGCGATGGGGATGCCGTCGGCCTCGATCAGCTCGATCAGGTCGAGCAGCCGGTCGAGTGCGTCCAGGTAGGGCGCGATCTCGGTGATCTGCGAGCCGATATGGCAATCGATGCCCACCACACGCAGGCCCGGCAGGCTGGCCGCGCGGGCATAGGCCGCGCGGGCCCGCTGGTGCGCAATGCCGAACTTGTTGCCCTTGAGCCCGGTGGAGATGTACGGGTGGGTCTTGGCGTCGACATCGGGGTTGATGCGCAGGCTGACCGCCGCCGTGCGGCCCAGCGCGCAGGCCACCTCGGACAAGCTCTGCAACTCGGACTCGCTCTCGACGTTGAAGCACTTCACGCCGGCCTGCAGTGCCGCCCGCATCTCGGCACGGGTCTTGCCCACGCCGGAGAACACCACCTTGGCCGGGTCGCCACCGGCGGCGATGACCCGCGCCAGCTCACCGCCCGAGACGATGTCGAAGCCCAGACCCTGGTCGGCAAAGGTCTTGATCACCGCCAGGCTGGAGTTGGCCTTGAGCGCATAACACAGCAGGTGCGGCCGCCCGGCAAGCGCCCGCTGGTAGGCCGCAGCGGCCGTGCGCATCGCACCGCGCGAATAAACGTACAACGGGGTGCCGAACTCGGCGGCCAGGTCAGCCAGTCGAACGCCGTCCAGCCAGAGGTCGTCGCCCTGGCGCACCAGGAAAGGGGCGCCGGGCAAGGTTGAAGTGATCATTTGGCGGGGTTTGCAGAAGCGGCGCTGGCGGATACGGGGGGTGCGGCGAGTGCGGCGGATGGGATGGCGGGTGGAGCGATGGGTGGACCGGCTCCCGGCGCGGTTGACGGCGTTGTGGCAGCCTTGGGCGGTGCGGGCAGGACCAACGGCCCTTTTTGTCCGCAGGCCGAGATACCCGCAACCATCAGCCACAGCGCAAGCACTACGCCAGGCCGGCCGGCCGCACGCACCACCGGGCGGCTCGCTACACTCGAACAAGGCTCCATCTGCAGGATTCTATCGACCATGACACTTCCCACTGCCGCGGCCACGCCGCTGTCCGACGGCGACTTCAACCGCCTGACCCACGCTGTGCTGGCGGCCATCGAGGCCGCTGTCGACCACTGGCTGGAGGACGATGTGATCGATATCGACAGCCAGCGCACCGGCGGCTTGCTGGAGTTGAGCCTGCCCGGTGGCAGCAAGCTGATCGTCAACACCCAGCCGCCGCTGCACGAACTGTGGCTGGCAGCGCGCGCCGGCGGCCACCACTACCGCCATGTGGCCGGGCAGTGGCTCGATACGCGCGATGGCAGCGAGTTTTTTGCGGCGCTGTCACAGCACGCCAGTGCGCAGTGCGGCCAGCGCCTGGTGTTTGCGGCGCCCTGAACTGGCCTGGCGCCAAAGCCCGCCGGCTTTAGCGGAACAGATCCAGGATGCTCTTGCGCTCTTCCGCGTTGGGCGCCTGTGGCAGCTTGTCCTCCAGGCCCACGCTGCTGATGCCGGCGCCGCGCGCGAACTCCTCGAACATCCAGTCGCCGCCCTGCTGCACCAGGCCCTCGGGCACCGGCATCTGGGTCTCGGGCAATTTTTTAAGCGCCTGCGTCATGTACTCGATCCACACCGGCAGGGCCAGTCCACCGCCGGTCTCGCGGTCGCCCAGTTTGCGCGGCGTGTCGTAGCCGATCCACACCACCGCCGCCAAGTTGGGCTGGTAGCCCGCAAACCAGGCGTCCAGCGAGTCGTTGGTGGTGCCGGTCTTGCCGTACAGGTCCAGACGCTTGAAGGTGGCATAGACCTTGGCGGCGGTGCCTGACCGGGCCACCTCGCCCAGCAACTGGGTCATCACGAAGGCGTTGCGGGCTTCGATCACCCGCATCGACTCGTCGATCACGGGTAGCCGGGTCTCTTGCAAGACCCGGCCCTTGTTGTCGGTGATGCGGGTGATCAGCAGCGGGTTGACGCGGTAGCCGCCGTTGGCAAAGACGCTGTAGCCCGAGGCCATCTGCAGCGGCGTGACCGACCCGGCGCCCAGCGCCATCGTCAGGTAGGCCGGGTGTTTTTCGGCCTCGAAACCGAAGTGCGTGATCCAGTTTTGCGCAAACTTCACGCCGGTCGATTGCAGCACCCGGATCGACACCATGTTCTTGGACTTGGCCAACGCCGTTTTCAGCGGCATCGGGCCCTCGAACTTGCCGTCGTAGTTTTTCGGCTCCCAGGGCTGGCTGCCGGTGGTGCCGGCGTCGAAAAACAACGGTGCGTCGTTGACGACCGTCTGCGGTGTGAAGCCTTTTTCGAGTGCGGCCGAGTAGATGAAGGGCTTGAAGCTGGATCCCGGCTGGCGCCAGGCCTGCGTCACATGGTTGAACTTGCTCTTGCCGAAGTCGAAACCCCCGACCAGCGCCCGGATGCCGCCGGTGCGGGTGTCCATCGCGACAAATGCGCCCTCGACCTCGGGCAACTGGGTCAGGGTCCAATCGCCCTTGGGCCCGCGCACCACCCGCACCACGGCGCCGCGTCGGATCTGTTTCTGCGGCTCGGCCTTGTCGGCCAGGCCGGACGTGACCGGCTTCAAGCCGTCGCCGGTGATGGTGATGGCCTCGCCCGACTGCAGCACCGCCACGACCTTGCTCTTGCTGGCCTCCAGCACCACGGCGGCCTTCAACTCGTCGTTGTCGGGGTGGTCGGCCAGGGCTTCGGCGATGCGGGTGTCCAGTGAGCCCGGGTCGTTCGGCAGATCGATGTGGTCCTCGGGGCCGCGGTAGACCTGGCGCCGCTCGTAGTCCAGCAAGCCGCGGCGCAGCGCCCGGTAGGCCACGGCCTGGTCGCTGGCGTCCACCGTGACCTGCACGTTCAGGCCGCGGGTGGTGGTCTCGCTGCCGTACTGGCTGAAGATCAGCTGCCGCACCGCCTCGGCCACGTACTCGGCATGCACCACTGCCTCGGTGGGTTGACGCAGGCGCAGCACCTCGGCGCGGGCGGCCTCGGCCTTTTCTTCGGTGATGAAGCCGTTGGCCTCCATCCGGTCGATGATGTACTGCTGGCGGCGCTTGGCGCGCTTCGGGTTGGCCACCGGGTTGTAGGCCGAAGGCGCTTGCGGCAGGCCGGCCAGCATCGCCGCCTCGGCCACCGTGACCTCGGTCAGGGGCTTGCCGAAGTAGATCTCGCTGGCGGCTGCAAAACCGTAGGCCCGCTGACCCAGGAAAATCTGGTTCATGTAGACCTCCAGGATCTGCGGCTTGCTCAGCAGGGTCTCGATCTTGAGTGCCAGCAAGATCTCGTAGATCTTGCGGGTGAAGGTCTTTTCGGTCGAGAGGTAGAAATTGCGTGCCACCTGCATCGTGATGGTGGATGCGCCTTGGCTCTTGGCCTTGTTGAATTGCGCCAGGCCGGCCCGGATCACGCCCAGGTAGTCCACGCCGTGGTGCTGGTAGAAGCGTGCGTCCTCGATCGCCAGCACGGCTTCTTGCATCACCTTGGGGATCTGCGCGATCGGCAAGAAAATGCGGCGCTCCTCGCCGAATTCACCCAGCAGCACGCCGTCGGCCGAGATCACCCGCAGCGGCAGCTTGGGCCGGTAGTCGGTCAGGCCGCTGATCTCGGGCAGGTTGGGGTAGGCCACGGCCAGCGCCAGCCCCAGCAGCAGCGCGCCGGTCAGCAACGCGGCACCCGCGGCCGCCAGCAACCAGGCGAGCGCCACCCACAAGGCACGCGCGGGGCGCCGCGCTGAGCGGGAGGCGGCCGCCGACGCGGCCTTGGGTGGCGCCGTCGGGGCGCGCTCGGTGTCGCTCATAGAGTTTCCGAGTGTATAGAAGCAGCCCAGCCAGGCTGCCAGCCCCAGCCGCCGCCCGGCTGCCTTGCCCGCGCTTGCGCCTTGTTGCAAAAAGCCCGCCAGTCGTCGGTCAATCGCAACGTCAGGCAGGCTTCAAGCGGGTAGTTTCCTTTGGGCTACAAAGGCTTTACTGCTAGCATTGAAGTAACTTCTTAAGTGTTGCAACCCCCTGTTTGACGTTGGGAGACGCCATCCGTGAGCCTTTTGGACCTGCTGCTGGGCCGTAAGCATGCGCCGATGATCGGGCTGGACATCAGCTCGTCCAGCGCCAAGCTGGTCGAGTTGAGCCGGTCTGCCTCTGGCGATTACGTGCTGGAGCGTCTGGCGTCCGAGCCTTTCGAGAAGGGCTGGATCACCGACGGCCAGATCGAGAAGTTCGAGGAGGTGGTGGCCGCGGTGCGCAAGCTGCTCGACAAGAGCGGCACCAAGACCCGCCAAGTGGTGATGGCCATGCCGCAGTCGGCCGTCATCACCAAGCGCATCAACCTGCCGGCCGGGCTGAGCGATGAAGAGCTCGAGTTGCAGGTCGAGTCCGAGGCCAACCAGTACATCCCTTTTTCGCTCGATGAGGTGAGCCTGGACTTTTGCGTCATCGGGCCCAGCCAAACCTCCAGCGGCGACATCGAGGTGCTGATCGCCGCGTCCCGCAAAGAGCGGGTGCAGGACCGCCAAGGCCTGGCCGAGGCGGCGGGCCTGAAGCCGGTGATCCTGGACATCGAAAGCCACGCCTCGTTGCTGGCCATGAGCCGGGTGGTGGCGGCCCTGCCCAATGCCGGCCAGGACGCGCTGATCGCCTTGTTCGAGATCGGCGCCGACACCACCAGCCTGAAAGTGCTTCGCGAGGGCGAGATGCTCTACGACCGCGACCAGGCGTTTGGCGGCTCGCAGCTCACCACGCTCATTTCGCGCCAGTACGGCTTCTCGTTTGAAGAGGCCGAGCAAAAAAAGCTGGCCGGCGAGTTGCCCGAGGACTTTGAGAGCACCATCCTGACCGGCTTTGTCGACACCTTGTCGCAAGAAATCGGCCGTGCGCTGCAGTACTTCTTCACCAGCACGCCGCACCACAAGGTGCACTACGTGATGCTGGCCGGCGGCACCGCCACACTGCCCGGCCTGAAAGACCGCGTCACCGACCTCACCGGTTTTGCCTCGATGGTGGTCAACCCCTTCGACGGCATGAAGGTCGGCTCGGGGGTGCGCGAGGCCAAGGTGCGCAAAGAGTCGCCGTCCTACCTCACCGCCTGCGGCCTGGCGATGCGGAGGTTTCTGCCGTGATCCTGATCAACCTGCTGCCGCACCGCGAGGAGCGGCGGCGCCAGCGCAAACGGCTGTTTTTTGTCGGCCTGGGCGTGGCCGCTGCGGGCGGCGTGGTGGTGGCGTTGATGTGGTTCGGTGCAGTGCAGCAACTCACCCAGATCCAGCAGGCGCGCAACACTTTTCTGCGCACCGAGATCGGCCGGCTGGAGGGCCAGATCAAGGACATCGCCAGCCTGCGCACCGAGATCGAGGGCCTCAAGGCCCGCCAGCGTGCGGTCGAAGACCTGCAGCTCAACCGCAACGTGCCGGTGCACCTGCTGGATGAGCTGGTGCGCATGACCCCGGAAGGCGTCTACCTCACCAGCATCAAGCAGACCGACGGCGTGGTGCTGGTCAGCGGTGTGGCCCAGACCAACGAGCGGGTGTCCGAGTTTCTGCGCATCGCGCAGACCGACTCGCCCTGGCTGGACCGGATGGAGCTGGTCGAGATCAAGGCCATCACCCAGCCGGTGACCCCTGGCGCGCGTGAGCAACGCCGCCTGTATGAGTTTTCGCTTCGCGTGTCGATCAAGCTGCCCGGCGTGGCGGCATCGGCGCCGGGTGCCGCGGGTGTGGCGGCAGGCGCGGCGTCCGGCCCAGGCCGCGCCGCCAGCGCGCCCGTCAACCGCCAGCCTGCCTGAGGACACGGCCATGGTCAACAACACCACGCGCCCGATGACTATCGATGTGGCCACCGCGTTCGACCGCGCGTCGCTGCAGTTCAAGGGCCTCAACCCGCAAGAGCCCGGCCAGTGGCCGCTGTTGCCCAAGGTCTGCGCCTGGATCGCCGCCGCCGCAGCGGCCCTGGGCCTGGTGTGGTTCTTGTTGGTGTCGGGTGCGTCCGACCAGCTGGAGGTCGAACGCAAGTTGGAGCCTGGCCTTAAAGAAGACTACCGCGGCAAGCTGTCCCAGGCCGTCAACCTGTCAGAGCTGCGCAAGCAGAAACAGCAGGTGCAGGAATACGTCACCCAGCTGGAGCGCCAGCTGCCCGGCAAGGCCGAGATGGACGCACTGCTGTCGGACATCAACCAGGCCGGCATCGGCCGCGGCCTGCAGTTCGAGCTGTTCCGCCCCGGCCAGGTCGAGTTGAAGGACTACTACGCGGTGCTGCCGATCGCTTTGCGCGTGACCGGCAAGTTCCACGACATCGGCGCCTTCACCGCCGACGTGGCCAACCTGTCGCGCATCGTCACGCTGCACAACCTCAGCATCGCGCCGGTGGCCAAGGATGCCAGTGGCAACCTGGCGATGGACGCGGTGGCGCGCACCTACCGCTACCTCGACACGACCGAGCTGGCGGACGTGCGCAAGGCGCGCCTGGAGGCCGAAGCCAAGGTCAAGGGGCCGCGCAAGTGAGCCGCCAAGCCCTGACGTTCTACCTGACGCTGTGCATGACACTGGGTGTTGCCGGCCTGCTGGCCGGCTGCGAGGCCGAGAACCAGGAGCTGCAGGCCTGGATGGAGCAGCAGCGCCGCGAGGTGCGGCCCCAGGTGCAGCCGCTGGCTGCGCCCAAGAAGTTCGACCCGGTGCCCTATGCCAATGCGCTGAAGGCCGACCCGTTTTCGACCCAGAAGCTCAGCGTGGCGATCAAGCAAGAGACCAAGCAGCCCAACTCGCTGCTGGCCGCCGAGCTGAACCGCCGCAAAGAGCCGCTGGAGTCGTTTCCGCTCGACACCATGACGATGGTGGGCAGCGTGAGCAAGGCCGGGCGGCCGTTTGCGCTGCTCAAGGTCGATGCACTGCTCTACCAGGTCAAGCCGGGTGACTACCTGGGCCAGAATTACGGCCGCATCACGCGCATCACCGAGACCGAAGTGGCCCTGCGCGAAATCGTGCAGGACGCCGTCGGCGAATGGACCGAGCGACCCGCCTCGCTGCAGTTGCAAGAGCGGGCACAGGAGAAGGCGCGATGAACAATCCGCAGGAGACAACAACCATGTTGAAGTGGCGCGTCCGGCTTGCCGCCCTGGTGCTGGCCTGGGCCGTGCCCGCGATCGCCCTGGCCGAGATTTCGATCCTGGGTGTCACCAGCACCCAGCAGGCGGGCGCCGACGTGGTGCGCATCGAGCTGTCCGAGCCGCTGGCGGCGGTGCCCACCGGGTTCTCGGTGCAGACGCCGCCGCGTGTGGCGATCGACCTGCCGGGTGTGGCCAACGGCGTGGGCAGATCGGTGATCGACATCAACCAGGGCAATTTGCGCTCGGTGGCCATCGCCCAGTCCGGTGAACGCACCCGCCTGGTGCTCAACCTGCGCCAGCCGGCCAATTACAGGACCGAGCTGCAAGGCAAGGCCCTGGTGGTGGTGCTGGACAACGCCAGCGCGCCGTCGGTGGCCGCCACCACCGGTGAGGCGCTGCACTTTGCCACGCCGCAAAACACCGACCGCCTGCCGCTGCGCGACATCGACTTCCGCCGCGGCACGGACGGCGCCGGCCGGGTGATCGTCTCGCTGGCCAGCACGCAAGTGGGTGTGGACATCCGCCAGCAAGGCCAGAGCCTGGTGATCGAGTTCTTGCGCTCCAGCCTGCCCGAGACCCTGCGCCGGCGTCTGGACGTGGCCGACTTCGGCACCCCGATCCAGAGCGTGTCCACCTTCCAGAGTGGTGAGCGGGTGCGCATGGTGATCGAGCCCAAGGGCAACTGGGAGCACAGCGCCTACCAGAGCGACAACCAGTTTGTGCTGGAGGTGCGACCGCTGAAAGTCGACCCGAACAAGCTGACCCAGGGCGCCGGCTTCTCGGGCGAGAAGCTGTCGCTGAACTTCCAGAACATCGAAGTGCGTGCCCTGCTGCAGGTGATCGCCGACTTCACCAACTTCAACGTCGTCACCAGCGACACCGTGACCGGCAGCGTCACGCTGCGCCTGAAGGACGTGCCCTGGGACCAGGCGCTGGACATCATCATGCAGAGCAAGGGACTGGGCGTGCGCAAAAACGGCAACGTGCTGTGGATCGCGCCCAAGGACGAGCTGGCGGCCAAAGAGCAGCTGGAGCTTGAATCGAAGAAAAAGATCGCCGAGCTCGAGCCGGTGCGCACCCAGTCGTTTCAGCTCAACTACGCCCGGGCCGACGACGTGGCGCGGGGCTTGTCCGGCCAGACCGGCGGCGGCGGGCAAGGCGCAGCGGGCGGCAGTGCTGGCAGCAGCGCGGGCGGCAGTTCGTCAGGCAGCAGCGCGGGCGGTGCGGGCGGCGGGTCAACCCAGGCCCAGCGCATCCTGTCACCGCGCGGCAGCGTGATTTTCGAGGCGCGCACCAACCAGCTGTTTGTCACCGACATCCCGAGCAAGCTTGAAGAAGTGCAGGTGCTGATCGGCAAGATCGACATCCCGGTGCGCCAGGTGCTGATCGAGGCCCGCATCGTCGAGGCCGACGACAAGTTTGGCCGCACCCTGGGCATCAAGCTGGGCGCGTCCGACCTGCGCGGCATCCAGGGTGGCATCCCGGGTTATTCGCTCAGCAACGGCAACTACGTGACCGTCGGCGGCAATGCCGCCGGCGTGGCCAACCAGACGCTGCAGACCGGCCTGACCGGCACCGCCGCACAGGCCGCTGCCTACGCCAACAGCAACTTCGTCAACCTGCCGGCCAACACCATCAGCTCGGTCTTTGGCGGGCAGTCGCTGCCCAGCTTTGCGTTGTCGTTGTTCAGCCCGGCGGCCAACCGCTTCCTGAACCTGGAGCTCTCAGCCCTGGAGGCCGAAGGCAAGGGCAAGATCATCAGCAGCCCGCGGGTCATCACCGCCGACCAGAACAAGGCCATCATCGAGCAGGGCACCGAGCTGCCCTACCAGGTGGCCACATCCAGCGGCGCCACGTCGATCCAGTTCCGCAAGGCCAACTTGAAGCTCGAAGTCAAGCCGCAGATCACGCCCGAGGGCAGCGTGATCATGGTGCTCGACATCAACAAGGACAGCGTCGGCCAGTCCACGCCGCAAGGTTTTGCGATCGATACCAAGCATGTGCAGACCGAGGTGCTGGTGGAGAACGGCGGCACCGTGGTGATCGGCGGCATCTTTACCCAGACCGAGAGCAACGAGGTCAACAAGGTGCCGCTGCTGGGCGATGTGCCTTATGTCGGCGCGCTGTTTCGCAACACCACCAAGACCGCGGTCAAGACCGAATTGTTGATTTTCATCACGCCCAAGATCGTGACCGACCGCGCCGCAGCGCGTTGACTGGCGCCAAGATCAGCGCCTTGCCCGATTGGGAGTTTTTGACATGAGTTTTATGACGATCAAGACCTGGCTGGCCGGGTTGTGTGTGCTGGCGCTGGTGGGGTGTGGCGGCGGTGGGGGCAGCGATGCGGGCGGAACGCCGGTGCTGGGCGGCGACACCACCACGGGTGCCACGGTCGTTGTGTCCTTGTCATCAGCGGTCCTGACGGCCGCCAGCCCTGCTACCGTGACCGTGACCTTGCGCGACAACAAGGGCAATCCCGTGGCTGGCAAGGTGGTTGATCTGAAGACCCCACGCGGTGGGCTGGCCACGCTGAGCGTGGCCTCTGTCGTCACCGACGCGGCGGGTACGGGCACGGCCACACTGTCAGCCGCCGCAGGTGGGTTGTCCGGTGCCGACGAGGTCGTGGCGGTGGCCAATCTGGGCACCACTACCGTGCAGGGCGGCGTCAGCTTCTCGGTCACCGGCAGCGTGCCCACGATTGGGCTGACGATCAGCTCCACCACGCTGCGGGCGTCCACTGGTGCCGTCACGCTGCGCGCCGTACTCAAGGATGCTGCCGGCAAACTGCTGAGCAATCAGTCGGTAGGTTTTTCGACCGCCGCGGGCCTGGTGACCTTGTCGGCACCGTCGGCCGTCACCGATGGCTTCGGGACTGCATCGGTCTCGGTCATAGCGGCCAGCGGCAGCGCGGCAGGAGCGGACGTCCTCATGGCCACGGCCACGGTGGCGGGCGCCGCCATTCAAAGCAGCCTGTCTGTCCAGGTCATCGCGGACACGCTGTCGGTATCGATCAGCGCCAGCAGCTCCAATGTGTCGGCCACCGCGCCGGCCACCCTGTCGATCCTGGTCAAGGATGCATCCGGCGCCAATGCGCCGGTGGGCACGGTGGTCAAGGTGGCTTCTTCATTCGGGCTGACCGCATTTGATGCCACCACCGCGTCCACCGACATCAACGGTGTGGCCAAGGTGATCGTTACGCCCAAGACCAACACCAGCAACGGCGCAGACCAGATCGTGGCCACGGTCACGGTGGGCAGCGTGGACATCACGGCCAAGACAGTGGTGCAGGTGACGTCGGCAAGTTCGTCCTCGGCACCACCGGTGTTGCAGTCGTCGCTGTCATCGACCTCGATCAGTTCAGCCTCGCCGGCGACCGTGACGGCCACGCTGACCGACGGCAAAGGCGCGCCGGTGGCCGGGCAGGTGGTGACGTTCACGGTGGTGCGCGGGCTGGCCAAAACCAACGTGGGCACGGCACTGACCGACGCCTCGGGTAACGCAGTGGTGATCCTGTCGCCAGCAAGTTCAACCGTGGCGGGTGCCGACGAGGTCACGGCGTCAGCCA
>Ga0209181_10011366_pt1 | contig 11418 bp, 11 predicted proteins | sample MAT05_FD_187208 | JGI IMG/M metagenome (GOLD analysis project Ga0209181, IMG submission 187208) | Freshwater microbial communities from Lake Fryxell liftoff mats and glacier meltwater in Antarctica - MAT-05 (SPAdes) (version 2) | ecosystem: Environmental > Aquatic > Freshwater > Ice > Liftoff... | reverse complement strand
GTCGCGATTACCCAAGCAGTCGACGACGTGTTTCGGCGGTAGTCGCCTCCACGACGAGACCGATTGAGGTCAGGACGTCGTGATGCCCAGCAACGTGTGCCGCGGCGTGGAGCGCATGGTCGCGATTGGCATCAATACGGTCGCAGACATCGGCGACAAGCTCCTTCGCCAGCGCCGGCGTGACGCCGAAGGAGCGCGCTGCTTTCCTGAGTGCGGCCGGTGTCAGCTGGGCCAAGTGCAACGCTCCGGCGAACAGCAGCGGCAACGTGGTATCCAGGTCGTTGTACGCCATGGTGCACACCACGTCGTACGCTGGCGCGAGTCGCACCGCGCCATCGGCATTGCGGAGCACGCTCACGTTTTTCGCATGCGCGTCGCGGTTGCCGAGTGCAAGGTTTGCTACGGCCCACCGAAAGAGCAGCGGGGTGTCCGTGCCAGGGTCGGTCCCATAACGCCGCAGGGCGGCCGTGAGGTCTGCGTACGAGGGCCCGCCCGTCTGTGCGTATTTGGCGCGGGGGGGTTTACCCGTGAGTTGGCATCCATCCTCGGCGTGGAGCCGCACCACGCTCCCGTCGGGTAGACAGACTCGGTCGAAACGGGCCGTCTCATACACGCCAGCGTCGAGGGCGCACACCGTGTGCGCGGCCGTCGGCACACCGGCTGAGGCCATCATGGACATCGCGGCGAGTTCGTTCTGGAGCAAGCCCGGGAATCGCGCGCGCTCGCGTTTAACGAGCACCGTGCTCGGGGCGCCGGCCACGGGTAGGCGGTACTCCGGGGCCGCCCCGTGTGACTCGCGTCCTGTTTGCGGCCGGCGGTACAGCACCAGCTTTTCCTGTGCACCGCTCATCGACGTGCGCGCCCTCGCCAGCACTGCCGCCAGTCCGGCGCTCACGGCACCGCCGGCATCATCGGCACGGCGGGGTTGTCCAATGTCCGTTCTTCCCACCAAGGCCGACGGGGCGAACGCGGCGCGGACGTCTTCAGGCGTGCACGGCCGGTAGGTGGGCGCGTTGGGTGGGGCTTGGCCTTCCGGCCACATCGACAGCGCGCCGGCGCATTCGCCGCCGAACACGCCGAGCAGTCCAACCACGTCGGTTGCATCACGGTGCACGCTGGTGGCGAGGAGATCGCGGAGGTCACCGTCGGGCAAGAGGTTCTCGAAGCACGGGAACGCTTCGTGCTCCGGGTACGGGTCGGCGCGCACCGGCAAACGCACACTGACCGCCGCCGTCTGGTCGCCCAGCACGTTGCGGTCGTACGTGAAGGCGCCGGCCGGGCCGCCGTACACCTGGCTTGTCAGCGTCCCCACGCGCCGTCCGTCGAGGTAGACGGTGACACTTGGGTTCTCGTGGTGGCGAGTCGGTACTGTCATGGCGCGAGACTGTTTGGCGGCAGGTCCCGCGGATCCCGCAAGCTGAGCGAGCGGTCGCGCGGGACCAGCACCACGTCGACACCAAAGCTCGCGAGCACATCGAGGGCCTGGGCGAGGTTGACTCCACGCGATGCGCGTTCCAGATCGCGGAGTAGGTCGCGGCTCACCCCTGACCGAGCGGCCGCGTCTTCCCGGGGCACTCGGCGCTCACCGCGCACCCAGCGCACCACTTCCCCCAGCTCGGCCGCCGTGGCGACCAGAGCGCCCCGCGAGACGGCGTCAGTCGGCGCGGGGTGCAATTCCGGTCGCGGTACGCGGGAGACGGATCGAGCCATGGGACCCTCGGGGTGCTTATTTCGGGTTTAACGTGAACACTAATGCGTCGTTTTGGTTATTAAAAGTTAAATATAACCGTTAATTGTGAACTCGATATAAAGCGGTTGTATTCAACCAGTATTGTGATTGCGAGACGGCGACTGACGTGAGCCCGGGTGCTGGAGCATGCAAGCGTCGCGTCGCTGCGGCCGCGAAGCTCGCCCTTCGGTCATTGTCCCCGGCCGGCCATGGTGCGCGACGAACCGTTCGTGTTCGCGCCGGCGACGAGGACGCGATCGTCCCGAAGGAGGCGTTCGAGCTCCTGCTTGAGATTTTGGCACAGATGGCGAACGGCAATGCCGTAACGATCGTCCCCGTGCAAGCTGAGTTCACCACGCAACAGGCGGCCGACTTTTTGAACGTGTCGCGACCGTTCCTCATCGAACTGCTCGAAGCGGGCGCGATGCCGCATCGAAAGGTCGGTTCGCACCGGCGGGTTCGATTCGAGGACTTGCTGCGCTACAAGCAGACCGACGACGCGAGGCGTCAGGGCGTCCTCGATCAGCTCGCAGCGCAAGCGCAGGACCTTGGCATGGGGTACTGACACGCGTGGCGTTCGTGGTCATCTACGACGCGTGCGTGCTGTATCCAGCTCCACTTCGAGATCTGTTGTTGCGCATCACCCTCGCTGGCGTGGTGCGCGCCCGAACCGCATTGTCCCGTCACGAACTACGCCGAATTGGCGGACGGTGTCGCGCTGCCGGATCCGAACGACGGACATGTGCTGGCGGCGGCCATTCGCAGCAATGCCCAAGTCATCGTGACGTTCAACCTCAAAGACTTTCCCGACGCCGTGCTCGCTCCCTTTGGTATTGAAGCGAAGCATCCTGACGACTTTGTGCTCGACGCCATCGGACTGGCTCCCGGCGCCATCGCCACCATCGTGTCTCAGCAGACGGGGGCGCTCAAGTCCCCGCCGGTGTCACGCGCGGAGATGCTCGATCGACTGCGCACCTGTGGTCTGGAGCGATCCGTAGCGCAGCTCCGCACGATCTTCGGCGCATCGACGTAAGACAGCTCCCGCGGGTCCACGGCTGTCGTATGGGGCGATCCTACTCCGTCTGAGTGATGATCTGCAGCTGCCGATCGTACGCGAATAGGCGGCCGTAGTTGCGTCCTGTGATCTCGCGAGCAATGCCCATGTCTTCGAGGCGCTTGAGCGCTGCCGTTGCGGTTGGCACCGTAATGTCCACCGCTTCGGCGACACGTCGAATCGATACGATCACTCGAGTCTGCAGCGCCTCGTACACGCGTAGCGTCGCGGCGCCGCGCGCGACGCCGCTCACTCGCGCGCGGTCGGCGTGGAAAAGATCCAGTAACGCCGACGTGGTGGTAATCGCCTGCCGCGCAGTCCAGTCAATACCTTCGAGATAGTACGCCATCCACTGCTCCCAGTCGCCATCGCTCCGTATGGCCTGCAGGGCGCGGTAGTAGTCATCGCGGTGCTGCTTGAAGTAGAGACTCAGGTAGAGAAACGGTTGCGCCAACGCCTTGTCGGCGCAGAGCATCATCGAGATCAGCAAGCGTCCGAGGCGACCATTGCCATCCAGAAACGGATGGATGGTTTCAAACTGGGCGTGGACAAGTCCGGCTTTCACGATGGGCGTTGCATCACCTTCCCAAATGAAACGCTCCAGCTCTCCCAGCACGCGCATCAGTTGGTGTGGTGGTGGCGGCACGAAGCGCGCCGTGCTCGGTCGTGTGCCGCCGATCCAATTCTGCGTGCGACGAAACTCGCCAGGTTCGTGCTGCGCGCCGCGACCAGTGGCCATCAGCAGGCCGTGTGTTTCGCGAATCAAGCGCAGGCTGATCGGATAGCCTTCGTTGAGCCGTTGCACGCCGTACCGAAGCGCGCTCACGTAGCGCGATACCTCCTGGATGTCCGCGACGGGGATTCCGGGGGCTTCTTCGTTCTCCGACTCAAGCAACTCCGCGAGCGTGGACTGCGTGCCTTCGATTTGACTCGAGAGCACAGCCTCTTTCCGGATGTACATGTAGAGCAGGCGATCCGGATCGATACCACGCGAGATGCCATCCAGTCGCCCGAGCGAACTGCCGGCGCGCTCAAGGAGACCGCCAAGTCGACCGGAAAATTCGAGCGGCGGGACCGGCGGCAGCGGTGCCGGAATGAACGCGGCGTAGCCGTCGGGACCAGCCTGCTGTTGTACGAGTCGGCCGGCTCGGGTTGAAGCATATTGGCCAGGAGACGGCAGTTCCGACATGATGGTAGAATTTAAGGTTTGTCGCTTTGATTTTAATTTGTGCGATTCAATATATAAGATACGCTGCTAAGCTATAATTGTGCGATCAATTTTGCATTTTTCGACGAGTGTGCCACGGAGAGTCAGTAGGCTTCCGGTATATGTTGCATATATAAGAAATCACTAATACAACAATCTATAAGTATTTAGCGTGGCACTACCTATATTATTGTCGCGATTAGACAAGGCTTCCTCCTGTTTAATAAGCAATTAAGCCAATACACCGACATATAAGCCAAAATTGGGAGTCGACCCAATATCCATCTCTCTCAAGAACGCTCCGATGCTGCCTGCTTTGCCGACGCCGTGGAACGTATATAACCTGCGCTCTTCCCCGTTCTGGCAGGAGCCACTGTCGGCCGGCGACCCCGTACACCCTATGTCGCTATTCGTAGGCCGTGAATCGGAGTTCGCCACGCTGACGAGCACAATCGCGAGTGCCGGACACTCGCCAAGCCGACAGGCGGTCGCGGGTGCCCCAGGAGTGGGCAAGACGACACTCGTCAGGCGCGTGAAAGCTTGGGCACACGAGCACGATTACTGGGCGGTGGACGCGCTCGTGCCGATCCTGTCCGGCGACGACGCCGAGTCACTTTTCGGTCGCGTATTGGCCATGGTGTACGACACGATGCTGGCCTACCGACCTTCGCTGAGCGACAACGAGACGATGCAAGCGGCCCAAGTGCTCGTCCGCGCCAGTCGTGAGAAACTACGCGGGGGTGGCTTCACGGTACCCATCATCGGCGGCGCGTCCATGAGTCAGAGCGTGACAACCACTGCGCCGCGGGAGATCATGGTTGACGGCGCGCGTGTCATGGCTGACCTGATGCGCATCGTGCAGGGCGCCGAGGGACGCGGGCTCATCCTGCACCTCAACAACCTCGAGAACCTCACGGAAGCTGAGGTGGCGCAGGCGGGCACGGTGCTCCGCGACCTACGCGATCCGATGCTGCAGCACGCGGGGCTCCACTGCCTGCTGGTCGGCACGTCCGAGGCCGTGCAGACCATGCTTGGCGCACCACAACTGCGATCGATCATCTCCGTGGTCTCCCTCGGTCCGCTGCCGCTCCCCGACGTGTTTGCGCTCCTCGAGGCGCGGTATGCGCTGCTCCGTGTCGATCCGGCGCGTTCGCCTGTACATCCAGTGACCGCGCACGTGGTGGAAGACCTCTACACGCTTTTCCGCGGCGATGTACGAGGCATTCTTGCGGCGCTCCAGGATGGCGTCACGCCCAATCTCGGCATTCACGGCGGCGCGCCGCTCGACGTCGATGTGGTGCTGCCTAGCGCGACCACGCGCTACGTGGCCGACTTTGCGGGTAGAAGTGACGAAGCCCGATTTCAATACCTTGAACAGTGGGCGCGCAGCGACAGAGACGCGGTGTACACGCAGGCGGAACTGAAGGCGCTCTGGGACATCTCACAGCCCGCTGTTTCCTTGGTGCTCACCGCGCTCCGTGCCGACGGCTACATCATGCCGCTCGCCCGCCGACCAAGCGCTGGCCCCACCGGTCGGGCCGCGACCCAGTACGGACTTACCGGAGTCGCGCGACTGCTGTTCGCATACTGATGGCGCCTCAAGGTGCGAGTGTTACTCCAGCCGCGAGAGATTTCACATAGATCTGGAAGACGCCGCTCGGCGGGCGGGGTGTCACCAGATTCGACGCGTTGGACCCGAACGCGACACGCGAGCCATTGCGCGAGATCACGGCGCCGGTCGAACTGCCATTACTTGCTGTGCCACTGCTGTTGGCACTGACAACGGTATGCACACCAGTGCTGAGGTCACGCATAAAGACTCGCGCATTGAACCCACTGTAGTTCGACGAGAACACGACGAAGCGTGCGTCACCTGACAGCACGGCGGTGCTGCCGCCGTCGGTATCGCGCAGGACCAGTGTGAGCGCGCCCGAGTTGAGGTCCTTCAGGTAGAACCCGCGGTCACCGAGGCTGCTGACCGAGCCGGTGCCGAATGACAGCTGCGTGTTGGAGACGAACGTCGGAGTCCAGTAGGTACCGCCGCCGGTGGCCGGAATACCGGCACTGGTGCTTGACGCCAGGGTCACGGTGTTGTTGCTGAGATCAAGCACGAACAGGTCGGCCCTGCCGTTCGTATCGCCTGACACGAGCGTGGACGAAGACGAGGCGAAGGCCACGCGCGTGCCGTCGGGGGAGATAGCAAAGCGGCTTCCCTGCACCTCTCCGTTGGCGGCGTTGCCGTTGTCGGTGGGTAGCGTGATGAGACTGCCTGTATTGAGATCACGCAGCATGAGCCGTGCAGGAACGACGTTGTCCCACTGGTACGCACCGCGATAGACCTGTGCCGGTACGGTCTTGAACACGACGCTCCTGCCGTCGTCGGACAAAACCCCGCCGAAGAAGCCGGTGACCTGCGGTATCGAGCCAATGGCTGGCGAGGCCTGCGTGAGCGCGCCGGTCTGCGTGTTCTTCACGAACACCGTGCCACCAGCAGTGCCCGTATTGAACGCCACAAGTCGGCCGTCCGGCGTCATCGTTGTGCCTGTACAGTGGCCACCGGTCGCTAACTGCGCGCTGGTCGAGCCGGTCGTAACGCGCGTCGTGATGCCGGTGGTCAAGTTTCTGAGGAACAGGTCCGATGCGCCATTCGTATCACCGTTCACGAGGTTTGACGCGTCACTCGCGAAGAGGAGGAGCGTCCCGTCGGCGGACAGCTGGCAGGTGGTACTGCCGCTACGCGCGGCGGCGCCAGCGGGCGTAGTACTGACCAGCTGCAAACTGCCGCTCGATGCGGCCACGCTCGCCGCTGACCGCTCGCCGAACGCACCCGTTGCCGGCTCGACGCCGGTGGGCGGGATTCCCTCGCCGGCGCAAGCGGTGATCACCGAGAGTACGGCAACACTCAGTGCCCCGCGCAGTGGCCGGGAGATATAGCGTGGATTCATCTGAACTCTCCGTTCAATGAGACGTGAAGGCGGGGCGCTTTCGCCCCACGTCATCAATCACACGAAAGTGCGACAAACCGGCTCACGCGTGGATGGATGGGTTCAAGGACTCGGGCAATCGGCATCGGGGAAGCGACTCAAGGAACCGGCCGCAGAAACGACACGCCGTCCATCTCCTTCGTCACCGCCGGCGGCGCTGTAATCCGCAGGTGCTGCAACACCGACGGCGCGATGTCCACGATGGCGGGCGTACCCTTGGTGAAGCGCGTATCGAGATTGGGGTGATTGGTCACGATCCATGTAGAACGTTCGCGTGCGGACTGGCCGCCGTGCCCTTTGCCCGTGCGCGCATCGCGGCCATGGTCGGTCGTGACGACGATCATCCAATCCTCACCCAACGCCTGGCGCTGCTTCACCGCCGCCCAAATACGCCCCACGCGCGCATCGGCCTGCTGCACCGCCGAGTGAAACGGCGCGCTGTCACCGTGCGCGTGCCCGATGTCGTCGGTGTGCTGCAAGTACACCCACGAAAGGTCCGGTCCCGCTTGCGCGATGTACGCCGCCGCCTCGGCGGTCACGCGATCATCGATGGCCCGGATGTACTCAGACGCTTTGTCGTGCGGAAACGCCAGCGTGTCTTTCTCGAAGCCATCAACCACATGATCGAGTTGGAAGTCGCCCGCCCCGGGACGACCTACACCAACGAGCACCGTGCGGTTGTCGAGCCACGTGGAGAAGATCGCCGTCTGGCGCGAGGCGTCGACCGTCTCAACGATGCGAAACAGATTCCAGTACGCATAGTTGGGTGACTGGTTGCTGTTGTTCCACACGTTGTGCTTGTCCGCCCACGTGCCCGTGAGGAGGCTCATGTAGCCAGGCGCGGAAATAGTCGGCGTCTCGGTGCGGCCACCCACCTCACCGCCCACCGTGGCGCGGGTGTAGCCGCCCGCGGCGGCGATCTCGTCGAGCACTGGGGTAGGGACCTGTTCGATGACATCGGACGGAATGCCATCGAGCAGGATGAAGACAGCCTTGTGCCTCGGCTCGACGGCGCGGCCCGCAGGGAGGCGGCAGCTTGAGCACAGGGCGAGGCCGATGAGCAGTGAGAGCAGGTGGCGCATTGGTCGACGCGGAAGAGGGCAGCGGAAGGGAAGCGCTGCGGGAGTGTAGCACGCGGTGCTGCAGGCAGCGACCGATCGGCGAGCGGCTGCTTACCTCTTCGCTGCGGTTGGAGCTGCAGATCACCGCTGTTCCGGCCGCCACCACGCGGGGACGTTCGGCGTGTGCGGTGCTCCCGGCGCACGTGCGAGACGGAGGGCACGCCGCCGCCCGTCACCCGCCGCCCGTCACCCGTCGCTGGCGCGATCGGCGAGCGCGCCGTATGCTCGACGGATAGACGACCCACCCCGATTGAAACTCCGATCCCGCATGCTGACACGCCTCGCACCCATCCCGCTGATTGTGCTCGCCGCGGACTCGATCGGGGCGATGCCTGCCGAGGTCGCGACCGAGGCTCGGCTCCGGGCCGTTGTTGCTCGGCGCCCGCGTCGAATTGCCGGGCATAACGGTTAAGCGATGACGCAAGCGACTGGAGCAATGCGCTCGCGCTTCTTCGTCCGCGCGCATCTCGTCATGCTCGTCGTCGTGGTGCTCGGCTTCGCGCCGAGTTCCATCTTACGCGGCGTGATCCCGCAACCGCCGGTACTCGACATCCCCCGCCTGCCGACGCTGTTTCTCGTGCATGGTACGCTGCTGCTGGCGTGGTACCTCTTCCTGGTGATGCAGGCGCGCTGGATCCAGCAGCGCTCGGTGGCACGGCACCGCACCGCGGGGTGGGTCGGTGCGGGGCTGGCCGTCGCGGTGCTCGGCTCCACGGTCGCGATCGTCCGCAACTTCCCCGGCCGCATGGCAACGCTCGCCACCGAGCGCAACACGACGATTGACGCGCTCGAGCCCAGCCTCGCAGGCATCCTCTGGCTCGACATCGTGATGTGCATGCTCTTCGTCACCTTCGTATCAGGCGGCATTCTCGCGCGCCGTCGTGCGCAGGTGCACAAGCGACTGATGTTCTTCGCCGGGGTCACCTTCCTCTTTGCCGCCACGGCACGGCTGGGGTCACTCGCGGCCATCATCACGACTCCCGCGCTCCAACCGTTGGTGCATTTCGGGATCCTCCTCGGCCTCACGCTCTCCCTGCCTGTGCATGATCGTCGCACGCTGGGTCGGGTGCATCCCGCGACGTGGACCTGCTTCGCGGCATACTGGGGTGGCAGCGTCCTGAGTGTGTTGCTGGCCGGGAGCCCGATGGGCGACTGGGTACTGACATGGTGAGTGACGACATGTCCGTGGAGCACCCGCTGGTGGTGGGCGGCTTCTTCTTGATCGGCCTCGGTGACGGCTCGATCTCGTCGTTGAACGCGGGCATCTGGGCGATGCTGCTGGCGGTCACCATCACGAGTCTCTGGGGGGCACGCGCTGTACGCGTGGGGGCGCACCGGCATAAGCGTTAACCTAAGAGTTTACGAACGAACGGGGGTGCGCTAGACTGTGGTGCATGACCTCTGCGCAGACCGACGAGTGGACGATCATCGAGGGGTTGCTCCCGAGCGGTTGGGAAGACGCCGCGCGCGAGCAGCAGGCGTTTCGGCGGGTGCGCTACACGAGCACCCCAGGCGCGCTCCTCCGACTGCTCTTGTTTCATGCGGTCAACGGGAGCGGGCTGCGCGAGACGGTGATCCAGGCGAAGGCGGCCGGCCTCGAATCGATGTCGCCGGTGGCGCTCTTCAAGCGGATGAAGACCTCGGGTCGTTGGCTGGAATGGATCGCAGCGCGTCTGGCGGGGCAGTTCCGCGCACTGCCCCGCGCCATAGGGAGCCGGCGACTCCGCGTGATCGACAGCACGACCATCCAACGTCCCGCGAGCACGGGCACGGATTGGCGTCTCCACTACACGATAGACCTGTGCACGCTGAGTTGTGACTGGCAGGAGCTCACGGACGCGACAGGCGCCGAGCTGCTCGAGCGGGCCCCCGTTGAACGGGGTGACGTGCTGCTTGCTGACCGGAACTTCCTGCGGCCGCTGGGGGCCCATCACGTGGTCGCGGCGGGCGGCGACCTGGTCGTGCGCCTGCGGTGGACGCATTCCCGGCTGACCGACCCCGAGGGCAGACCCTTCAGGGCCCTCACCCGGGCGCGCCCCTTACGCGTGGGGCAGGTGGGCGACTGGCCGGTGCGGTTTCCCGTGCTGGATCAGCCACCGATTGAAGGACGGGTCGTCGCCATCCGCCTGCCAGCGCCGCTGGCCGCGAACGCCACACGTCGGATGCGCCGGAACTCCCAGCGCAAACAGCAACAGCTCACCAAACGTTCGCTCGAGGCGGCGCACTTCATCTTGATCTTCACCACCCTCTCGCGCGACGCCCTCGACGCGGCTGGGGTACTCGAACTTTACCGGGGGCGCTGGCAAATCGAGCGCGTCTTCAAACGACTCAAGCAACTCCTCAGGCTCGGGCATGTGCCCCACAAGCATCCCGCCGTCGCGCGCAGTTGGATGTCCGCCAAGCTGGTCGCTTCCCTCCTGCTGGAAACACTCTATCGGAATGCCCGATCTTTTTCCCCCTGGGGCTACGCCATCTCCAGACACGCGCCCATCCGAGACTGACGGCACCCGCCCACCCGAGACCGACGACACCCGCAGTTGGGCATGGACGGTCGTCGCCATTCACGCCCTGCGTCACGCGCGCTGTCCTGCGCTCACGCTCGGGCAGCTGTCCGCCGCCACGACGAGTGGCGCGCTCAATACGCGCGAACGCCGCAAGCGTCTCCCCCAAATCCTCCGGCTCAGAGATATACTGAGAGAATGGGTCTTAGGTTAACGCTTATGGGGCGCACCGGTATGGCCACCCTCGTGCTCGCGGTGCTCGCGGTGCCGGGCTTCCTCGCCTCGTCGGCCTCGGCAAGCGAGTCGGCCGCGAGCAAGGGAGCGGTGGTCTGGTGGGATTACCCTGCACCGTGGTGCGCGGCACGCCCAGGCTGCGCGCCGTCTGGCGCTCACTCAGTCCGGCGTCCAATCGCAGCCGGAGTACATCACGAATCGTTCGCATCGAAATCCTGTCACGTGGCACGCGGTCGCTCCGGTCGAAGTCCCCGAAGGATGCGCCGCCGACATGGAGAAGGATCCCGCGTCACGCCCTGCCATCACCTCGCCGCCGCCAGCTGGCCGGACTCCGCCGCCAGCGTGGCCGGATTCCCCCGGATTTGCTGGCCGGATTCAACCAGTACAGGTGGCCGAATTCCGCCGGAATACGCACCAAGAATAAAAACATCGCAAATTCGTATAATGATCAGGATAGGAAATTCAATCGGGCTCGGTCGAGTATCCGGCGATACGTACGGCGCGATCGCCGACCCCGCAAGGGCCGGCGGGCGCTCGGCGGCCTGCCCGCCGCCCGCCGCCGCGCCTCGGTGGCCGTCCGGACGGCGT
>Ga0209181_10011365_pt1 | contig 11418 bp, 8 predicted proteins | sample MAT05_FD_187208 | JGI IMG/M metagenome (GOLD analysis project Ga0209181, IMG submission 187208) | Freshwater microbial communities from Lake Fryxell liftoff mats and glacier meltwater in Antarctica - MAT-05 (SPAdes) (version 2) | ecosystem: Environmental > Aquatic > Freshwater > Ice > Liftoff... | reverse complement strand
AAGCCTCGACGACAGCGCGGCGCGACAACACGACGTTGTTGCGCTTGCGGTCGAGCTTGATGACCTTGAACTCCATCGTCTTGCCCTCGTACGGGCTCATGTCCTTGACCGGACGCGTGTCGAGCAGCGAGCCCGGCAGGAAGGCGCGGATGCCGTTGACCAGCACCGTCAGGCCACCCTTGACCTTGCCGTTGACCGTGCCGCTGACGAAGACGCCGGACTCGAGCGAGTTCTCCAGCGACATCCATGAGGCCAGGCGCTTGGCCTTGTCGCGCGACAGGATGGTGTCGCCGTAGCCGTTCTCGACGGCGTCGATGGCGACGGAGACGAAGTCACCGACCTGGACTTCGAGCTCGCCCTGGTCGTTCTTGAATTCTTCTATGGGCACATAGGCTTCGCTCTTGAGCCCGGCATTCACCACCACGTGGTTGAATTCGATGCGCACCACTTCGGCGGAGATGACCTCGCCGACGCGCATGTCGTTGCTCTTCAGCGACTCTTCGAAGAGTGCGGCGAACATGTCGCTGCCGCTGGTGGTGGTGACGGTTGTGGAATGAGACATGAGGTTCCTGTGCCCGGAAGAGTTGAAGGCAGAGCCGGGCGATGCGTGCAACGGGTGTTGCGGTTGGGGTTGAAATTCACCGCACCCGTGGGCCTGACGGCCGCTGAAGGGGAGCGCAGTGTGCGTTTACAGCATTTACTGCAAATTGACGATGTCCTGACTTCGAACTGACCGCAAGCCGGCTACTGCGGGTCGAACACCTGCAGCTCCTGCCACCAGGCCAGCACCTGCACCACCGATTGCTCGACGTCCAGATGCGAGTTGTCCAGCAGCCTCGCGTCCTCGGCCGGCTTCAGGGGCGCCGTAGCGCGGGAGCTGTCCCGCACGTCGCGCGCCTCGAGGTCGGCTCGGAGGTCTGCGATAATAGAGTGAATTCCCTTTGAAATCAACTGCTTATGCCGCCGCTCGGCGCGCTCGGCGGCGCTCGCGGTGAGAAACACCTTGAGCGTGGCGCGTGGGAAGATCACCGTGCCCATGTCGCGCCCGTCGGCCACCAGGCCGGGAACGCGGCGAAAGGACAGCTGCAGCGCCTGCAAGGCGCCGCGCACTGCGGGCAGCGACGAGATGCGCGAGGCCAACGCGCCCGAGCTTTCCAGCCGCAGTTCGTCGGTGACGTCCTGGCCACGCAGCAGCACGCGGTGGCCGTCGAAACGCAGGTCGAGCATGCCGGCCAGGCGGGCCAGACCGGCTTCGTCGGCCGCGTCCACGCCGTCGAGCCGCGCCGCCAGCCCAGTGGCGCGGTACAGCGCGCCCGAGTCGAGCAGGTGGTAGCCCAGCGCGTCCGCCACGGCCGAGGCCAGCGTGCCTTTTCCGGACGCCGTCGGGCCGTCGATCGTGATCACCGGCACGGCGTCGGGTGCGGCCTGCACCAGGCCGAACAGCGCCTCGAAGTAGTCGGGGAAGGTCTTGGCCACGCACTTCGGCTCGAGGATGCGCACCGGGCAGGGCGGTGAAACCGTGGTTTGAGTCACCGCGAGCGGGTTGAACGCGGCCAGCGACAGGCACATCGCCATCCGGTGATCGTCGTAGGTGTGGATGGCGGCCGGCCGCCAGGCCTCGGGCGGACTCACCTCGATGAAGTCGGGCCCCTCGACGACCTTGGCGCCCAGCTTGCGCAGTTCGGTCGCCATCGCGGCGATGCGGTCGGTTTCTTTCACCCGCCAGCTGGCGATGCCGTCCAGCCGTGTCGTGCCCTGGGCGTAGAGCGCCATCACGGCCAGCGTCATCGCGGCGTCCGGAATTTCCTTGCAGTCCAGTGTGATGGCGCGCAGCGGCCAGACGCCACGCCTCACTTCCAGCCAGCCCGGCCCGCTCTTGACCAGAGCGCCCATCGCCACCGCAGCGTCGACGAAGCGGATGTCGCCCTGGATCGAGTCGCTGCCCACACCTTCGATGCGCAGCGGCGCACCGCCGGTGGCGGCGATGGCGCCCAGCGCAACGAAGTACGAGGCCGACGACGCATCGCCTTCGACGTGGATGTGGTGCGGCGTGCGGTAGGCGCTGCCCTGCGGGATGGCGAAACGCTGCCAGCCCTCGCGCTGCACCTGGATGCCGAAGCGCGCAAGCAGGTTCAGCGTGATCTCGATGTAGGGCCGCGAGATCAGTTCGCCTTCGACCTCGATGACCACCGGTCCGACGCCGGCCACCAGTGGCAGTGCGAGCAGCAGCGCGGTCAGGAACTGGCTGGAGACGTCGCCGCGCACACGGATCGGCTGCCCGGTGTTCAGCCGGCCGCCGGCCTGGCCGCTCAGCCGCAGCGGTGGATAGCCCGGCTGGCCCAGGTCTTCGACAGTGCAGCCCAGCGGGCGCAGCGCGTCGACCAGATCACCGATCGGCCGCTCGTGCATGCGCGGCACGCCGCGCAGCTCGAACGAGCCGCCTTGCGTGGCTGCCAGCACCGCGAGCGCGGCTGCCAGCGGCCGCATCGCGGTGCCGGCGTTGCCCAGGAAGAGCTGCGCTTCAGACACCTGCAGTCTGCCGCCCAGGCCGGTGACATGCAGCGTACGGCCCTGCGGTTCGAGTGTGCAGCCCAGCGTGCGCAGCGCGTCCAGCATCACCCGCGTGTCATCGGAGTCGAGCAGGTCGTGCACGACCGTGGTGCCGGCGGCCAGGCCGGCCAGCAGCAGAACGCGGTTGGAGATGCTTTTTGAGCCCGGCAGCCGCACGGTGCCGGAGGCGCTGTTCAGCGGCGGCAAGTCCAGGAAGGGTATGTCGTACATCAGCAGGAACGGAAAGACTGGCGGGTCAACGGGTCAGCGTGTTCCGGGCACGCGCGGCGCGCCCATCTGCCATTGCGCGCGGCCTTCTGCGGCGCTGCGGATCAGGTCTTCCAGCGCCTCGGTATTGCCCGATCGCATCACGAGTTCCATCGCTTCCAGCGTGTGGCGGAAGCGCTGCAGTTGCTTGAAGACTTCCTCGCGGTTGGCGCTCAGGATGTCGCGCCAGATCTCCGGGTTGCTGGCCGCGATGCGCGTGAAATCACGAAAGCCCGGTCCGGCCAGCGACAGGAAGTCACGCCCGGCCGGCTGGTTGACCACCGCGCTGAAGTAAGCAAAGGCCAGCAGGTGCGGCAGATGGCTGACGGCAGCAAAAGCCGCGTCGTGGTTTTCCGGCGTCATCTTCAGCACCTGCGCGCCGATGCCCGACCAGACGTCGGTGGCGCGCTGCACCATCTCGGGCGCCGTCTGCGGCAGCGGTGTCAGGATGACCTGGCGGCCGTTGTATAGCGCGGCGTCGGCATGCTGGATGCCGGCCGATTCCTTGCCGGCGATCGGGTGCGCCGGCACGAAGGAGGCAATGCGCTCGCGCAGCATGCGCCGCGCCGCGTCGACCACATCGCGCTTGGTCGAGCCGACGTCCATCACCAGCACGCCGGGTTCGATCAGGTCTCGGATGGCTCGAAAAGTGGCCTCGGTGGCGGACACCGGCACCGCCAGCAGCACGATGTCGGAGCCCGACACCGCGAGCAGTGCTGATTCGGCGGCGACGTCGATCACGCCCAGCTTCTTCGCCCGCTCGGTCGTCGAAGGGCTCTTGCTGTAGCCGATGACACGCTTGACGAGTCCGGCGCGCTTGAGCGCCAGCGCGAACGAGCCGCCCATCAGGCCACAACCGATCAGGCCGAGTTGCTGGAACATGTCAGATACCCGCGCCGACGTGTGCCGACACACCTGAACCATGCTGATCCGGCTTTGCCGGTCGGCTGGCGTTGCCCCCGTGCAGGGGAGCGCCGAAGGCGCTTCGAGGGAGTGTCATTGATTGTCGATCGGATAGCTGCCCAGCACCTTGAAGAAGGCGCAGGCGGCGCGCAGTTCGTGCAGCGCGGCGCTCACCCTGGGCTCGTCGTGATGACCTTCGATGTCGATGTAGAAGTAGTACTCCCACTGGCCCGAACGCGCCGGGCGCGACTCGAAACGCGTCATCGAGACGCCGTGGCTCTTCAGCGGCACCAGCATGTCGTGCACCGCTCCGGGCCGGTTGCTGACCGACACCACGAGGCTTGTGCAGTCATGGCCCGAGGCGCCCGGCGCCGGGTGGCGATGCGGGTCGGTGACGATGGCGAAGCGGGTGCGGTTGTGCGCTTCGTCCTGTATCGCGGGCGCCACGATGTGCAGGCCAAATTCACTGGCCGCGCGTTCGCTGGCGATGCCGGCGAGTTGCGGATCGAGCGAGGCCAGCCGTGCGCCTTCGGCGTTGCTAGACACTGGGCGCCGTTCGGCCTTCGGCAGGTGCGTGCCCAGCCAGGCGTGGCACTGTGCCAGCGCCTGCGGATGCGCCAGTACCGCCTGTATGCCGGCCAGCGAATTGTCGCGCCGCAGCAGGTTGTGGCGCACGAACAGGCTGGTCTCGCCGATAATGAACAGCGGCGTGTGCAGGAACAGGTCGAGCGAGCGCGCGACCACGCCTTCGGTGGAGTTTTCCACCGGCACCACGCCGAAGTCGGCCGCACCGGCGCTGGTGGCGCGAAACACCTCGTCGATGCTGGAGCAGGGCACGCGCACGATGGAACTGCCGAAGTAGCCGAGCGCGGCCCCTTCACTGAAGGTACCGGCCGGGCCGAGGAACGCCACTCGGGTGGGCGTTTCAAGCGACCGGCAGGCCGACATGATTTCGCGCCAGATCGGCGCCACGCTGTCGTTCGTCAACGGGCCTGCGTTGCCGCTCTTCAGGCCTTCGATCACCTGCGCTTCACGCTCGGGGCGGAACACGACCGAGCCTTCGTGGTTCTTGATCTCGCCGACCGCCAGCGCCAGCGCGGCGCGGCGATTCAGCAGCGCCAGCAGGTCGCGGTCGACGACGTCGATCTGCCCGCGCAGCGCCAGCAGGTCGGGCGGATTCGCGGCCAAGGCAGCGGCTGGCCCGTCCATCACTTTCCGGGCGCCGAGGCGGCAGCATTCGGCGTGAGGCCCAGCCGCTTGCCGACCGACTGCTGTACCGCCTGCAGCTTGGGCTGCACCAGCGGCTGCGTATCGGCGACCAGTTTCTCGGCGATAGCGCGCTGCATGTCGCCAGACAGCGACTGGAACTTCTTGTTGGCCGGTGATTCGAGGATCTGCACGACCTGCTTGAGTTCCTCCTCGGTCATCTTCTGTTCGAGAATCGCACCGATGGTCGTCGGTGCCAGCTTGATGGCGCGGTCGCGCACCAGCGGGGTCGTCTCATCGACGTACTTGCGCAGGTCGGCCTGTATCTCGCGGCCAACCGCTTCTCGCTGCTCGGCGGGCACGCGCTGCTGCAGCGCCTGCCCGGCCTGCTGCATCAACTGCAGCGCGGGCTGCTCGACCATCGTGCGCGCCATGGCTTCGATGCCGGGTTGCTGCAGCAACAGCACCTTGGCCACCAGCGCTTTCTTGGCCGGCGACACCGGGGCGGCGGGCGCCGCAGCGGGCGCCGCAGCGGCGGCTGAAGCGGCGGGCGTCTGGGCGGTGGCGACCGAGGTCAGTAGGGAGGCCAGCAACAAGGCCAGCGCAACGGGTTTCAGCATCAGGAATTCTCCGTGCCGGCGTCGCCGGCGGGGTCAGTGGGGGTTTGGGGAGGCAAATCTTCGGGCAGGTCGGACGTCGGGTCACCAGCACCATCGAGTTCATCGGGTGCATCTGTGTTGGCATCGTTTTCGACGATGCGCTGCAGGCCCGACAGCTTGGAACCGTCGTCCAGCGCAATCAAGGTCACGCCCTGCGTGGCGCGACCGAGTTCGCGGATCTCGCTGACGCGGGTGCGCACCAACACGCCCTTGTCGGTGATCAGCATGATCTCGTCGGCGGGCCGCACCAGCGTGGCGGCGACCACGCGGCCGTTACGCTCTGTTTGCTGAATGGCGATCATGCCCTTGGTGCCGCGGCCGTGGCGTGTGTACTCTAGGATGTTGGTGCGCTTGCCGTAGCCGTTTTCGGTGGCCGTCAGCACGCTCTGCGTCTCGTCTTCGGCCACCAGCATGGCGATCACGCTCTGGCCGACGTCGAGCGTCATGCCCTTCACGCCGCGAGACTGCCTGCCGTGCGGCGTCACGTCGTCTTCATCGAAGCGCACCGCCTTGCCGCCGTCGCTGAACAACATCACGTCGTGTTTGCCGTCGGTCAGCGCGGCGCCGATCAGGAAGTCGCCTTCGTCCAGGGTCACGGCAATGATGCCGGCCTTGCGTGGGTTCGAAAAGTCGTCGAGCGGCGTCTTCTTCACAGTGCCCAGCGCGGTGGTCATGAAGATGTAGTGGTCGGCCGGGAAACTGCGGAATTCACCGGTCAGCGCCAGTACCACGGTGATCTTCTCGCCAGTTTGCAGCGGGAACATGTTGACGATGGGCTTGCCGCGCGAATTGCGCGAGCCCTGCGGCGCTTCCCACACCTTCAGCCAGTAAACGCGGCCGCGGTCGCTGAAGCACAGCAGCCAGTCGTGCGTGTTGGCGATGAAGAGCTGGTCGATCCAGTCGTCTTCCTTGGTTTGCGTGGCCTGCTTGCCGCGGCCGCCGCGCTTTTGCGCGCGGTACTCGATGAGCGGCTGGCTCTTGATGTAGCCGGTATGGCTGAGGGTGACCACCATGTCGGTGGGTGTGATCAGGTCTTCGGTGCCGAGTTCCAGCGCGTTGTGCACGATCACGCTGCGCCGCGCGCCGAGTTTGGTCTGGCCGAACTCCAGCCGCAGCGCAGACAGTTCACCGCTGATGATGGCGGTCACGCGCTCCGGGCGCGCCAGGATGTCGAGCAGGTCGGCGATGACCGACATCACTTCCTTGTACTCGCCGATGATCTTGTCCTGCTCCAGCCCGGTCAGGCGCTGCAGGCGCATCTGCAGGATTTCCTGCGCCTGGTCGTCGCTCAGCCGGTACAGGCCGTCGGCTTGCAGGCCGTAGCTCGGCGGCAGGCCTTCGGGGCGGTAGGCCTGGCGACCGGTGCCGCTGTCTTCGGTGCGTAGCAGCATCTCTCGCACCATCGACGAGTCCCAGCTCTTGCTCATCAGCGCCGCCTTGGCGACCGGCGGCGTGGGCGAGTTGCGGATCGTCTCGATGAACTCGTCGATGTTGGCCAGCGCCACCGCCAGACCTTCGAGCACATGACCACGTTCACGCGCCTTTTTCAGCTCATACACGGTACGCCGCGTCACCACTTCGCGCCGGTGTTCGAGGAAGACCTCGATCAGCATCAGCAGGTTGCACAAGCGCGGCTGGCCGTCGATCAGGGCCACCATGTTGATGCCGAAGGTGTCCTGCAACTGCGTCTGCTTGTACAGGTTGTTCAGCACCACCTCGGGAACTTCACCGCGCTTGAGCTCGATCACCACGCGCATGCCGGACTTGTCGCTCTCGTCCTGGATGTGGCTGATGCCCTCGATCTTCTTCTCGTGCACCAGCTCGGCTATGCGCTCGAGCAGCGTCTTCTTGTTCACCTGGTAGGGGATTTCGTCGACGATGATCGACTGGCGCTGGCCGCGGTCGATGTCTTCGAAATGGCACTTCGCGCGCATCACCACGCGGCCCCGGCCGGTGCGGTATCCCTCGCGCACGCCGGTCAGGCCATAGATGATGCCGGCTGTCGGGAAGTCGGGCGCCGGGATGATCTCCATCAACTCGTCGATAGTCGCTTCCGGGTTCTTCAGCAGATGAAGACACGCATCCACCACCTCGTTCAAGTTGTGCGGGGGGATATTGGTCGCCATGCCCACCGCGATGCCAGCCGAGCCGTTCACCAGCAGGTTGGGCAGCCGCGCCGGCAGCACCGTGGGCTCCTTTTCCGAGCCGTCGTAGTTGGGTGCGAAGTCGACCGTTTCCTTGTCGATGTCACCCAGCATTTCATGGGCGATCTTGGACAGGCGGATCTCGGTGTAGCGCATCGCCGCGGCGTTGTCGCCGTCCACCGAGCCGAAGTTGCCCTGGCCGTCGACCAGCATGTGGCGCAGACTGAAGTCCTGCGCCATGCGCACGATGGTGTCGTAGACAGCGGTGTCGCCGTGCGGGTGGTACTTGCCGATGACGTCGCCGACGATGCGCGCGCTCTTCTTGTAGGCGCGGTTCCAGTCGTTGTTGAGTTCGTGCATGGCAAACAGCACGCGCCGGTGCACCGGCTTCAGGCCGTCCCGGGCGTCGGGCAACGCACGGCCCACGATCACGCTCATCGCGTAGTCGAGATACGACCGCCGCATCTCTTCTTCGAGGCTGATCGGCAGCGTTTCCTTGGCAAACTGATTCATAAGGCGTGGCGCGCGGCGTGTGCGGGCACCGCGGCGGGGTGCCATGGCGCAACAGATGGCATTCTAAGGGGGCGATCTTGTCGCGGCAGCGCAACACGCAGGTGCAGCAAGCTCACCGCAGCAGTCAGAATAGGGGCGAACCAGAGCCCTATGGCACAATTTGTTGTCGGTTGAAAATGACTGCGGGCGAGGGCTTTGACCTTCGTTTCGCTCGCGGTTCCGGACTTATCGCAGGCAACTGCGGCTTCCCTTGAGAGGAGAATCATGAAGAAACTTAACAAGGTGGCGATGCTGTTCGCGTCTGCCGCGATTGCTGTCCCGATGGCCGCTTTTGCTCAGGTGCCCACCGCTGAGCAATTCAAGTACGCCGACGGCTCGCACCAGTGGCGCGCAGCTGATGGCACGCCGTGGAAGAATGGCACCAACGAACTCTGCTGGCGTGATTCCAACTGGACGCCGGCCACGGCGTACCCGGGTTGCGACGGCGCTGCCGTGCCGCCGCCGCCGCCGCCGCCGGCTCCGATCGCCGCACCGGCTCCGCCGCCGGCCGTCGTGCCCCCGCCTCCGCCGCCGCCAGTCGTTGTTGCTCCGACCAGTGAGAAGGTCACCTTCGCAGCCGATGCATTCTTCGACTTCGACAAGTCCGTGTTGAAGCCCGAAGCCATGGCCAAGATGGACGATCTGGTCAGCAAGACCGGTGGTGTGAACCTCGAAGTCATCATCGCTGTCGGTCACACCGACTCGATCGGTGCAGACGGGTACAACCAAAAGTTGTCGGTGCGCCGCGCTGATGCCGTCAAGGGTTACCTTGTCAGCAAGGGCGTCGAGAAGAACCGCATTTACACCGAAGGCAAGGGCGAGAAGTTCCCTGTCGCCGACAACAAGACCAACGAAGGCCGCGCCAAGAATCGTCGCGTGGAAATCGAAGTCGTCGGCACCCGCGCCAAGAAGTAATCCTGTCCTCCGGGCCGCGATGAAAACCCCGCCTCGGCGGGGTTTTTTGTTTTCTGTTCAGCCTCATGAGCGAACGTGGCTCCGCCACTTTGCTCATTCCCCCTCGGCGGCGGCGGACTTATGTCTTCGGCCTGGAGGCGCTCTCACGAAGAGGATTCAGACCGTAACGCGCGCAATGAGTTAGGTACGCATCCAAGCGCTGGCGCAAGGCTGCCGCTACGATCGAGTCATGAACACGAACATGAACGTCGACCCTCTGGAACTGGCCAAGTTCAGTGAACTGGCGCACCGCTGGTGGGACCCGGAGAGTGAGTTCCGGCCGCTGCACCAGATAAACCCGCTGCGCCTCGAATGGATAGATGAACTCGCATCCCTGCGCAGCAAGAACGTGCTCGATGTCGGCTGCGGGGGCGGCATTCTGGCCGAGGCCATGGCGCGGCGGTCGGGCCAGGTGCTCGGGATCGACCTGGCCACCCGGCCGCTGGGCGTGGCTCGGCTCCATGCGCTGGAAACCGGTGTCGACAATCTCGAATACCGCGAAATCGCCGCGGAAGCGCTGGCTGCGGAGCAACCCGCCGCCTTCGACGTGGTCACCTGCATGGAGATGCTGGAACATGTGCCCGACCCCTCTTCGGTCGTTCGTGCTTGCGGCGAAATGGTCAAACCCGGTGGCTGGGTGTTCTTCTCCACCCTCAATCGCAACCCGAAGTCGTTTCTCTTCGCGATCGTCGGCGCCGAATACGTGCTGAACCTGCTGCCTAAGGGCACTCACGAGTACGCCCGCTTCATCCGGCCGAGCGAACTCGCGCGCTGGTGTCGTGATGCCAACCTGACGATGGAAGGCAGCCGCGGCATGCAGTACAACCCGTTGACCCGTCGCTACTGGCTGTCTGGAGACACCAGCGTCAACTACCTCATCGCTTGTCGCAAGGCTGCCTGATGGCGCGCTTCGATGCCGTGCTGTTCGACCTCGACGGCACTCTGGTCGATAGCGCGCCCGACCTCGCCGGCGCCGCCAACGACCTGCGCATCGCGCGCGGCCTGGCCCCGTTGCCCTTCGAACTGCTGCGCCCGATGGCGGGCGCCGGCGCGCGTGGCATGCTAGGCGTCGCCTTCGGCGTGGTGCCGGGTGAGGCTCGGTTCATCGACCTGCGCGAAGACTTTCTGATCAGGTATGAGCAGCGCCTGCTGCAGGAGACCGTGGTCTTCGCGGCGGTTGAGCCGCTGCTGCATAGCCTGGACGCGGCAGCCATGCGCTGGGGCATCGTGACCAACAAGGCGATGCGTTTCGCCGGTCCGCTGGTGCAAGGCCTGGCGCTGCACGTGCGGGCGGCGGCATTGATCGGCGGTGACAGCACGCCGCACGCCAAGCCGCACCCAGAGCCGTTGCTGGAAGCGGCTCGCCGCATGGGCGTAGCTCCCGCGCGCTGCGTCTACGTCGGCGACGACCTGCGCGACGTTCAGGCCGGCCGCGCCGCCGGCATGGCAACGCTGGCGGCAGTCTGGGGCTACCTCGGCCAGGGCGACGCGCCCGAGCATTGGGGAGCCGACGCCGTGATCGATGACCCGATGCAGCTATTGAAATGGCTGGAACTGGCCTAAACTCGCTGACTTGGGACCGACCTGGCTTCGACGTGGGTGCTGAGTCGACGCGGGGCATGCCGAGCACCAGTACGCTCGTAAATCCACTGGAAACAAAGTAACTGCGAACGATCAAACGTACGCCCTCGCCGCTTAAAACCGGTGAGCCTCGCAACAGTTGGCCGATGGGCTGGGTCTGAAGGGTAAAACCTGAAGGCTGCGAGGTCATACACATTGGCTCGCCCTGTGCTGCGTCATTCAGCATGGGTCTAAAATCAAGTGACTCGGGACTCAGGTAGCGTGCTGCTGCGCGACTTGAGGCCTCAAACCCAAATCAGTCAGCTACGCATGTAGAACCGTCCGGTGATGGCTTGCGGACGGGGGTTCGATTCCCCCCGGTTCCACCAGTCAAGGCTCCGCAAGGGGCCAGAAAGTAAGAAACCCCTAAGTAAATCAACGACTTAGGGGTTTTTTCATGTTCGCATGAGACCGGAAAGGTAAACATCCGGTAGACCCGCAGGTTCGTTTCGTGGCCGCGCCGAAATCGCTGGACACATGTAACTTTTTCCCGTACCGTGCACTGCCATGGAAGCGGTGGCAATTGAGCTGGATGCGATCTCGGCGATGAGCGGGACGAGCAC
>Ga0209181_10011364_pt1 | contig 11418 bp, 7 predicted proteins | sample MAT05_FD_187208 | JGI IMG/M metagenome (GOLD analysis project Ga0209181, IMG submission 187208) | Freshwater microbial communities from Lake Fryxell liftoff mats and glacier meltwater in Antarctica - MAT-05 (SPAdes) (version 2) | ecosystem: Environmental > Aquatic > Freshwater > Ice > Liftoff... | reverse complement strand
GAATCGGTCACGACATCGTGGGTGACCAGATCGACGCGCTGACCGAAATGGTCAATACGTTGCGCGGACCCCAGTCGGAGGCGCATCTTCCGCCGCGATGAGTAGCCGGCACACGCAATTGGGTTTTGACTTCTTCGACGCGGCTCCGGCCGTGTCGGTATCGGCGTTGCCGATGACCTCGCCGGCCTCGGCTCATCCTGAAGTGCCGTCTGCCGCGGCAATCGTATCGGTGGCCGCATCGCCGTCATTCGCGCAATCGGTGACCGCCACGGTGTCGCAGCTGTTCACCCAGCTGTTCTCACCAGTGCTGACGCCGGCGTTCGTGCCCGCGCCACCGAAGCCGGTGGCCGACGACACGCGTCCGGCTCGTGGCCGTACGGCAGTGCGTGCCCGCACCGCCGTGCTCTTTTCGCGACTTGAAGATCTCGGATTGCGCGGCGTCGAGGCGCTGGTGTTGATGCGCACCCGCACCGTCATGGTGTCGCTGATCGGTCGCACGTTACGCATCCACGAAGGCTACTCTGAAGCGCCGGAATCGGTGTTGCGCGCGATCGTGGCGTTCGCGACCGCGCGCAACAAGACGGAACGCACCACGGCGCGCGAAGCGATTCTCGCCTTCGATGTGGAGCGCGGTCCGTCGGTACGCCGACAGGAACCAGCGCGCCCCGGTGATGTGGCGATGATCGCGCAACTCATGGAAGCGCATCGCGACTTGAACGCCAAATGGTTCGAGAGTGCGCTGTCGGCGATTCCGCTCCGGTTGTCCGGGCGCATGGCCACCCGACTGGGCCACTACGATCCGGGTTCGCGCCACATGACGTCCGAAATCGTGATGTCACGCACGCATATCATGCGGCACGGCTGGCGGGAGGCCATGCACACCCTGCTGCATGAGATGGTGCATCAGTGGCAGCATGAGACCAATCTGCCGGTGGATCACGGCACGGCGTTCCGGCAGAAGGCGCGTGAGGTGGGGATTACGGCGGCCGCGCGGCGGGATGTGACGCCGCTCGAGAAGAAACGCAAAGCGACGGGATAAGTGCTGTCCGGTTGCACACGCAAGAGGTCTACAACGCACCACGGCCCCCGATCGATACACTGAGCGGGGGCCGTGGTTTATGCGTCGAGCATTCCGCTTATGGCGTCATCGTCGATGTTCTCGCCGCGAACCGCCACGTGCTTCCTTCGCCGGGAGTGCCGATCGTTCCGGCGATTCCACCATTCGCTGACAGCGAGGTCGTTGTCGAAACGCCGGGGCGGAGCCCCCACGTGTTGTTGAATCCGCTCACGCCGGAGAGATCGGGGATTTCTTCCACATAAGCACTGCCGGCTCCCTGGAACGCGCGCGACGAAGAAATCGTCCACGAGCGACTTGTAGCCTGACCCTCCTGCTGGAAGGTCACCCCGAGATTGTCGTTGTACTCCGCCTGCCATGAACCGCTCGCGCGAAGTCGAACGTAAGGCGCCGTGCCGACCGACGTGACCATAGGCGCCGTGAGCTGCCCGCCCAACGCGATCGTGCGGTTCGCGAGTTCGCGATTGTACTGAAAAACGCCGCGCGTGGTACTGCCGTCCTGCGCGCTCGCGGTAGCGAAGACAAGGTGGAAGTCACCGGCAGTCAGTCGGTTGCTCGGCACTCCGTAGACCGTGGTGGGGCCTGTTCCCCCCAGCAGCGATCCGAAAAGAAACGATCCGCTGGTACCGTTGCTGGTCACGAACGAGGTAATCGTCTGTGAGATCTCGCCGGCACCTACTCCAGACACGTTGTATGTCGCGGTGGATGGCGCGAACGATTCCGCCCCGGTGAAGTCGATCACTGGGATCGTCGAGCCGGCCGCGTAATTCACGTTGCGGCGGAGGACGACGCGGTCGGGCGTCAGCGCAGGAATAAAGTTGGCACCGATCGTCGTGGAGTAGCGGAAGGCGAGGAGGTCGCTGACGCCGTCACCGACGAAGGACATGCTGAAGGTCAACGCCGGCGCCACCGCGGTACCGAAGCCACCACCGAGATACGCGCTTCCCGTCTGCCCGGCGCCCACGTTCGCGAAGCTTCCGTTCAGCGACTTGTTCGGCGGGTTGCTGGTGCATTCCTGCAGCGCCGTTGCCGCCATTTCGGTGGCCGTAAAGTTGTACACCAGCACGTTCGCCACGCCGCCTTCGAGCGGGCGTACTATCGCTACCGAGCCGAGGCCGCTCTGGCTGAAACTGTACGTGTTGTTGGCGCCCGGCGTGACACGAGTCCACGCGCCCGACGTGCCGTTGCGAAAGGCGAAGAATAGCGGCAGATCGGTCGGATCACAGAACCGCCAGTTCACGTTCCCCGTACCGCCACCCGGTGCCGTAACCGTCAGCGCCACGTTGGTCGTCACATTGGCCAGTCCCGTCGTCGTGCCAGTGATGACGCCCGTGTAGTTGCCAGCGGTCACGCCGCCACCAACCGCCAGCGTCAGCGTCGACGTCGTTCCGGTCACCGCGGCCGGATTGAACGTCGCCGTCACACCCGCCGGCAATCCGGTCACCGCCAGATTCACCGTGCCGATGAAGCCCGCGCCGCGCGTGAGCGTAACGGTGCTCGTTCCGTTCGCGCCTTGTTGCGCGCTCACCGAGGTGGCCGCCATGGTATAGGTCGGGGTCGGCGCCGTCGCCGTCACTGTCAGGTTCACTGTGATCGTCTGCGCCGTCACTCCCGTACCGGACGCGGTCACCGTGACCGCTGCCGCGCCAGCCGTAGCAGCCGTCGTGGTCGTCAGCGTGAGCGTGCTGGTGAGCGTAGCGCCAGTGAGCGTGGGTGGTGCGAAGGCTGCCGACACGCCGGCGGGCAGGCCCGTGGCAGCCAGCGACACGTCGGCGGCGTAGCCGCCAGCGCGCGTGATGGTCACCGCCGTCGTTGTGGCGTTGCCGGCCGCAACAGACACCGCCGTCGGCGCCGCGGATACCGTAATGCCGGCGACTGCCGTCACCGTCACCGCGACCGTCGTGGTCGTCGCCGTCACCCCGATGCCCGTACCACGCACCGTGAGGTTGTAGATACCTGGAGCCGCAGCGCCGGTCGTGGAGATCGTGAGCGTGCTGCTGCTGCCCGCGGCGAGGACCGGGTTCGCGGAGAACGCGCCCGAGACTCCCGCCGGAGCGCCTTCCAGCGCCAGCGTGACATCACCGGCGAAGCCACCGGTGCGCGAGACGCCGATAGCCGTGGTGCCATTGGCACCCGCCACGATGCTCACCGCGGCCGGGGTCGACGTCAGCGAGATGGCCGGCGCGGTCGCCGCGGTGAGCGTCAGAGCCAGCGACGCCGACTGGGTGGTGACACCGGTGCCCGACGCGCTGATCGACACGGTACTGGGCCCGGCCGCGGCCGTTCCCGCCACGGTGAGCGTGAGCGTGCTCGTAGTCGATCCTGCCGCGATGGTCGCCGGCGCAAACGCAGCGGTGACGCCGGTGGGGAGGCCCGTCGCCGCTAACGTCACCGCTTCGGCGAAGCCATTCGAACGGGTAATCGTGATCGGCACGGTGGCCGAGCCGCCGACAACGATGGACGTCGCGCCGCTGCCCGCCGTAAGGGCGACCGCCGGCGCCGGAATCGTGAGCGCATAGGTTGTCGTGGCGTCCGAAACACCGCTGCCGGACGCGCGCACGGTAATGCTCGCAGAGCCCGCCGCCGCCGTTGCTCCAACAGTAAAGACCGCCGTCGCGCTGCTTGCGGTCCCGGTCAGCGGCGTCGGCGTGATGCTGGCCGTCACGCCCGCAGGCAGGTTCTCGGCGGTGATCGACACGGAGCCGGTGTAGTTGCCAACACGGCTGAGCGTCACCGTCGTATTGCCGGACGCCCCTCGTGCTACGGTTCCCGAGGCAGCCGACAGCTGCACGCCGATGCTCTGGGCTGGCGGCGGTGGCGGCGGCGGCGTGACAGGGTCATCGCCACCGCCGGAACAGGCAGCCACGGATAACCCGAGTACTGCGGTAACTGCAAAAGATGTCCAGCGTGGCATCATCGCCTCTTGAAAGAATAGTCTTCGTGATGGAACAGGGGAAACGACATCCTGCTTGCATTGGTGTCAACCAAACCCGGCTCTACAGTCATCTTGGCCGCGCGAGGTACTAGATTTCGTGAAAGGCTCCCTGCTCCTCCAGCTGAAAGGCTTCCCATATGTCTACTGATCTCCTGTCCGTGAGCGCGATCCCCGCGCTACCCTCCGTCGAGCTCAAGGCGCATGCCGCCGATCTGTTCAATATTGATGCCGCGCTGACCGAAGAAGAGCGTGCCATCCGCGACACGATCCGCCAGTTCGTCGATGAACGTGTGCTGCCCATTATAGGCCAGTGTTACGTCGACGGCCGCTTCCCCGACGAGTTGGTGACGGAAATGGCCGAACTCGGCGTGCTCGGCGCCAACCTCCCCGAGGAGTACGGCTGCGCCGGTCTCTCGAGCGTGGCCTACGGCCTCATCATGCAGGAGCTCGAGCGCGGCGATTCGGGTATTCGGTCGTTCGCGTCGGTACAGGGCGCACTGGTCATGTATCCGATCTTCGCCTTTGGCACCGAGGCGCAGAAGCAGCACTATCTCCCCAAGCTCGCGAAGGCGGAAATGATCGGCTGCTTCGGTCTCACCGAAGCCGACTACGGGTCGAATCCGTCAGGGATGATCACCCGCGCCAGGCAGCAGGCCGACGGCAGCTGGATCATCAACGGCGGCAAGATGTGGATCACCAACGGATCCAAGGCGCACGTCGCCATCATCTGGGCCAAGACCGGTGACAGTCACGAGGACAGCAGCATTCGCGGCTTCGTGGTCGATACGTCGCTGCCAGGCTTTCATGCCAAGGATCAGCACGGCAAGCTCTCGCTGCGCGCCAGCCACACGTCGGAGCTGGTGCTCACCGATGTGCATGTGCCGGCCGACGCGATTCTGCCTGAGTCGAAGGGGCTCAAGAGCCCGCTCATGTGCCTTACGCAGGCGCGCTACGGCATCTCGTGGGGCGTGCTCGGCGCCGCCATGGCCTGCTTCGAAGAAGCGGTGTCGTACGCCAAGACGCGCGTGATGTTCGACAAGCCCATCGGTGGCTTCCAGATCCAGCAGGTCCGTCTGGCTGATATGCTCACCGAACTCACGAAGGCGCAGCTGGTGTCGCTGCACTTGGGACGCCTCAAGGATGCCGGCAATTTCACGCCGACGCAGGTGTCACTGGCCAAGCGCAACAACGTGAGCATCGCCACCGATATCGCCCGCGAAGCGCGTCGCCTGCTGGGCGGCAACGGCATCCTCGCCGAGTACGGCGCGATGCGCCACATGGCGAACTTGGAGAGCGTCTATACGTACGAGGGTACCCACGACGTGCATTCGCTGATTCTCGGGCAAGCCATCACGGGACTGAGCGCGTTCAAATAGGGATAGGCGGGGCGAGGTAAACATGACGCTCCCGTCGCATTGCCGGCGGGGGCGTCCGCCCCTAGCTTCCCCTCCGCAGTAGTTCCTCCCTCTCAGACTCTTTTATGGAGCGTCCGCGGTGAAGATCGCCGTGTGCATCAAGCGCGTCCCGGTGATGGAAGTGAAGTTTGCCATTACCGCTGACGGCTCCCGCGTAGAAGACGCGGGCCTCAAGTACGACATCAACGACTTCGATCTGTGGGCGATCGAAGCCGCGCTGCAGCTCAAGGAGAAGAACGGCAACGTCGGTGAGGTGGCCGTGATCTCCCTCGGAGCTGATGCGGCTTCGGAGCAGATTCGGAAGGCGCTGGCCATGGGTGCCGATCGCGGGGTGCTGTTGAAGGCCGACAGCATCCCGGCCGACGGTCTCGCCATCGCGCGTGCGTTGGCGGCCGAGATCAAGGAGGGCGGCTACGACCTCGTCCTCTTCGGGCGTATCGCCATCGATTCGATGAATCAGATGACGGGCCCGATGGTCGCCGAGCTACTCGACCTGCCATGTGTGACCAACGTCTTCAAGCTCGACATCACCGGATCCACCGGTCGTGCCGAACGCGCGCTCGAAGGCGCCACCGAGGTTGTGGAGTTCCCGCTCCCCGCGTTGCTCACGATCGACGACGGCATGAACAAGGAACGGCTGCCGTCGCTCAAGGGCATCATGGCCGCCAAGAAGAAGCCGCTCGACGTGAAGCCGGCACAACTCGGCGACGCCAAGGTGACGGTTCACAAGATGGCGCTGCCTCCCGAACGCGCGGCCGGACGCATCCTCGGCGACAGTTCCGCCGCGGTGGCCGAGCTCGTACGACTCCTCCAGACCGAAGCGAAGGTGCTCTGAGATGGCCAACGTTCTTGTATTCGCAGAGGTACGTGGCGGCGACTTGCGCAAGGTCGCGCTCGAGGCCGTGACGGCCGGTCGCGCGCTCGCCGATCTCTCCGGAGGTGGCAGCGTGCATGCGCTGCTCGCCGGTGATGCGGGCATCGGTGACAAGGCCGAGTCGCTCGCGCAGCACGGTGCCGATTCGGTGCTGTTGCTGGAGCACGCCGGATTCGCGATGTACAATCCCGAGGCCCTCGCGGCCACCGTCGCCCAGCTGCTCGGGAGCGGCACCTTCGGCTATGCGCTGTTCAGTGCGACGGCGCAGGGACGCGATCTCTCGCCGCGTGTGGCCGCCAAGCTGGGTGCAGGGCTCGCCGCCGACCTCACCGGCTTCACCGTCGACGGCGGCACGGTGCTGGGTCAGCACTTCAACATGAACGGCAAGGTGATCGCCACGTTGGCGCTCGCCGGCACGCCTGGGCTGTTGTCGGTGCGTCCGGCGGCGTTTCAGCCCGCGGCGGCGCCCCGTGCGTTGGTCACGTCTTCGATCACGTCGGCCGTCGATCCGTCGGCGTCGCGGGTGAAGGTCGTCGAGCTCAAGCAGGGCAACACCGGCAAGCTCGATCTCAACGATGCACCAGTGATCGTGGCCGGTGGTCGCGGACTCAAGGCCCCCGAGAACTTCAAGTTGTGTGAAGATCTCGCCGACGCCTTCGGCAACGCGGCGGTCGGTGCCACGCGTGCGGTCACCGACGAAGGATGGCGCCCGCATGCGGATCAGATCGGACAGACGGGACGCAACGTGAGTCCGAACCTGTATGTCGCCGTCGGTATCTCCGGCGCCATTCAGCATTTGGCCGGCATGCGCACGTCGAAGACGATCGTGGCCATCAACAAGGACAAGGACGCTCCGATCTTCAAGATTGCCGACTACGGGATCGTGGGGGATGTGTTCGAAGTCATGCCGGCGCTCACCGCCGCTGTGAAGGCCGCCAAGGCGCAGGGCTGATCGGCACCATGGGGGTCTCGAATCTTGTCTTTGCGGTCATTCTTGTGGTCGCGCTCGGGTTCTTCGCCCGCAGTGCGAAACGGCTGAACCGCTGGCTGAACATCGGCCGCGCTGAAGTCCGTACCGATCATCCCGATCAGCGCACGAAGAATTTCCTGCTGATCGGGATCGGCCAGAGCAAGATTCTGCGAGACCCCGTTGGTGGCATGATGCATGCCCTCGTGTTCTGGGGCTTCTGCGTGCTTGGCATCGGCACGCTCGAGATCATGATTCAGGGGCTCTACACGCCCTTCACGTGGGACGTCATTCTCCCGCGGTTCCTGTATCTGCCGTACGTGGTGTCGCAGGAGATCTTTGCGGTCTTCGTGCTGATTCCCGTGGCGTACCTGCTGTACCGTCGCCTGGTGATCAAACCGAAGCGCTTCGCCGAGGTGAGCGGCGCCGACGCCGTGTTCATTTTGAGCATGATCGCTACGCTCATGATCACGCTGTTGCTGCTGTTCGTGATGGAGCTGCGTACGGGGGCGTCGCCCGACGGTCGCATCATTTCCGGTTTGCTACTGCCGTTGTTCGGCGGCGTGTCGCCGGAGACCGCACACGTCGTGGCGCGCGTGTCGTGGTGGATTCATGCGGTGCTGATTCTGTACTTCCTGAATCATCTGCCGGGCTCCAAGCACCTGCACGTGCTCACGTCGTTGATCAATGTGTGGTTCTCGAATACGAGCGGCCCGGGTCGCATCGGCGCCATGCGTCCGATGGATCTCGAAGCGGAGAACGCCGAGCAGTTCGGCGCTGCCGACGTGGAGCACCTCAGCTGGAAGAATCTGCTCGACGGCTACTCGTGCACCGAGTGCGGTCGTTGCACCGCGGTGTGTCCGGCGAACACCACCGGCAAGCTGCTCTCGCCGCGCATGATCGTCGTGAAGACGCGCGCGCGCCTCACGGAGAAGGCCACGACCCTCGACGCGATCGCGGCCGGCGGTGGTACGGCCACCGAAGCGCAGACGGCGGTGCTCGCCAAGAATCTCCTCGACGACTGGATCACCGAGGAAGAACTCTGGGCATGCACCAGCTGCCGGGCCTGCGTCACGGAGTGCCCGGTCAGTATCGACCAGCTCGATATCATCAACGAATTGCGTCGCGACCTGGTGCTGATGGAGTCGCGTTTCCCCGACGAGCTGGCACCGGCGCTCACGAGTCTCGAGCGCAACGGCAGCCCGTGGGCCTTCAGCGCGTCGGATCGTGCGCAGTGGGCCGAAGGGATGGACATCCCCACGATGGCCGAGCTCGTGGAGAAGGGCGAAAAAGCCGACATCCTGTTCTGGGTCGGTTGCATGGGATCGTTCGACGATCGCGCCAAGAAGATCACCGTGGCGTTCGCGCGCATCCTGCAGGCGGCAAACGTGCGTTTCGCGATCCTCGGACAGGAAGAGACCTGTCATGGCGATCCGGCCCGTCGCATGGGCAACGAGTATCTGTATCAGATGCTCGCCAAGGGCGTGATCGAAACGCTCGATGGTTACAAGGTGAAAACCATCGTCACGTTTTGTCCGCACTGCTTCCACCAGATGGGCAGCGAGTTTCCGGACATCGGTGGCAACTACGAAGTCATTCACCACACCGACTACATCGAACGGCTGCTCGAAGCGGGACGCGTGCCCCTCGACACCGAGCATGGACAGCGGCTCAAGGTGGCATATCACGACTCCTGCTACCTCGGGCGTTACAACGATATCTACGATGCGCCGCGCAGCGTGCTCAAGCGCGCGCTGCCGATCATGGAGCTCGTGGAGCCGCCGCGCACGAAGAGTCGCGGGATGTGTTGCGGAGCCGGCGGCGGTCGCATGTGGATGGAAGAGAACGTCGGCAAGCGCGTGAACGTGGAACGCAGCGAAGAGTTGCTGGCCACGGGCGCCGATCAGATCGCAGTGGCCTGTCCGTTCTGCATGACGATGATCACCGATGGTGTCACAGGAGCCGGCAGCACCGTGCCGGTGCTCGATATCTCCGAAGTGGTCGCCTCGCGGCTATTGCCCGTCGTGCCGGCGTAGCGTCCGCTTACGGCCGGATTTCGAGTTCGGCTTGTGCCGCGGTCAGGGCCTCACCGCCGAAGTTCACCACCGCGTAGATCGTGTACTTCCCTGGCGGCAGCGTCGGCATCATCACGCGAAACGTCTCCCGCCGGCCGGCTTCGATCCGCTTTCCATCCATCAACGGAACGACCACGACCAGCGAGTCGTCGCCGACGCGCACCTGTACTTCGCCGACAACGTCGGTGGCCGTCGTGCCCGTGTTTCGGTAGCGCACTTCCAACAGCTTGCCCTTTACGAACATGTCGCTCACTTCGCCGTCCACCGTCGTGAGCGGCACTGCGGCTGCAGCTGATGTCGGCGCCGATTGCGCGCGGATCGCGGCCGCCGGCAACAGGGCAAGCAGCGCGAAGAGCAGAATGACGAGCGCCATCAGCGGCGCACGAAGCCAGGGGATACGCGTTGGCGAGTTCATGGCCCGCTTCACTGGAAGGATGGTGCCAGCTGCGCGTCAGAGGGAAGTGCGCCCGCACGAGGCCGTAATTGTGGGGTGGGCGCAACACTGAGTGCGGGACCGACTCGTCAAGCGCCACCGCAGTTGAAGATGACGGTATTCCTGCCTAACTTCTGCATATCCGGCGATGCCGTGGGGTGAATCGCTCGCGCGAGTTTTCAGGAGTGCACGAAACAATGTCCGACCTGCCGCAGTGGGCGCTTGGTGACGCACCCGAAGGGTCGCTTCTGGCGGCCATCGTGGAGACCGCGGGCAGCGTCATCGTCGGTCTGCACCCGGATCACCGCATCTTCGCCTGGAATCGGGCGGCCGAAGAGCTATACCAGACGCCGCGGGCTCAGGCACTCGCAAAGGACTACGTTGCGACGTTCATCGCGTTAGAGCATCAGGCTGCGGTTGCCACGGACATTCAGGCTGTTCTCGCTGGCAAGCGCACCCTCAACTTCGAAGACGACTCGATCCTCCCCGACGGACAGCGACGCACGCTACTCTGGAACGTGACGCGCGTGCTCGACAAGGCCGATACGCCGGTCGGCATCGTGGCCGTCGGACAGGACATCACCGCGCGCAAGGAGGCCGAAGTCCACTTCCGGCTGGTCTTTGAACACGCACAGGACGGTCTGCTTATTTCCGATCAGTCGGGCGTCGTGGATTGCAACCCGGCCGCACTCAGCATGCTGGGACTCACCGACAAGGCGCAGCTTATCGGCCGACGGCCTTCGGATTTCTCTCCCCCGGCTCAGCCAGACGGGACGCCGTCCGACGAGAAGTCGCGGGCACTCGGCGTCGTGACGCTTCAACAGGGAGCGCACACGTTCGACTGGGTGCATCAGCGGCCCGATGGAACCGCAGTGCCGGTTGAAGTGAATGTGCGTCACACCATGCTCACGGGTCGCCGCGTATCGGTGGTGGTGTGGCGCGACCAGTCGCGTCGTCTGGAGCTTGATCGCGAACGTGCCACCGTGCAGCAACGTCTTGATCTGGCGCAGAAAATGGAGGCCGTCGGACAACTCGCCGGCGGAGTCGCGCACGACTTCAACAATCTGCTGGCCGCGATTCGGAACGCGGTCCAACTCGCGCTGTACGACCTGCCAGCCGAGAATGTCGCACGGGCCGATCTCGAGAGTGCGCTGCATACGGCGGAACGCGCCGCCGGCCTCACCCGGCAGCTGTTGGCGTTCAGTCGGGGGCAGACACTCGTGAGGGAGTGCATCGACCTCGCCGCCCTGGTGCGCGACACGTTGCCCTTGCTGCGAACGTCGATTCCGCCAACGGTGACGGTCCGCATCGAGGCGGATGTGGCCGACGCGTTCGTCGTCGCTGATCGCAGTCAACTCGAGCAGGTGCTGCTCAACCTCGTGCTGAATGCACGGGACGCGATGCCCGAGGGAGGGAGTCTGCTCATCGCGGTCGCGGTCGATGCGTCACGAGCCTCGACGATCCTGAGTATCACGGACACCGGGATCGGCATGGACGACGCCACCCGTCTGCGCATCTTCGAACCGTTCTTCACCACCAAGGCGATGGGCACCGGCACCGGACTCGGGCTCTCTGTCGTGTACGGCGTGGTCACGCAGGCCAAGGGCACCGTGCATGTGAACAGCGCGCCCGGGCAGGGAACCA
>Ga0209181_10011360_pt1 | contig 11423 bp, 9 predicted proteins | sample MAT05_FD_187208 | JGI IMG/M metagenome (GOLD analysis project Ga0209181, IMG submission 187208) | Freshwater microbial communities from Lake Fryxell liftoff mats and glacier meltwater in Antarctica - MAT-05 (SPAdes) (version 2) | ecosystem: Environmental > Aquatic > Freshwater > Ice > Liftoff... | reverse complement strand
CGCCCGGGGTTGAAACCCCGGGCTCCACAGTACGAAGTCCGCCCAAGGGCGGACTGACGGGCGCGTCGCTATGGGCTAATGCGGCGCCGAGGTCAGTCCCCGGAGGGGACTTTGGAACTGGAGCCCGAGGTTTTAACCCCGGGCGTTGCGCGGGCTCTCGGGCTCGGCTGGCGGCCTACCGAATCCCTCGACAAATCGCCGTTAAACACGCTCTTACTCCTCGTCCGGCGGCACCTTGGCCTTTTCGAGCTCCGCCTTGAGCCTGGCCACCTCCCTGGTGTTCTTATCCAGGTCCGCCTGCGCGGCGTTCATCTGGTCCTTCTTTTCTTTCAGCTCCTTGTCCAGCTTCTCTTCCTGGTCGCTGGCCTGCTTGTCCCTCAGCTCCTTGAGCTGCCCTTCCTGCCGGAGGAGCTTGGCCTTCGTCTGACCGACCGCCTCTTCCTGCTCCTTGATCGTCCTGGCCTTGCCGCTGCTGTCGCGCAGGAAGAAGCGGTCCACGAAGCCGTCGGGCAGCGGCCCTTTCTGGGCCGCAGGAGGGGCGTGCTCCATCTCCGAGAGCTGCCCGAAAATCAGCTTCACGGCCGCGTTGCAGGCGTCGATGAAGGCCACGCGCGGACCGGTGTCGAACTGCGAGAGCGCCGTCTCGGCCGCGCCGATGTCGTTGAGGAGCGCCGTGGCGGCGTCCGTCACCTGCTTGGCCTGCACGCCGAGATCCTTGACCTCCGGGCGCGGTGAGGCGGCCATTTTCCCGGGCCAGAACGTCATCGTGGTCAGTTGCGGGCCCAGGACGTATTTGCGCGTCTCGACCGGGCGCTTGTTCTCGAAGACGTCTTTGTAGAGCGCCACTCCGGCGTCCGAGGTGTCGGCCGAGAGCGTGACTTTGGTGGCGTCGAGGACCCGGTTCAGGTCGTCGTCGCGGAAGATCTTCCGGGCCTTCAACGCGACGACGATCCGGGCGAGCTTTGCGCGGGTCGTGCGGTGGTGGGCGAGGTCGGTGAGGAGCTGATCGACGGGCGGAGCGAGCGACTGGGTGAGGTCGCAGGCGTGAAGGTTGACGTCCAAGTGCTCCAGGAACCCTTCAGCGGTATCAAAGGACTCGGAAGCGGTGATGGTGCGGGGGGCAGCTGCCATGGTCGGAAGAAATCAGGAAACGGCGGCTTTGGGAAGTGCAGCGTGACGGGGGGCGCCTGAAATCATCAACGCGCGATCGTTGGGGTCACGGGGATCATGGGGAGCGCTCGGCGCCGGATCTCCGGCGTGACGGGGGGTCACGCCACGGGAAAGGCGCCGGGTCTCCGGCGTGACGGGCGTCACGCCAGGGAAAGGGCGCCGGATCTTCGGCGTGACGGGGGGGCACGCCGCGGCGAGGGCGCCGGATCTCCGGCGTGACGGGGGTCACGTCGAGGAAAGGGCGTCGGCCGCTTGCCTTGACGGAATTTCTTCGGTGATTGCCGTGCTCACCCTCCGCCCGGGAGCCCCCGGAGGCGGCCGCGAGGGTCCGCCACCTATCCCGAGGCCGCGTTGCCTGCGGGTAGGTGCTCCAGGTCAAGAACAAAGTGGACCGTTCGGCTCGCTTTCCATCACCCCTGGCCCGTCGGCGCGCACGCCCAGGTGCGTAAGGGTTTGCGAGCGCACTCGATCTTCCGCAGGGAGGCCTCGTGAAGATTCTCGCGAGCTACGTGCTCCTCGGCCTCCTCGTCGCTTGCAGCACACCCCCCGAGAGCATAGGCGTTAACCAGGTTCTTCCCGTGACCGTGGCCGTGGCCGACCTGCCCGTGTCCCGATCCGGATCGGTGCACGGGGGGAACGGCCACGGCCACGGCCACGGCCACGGCCATGGGACGCTGGTTAACACCTATGCTCCCCGAGAGCCCGCCGGCCCATCCCCACGCGAGCCCGGCAACGACGGCCCCGAGGGCGGCCTCGCCCGCTTCGACGGGACCACGTGGCGCCCTGTCTCCGGCGCGCCCGCGCCGCTCGCGATCGTGGCTGGGCGCACCGGAGAGGACGTGTGGGTCAGCGGCGCAGGGGGCCTGTTCCGGATCGAGCTCACGGGCCCAGCACGCTGAAAATACGTGAGCGCGAGGACACTCCTCGCGGCGGCTGGTCGAGAGCGGACCGGTCGATATCGAACCACCGGATTCAAATCCACACGCCTGCCGCCCGGCAAAAGCCGGCGCTTGCCGACGAATAAGGGCTGGCTCGGTGTCATTACATCCGGCACGTAGCTTGCTCATGCCTTCTCCTCGAAATGGTCAGCGCCCCCTCGGTTACTGAGAAACACTGCATTCTCCTCGTTGACGACGAGGAGGCGCTGGTGTGGTCGCTCTCCCAGCGCATCACCAAGCTTCGCCCGGACTACCAGGTAGAGACCGCGGGGGATGGCCAGGCCGCGCTGAACCGGATTGGCGCGGGGCTGATTGACCTGCTCATCACCGACATCCGCATGCCGGGGATGAGCGGGCTCGATCTGATCATGGCGGCTCGCCGGGTCCAGCCGTCGCTGCCGGTGATCGTGATGACCGCCTACTCCACCCCCGACGTCGATCAGGAGATCAGGCTCCGGGGCTCGATCGAGTACCTCGAGAAGCCCTTCGAGTTCGAACGCTTCCTCTCCGCCGTGGACCATGTCCTCGAGAACCGGCGGGTGGGGTTCTCCGGGGCGATCTCCGTGCAGACGCTGCCCGACGTGGTGCAGCTCTACGCCCTCTCCGGCGTCACTGGCCTGCTCGTGGTGCGCCACCGCACCGCGGAAGGGTGCGTGTGGTTCGAGCGCGGCACGGTGACCCACGTCACCACCCCGACGGCGGTGGGCGACGAGGCGTTCTACGAGATCATGGTCTGGAGAGGCGGGGACTTCTCCATGCAGATGGGGGCCGTCCCGACAGAGCGATCCATCAAGGCGAGCTGGACAGAGCTCCTCATGGAGAGCTGCCGGCGCATCGACGAGCGGCAACGACAGCTCGAGTCCAGCGGACCGAACTCGAGAGCAGGCTGGAACCTGGCTGCGGCGAGCGACGTGGCGACAGACGCCGCGGTGCAGCACGAGCCAGGAGATCACGTATACATCGACATGATGTTCACGGATGAAGTGACCGTCTTTCCATCGGAGAAGAAAATGGCGAATGACATCAAGCAGAGTCTCAGCAAGCTGGAAGCCATCGACGGGTTCGTCGGGGCGGCGCTCGTCGACTCCGAGAGTGGAATGCTCCTCGGGCAGGAGGGAGGCGGGGGGCTCAACCTCGAGGTCGCCGGCGCGACGAACGCCGAGGTCGTGCGCTCCAAGCGCAAGGCGATCCGCAGCCTCAACCTCAAGGACGAGATCGAAGACATCCTGATCTCGCTCAGCAAGCAGTACCACATCATCAGGCCCCTTCGTAAGAAGGGCAACCTCTTCTTCTATGTGGTGCTGGATCGCAGCCGAGCCAACCTGGCGCTTGCCCGGCTCACCCTGGCCGACATCGAGAAGGATCTCGAGGTTTAGAGCGCCGAACGGGCTGAAAACCCGGGAATTTCACCATGGCGGCACGGAGGCACGGCGGCAAACCCCCAAAATCTCCGTGCCTCCGTGGCGAGCTCCTCCGCGTAGGCAGGGGATCCCGGCGCCGCTAATTTCGATTGAAACAGCTATCGCGGCGCATGGTTTTCAACTACTCCTGTCGGGTGGGAGGCGCCGCCCCCAGCGTGCAAATTCCCTTCATCTGTTCAACATTGCTTCAGGATGAGTGATGAGGGTTCACGCATGCTTTCATCGACCGCGATTGTTCGTGATGTCTGTCACTGCGTCGGTGCCAGAAGAGCATGAAGCTCCGTGAGATCACCCCCACGCCTTCCAGGACGGAGAGCCGCCCTCCTGCGCGCCCCACCGCGGGCGGCGGCCATCGCCTCAATCTCCCGGACCAGCTCGCCCAGCACCGCCACTGGCTCGACATCGCCGACGCGGTGTTCGCCGAGAGCCACAAAGGGCTCTCCGTCGCTGACGCGCGCCGGCCGGGGTTTTCGCTCCTCTACGTGAGCCCGGGGTTCGAGCGCCTCACCGGCTACACGGCGGCGGAGTGCCTCGGGAAAAACTGCCGCTTCCTCCAGGGCCCCGAGACGGACCCGGCCGTCGTCGAGACGGTGCGCGAGGCGCTCATCGCGGGGCGGCCCACCCGCGCCGTGCTCCGGAACTATCGTAAAGACGGCTCCTCCTTCTGGAACGAGCTCACCATCGCCTACGTCAACGACGACCAGGGCCAGCCACTCTACGCCATCGGCCTGCAGAACGACGTCACCGATCTGCTGGAGATGCGCACCACGCTCAACGAGCGACAGCAGTTCACGTCCGCGATCTTCGACGGCATCCACGCGGCGATCGTCACCACGGACGCGCACGGGTCGGTCACCTTCGCCAACCGGATGGCGTGCAGCACGCTGGGGCTCTCCGCGGAAGAGTTTCTGGGCGCCGCCGCGGCGGAGATCCTCCAGCTACCGCCCGAGGCGCGCGGCTGCTTTTCCCGGCAGGGCGAGCGCGAGAAGCGCTTCTCGTACACGTTCCAGCGGCCGGACGGCACGGAGGCCGAGCTCGGCCTCTCGATGAGCCGGGCCGAGGGGCTCTCGGAGCACGGGCTCGGGCACTATTTCATCTTCCGCGATCTCGCCGAGATCAACCGGCTCGAGATCAGCGTCCGCCGGGTCGAGCGGCTCGCCGCGATGGGCACGATGGTGACCGGCTTCGCCCACGAGGTGCGCAACCCCGTCGCCAGCCTGCGGATCCTCGGCGAGGCGCTGGGAGCGGACCTCGCTCCCGGCGACCCGCGCTGCGAGTACCTCTCGCGGATGATGACGCAGGTCACCCGGATCGAGCGGCTCGTGAAGACCTCGCTGCGCTTCGGCCGCCCCGAGCCGCCCCGGCGCGCCGTGCACCAGCCGGCCGCGATCCTCTCCGCCACGCTCGACACCATCGTCGCGCGGACCAACGACCTCGGGGAGACCATCCGCGTCGAGATCGAGCCCGATCTCCCGGCGATCTACGTCGATGACGGCCAGCTCGTCCAGGTGCTGGTGATCCTGATCGACAACGCGCTCGACGCGGCGAAAGGCCCCGACGGGGTGCGCCTCCGCATCCGCGCCGAGCCGCCGTCGCGCGCGGAGGAGCGACCGGAGGGCGTGCGGTTCGAGGTCATCGACGACGGCCCTGGCATCCCGGAGTACATGCGGACCCACGTGTTCGATCCGTTCTTCACCACGAAGCCGAACGGGACCGGGCTCGGCCTCTCCATCGCCCAGCAGCTCGTGCATGAGAACGGCGGCCGGATCGAGCTGTCCTCGCAGATGGGGCGCGGCACCACGTTCGCCGTCCTCGTCGTCCTCGGGGAGAGCTGATGGCGACGATGCAGGCCCCGCTCCCCTGCTCCGCCGCGCGGCTCCGCGGCGCGCGGGTGCTCCTCGTCGACGACGACGAGGACTTCGTCTTCGGCCTCGGTCAACTGCTGCGGCGCCACGGTCTCGACCTCGGCGTGGCCGCGAGCGGGAGCGAGGCGTTCGCGGCGATCGCGCGGGCGTCGTGGGACATCGTGATGCTCGATCTCGGGCTCCCGGATCGGCCTGGCCTCGAGGTCCTCGGCGAGATCCTCGCGCGCGATCCGTTCTGCTCGGTGATCGTCCTGACCGGGCGCGACGAGGCGCGGACCGCGGTCGCGGCGCTGCGGCTCGGCGCGGTACACTACCTGACGAAGCCGGCGAGCTTCGACGAGATCCTCGTGGCGCTCGAGCACGCGAGCGAGCGGCACGCGCTCCGGCTCCGGCTGGAGGCGGCCCTGCGCGAGGCCGGCGACGGGCGCAACGCGCTCGGCCAGTCGCCCGCGTGGCGCGAGGCGCTCGCCGTGCTGGAAGCGGCGGCGCGGGCGCCGCGCACCCAGGTCCTGCTGACCGGCGAGTCCGGCACCGGCAAAGAGCTCGCCGCCTCGCTGCTCCACACGTGGAGCGATCGCACGCAGGGGCCCTTCGTCGCGGTGAACACGGCGAGCTTCTCGCCGTCGCTGCTCGAGAGCGAGCTCTTCGGGCACGTCGCGGGCGCCTTCACGGGCGCGCGCGGGATGAAGCGAGGCCTCCTCGAGCTCGCCTCGGGCGGGACGCTCTTCCTCGACGAGGTCGGAGAGCTGCCGATCGAGCTGCAACCAAAGCTCCTGCGCGTGCTCGAAGGGCACCCGTTCCGCCGCGTCGGCGGCGATCACGAGATCCGGGTCGACGTCCGCTTCCTCTCGGCCACCAACCGGCCACTCGTGGACGAGGTCAAGCAGGGGCGCTTCCGCCTCGATCTCTACCATCGCCTCCGCGTCGTCGAGATCACGCTGCCGCCGCTGCGCGAGCGGGGTGACGACGTCGATCTGCTCACCGTCCACTTCGTCTCGCGCTTCGCGGCGGAGATGGGCAAGCCCGGGCTCTCGATCCTCCCGCAGGCGCTCCAGGCGCTGCGCGCTTACGCCTGGCCCGGCAACGTGCGCGAGCTGCGCAACGTCATCGAGCGCGCCGTGGTGCTCTGCCGGAGCCGCGAGCTCGACCTCCGCGATCTGCCGCCCGAGGTGCTGGCGGCGTCCCTGCGCGCCGGCGCCGCGCCGTCTGCGGGCGAGCGGGAGGGCACGCCCGCGCCGCTCACGCCCCTCGAGGACGTGATCCGGGACCACGTCCTCTGCGCCTTCCGCGCCTGCGGCGAGAACGTGACGCGCACCGCGGGCGCGCTGGGGATCGGGCGCGTCGCGCTCCGCCGTCGGCTCAAGGCGTACGGGATTCATTCTGCGGAGCCGCAGGAGCTCGACTGAGCCCGTACGCCGCCCTCACACGGCAATCGAGGCGTCGATCACGAGGGCGCGGTGGTCGGAGATGGAGCGGCCGTTGTCCTTGCGCACGTCCAGCGAGATCTCCCGGCGAGAGAGCCTGAAGCCGCTGGTGAAGGCGTGATCGATGGTGTTCTCGCCGGGGAGCACGGCGGCGGCCTCGGCGGGAGAGCGGAAGTCGGTGAAGGTGCCAGCGTGGGCGTTGACGTTACGATCCGCCGGGAGGGCGGCGGCGGCCTCGCTCGTGTCCTCGAAGAAGGAGGCGGCGAGGAGGCGATAAGCGGCGCTGCTCGAAGTGCAGTTGAAATCGCCGACGAGGACCGCCGGGTAAAGGCCGGCGAGGGCCGGAATGCGGGCGAGCAGTACGGCCGCGCTCTTCTCCTGCGCCGTGGAAGAGAGGTAATCGAAATGGGTATTGAAGAAGAGAAAAGGCTTTTCCCCGGCGCGCTGGAGTCGACACCAGGTGCAGATGCGGGGGAGCTTCGCGCCCTCGAAGCGGCTGCCGGGCTGATCAGGGCTGTCCGAGAGCCAGAAGGTGCCGCTCTCCTGGAGTTCGAGCACGGAGCGGCGGTAGAAGATGGGGTTGTACTCGCCGCCCTCGCGCCCGTCATCGCGCCCGACGCCGACCCAGGCGTAGTCGCGATCAGGCACGCTCCCGAGGGCGCGCTCCAGGTCGAGGATCTGGTGCTTCTTTGCCTCCTGGAGGCCGAAGACGTCGGGGCGGTAGCGGGCGATCAGGTCGGCCACGGCGGAGATGCGGTGGGGCCAGGCGTCGAGCCCGTCGGCGGGGTTGTCGTAGCGGATGTTGAAGGAGAGGAAGCGCATGGTAGCCTCACGTGGGGAGAGACGCGAGGCTACCACGCGGGAGGCCTGGCTCCGGGGCGCGCCGACGCGCCCCGGTTGCGGTCGGCAGGCCACGCGCGTAGATCTCCGCCGTGATCCCCGTCTTCGCCGACCCCAAGACCGATTTCGTCTTCAAGCGCATCTTCGGCGTCGTCGAGCGGAAACCGCTGCTCATCGCGCTGCTAAACCACCTGCTCGAGCTCGAGGGCGAGCACCGGATCCTCGATCTCCAGCACCTCTCGCAAGAGCAGCACGTCGCGGTGCCCGAGCTCAAGCTCTCGATCGTGGACGTGAAGTGCACCGACGCGACCGGCCGCCGGTTCGTCGTCGAGATGCAGGTGGCCAAGGTCGAGGGGGTCGAAAAGCGCATCGTCTACAACGCCAGCAAGGCCTATGTCATGCAGCTCCGCAGCGCCGACGAGTACCCGACGCTGTGCGACGTCATCGGCGTGACGATCTGCAACTTCAAGCTCTGGCCGAACAAGCTCAAGAGCGGCAACCACAAGGTGCCGATGTTGAGCCGCTGGCAAATGCAGGAGCAGCACAGCAGGAAGGTCGGCTTGCCGCAGGTGCAGTATGTCTTCCTGGAGCTGCCCAAGTATGCCGGCGGCGACGACCCGCAGACGATGATCGAGAAGTGGGCCTATTTCTTCCGCGAGGCGAAGAACCTGAACGTGGTCCCACCGGCCCTCTCGGAGCGCCCCTTCCGCGACGCGCTCGACGTGGCGCGCATGGCGACGTTCTCCCCGATAGAATGGGAGGCCTATGAGCGCGCCAAGATGGCCGAGCAAGACGCGCGGGGCGCGCTCACCGTGGCGCGCGAGGAGGGGCGCGAGGAGGGGCGCGAGGAGGGGCGTAAGACCGCGCTCACCGAGGGGCTGAGACAGGCTATCTTCGATCTCTGCGAGGTGCTCGCCATCGATCTCTCCGAGGAGCGCAAGGCGGCAATCCACGCGATGAGTGACACGGAGTTGACCCTGCTGCGCGAGCGTCTGAAGCGGGAGCGGCGCTGGGCATGAGCCGCGCTGCGTGAGGGCGGGAGCCGAACGAACAGCCCTCAAGCGCGCGGCTCCTGCTCTTTTTTCGGAGATTCGCCCGGCGCCTCGTCAGGCCACTGGCGAGACTTGTAGATCATGTAAATCTGCCAGGCGATACCCACGTTGAGCAGCACCATCAACCTCTGCCACCACGTCACCAGCCCGATACGTGGCCCGTAGTTCGAGACAAAGAACGAGAAGAACAGCCCGATCGGCAGCAGGATCGTAGTACGTCTCCAGGCCTCTTTACTGCTGTGCCAGGGGATATCGATAACGATGGTCCCAGGAATCTTCATCATCTTCTTCGGCGGGATCGGACGTCCCTTGGCGTCCGTCGTATGGATGATGAGCAACACGGAAGGGAAGAGCACCAGAGCCAGCTGAAACACCGTCCAGGCGACGCTCAACCCGACCAGGTAAAGGCTCCCGAGGATGACCCACATGTGGATCAACCACACGATCAGCAGCTGCTTGGCCTTCATGTCATATCCCGGCGCATAGCGTCGCCTGACACAAGGTTCCTCCAAAGAGGGGAGCGGCCACACATGCAAGCGGGCGCAGACCGAGACAGGTGATGACTACCGGCTTACCTGCGAAGTTGAATCCGATACTATCCATTGTTGAACATATATTTTGAACTTGCGCACAGGTGAGCGCGATCCCGTCCTCGCAAGCGAGCTTACATGCAGCGTTCTCCGTCGATTGCCCCGGACCGGGGATGGCCATCTCCTTCTCGAATTTATACCAGAGGATTTTCACGTTCTCCTTCGCCGGGGTCAGATCCGGGTGGTACCAAGGGCGCTTTGGCGGTTGTGGCGTGTTGTTGTTCAGGAACGGTCCGTAGTAACGGCTCGACGGGTCGAGAGTGTTGGGTGCAGACACCGGTTTGCATCAGTGTCAGCGGCTGAATTCTTCTGATTTGCCGCTGAATGGATGGACAAAGGCTCTCGTCGTGATGGATAATGCGGTTGTTCAGGACGCAACACCCAGCCCTTTCAAGGTCACTTTCCCCGCGATCTCGCCAGCAATTGCGCGGTCGACACGTGCGGGCTCCCGACATGTTGAGTCCTCTTCGGCACGGGCTTCTTGGGTCCGCGCGGATGGCGCTTGAGCTTTTGCAACTTCACACGGGTAGCCCAGCCCCGCAGCTCCTTCGCGAGAGCGGTGGGGTTCATCGTCTGGAACGCCGCCCAGTCGAGAGGTTCGACGGCAATGCCCATCCCCGACGCCGTCGCTCGCACCTCGTTCGCGATGTAATAGCCAGAGACTTCCTCCTGGACCTTCTCGACACCGAACTCTGCCCGGAGAGCCGCCTGCACCGTTGACAGGACGTTGTACGCCGCGAGGGCGACGCCGAAGCCGAACAGGGCGGCTTGCGGATAGCCGAGCGTGGCAAGCTCACCCTGGAACATCGTGGTGAGCGATTGGAACATCGTCTCCAGCGTCCACCTGTTCCGATACAACTCTGCCACGGCCACCGCGTCCGCCGCGCTTTTCGGCAGGGCGGTCAGGATCGCCATTTCGGCGTCCCCGTCTCGCGTCGGCTTATCCAGCCGAAGCACGATTCGACGCGCCTTGAGAGAGCCACCCTCCGCCGTCGTGATCGTGACCGCCTGCTCGAAGACCTGCCCCGTCTCCGTTCTACCGACTGCTCTCAACGTGCCTGACGACACGACGGTCATGTTCGCGTGTTGACGAATGCAGAAGAACGCTTTCCGCTCGACGATGCCCGAAAGCAGCTTGAACCTGCAGAAGTTCCGGTCGGCGATCCAAACGTCGTTCGCTTCCACCAGCGCGAGGATCTCGGGCGAGAGCGACCGCTCCTGGGCGTGTCCGTCTTCGCACGGGATCATGTTCGTCGCCAGCATCAGCGCCGGATCAAGCACGACGAGGGCGTGTCCGGGCAGCAGCCCAGCTTTGCTCTGGAGCAGCACCTGCAGACGTCGCTCGGTTGCCGCGAGGTGATTGCCATCGAGGATCCGCACGCGGTAGCCCGGAAGCAACGCCGGAAGCTGTCCCCCCATCTCGACAATCACCGGTTCCAGTCGACACGCGGTATGGTGCACCAGGGCGCTGGTAATACCGGGTTCCAGTTTATTCAGCTTGTTATAAACAGAGGTGATCGAGACAGGCAGCGTCTCCGCGACCTCTTGATAGGCCGCGTGAACGGAGGGCGCGACCTTGCTGACGACGACGCCCATGAGGTCGACCACCGACGAGAAGAGCAGCTCCCGCGTATACTGCTTGTCCGCGTGCTTCACGAACAGCGCGTCGAGCGCTTCAGGCGCCATGGCGTGTTCCATCGCGGCCCGGGCCATCACGCTCACCGGCTTCTTCTCGACGAAGCGATCGAAGATCTTGGACATCAGCATGCGTCCCTGAATGCCCCGAAAGTGATGCCGTGTGCAAGAGCGCCGGGCTCCCGGCTGGCAATTTGATTCTACAAAGTGCGATATAGATCAGATGGACCTACATGGTTGGTGACCTTGAAAGGGCTGGATCGTAGAGCTATACGAGATACGACCAATGATGAGGTTGAAACCCCGGGCTCCACAGTACAAAGTCCGCCTGAAGGCGGACTCCCGTGAGGGCTGTACTCGGCCAATGCAGCGCGGAGGGGAGTCCCCGAAGGGGACTTTGTAAGGGTAGCCCGGGATTTCAATCCCGGGCGAGGGGGTCTCGTGGCGAAATTCCGGCTGATTTGGGCTTCCCACGATGCGGTGCGAGA
>Ga0209181_10011358_pt1 | contig 11424 bp, 6 predicted proteins | sample MAT05_FD_187208 | JGI IMG/M metagenome (GOLD analysis project Ga0209181, IMG submission 187208) | Freshwater microbial communities from Lake Fryxell liftoff mats and glacier meltwater in Antarctica - MAT-05 (SPAdes) (version 2) | ecosystem: Environmental > Aquatic > Freshwater > Ice > Liftoff... | reverse complement strand
TATAGAAGGCTGGAAGCCGTTGGCCAGCACGCTGCTGCTGCCCCCGGTGCCGATGCTGCTGCTGGTGCTGGTGGGTGCACGCCTGATGTTCAGGCGGCGGCTGCTGGCCTGGCTGTTGATCCTGCTGGGCGTGGTGAGCCTGTGGCTGGCCTGCACCAGCGCTGTGAGCGGCATGCTGGTGCGCGGGCTCACCCAGCCGCCGCCAGCGCTGACCGAAGCCGCGCTGACCGAGTTGAAACGCGCGCCCAAGACCGCCATCGTGGTGCTGGGCGGCGGGCGACGCGCCTATGCGCCTGAGTACGGCATGTCGACGCTGCACCCACGCACTGTCGACCGTCTGCGCTACGGCCTGTGGCTGGGACGCGAGACCAACCTCCCGGTGGCCTTCAGCGGTGGCGTGGGCCACGGCGCGCGCGATGGCCCGAGCGAGGCAGAAATCGCCGCGCGGGTGGCTGAACGCGAATTCGGTCGCCCTTTGCGCTGGACCGAAGGCGAGAGCCGAGACACGCGGGAGAACGCCGTGCGCAGCGTGGCCTTGCTGAAGGCGCAGGGCATCGAACGCATCGTGCTGGTCACGCACGACTACCACATGCGGCGCGCACTGCTGAACTTCGAACGTGCGGCGGCAGGCAGCAGTTTTGCCATCGTGCCGGCGCCGATGGGGCTGCCGTATCCTGGCCGGCTGCAGGCGCGCGACTGGTTGCCATCTGCCGGCTTCCTGGAAGACAGCAGCTTCGCCATCCGCGAATGGCTAGGCCGCCTGGCGGGCGCCTGAGCCACCGCGCTACTTCAGCAGCGGCGGCAGCAGCAACTGCTTGCGTCGCTCGGCATCTTCCTGTGCGCGCAACTCGGCACGCTCCATCTCGGCCTGCGTCGCCTGGATGGCCTTGATCTGCTTGGCGTGGATGGCCGCATTGGAGCGGCGGAAGTCGTCCATCATCACCGCGTCGACCTTGACGCCGCGCGCCATCAGGCGCTCTGTCAGGCGCAGGCCGGCCGAGGGGTCGCCGCCCAGAGAAGCCACCACCTCGTTGGCGAACAGGTCGGCACTGCCGACGATGCTGTCCACCGCGATGGCCCTCTCGGCCTGGGCTTCGGCCGCCGACAGCAGCATGCCTGCGCCAGGCACCGCAATGGCGAGGATCTTGCCCACCAGGAACCCGGTGCTCACGCCCTCGCTGCGCTGCGAGGCCTTGATGGCGCTCTGGCTGGCCTGAAAGTAGGTGCCGAACGCGGCGAGCCAGCGAAATTCGTCGGCCGTCTGCGCTTCGATCATCGCGTTGGCCGGAATCTTCGCGCGCTGCGTGCCCTGGCGCCAGAAGCTGTCGGGGTCGTTGTCGAAGGAACTGGCGGTCACGCTGCCGGCGCAACCCTTCTGCGTGTCCACCACCAGATTGCGGCCGTCCAGCAGGGTCAGGGTCATCGGCAGGCCGTCGCCGGCTTCCTTGCGCGCCTTGAGCATCGCGTCCCAGAAACCGCCATCGTCGTTGGACATCATCTGGCCGCCGCGGAACAGCGCACCCACCTCGAAACGCGTGCCACCGCCGGGAAGCGGACGGCCGTTGACATGCGTGACGGCGTCGCGCAGGTGCAGGTCTTCCGGCGCACCCTCGTCGGCCCAGACGACGCGCCACTTGTCGTCCATGCCGGTGACTTCGCGAAACAGCGCCATGTCCCTGTCGTCCAGGCGCCGCCGCATGGCGTGCACCGACAGCAGCACGAAGGGCTCGATCTGCGTCGTCGAATCGCACAGGGCTTCAGCGCCCCACGCCACGTGGATGGCGGCAGCGCGAAACTTCACCTCTTGCGCGAAGCGCGTCTTGAAGAGGTCTCGCTCGAACGCGCGGTCGCCCTGGGCCTGCACAGGGCCTGCCGCCAGAGCCGAGAAAGCTGACAGAGCTGACAGAGCGGCCAGGGAAGCAACTGCGGCCACGACGGCATGCAAGCTCGCAAGCATGTCCGCACGGAAGCACGCGGGTATGCCCCGGCGCACGCCGACACAAATGCTTGCTGTTGTTTCCATTGCTCCGCATTCTGCCTCGCAGGCAGCGCGCGCATGCGGCACCCGCGCACGGTCTGTCGCGGTGCGGGGTGCCCGCAGCCCGACCAAGGCCTTCCAAGCGTGCTCTTGGCCTCCAAATTGAAGCTGCCTGACACTCCACGTGTTCGAAGAACCAGGACCGGCGCGGCCGGCTGGCACCTTTTTCTCTAGCAAGCCTGATGAGGAACATCATGAAGAACTGGTTGATCGGCGCCCTGGCCGTGGCCGTGTTTTCTACGAGCATGCCTTTTAACGCCGAGGCCAAGCGCCTGGGCGGCAGCAAGTCGTCGGGCATGCAGCGTGACATGCCGGCGCGCACCGCGCCCGGCGCCACACCGGGCAAGCCTGCCACGCCCGCGCAGGGCCAGCAGGCCGCGCCTGCGAACACCGCCGCGGCCACCGCCGGCGCCGCGCCTGCGGCAGCCGCCAAGCGCAGCTGGATGGGCCCCATCGCCGGCCTCGCTGCCGGTTTGGGCATTGCCGCGCTGATGAGCCACCTGGGCATGGGCGAAGCCTTCGGCAACTTCCTCATGATGGCCCTGCTGGCGGTCGCTGCCTTCTTCCTGGTGCGCTTCCTGATGCGCCGTTTCGGTGGTGGCGGCATGGTGCGCACGCCGGCCCTGGCGGGTGCGGGTGCGGGCAACGTGTCGCCGTCAGCCTCCTGGCAGCCCACGCCGCGTGAAGAGCCGGCGCCGATGCAGCGCACGGCCTACAACGAGCCTGCCGCTTCAGCCACGCCCACTGGCGATGCCGGCACGTTCGGGGCGGCAGCCGGCAACTCGGCCGTGGCGGGCGCCTTCGTGCCCGCAGCCTTCGATTCAGAAGGCTTTGCGCGCACGGCCAAGATGATCTTCATCCGCCTGCAGGCCGCACACGACACCGCCGACCTCGACGACCTGAAGCGCTTCACGACGCCCGAGCTCTTCGCCTCGCTGCGCATGGACATCCTCGAGCGCGGCAGCGAAGCGCAGCACACCGACGTGCAACAGGTCGAGGCCGACGTGCTGGATGTCGCCAACGAGGCCGACCGTCAGATCGTCAGCGTGCGGTTCCACGGCCAGGTGGTCGAAGAGAAAGGCAGCGCACCCGTTGCCTTCAACGAAGTGTGGCACCTGGTGAAGCCGCACGACGACAGCCGCTCCTGGGCCATCGCAGGCATCGAACAAATGACCTGACCACGCGCGCCCTGGGCACAGGGGTTCAGCGTGCCGGCTACGATGCCGGCATGACCTTCAACCCGCGAATTCTTCTTCCGATCGCCGCACTTGCGGCGATCGGCGTTTTGGCGGGCTGCGCCACGCCGTCTTCAGTCTCGCCTGCAATGGCGCAGGCCGCACCGCCCCTCACCGCGCTCGCGGTGCCGCCGGACATGCGCATCGAGGGCGTGCCCGCGCTGCCCGCTGATCAACTGGCCGCCGCACAACGCTACACGCGCGTGGCCGGCCACAGCCACGTCGACTGGCACCCCACACGCCTTGAGATGCTGGTGTCGCACCGCGTGCCCGGCGCCAGCACCACGCAACTTTTCCGCCTGCGAGCACCCATGGCGGCGCTGGAGTCCCTGACCGGCGGCGCCGACCCCGTGGCCGGGGCGCGCTGGGAACCGGGCGAAGGCCGCTACATCGTCTTCGCACGGGGCCGCGGCGGTGACGAAGCCTTCCAGCTCTTTCGCCTCGACCCCGAGACACGCGCCAGCACGCAGTTCACGCCCGACGGCCAGCGCCACGCGCTGCAGGGCTGGGTGAAGAAGCCGCAGCCACTGGTGGTGGTGAGCTCGCTGCCGCTGGACCGCACGGCAGCTGGCAGCAGCCGCAGCGAGATCATCACCACGCTGTCGCTGATGGACCCGATGGGCTCGACGCCGACCCGTGTGCTGGCTGAACTGCCCGGCGGCGGATGGTCGCGCGGCCAGGTGTCGCCAGACGACCGACAACTCGCCATCACACGCTACATCTCGGCCGCCGAGTCGGAGCTGTGGCTCATCGACATCGCCAGCGGCCAGCGCAAGCGTTTGCTGCCGGCTGCAGGCGAGTCGCTGAAGGCCTCGCACTTCGTCGGCGGCTGGTCTGTCGACGGTCGCTCGCTCTACTTCACCAGCGACCGCGCCAGCGAGTTCCGCGAACTGATGCGGGTCGACCTGGTCGACCTGGCTGCACCCAAGATCACGCGCCTGTCGGGCGACATCCCGTGGGACGTCGGCTCGGGCAGCACCAGCGTCGACGGCCGCCAACTCGCCTTCGTCGCCAACGTCGACGGCCGCGACGAACTGCGCCTGCTCGACGCCGCCACCGGCGTGCCGCGCACCCTGCCCACCTTGCCCGGCGGCAGCACCACGCGCGCCGACTTCCACCCCACCCGGCCCGAACTGGCGCTGGTGGTGAACAGCACACGCGGGCCGGCACAGATTCACAGCCTGGACGTGAGCACCGGCAGCGTCGTCGCCTGGACCCAGCCGGTGGGCACTGACGGCCTCAACCTGGCCGAGATGCCTGAACCCGAGGTGGTGCGCTGGAAGAGCTTCGACGGCCGCGTCATCAGCGGCATCCTCACGCTGCCGCCGGCTCGGTTCACCGGCAGCCGCCCGGTCGTGATGCAGGTGCACGGCGGGCCCGAAGCCCAGAGCAAGCTGGGCTGGCAAGGGCGCTGGAACCACCTCGTGCTCGAGATGGGCGTGGCGCTGTTCGAGCCCAACGTGCGAGGCAGCAGCGGCTACGGCAAGACCTTCCTGTCGCTGGACAACTGGCGTCTGCGAGAAGACTCGGTGAAGGACATGGCCACGGCCATCGACTGGATGGCCACCCACCCGCGGCTGGACGCGCAGCGCGTGCTGGTGTCCGGCGGCAGCTACGGCGGCTACATGGCGCTGGCCGCCAGCACGCGGCTGGCCGACCGCATTGCGGGCGCCGTCAGCGTGGTGGGCATCAGCAACTTTGTCAGCTTCCTCGAGAACACCGAGAGCTACCGCCGCGACCTGCGCCGCGTGGAGTACGGCGACGAGCGCGACCCCGACATGCGCCAGTTCCTGCAGAGCATTTCGCCGCTGACGAACGCTGCGAAGATCAGCAAGCCGCTGATGGTGGTGCAGGGCAAGAACGACCCGCGCGTGCCGTGGACGGAAAGCGAGCAGATCGTGCGCAGCCTGCAGGCCCGCAACACGCCGGTGTGGTACCTGCTGGCCGACAACGAAGGCCACGGCTTCGTGCGCCGAGAGAATGCCGACTATTACTTCGCCGCCTTGATGCAGTTTGTGCAGCAGACGCTGAAGCCATGATGCGCGAACGGCTGGTCAGGTTGCGTTTTCTGGTCGCCATGCCAGCCGCCCTGCTGGTGGCCTGCATCACGTCGACGCCAGCCGTGACGCCGGCCCAGACACACGCCGCAACAGCAGCCGCGAAACCATTCCCGCCACTGACGCTGCGCCTTCCGGTGGTGCTGCTGGGTGAGGTGCACGACAACGCCGCACAGCATGCGCTGCGGCTGGCTGCCTTCGAAGCCCTGCTGGCCGGCGGCGCGCGGCCGGTGTTGGCGATGGAGCAGTTCGATCGCGACAAACAGCCGGTGATTGACCGCCTGCTGGCGCAAACCCCGCAGCCAGATGCCGATGCACTGGTGACGGCAGCCGGCGGCAGCGGTTGGCATTGGCCACATTACAAGCCCTTCATCAGCGCTGCCTTGGCCTATCGCCTGCCCATCGTCGCCGCCAACGTAGGCCGCGAAGAGGCGCGCCGCGTGATGCGCGAAGGCCTGGCCGCCACCGGTTTCAACGCCGAAGTGCCGGCCGACCTGCTGGCTCGTCAGGCCCAGGACATAGAAGCCAGCCACTGCGGCATGATCGACACCGCCACCGCCAACCGCATGGCCCTGGCCCAGGTGGCACGCGATCAGTTCATGGCGCGCGTGCTGCAAGACAACGCCCGGCGTGGTGTGGTGCTGCTGGCCGGCAATGGCCATGTGCGTGCCGATATCGGCGTACCGCACTGGCTGCCACCCGCCGTGCGTGCGCGCAGCGAGGCCATCGGTGTGCTGGAAGAAGGCGACACCCTCACGGCCTACGACCGGCGTGTTTTCACGCCAGCCCAGGCCCGACCCGACCCGTGCGAGAAGATGCGCCGCGCGGTGCCGGGGCCGGCGCGCGGAGCGCTGCTCTAGGCTGAACCATCCAGCGTCGGGCGGCGCTCGCGGGCAGTGCTCGGGCAGCGCTCGGGCAGCGCTCGGGCAGCGCTTAGGCAGCATGCCAAGGCTGGCCGCTCAACTGCCCAGCAACTCGCGGCCACCCTTCCACAAGTCCTGCACCACTTCCCCCGCAGGCTGCGCCAACGACAGGCCGGCGGCCTGCCCGCACCAGGCCTGCATGTGTTGCAGATCGCCCGCGGCCTCGGCGGCCTTGCGCATGGTCGCCGTCAAGCCGCGTTGCACTGGATAAGGCGCGGGCTCGGGCGCCCCCGGCGCCGCAGCGTCGCGCAAGTAGCGAGTGTCCAGCGCACGGCCCCAGCGGCCCGAGAACGCGCGCGTGAGCCGTGTGCCTTCGGGTGCGGCGCTACCCAACGCCCGTGCCCACGCGGGCGCAATGCCGGCCTCAGGGCAACGCAGCAGTGCCGTGCCTGGCTGCACCGCGCTGGCGCCCAGCAGCAGCGCCGCGGCCACGCCACGTGCATCGGCCACCCCGCCCGTGGCCACCACCGGCAGCTTCACCGCATCCACCACCTGCGGCAGCAATGCGAACAGGCCCACGGCTTCGTCACGCGCTGCGCTCGCCGTGAAAGCGCCGCGGTGGCCACCCGCCTCAGAACCCTGGGCGACGATGACATCGGCCCCCGCCGCTTCGGCAGCACGCGCTTCGGCCACGGTCGTGACGTTGGCAAACCACGCGATGCCGGCGGCCTTGAACTGCGCGACGAATGCAGGCGGGTACAGGCCCATGATGGAAGACACCGCCGTGGGCCGCGTGGCCAGCAGCGCTGCGCATTGCGCCTGAAAGTCCGGCAGTGGCGTGTCGGCGGCAGTGGCCGGCACCGGCGGGCCGTGGCCGGCCAGAAAGTCGCGCAGGGCGGACTCGTGCGCCACGTCGCGATGCGGTGGCGGGTCGGGCACCCAGAGGTTGATCTGCAGTGGACCGCCACCCGCCGCGCGGTAACGCGCCACCCAGTCAACGATGGCCTCGGGCGCCAGCAACAGCGCGCCCAAAGCCCCCATGCCCCCGGCCCCCACCACGGCCGCTGCCAGGGCCACTGGATTCGCACCGGCCATCGGTGCCATCAGCACGGGCAGGCGCAGCCCGTAGGTGGCCGCGAAGGCCTCGGCGCGGCGCAGTGCGACGTGCACGTCAGTGCCGGCCAAAAATTTCGAAGGCGCTGACCACGCCTTCGGGGGGCCGCAAACGCAATGAGCCTGAAGGCTTCACTTCAGGCGGCGCTGCGCACGGGCGGCGCCAGCGCAGCATGTTCGGCCAGCCAACGTTCGGACATGGCGCCATCGCCCTGCGACGGGTGGAAGTCCTCGCGCAGATAGCGCTTCAGCGGCGCATGACCCAGGCGCACCAGACCCCGGCGGCCGAACAGCGTGCGCCAGGCGCTGGCCCAGGTGGAAGGCCGCCACCAGCCGCCATCGCGCCACAGGTTCAAGAACGTCTGGCGTGCAGTGTCGAAAGCGAAGTTCCAGGCCACCGCCTTGAAGATGCGGCAGCGCCACGCGTGGTTGCCGCCCAGAGCGACGTAAAGATCGAAAGCCGTGCTGCGGTGCTCGGTTTCTTCGGCGCTGTGCCACAGCCACATGTCGCGCAAACGCGGCTCGGCGCCCGCCAGCTGCTCCGGGTGGGCCAGCAGATGTTCTGCAAAGATCGCGGTGAGGTGCTCGGTGGCCGCTGTCACGGCCAGCCAGTTGCGCGTGTTGATGCCTTCCAGCATGGGCCGGCGCGAGACGATGCGTTCTTCGTAACGGTTCTTCAGGCCCTGGTTCAGCAGGTGCTGGTTGAAGCGCTGATGAATGCGGCGGTGCGTGGCCTCTTGCCCGATGAAACCCTGCACCTCGACCGCGAAGCGCTCTTGCAACTCGGGCGTCAGTTCCGACAGGCCCTTTTTCACCGAGTCGATGAACAGCTGTTCGCCGGCCGGGAAGCTCATCGACAAGGCGTTGAAAAAGGCCGTGCGGAAGGCATCGCCGCCGCACCAGCGTCGTGGCAGCGGCGTGTCCAGGTCCACCAGCAGGCGGCGCACCGTCAGCGTGTTCATTTCAGGGCCGCCTTTGCGTTGTGGAACATGCGCATCCAGGGGCTGGGCGCCGACAACTCGCCGCCGGCCCAGCTCATCTGCACGTTGCGGAAAACACGCTCGGGGTGCGGCATCAGCACCGTGAAGCGGCCGTCGGCAGTGGTCACGCTGGTCAGACCCTCGGCGCTGCCATTCGGGTTGGCTGGGTAGGCTTCTGTGGGTTGGCCTTGATGGTCCACAAAGCGCATGGCTCGCTGCACGACTTTGGCGTCACCGCGCTGGCTGAAGTTAGCAAACCCTTCGCCATGCGCCACGGCAATCGGCAGGCGGCTGCCTGCCATGCCGGTGAAGAACAGGCTGGGGCTTTCCAGCACCTCGACGAGGCTCAGCCGCGCCTCAAACTGCTCGCTCTTGTTCCGCGTGAACCGGGGCCAGGCCGCCGTGCCGGGAATCAACGCGGCCAGCGCGGCCATCATCTGGCAGCCGTTGCACACGCCCAGGGCCAGCGTGTCGGGGCGGTCGAAGAAGGCCGCGAACTGCTCGGCCAGCGCGGGGTTGAAGAGAATGCTGCGCGCCCAGCCCTCACCGGCGCCGAGTGTGTCGCCATAGCTGAAGCCGCCGCAGGCCACCAGGGCCTGGAAGTCGGCCAGCTTCGCGCGGCCGGCCTGCAGGTCGCTCATGTGCACGTCGAAGGTCTGGAAGCCGGCCAGGTGCATGGCGTGGCTCATCTCGATGTGGGAATTCACGCCCTGCTCGCGCAGGATGGCCACTTTCGGGCGCGAGGTGTGCACGGCAGGCGCGGCCAGGCCGGCCGTGCTGGACTTCACGTCGAACGTCAGGTGCACGTGCAGGCCGGGGTCGCCGGGTGTGCCGGCGGCTGCGTGCTCGCTGTCGGCGCAGGCCGGGTTGTCGCGCAACCGGCTGATGCGCCAGCTGACCTCGTCCCACTGCTGCTGCAGCGCCTGCAGCGGCGCGTTGAACTGGCACTTGGCGTCGCGCCAGACCTCGACCGTGCCGCGCTCGTTGGGCTTGCCGATGAAGTGCGAGTGGCGGCTCAGGCCATGCTCGCGCAGCGTGGCCATGACCTCGTTGCGCACCGCCGTGGGCACCTGCAGCACCACGCCGAGCTCTTCGTTGAACAGCGCCTTGAGCATCAGCTCGTTACGGCGCTCGCTCACCTGGCCGGCCCAGTTCTTGGAGTCTCCGTAGTCGGCGCGACTGTCGGCAATGCCGTCGCCTTCGGTGACGAGGATGTCGACGTTCAGGCTCACGCCCATGTGGCCGGCGAAGGCCATCTCGCACACCGCCGCCCACAAGCCGCCGTCGCTGCGGTCGTGATAGGCCAGCACGCGACCCTGGGCGCGCAGCGTATTCACGGCGGCGACCAAGCTCTTCAGCAACTGCGGGTCGTCGAGGTCGGGCACGCCATCGGTCAAATGACAGCCGAACTGGCCCAATACCTGCGCCAGCATGCTGCCGGCCATGCGCTTCTTGCCCTGGCCCAGGTCGACCAGCACCAGGGTGGTGTCGCCGGGCTGCAGCTGCGGCGTGAGGGTGGTGCGCACGTCATCCAACGAAACAAACGCAGTCACGATCAGCGAGACCGGTGCCGTCACCTGATGGCTCGTGCCCGCCTCCGACCAGCGTGTCTTCATCGACAGCGAGTCCTTGCCCACCGGGATGCCGATGCCGAGCGCCGGGCACAACTCCAGACCCACGGCCTTCACGGTGTCATAGAGCGCCGCGTCTTCACCGGGTTCGCCACAGGCGGCCATCCAGTTGGCGCTGAGCTTCACGCGGGGCAGCTCGATGGGCGCGGCAAGCAGGTTCGTGATGGCTTCGCCGACGGCCATGCGGCCCGAAGCCGGTGCGTCCAGCGCGGCCAGCGGCGTGCGCTCGCCGATGGCCATGGCCTCTCCGCGAAAGCCGCTGAAGTCGGCCAGCGTCACGGCGCAGTCAGCCACCGGCACCTGCCAGGGGCCGACCATGGGGTCGCGGTGGTTCAGGCCGCCCACGGTGCGGTCGCCGATGGTGATGAGGAATCGCTTGCTTGCGACAGCGGGGTGGCGCAGCACGTCCAGCGCCACCATCTCGAGCTTCACGCCCGTCAGATCGAGCGCCGCTTCGCTGCGCGCCACGCGCTGCACGTCGCGGTGCATCTTGGGCGGCTTGCCGAGCAGCACGTCCATGGGCATGTCGATCACACGCTCGCCGGCGGGGCCGTCTTCCAGCACCAGTTCACGGGCGCTCGTGACCACGCCCACCAGCGCAAAGGGGCAGCGCTCACGCGCGGCCAACTGCTCGAAAATCGGCATCAGGTCGGGATCGATGGCCAACACGTAACGCTCCTGGCTCTCGTTGCACCAGATCTCTTTCGGCGCCAGGCCGCTTTCTTCGAGCGGCACCTTGCGCAGGTCGAAGGTGGCACCCTGCCCTGCGCCGTCCACGAGTTCCGGGAACGCATTGCTGATGCCGCCGGCGCCCACGTCGTGGATGGCCAGCACCGGATTTGACTCCCCAAGACTCCAGCAGTGGTTGATGACCTCCTGCGCGCGGCGCTGGATTTCGGGGTTGCCACGCTGCACGCTGTCGAAATCGAGCGCCGCCGTGTTGCTGCCCGCGGCCATCGAACTGGCCGCACTGCCGCCCATGCCGATGCGCATGCCCGGGCCGCCCAATTGCACCAGCAGCGTGCCCGCGCCGAAGGGCAGTTTCTTCACCTGGCTGGCACTGATGCTGCCCAGCCCGCCGGCGATCATGATGGGCTTGTGATAGCCGCGTTGAACGCCGGCCACGGGCATCTCGAAGACGCGGAAGTAGCCGCCCAGGTTGGGCCGGCCGAATTCGTTGTTGAAGGCCGCGCCGCCCAGCGGGCCCTCGGTCATGATCTGCAAGGGGCTGGCGATGTGCGCCGGCTTGCCGATGGGCTTCTGCTCCCACGGCTCGTTCGTGCCAGGCAGGTGCAGGTTGCTGACGCTGAAGCCCGTCACGCCCGCCTTGGGCTTCGCACCACGCCCGGTGGCGCCTTCATCGCGAATCTCGCCGCCTGCACCCGTGCTGGCACCCGGGTAGGGGCTGATGGCGGTGGGGTGGTTGTGCGTCTCCACCTTCATCAGCACATGCGCGATCTCTTCCCGCGCTCCGTAGATGGGCGCGTTGGTGAAACCTTGTGGCAGC
>Ga0209181_10011352_pt1 | contig 11428 bp, 11 predicted proteins | sample MAT05_FD_187208 | JGI IMG/M metagenome (GOLD analysis project Ga0209181, IMG submission 187208) | Freshwater microbial communities from Lake Fryxell liftoff mats and glacier meltwater in Antarctica - MAT-05 (SPAdes) (version 2) | ecosystem: Environmental > Aquatic > Freshwater > Ice > Liftoff... | reverse complement strand
AGCGTAGAAAAGCTGTTTTATTTGCCTGAAGCACATACCGACTTTTTATTGGCGGTGATCGCGGAAGAGCTGGGCTTCGCGGGCGTGGCGGTGGTCATCGTCTTGTTCGCCTTAGTAGTACAGCGCGCTTTTGCAATTGGGCGACAAGCGCTGATTTTAGAGCGCATATATGCGGGTCTCGTCGCGCAGGGAATAGGCCTTTGGCTCGGTGTGCAATCGTTTATTAACATGGGCGTCAACATGGGTTTGCTGCCCACCAAAGGCCTTACCTTGCCGCTGATGAGTTTTGGCGGTTCAGGCATTTTTGCGAATTGCATTGCGATTGCCATTCTGTTGCGTGTGGATTGGGAGAACAGACAATTGATGCGGGGGGCGACAGTATGACCGCCACACCTCGCACATTGCTGGTGATGGCCGGTGGCACAGGCGGCCATGTGTTCCCCGGTTTGGCCGTGGCCGATTATGTGCGCGCCCAAGGTTGGCGTGTGGTGTGGATGGGCAATCCGAATGGGATGGAAGCTGCGCTGGTTCCTTCACATGGTTATGAAATGGCGTGGGTGCGCTTTAGCGCGCTACGCGGCAAAGGTTTAATGCGCAAAATTTTACTGCCTTTTAACCTGTTGGGTGGATGTGGACAAGCCATGCGGGCGCTGGCGCGGGTTAAGCCGGATGTTGTGCTGGGTATGGGTGGTTACGTCACTTTCCCCGGCGGCCTTATGGCAGCGCTTACAGGTCGGCCATTAGTTGTGCACGAACAGAACTCTGTCGCAGGGTTAGCTAACCGCGTATTGGCGTTGGTGGCTAGCCGGGTACTTGCGGGCTTTCCGCTGCCAATGAAAAAAGCCGAATGGACGGGCAATCCGGTGCGCGCTGCAATCAGTGCTTTGCCGACACCCGCGCAGCGGTATGGGGAAAGAAATGCAGCTGGAAGCAACAGTGTGGCAACAGAAGGAAAAGCGGGGGAAGAGGGGAAAGATCGCCTTAATGTTCTCGTGGTGGGCGGCAGTTTAGGCGCACACGCGCTGAACACGATCGTGCCGAAAGCCCTCGCTTTGCTGCCAGAAACCGAGCGTCCCAATGTGACGCATCAGTCTGGCGCGAAAAATATTCAGGCTTTAAATGAGGCTTATTTAACAGCGGGAGTACAGGCAACGCTGGTCAATTTTATTGATGACATGGCGGCCAGCTATGCCAATGCAGATCTGGTGATCTGTCGATCTGGCGCATTGACGGTGGCCGAGCTAACAGCGGCGGGTGTGGCGAGTGTATTGGTGCCGTTTCCCAATGCGGTGGATGACCATCAAACCAGAAACGCCCGCTTTTTATCCGAAGCAGGCGCAGCGGTTTTGATGCCGCAGACAGAGCTGACACCTGATAGTTTGGCGCGCTTATTACGTGTGCTAGCTCGCGACCAATTAATGGTGATGGCACAAAAAGCACGCGCTTTAGCCAAGCCAGAAGCGACGCGAGTCGTGGCGGAAATTTGTATGGGATTAGCGAAATGAAGCACAAAGTTAGACATATCCATTTTGTAGGTATCGGCGGATCCGGCATGAGCGGCATCGCTGAGGTCATGCTCAACCTAGGTTATGAGGTGAGTGGTTCTGATCTGAGTGAAAGTGTGGCAACGCGTCGCTTGGCCAGCTTGGGCGCGAAGGTGCTGCTAGGACACAGTGCGGAAAACTTGTTGAATGCAGATGCCGTAGTGGTATCGACCGCTGTAAAAGAAGACAACCCTGAAGTTGTAGAGGCGCATGCACGGCAAATTCCTGTCGTACCGCGTGCTTTGATGTTGGCCGAGCTAATGCGCTTGAAGCAAGGCATTGCGGTAGCGGGAACACATGGCAAAACCACGACAACCAGTTTAGTTGCGAGCATTTTGGCCGAAGGAAATTTTGATCCCACCTTTGTGATTGGCGGGCGTTTAAATAGTGCAGGCGCGCATGCACGCTTAGGCTCCGGTGAGTTTATTGTGGTGGAAGCCGATGAGTCGGACGCATCGTTTCTTCATTTACAACCCGTGATGGCGGTAGTGACGAATATCGACGCCGATCACATGGAAACTTATGGGCATGATTTTGCGAAACTAAAGCAAGCCTTTATTGATTTCATTCAGCACCTGCCGTTTTATGGCGCAGCAATTTTGTGTGAAGACGACCGCAATGTGCGCGAGATCATGCCATTTATCAGCAAACCTATTGTCCGTTATGGCTTGGCAGAAACAGCCCATTTCCGCGCTATCAATATTGAACACAATGGTCCGCAGATGCGCTTCTCCGTCGTGCGATCCGATGGTGATCCGCAGCTCGATATCGTGCTTAATCTGCCGGGCGTGCACAACGTATTGAATGCGCTCGCCGCGATTGCGGTGGCGGATGAAGTGGGCGTGCCGGATGCGGCCATTGTCAAAGCGCTGGCCGAGTTCAAGGGTGTAGGACGACGCTTCCAACAATATGGCGAAATCTCCATCAATACCTTAAGTGTTGGTAGTGTTGATAGTGGTGGTGGAAGCTTTACGCTGGTAGATGACTACGGTCATCACCCCGTGGAGATGGCCGCCACGCTTGCCGCTGCGCGGGGTGCCTACCCAGGACGCAGGCTGGTATTGGCTTTCCAGCCACATCGCTATACGCGCACACGTGATTGCTTCGAAGATTTCATCAAGGTGCTTAATACCGTAGATGTGTTGTTGTTGGGCGAGGTCTATGCCGCCGGTGAAGCGCCGATTGTGGCGGCGGATGGCCGTGCGTTAGTGCGGGCGATTCGTGTGGCAGGAAAGTTGGAGCCGGTGTTTGTGGAAGACATCGCCGATATGCCTGAGCAAATTCACAACGCCGTGCGTGATGGTGATGTGGTGGTGACGATGGGCGCGGGCTCGGTGGGCGGTGTGCCAGGAAAACTAGCCGTCTCAATATGAAAATTAAGAAACTAGTAAACGAAAAATGGACATGTCAGAGCTAAGACATTTAGACAACACGGAATTAGGCTTGCGCGGCGAATTTAGCGGCGAAATGCGCCGTGATGAGCCGATGGCCAAGCACGTTTCATGGCGTGCGGGCGGTCGGGCGGCGCACGCTTATTTCCCTGCTGATCTCGATGATTTGGTGGCGTTTCTAAAGCAACGGAATATGGATGAACCGCTGTTGTTCGTCGGGCTAGGTAGCAATTTGCTAGTACGTGATGGCGGCTTTAATGGCACGGTTATTTTTACGCATACCGCACTCAAAAATATTTCACTAGAACACGGTGCGGTCTATGCCCAAGCCGGCGTGGCCAGTCCAAAAGTCGCACGCTTCGCGGCCAAGCAAGGTTTGAAAGGCGCGGAGTTTCTGGCGGGCATACCAGGCACGGTAGGGGGCGCGTTAGCCATGAATGCGGGTTGTTATGGTGGAGAAACTTGGCAGATCGCGAGCCGCGTTCAAACGGTGGATGCTGGTGGCGTTCTGCGTGTGCGCAGTGCGCAGGATTTTGAAATTGCGTATCGACATGTTGCTTTGAATGCAGCGCAAACTGGGCAGGGTGAACAGGGTAAACACTTTGAAGAGTGGTTTGTGGCGGCGTGGTTTGAGTTGGCTGCGGGCGACGAGCAGGTGTCGCGCGAGACGATACGCAGCTTGCTAGAAAAACGCATAGCCAGCCAACCATTGCAATTGCCAAATGCGGGTTCGGTGTTTCGCAATCCCGTTGGCGACCATGCAGCGCGTTTAATTGAGGCGGCGGGCTTGAAAGGCTTACAAATAGGCGGTGCGCAGGTATCGGAGAAGCATGCGAACTTTATTGTGAATGTAGGTGCTGGCGCTGGTTCTAGTGCGGGTGCAGGTACTGCAAGTGCCAGCGACATTGAACGCTTGATTGAAACTGTGCAACGTGTTGTGCAAGAAAAAATGGGTATTGAGTTGGTTCGGGAAGTACAGATTGTTGGAGAACAGGTTTGAGTACGCAATTGAGTAAATCACATTTAGGCAAAGTCGCTGTCCTTATGGGTGGGAGTTCCGCAGAGCGGGAAATATCTCTTATGTCGGGCACAGCCGTCTTGGCGGCTTTGCAGAAGAAGGGCGTCGATGCGCATGCGTTTGACCCATCTGAAGCCTCGTTGTGGACGCTGAAAGAGGCGGGGTTTGATCGTGCGTTTATTGCTTTGCATGGTCGCGGTGGCGAAGACGGCACAGTGCAAGCTGCGCTGGAATTGCTGAGCGTTCCCTACACGGGTAGCGGCGTGATGGCGTCGGCACTGAGCATGGATAAATGGCGCACGAAAATGGTGTGGCTGGCGAATGGCCTACCTACACCGCGTTATCACATGCTGCATGCCGAAACGAATTGGGCAGCGGTAGCAAATGAGCTGGGTTTGCCAATGTTTGTTAAACCGGCACGCGAAGGCTCTAGTGTTGGCGCTACTCGCGTCACCCGTGCGGAAGACTTGCAAGCGGCTTGGGCGTTAGCGGTGAAACATGATCCGCTGGTGATTGCTGAAGAGTTTGTGGCGGGCGAGGAAATTACCGCCGCCTTTATTACTCAACCAAATGGCATCCAAGCGTTGCCATTGGTGCGCATCGTTGCACCAGGCGGTAATTACGATTGGCAAAACAAATATTTTACTGACGATACGCAATACTTTTGCCCAAGCGGCTTGCCGGAATCTGCGGAGCAGGCTATTCAGGCGCTGGTGATAGAGGCGGCGCACTTGCTGGGCTGTCGTGGTTGGGGTCGCGCGGATTTGATTATTGATAGCCAAGGAAAACCTTGGTTGCTGGAGATGAACACTTCGCCCGGTATGACGGGGCACTCGTTGGTGCCGATGTCGGCACGCGCAGTCGGTATCGACTTTGAGACTTTGTGCGTCACTATTTTGGAGCAAGCGCAGCTTGGCTAAGCTCACCGCACACTTGTTTGGTAAAGCGCCTGCCAATTTGTCTGCGCATAAGCGCGAGGGCGGGAAAAATAGCGGAAATAAAAGTGCAAGCAAGAATGGAAATAAGAGTACAAAAAAACGGCCGAATGAGAATACGGGATTTTGGGATAGGCCCACTTTGATAAACCTACTGGGTGACGTGTTGTTTTTCTCTGCGCTGCTGGCAATAGGCTATGCGGCTGTTCTGGGCGTTGCACGTTTGCCATTTTTCCCGATAAAGGAAGTGGTAGTAACGAGTCCTCTCCAGGAAGTTACGGAGATGCAGATCGAATATGCGGCACGTAATGCGGTGACCGGTAATTTCTTTACGGTCAATCTTGATGCAGTGCGTTTGGCTTTCGAAAAGTTGCCTTGGGTGCGCAAGGTCACTGTGCAGCGCCGTTGGCCGGGTGGTATTGAGTTGGTGTTGGAAGAACATGTGGCGGTTGCTCGTTGGAAACACGTTGATGGTGCAGAGGCGCGTTTGGTGAATCTTGAGGGCGAGGTTTTCGCCGCCTCCAGTAACGCCAAGCTACCCTTATTTGTTGGCCCAGAGGGCAGTGCGCCAGAAATGCTGGCCCGCTATGCAGATTTAACCGAATTATTAAAACCACTAGGACATCAACCGCAAACCGTCGCTTTGTCTGCACGGCAGGCGTGGCAGGTGAAGTTGGACGATGGTGTGTTATTGGATTTAGGGCGTGACGAAGCGAAGTCACCTTCGACGGAACGCTTGGCGCGTTTAGTGGGCGTGTATCACCAAGCCATGCAACGGTTACACGCAAAAGCAGAAACGATAGACCTGCGTTATCCAAACGGTTTTTCCGTGCGGTTGGCGCGGGCGGGGATTTAATAAGTGCGAATAAATGGGAATCAAGCATGAGTAAAGAAAGCAAAGACATTATCGTTGGGCTTGATATTGGCACCTCGAAAATCGTGGCGATCGTTGCAGAGCTAGCGCCGGATGGCCGTTTTGAAATTCTCGGCATTGGTAGCCAGGAATCTAAAGGTTTGAAGAAGGGTGTGGTGGTCAATATCGAGTCTACGGTGACGGCAATTTCACGCGTCATTCAAGAAGTAGAGCTGATGGCGGACTGCAAAGTCAAAGAGGTTTATACCGGCATTGCCGGTAGCCACATTCGCAGCTTTAACTCGAATGGAATGGTGGCGATTAAAGACAAAGAAGTCACGCCGATGGATGTGGAGCGCGTGATCGAAACCGCGCGTGCGATGCCGATTCCATCCGACCAACAAATTCTGCACATTTTGACGCAAGAATTTATTGTCGATGGTCAGGATGGAGTACGCGAGCCGATTGGTATGAGCGGTGTGCGCCTTGAGGTGAAAGTGCATATCGTCACGGGCGCTGTATCGGCAGCACAAAACATTGTGAAGTGTGTGCGGCGCTGTGGATTAGAGGTGATTGATCTGGTGTTGCAACCGTTGGCGTCGAGCTTTGCTGTGTTGACGGAAGACGAGCGCGAGCTCGGTGTGTGTCTGGTGGATATTGGCGGCGGTACGACAGACGTAGCGGTGTTTACGCAAGGCGCAATTCGCCATACGGCGGTTATCCCAATTGCGGGCGACCAAATAACGAATGATATTGCGATGGCGCTACGTACGCCGACAGTGGATGCAGAAGAAATTAAAGTGCGTTATGGCGTGGCTTTACAGCAATTGGCAGATCCTCATGAATTGGTGGATGTGCCCGGTATTGGCGAGCGCGGTTCACGTACTTTGTCCCGTCAAGCCTTGGCGGATGTGATTGAGCCGCGCGTGACGGAGTTGTTTGAACTGATACAAGCCGAGTTGCGACGCAGTGGGTACGAATCGCTTTTATCCTCAGGCATTGTGCTGACGGGTGGTAGCGCCACGATGCGCGGCATGGTGGAGTTGGGCGAAGAAATTTTCCACATGCCTTTGCGCTTAGGTGTGCCTAAGTATTCGGGTGGTTTGGCGGATGTGGTTCAACACCCGCGTTATGCGACAGCAATGGGTTTATTGCTCGAAGGGGTGGCACAAAAAAAGCGCGGCATCCAAGCGCATGAGGCAAGAACGTTAAAGCAGGTTTTGTTGGCAATGAAGTCGTGGTTTGAAAAGAATTTTTGAAGCGGAATTTTTGAAGCGGAATTTTTAAAGCGAAACTTTTAAAGCAGAACTTTTAAAGCAAAATTATAAAGTGGATTTTTAAAGCAGAATTTTTAATTTAGTTTTTATATTTTAGAGTTGTTTAATTCAACGAGGAGGTGGGTATGTTTGAAATTATGGATAAAGAGCCTAGCGGTACTGTTATCAAAGTAGTGGGTGTTGGTGGAGCTGGCGGCAACGCGGTAGATCACATGATTCGTGAAGGTGTGCAAGGCGTGGATTTCATTTGCGCTAACACCGACGCGCAAGCATTGAGCCGCAGCGGTGCACCGGTGAAGCTGCAACTGGGTGCGAGTGGTTTAGGTGCAGGTGCCAAGCCTGATGCGGGACGTAGTGCCGCTTTAGAAGAGCGTGTGCGTATCGCCGATGCATTGCGCGGCGCACACATGGTGTTTATTACTGCCGGTATGGGCGGGGGTACGGGAACAGGTGCCGCACCCGTCGTGGCTGAAGTGGCCCGTGAGTTGGGCATCTTGACAGTTGCAGTTGTGACCAAACCTTTCGCGTTTGAAGGCCGTCGCATGAAGGCTGCAGAACAAGGTTTGGAAGACTTGGCGCAACACGTTGATTCGCTCATCGTCATTCTGAACGAGCGTTTAATGGATGTGCTGGGCGACGATGTGAGCATGCATGAAGCTTTTAAGGCGGCCGACAACGTATTGAGAAATGCGGTAGGTGGCATTGCTGAAATTATCAACTTCCCCGGCTTGGTGAACGTCGACTTTGAAGATGTGCGCACCGTGATGAGTGAAATGGGTCGCGCCATGATGGGTGCTGCCGGTGCTTCTGGGATTGATCGTGCTCGCTTGGCGGCTGAACAAGCGGTTGCTAGCCCGTTGTTAGAAGGTGTTCATCTTTCTGGTGCGCGCGGTGTGTTGGTTAATATCACCGCATCGACCAACTTGAAGATGAAAGAAGTGAACGAAGTCATGAACACGATCCGTGAATTCGCTGCTGATGATGCGCACATTATTTTTGGTGCGGTATTTGATGAGGCGATGGAAGACACGCTGCGCGTTACCGTGGTGGCAACCGGATTGGGTGCAATTGAGCGCGCTCAACAACTCAAGCCGCGCATGGAAGTGGTCATGCAGCGTACGGGTACGGACAACATGGCGATGGCCGTGGAGACGATTAACTACGGCGAGCTAGAAGTACCGGCTGTAATTCGCAGTGGACGTCGTCATGCTACGGTAGAAGCGATGGCAGCAAGTGGTGTTGATAAGTACGACATCCCCGCCTTTTTGCGTAAGCAAGCGGACTAAGTTGCAATGAAAGGCATTCAAAATGACGAGGGCAGCTATGCTAAAATCCCCTCCTTTATCATAGCGTTTTCGTCATGTTGAAGCAGCGCACCCTCAAATCGTTGATCCGCGCCACCGGCGTGGGTTTGCACTCAGGCGTCAAAGTCACGATGACTTTGCGTCCGGCTGCGCCCGATACAGGGATTGTTTTTCGACGTGTTGATCTTGAACCACCGGTTGATTTAAAAGCCGATGCCTTTGCGGTGGGTGATACGCGTTTAGCTTCCTGCTTGGAACGTGATGGTGCAAAAATCGCCACTGTTGAGCATTTAATGTCTGCGTTGTCAGGGCTGGGCATTGATAACGTTTGGGTGGATGTAGATGCGGCCGAGCTACCCATCATGGATGGAAGTGCTGCACCGTTTGTGTTTTTGATTCAGTCTGCTGGAATTGAAGAGCAAAAAGCGGCGAAGAAATTCATCCGCGTTAAGAAGGCCATTCGCGTTGAAGAGGGCGATAAATGGGCCGTCTTAGAGCCTTACGATGGATTCCGTTTGAGCTTCTCTATTGTGTTCAACCATCCTGTTTTCGCTAAATCCAATCCGTCCGTAACGGTCGATTTTGCAGAACATTCCTATGTTCGTGAAGTTGCGCGCGCCCGCACGTTTGGCTTTATGCAAGATGTGGAAACCATGCGCTCGCAAGGTTTAGCGCTCGGTGGTAGCTTGGAAAACGCGATTGTGATGGATGAGTACCGTGTGCTGAATTCAGACGGTCTGCGCTACGCTGATGAGTTTGTGAAGCATAAGGTCCTAGACGCCGTCGGCGATCTTTACTTGCTAGGCCATCCCTTACTCGGCTCTTTTACTGCACACAAGTCTGGACATGCTTTAAACAACAAGCTGTTGCGCGCCTTATTGGCTGACCAAACTGCTTGGGAGATGGCGACTTTTGAACGCATTGAAGACGCACCGGCTTCTATTTCACGTTTATTTGCGCAGGCTGCTTAAGCTTACCTGAGCTAGTTAAGCTAATCCCACCGCGGCTGTCGCAAACACTGGATAAATCATCATGTTGATCGCCCGCCTATTAGGTGTTTTAGTTGCAATTACCATCGCATCCGGCATTGTTGCGTTCCTTTTTACTCGTGACCGGCGTTATCTTCGCTTTGCTTGGCTCACTACGCGATACGCTTTGATTTTTGTGTTTTTCCTCTTGTGTTTGCTGGTTCTCGAACGACTACTAGAACTGGTTTAAGGCTGCGTTTAACGTTGCTTTTAAAATTTAATGCGCGTTTAAAAAAGATTTAAGTTTTTCTTTCAGCACCACCCCAATCGCAACTAGCGACTTTTGTTCACCAAGTTTTTCAAGGCCTGTCTTAACTCCGATCCCTCGGGCAAGCTGTTCGCCAACGTATCCAATCCAGCCTTAATTTCCATAGCAACGGGCGGTGCTTTTCGGAGCACCTTATGTTGCACTGCAGCATAATTGGGTTGCACTTTAACTTGTATTTCGGTAATCTCTGCTCCCCGTTTGCATAATTTGTCCAGCAGGCTCGGTAGCATTTGTCTCAGCCTAGCGGCGACCGCACCACTATCGGTGTGGATAATAATTTTTCCCAACTTAACGTTGGCCACATGGCTCGATCCGGCCAAGAAATCAGCCGCCACTTCCCGGAGTGCTTCTCGGTAAGTGCGTTGTAACTTAAGAAGCCGATCTGCGTGCGCAGCTAAGCGCGCCAAACCATCGGCTGAATCGAGATAAGTGTCGAGAGATCGCGCTTGTCGCATTGGATAACTAGAATATAGGAGGGGCGACGTGCATATTATTCTCGTCTCCGATCGTCTGGCAACTGCCAGAAGTATCAATATCACTTTACGTCACGTTTTTGTTTTATTTGTCGGCTTTGGTTTGCTGGTCATTTCAGTTTCCTCGCTGTTTTCCTACGTGACAGTACGCCACGCTGCTGATATACATCTGCCATTTTTGCAAAACATATTAGTCAGTTCTCGCAAAGAAGAAAGCCAAAAATCGCAAGATTTTATGCGAGAAAATTTAAATGCCATGGCTATTCGTTTGGGCCAAATGCAAGCTCAGCTTATGCGTCTGGACACACTCGGCGAGCGATTAGGTCAGATTTCCGGTATCAAGCCCCAAGAGACAAAACCTGTGGAGAAGCCCGGCCAGGGCGGCCCTTTGATTATGCCGACTAAGCCGCTTTCTCCAGAAGAGCTCAAGCAGCAACTGGAATTGTTGTCACGGCAGGTCGAGTCTAAAAACGATTATCTCAGTCTGATCGAATCAGAAATGATGGATGAGCGCGTTAAAAAGAATTTATTGCCCACTTCATTACCCGTCCGTAGTGCTTGGAATGCCTCTGGTTTTGGAGCGCGCATTGATCCATTTACAGGAGAACGGGCGATGCACGAGGGCGTGGATTTCCAGGGGCCAGTCGGTACCCCCATTTTTGCAGCGGCAGGCGGCATTGTGGTTAGCTCGGAAGGGCATCCTCAATATGGCAATCTGATTGAAATAGATCACGGTGGCGATTTAGTAACCCGCTATGCCCACGCCTCCAAGCTCTTAGTCAAAATAGGGCAATTGGTGAAACGTGGGCAGAAAGTTGCCGAGATCGGCACCACGGGCCGGTCTACAGGGCCTCACCTACATTTTGAGGTGCGCTATAAAGGCGTGGCGCAAAACCCGAATCGCTTCTTACAAAATGCTCAACAAGCAGGGCAGCACATTAAAATGGCACTAGCCGATCAGAATCGCCCCAAGTAATTAACGCCTGTAGCTAGCGCTAGTAAGCCTCTGTAGTCGGCGCTAAATTTTGCCTAGGTGGTCGCCGCTCCTGATACAGCCTGCCGTGCTCTATAGCGGCATGGTAAAATCCCATTCTTTCCATTGCAGAAGCCTTGACTTTAGTTGACTCATCTCAATATAGGCTTAACTTTGAGTGCGTATCGTGCAGCGAAAGTATGTGCTGCTCATTACTCAGGGTTTAACGAGGCCACACCCTTCCACCCACATTAATCGAATCGAGCTGACCGCTTCATGATCTCTGGCATCCTCAAGAAAATTTTCGGCAGTCGCAATGAGCGGCTGGTTCGTCAGTATCAACAAACTGTACGGGTGATCAATG
>Ga0209181_10011348_pt1 | contig 11429 bp, 11 predicted proteins | sample MAT05_FD_187208 | JGI IMG/M metagenome (GOLD analysis project Ga0209181, IMG submission 187208) | Freshwater microbial communities from Lake Fryxell liftoff mats and glacier meltwater in Antarctica - MAT-05 (SPAdes) (version 2) | ecosystem: Environmental > Aquatic > Freshwater > Ice > Liftoff... | reverse complement strand
ACCGTCTCGATCCCTCGCCATTCTGGCGGCCCGGCGCCCAAGGCTGCGGGGATCGGCTGCGCCAGAGCTTCTCAGAGCCGAGGCTTGGCGCCAGATCGCCCAGGAAAACCCGCAGACGGTCCCCACGGATGACGCCCTTTTGGGCTGCGATCGACCCTCAAGAGGCCGCTGCCGAACCCAAGGACCGCGTCAGTGGGTGTCCAAGAGCCTTGCCGGGGGGCCTTTGGGAGAAAAAAGTGCGTTGAATTTCCTATCCTCGGCCGCAGCGTCTTGCCCGGCCTGATCGACGCGCATTGCCACGTCATCGTCAGCGACGCGCCATTGCGCAACCTGGCTCAGGTGCCTTTGACCCCGGTTGCTGCGCGGGCCGGAAGGGTGATGCGCGGCATGCTGGAACGCGGCTTCACCTCGATTCGAGACACCGGCGGCGCCGACTGGGGCCTGAAGCAGGCGGTGGAAGAAGGGTCGATAGTCGGCCCGAGGCTGTTCATCAGCGGCCGGCCGCTCAGTGCGCTTACTGGTACCTGAAAGTACCCAGCGTGGGCGGCAGAGCGCGTCACAGGTTTGGGTCGCAGTGTGCCCGCACCGCGGTCTTCGGCCGCGCCACGCTCAGATCGCGTGCAGCCCGCCGTCGACCAGCAAAGTGGTGCCCGTGATGAACGAGCCCTCGTCCGAAGCCAGCCACAGCACCGGCCAGGCGATCTCTTCCGGTGCCGCCCAGCGGCCGAGCATCGAGGTCGTCTGGCGCTGCGTCTTCAGCACCTCCACTGGCGTTTGTGCCGCCTGCGCACGCGCGAGGTGGAACTCGGTCAACGTCGAGCCGGGGCAGATCGCGTTGACACGCACACCGTAAGCGGCCTCCTCCACCGCCAGCGTCCGCGTCAGCGCCAGCAGCGCGGCCTTGCCGCTGTCATACAGCCCCATGCCGGCGCGGCCGGTGACGGCGTAGCACGACGACACGTTGACGATGGCGCCGCGGCCGGAGCGGCGCAACGCGGGCAGTGCCACGCGGCAGCCGGTGGCGGTGCCGACGAGGTTGACGCCAAGCACCGCCTGCCATTGCGCTGTCGTCGCTTCGGCAGCCGGGCCGTGGTGGCGCATGGCAGCGTTGTTGACAAGCAGGTCCAGCCCCCCGAATGCGCGCTCGGCCTGCTCGATGGCGGTCGTGAGCGCGGCCTCGTCCGCGACATCGGCCACAGCAGTCAGCACGTGGGCATCGGGCTGCGAAGCGCGCATGGCGGCTAGGGTGGCCGACAAGGCCTTTTCGCTGCGGTCCACCAGCATCACGGCCGCACCTTCAGCAACGAACACGCGCGCTATCGCCGCGCCGATGCCGGCCGCGCCACCGGTGATCACAGCCTTGCGGCCGTGCAATCGCAGCGGCCGCGCAATCACTTCACTCCGCCTTGGTGCCGGTATCGCGGATCACCTTGCCCCAGCGCGGAATCTCGGCCTGGATCCACTCCGAGAATTGCCTTGGCGTGCTGGCGACGATGTCAAACTCCATCGCCTCGAGCTTGGCCTTCACGTCGGGCAGGGCCAGGATGCGCGTGATCTCCTTGTGATAGCGGTCGATGACAGGCTGAGGCGTGCCGCCCGGTGCCACCAAACCGATCCACGACACCGCTACAAAGCCCGTGTAGCCCTGCTCGATCATCGTCGGCAGGTTCGGCGTCGAGGCAAAGCGCTTGGCACCGCTGGAGGCGATCAGCCGCAGCTTGCCCTCTTTGGCAAACTGCTGCACGTTGCCCGGCACCATGAACGCCGCCTGCACTTGCCCACCGACCAGGTCCGCTACCGCCGGGCCCGCGCCGCGGTACGGCACGTGCGTGATGTCGGCCTTGGCAGCCGTCTTCAGCATCTCCATCGTCAGGTGAGAAGCGCTGCCCACCGAAACCGAGGCGTACGACAGTGGCCGCGTCTTGGACAGCGCGATGAGTTCGGCCACGTTGTTGGCCGGCACACTCGGGTGAACCGCCAGGTACTGCGGGGCGGACACCATCAGCGTGATCGGCGCGAAGTCCTTGACCGGGTCGTAGGGCAGATTCGGGTAGAGCGTGGCGTTGATCGCCAGAGGCCCGTTGAAGCCGACCAGCAGCGTGTGCCCGTCAGCCGGCGATTTGGCGACCTCGTTCGCGCCGATGGTGCCGCCGGCACCGCCCTTGTTCTCGACGACGAAGGTCTGGCCCAACGCTTTCTGCAACTCGGGCGCCACCAGCCTGGCCAGAACGTCGTTGGTGCTGCCGACGATGGGCACGACGATGCGCACCGTCTTGGTCGGCAGCCACTCCTGCGCTTGCGCAAAACCAGCTGCGCCCAGCGCTAGCAGAAGGAAACAGGCGATGGCGAGCGCGCGGCGGCTGGAAGGGGATCGGGTCATGCGGTTGTCTCCGGCTTGAGGGGTGGTGCGGGTGGTCAGAGGCCGTCAGCCTCTCAAATCGAGAAGACGGGTTTGCCTCGCCCATCGGCCAGGTTCTCCTGTGCCCAGACCTGCGGCTTGTGCTCACGCGCCAGCAGCACGCCGGCGGCCCGCACGCGCTGGCTGTCGGCTGCCAGGGCGGGTGGCGTGGCGCCCTGCGTCAGCGCCAGGGCGTTGTCGTACAGCATGCGCCGCGCCATCACGATGCCGCGGTCGGTGGGCAGCAGCTTCTCGTTCTCGTGGTCCTGGATCGGACCCATGCTTTCCTGCAACGAGGCGTCCTGCACGGCAAAGCCGAACACACCGCTGTAGGCCCGTTTCTCGCGCTGCGCCACGCGGTCGATCAGGTAGTCGTTGTCCTTGTTGGCCTTGGTGCGCCAACTGCCGGGCTCATACTCGTTGTGGATGCCCTTGCCGGCGGCCATCTCTGCGCGCTCTTCGCCGGACAGCGGTCGGTCGGGGCGGAAGTTGACGCTCCAGGCCCAGCAGTGGTGGTCATCCACCGGCACCCAAACGTGACCACCCAGCGCGTGGTCGCCGAAGGGCGGGATCAGCGTGTACCAGGGAAAAAGCCACTGCGTGATGCGCCAGTAATAGGTGTCCGCGTCGCCCATCCGGCGGCCGAACAGCGTCATGCCGAAATCGGTCTTCTCGATCTCGAACACCACGTTGCCGTCGGCCTTGATGTAGTCCAGCGCCTTCGTGCCTTTGTGCATGGGGTCCTGGTCGACCTCGTAGCGGTGCACATAGGAGACATGCGCGGTGTCGATACCGCCTTCCATCGCTTGCAGGTAGTTGCACTCCTGCAAGCGCTTGGAGACGTAGACGTGGCTGTCGGGCAGTCCGCACCACTCGACATCGGGCGGTGCGGGCTGCTGGTCTTTCGGGCCCATGTAGGCCCAGACCACGCCAGCGCGTTCGATGCATGGGTAGCCCTTGATCCCCATGTTCTTGCAGATCTGGGGCGCCGAGGGCACATCGACGCATTCGCCGAGGCGGTTGAACTTCAGGCCGTGGTACGAACAGCGGATGCCGTTCTCCTCGTTGCGGCCGAAGTAGAGCGAGACACCGCGGTGCGAGCAGAACTCGCCGATCAATCCGGCGTGGCCATCGCTGTCGCGAAAGGCCAGCAGCTTCTCGCCCATGATCTGCACGCGCACCTGCGGGCCGTCAGGCACGGCGATCTCGCTGGTCAGCACCACCGGCACCCAGTAGCGACGCATCAGCTGGCCCATCGGCATGTCGGTGCCTGTGCGTACCAGGACTTCGGACATCTCTCTGTTCATGGCGGGCTCGCGCGGGGGCATCTGGCAAACACCATGTTCGGAGTGCCGCTGCGGCGCGTCAACCGAACTGAGCCGATTGTCCGACTGATGGACAACTTCGGCGCGCCGGGGCATCCTCGCCTGCCCCGAACCTGCAGCACACGATGGCCAGCACCAGACCCACCCCACGCCGCAGCGGCGGCGGCCCGACGGAAGGCGTGCGCGCAGTCGACCGTGCGCTGGACATCTTGCTGGCCTTTCGCGCGGGTGACAGCGCCTTGCCGACGGCCGAACTGCTGCGTCGCGTCGACTTGAGCCGCCCCACGCTGTACCGCCTGCTGGCCACCCTGTGCCAGCGTGGCCTGTTGGTCGCCGAAGGCGAGCCGATGCGGCTGCGGCTGGGTCCGGCGGTGGCGCTGCTGGCGCAGGTCTGGCGCTCGACGCTGAGCCTGCCCGAAGTGGCCCAACCGATGATGGAGCGTCTCTGGCAGGCGAGCCGCGAGACGGTGGCGCTGTTCGTGCGCGACGACGTTCAGCGGGTCTGCGTGGCCGAAATCGAAAGCCCCGAGCCGCTGCGCTTTCGACGCGGCGTGGGTTACCGCGAACGGCTGGCACGTGGCGCCAGCGGCCGCGCGATCCTGGCCTTCTCGACGGTCGACGCCGAGATGCGAGGCCGCCTGTACCGTGGGTTGACGATCAAGGCCGCAGACCAGGCCGACGACCTGGCGGCAATCCGCAAGCGCGGCTTTGCCATCAGCCGCAACGAGCTGATCGACGGCGCCGTGGCCATCGCTGCGCCCTTCTTCGACGCGTCCGGTCAGGTCGCCGGCTCGCTCGGCGTCTTCGGTCCCGGCGTGCGGCTGAAGGAGCGGCGGGTGAGCGAACTGGTCAACTTGCTGCGCGCCGAGGCCGAGGCGCTCAGCGCCGCACTCGGGCACGCCGTAAAGCTTCGTTGCTCTGGTCGCGACAACCTGGAAACTCGGTGACCGCTGTGCGAGGTCAGCGATGCGTCGAAGACGTGGGCCTTACAGTCCAGTCCCAACGGTCGGCGACGGACTCAGTCACGCAGGGTGTCGCGCTCCTTGATCACGCACGCGGGCCAGCGCTTCGGCATCACCCATCGCGCGGGCCACTGCGGCGACAAGCTTGCTGCCCATGTCAGGCGCGATGCCGGCCGGCGCCAGGATCGGGTTCCATTCGAGCACCTCAAGTCGAATCGGCGGTGATCGAGCGGATGCTCACGCACCTTGAGCTGCAAGCGCGAGCGCGGCCCGCAGGGCCGTGCGCCGCCGCGAACTCCGGCGCGTGAGCGTCACGTGGCGCACGCCGCCTGATCGCGGCTCAACGGCCCCTGGCCGATCGGCCCAGCACCTCGGGATGCGGGGCGAACCGCGCCCGAGGTTGTCTGATGCGATTCGACCTATATGGCTGACAGCGATGGCGATTCGGACGAGGCTCGCACGCTCACGCTGCTGCAGGCGGCGGCGTGTACCTATCGCATCGCGTTCGGCCCACGCGCCGGCTCACCGCCAACGAATGGTCGCAATGGGGCGACCCGCGCGAAAAGCTGGCGCACGAATACATGCTGTCCTATTCACCCTACGACCAGCTGCGCGCGCAGGCCTACCCGGCGATGTTGGTGACCACGGGGCTGTGGGATTCGCAGGTGCCGTACTTCGAACCCGCCAAGTACGTGGCCCGCATGCGCGCACTGAAGACCGATTCGAACCCGCTGCTGCTGGCCGTCAACATGAGCGCCGGCCACGGCGGCGCGACGGGGCGCTACGCGTCGCTGATGGAGTTTGCGCGCGAGTACGCGTTTGTGCTGGACCTGGCGGGCCTGCGGGAATAGGGCGCGTCAGCGCACAGCCTGGCGGGCACGGGCCACCGCGGCCGCCAGTTCGATCACCGCCATCGCGTAGTAGCTGCTCCAGTTGTAGCGCGTCACGACATAGAAGTTCTGCGTGCCGGCCACGTAACTGGGCGCGGCATCGCCGTTTTGCAGTTCCACCAGAGCCAGGGGCCCGCTGTGGGTGCGGCCGGCGTCGTCCAGCACGGCGCCGCGCTGGGCAAATTGTTCGGCACTGAAGCTGGGCACGATGTCGGGCCCGAGCAGCACGGCGCGGTCTGTGCTGTCCACCGGCACGGCCACGCCAAAGTGCGTGGGCAGGTCGCGCTGCCAGCCAAAGCTGGCCAGGTAGTGGGCGACGCTGCCCACGGCGTCGGCGCTGTTGCTGTGGATCTGCACGTGGCCGTCGCCGTCCATGTCCACGGCCCAGCGGTTCACGCTGCCGGGCATGAACTGCGGCAGGCCCATGGCGCCCGCGTAAGAGCCCTTGATGGACTGCGGGTCGGTGCCTTCGCGGTGGCACATCACCAGGTATTCCTCCAGTTGCTCGCGGAAAAATTCACTGCGGTCCCTGCGGCCAGGCGGAAAGTCGAAAGCCAGCGTGGCCAGTGCGTCGATGATGCGGAAGTTGCCCATGATGCGGCCGTAGAAGGTCTCGACACCGATGATGCCCACCACGATTTCTGCGGGCACGCCCCAACGGTCCTGCGCTTCCTGCAACCAGGCTTCGTTGTCGCGCCAGAAGGCCACGCCAGCAGCCACGCGGCGCGGTTCGATGAACCTTGCGCGGTAGGCGGCCCAGTTCTTGGCCGTGCCTGCGGCCGGCGGCATGATCAGGCGCCGCACGGCGTCTTCGCGCCGGGCCTGAGCGAGATGTTTCAGCACCCAGCCCAGGGGCAGGCCCTGTCGCTCGGCGACAGCGGCAGCAAAGCTGCGAGCGCCTTCGTAGCCGGCATAGGGGCCTGGCTTGGCGGGCGCCGTGTTGTGGGCCTTGCGAGTCTGGCCGCTTGGCTGGGCCCAAGTGGTCATTGGCAGGCCGCTGATGCCCAGACCAAGACACAGGCCCTGGGCCAGTGCCGTGCGGCGGGTCGCGGTGGTGGTGGAATTCGATCGGGAGGCGGGCATGCCCCGATTATCGAGAGCCCTGGGATCAGGGGCCCTGCACTAGAACATCGTGCCCGCCGCGCGCGTGGTCTGCGCGTCGATTGGCTTCAGCGTCTCGCGCCCGCCCACCACTTGCTGCAGTTGCTCGGCGCTCAGCGGGTGGCTGAGGCAGACGTCGGCACCGGCCATCTCGGCGCGCACCCTGTCCACGGCCGCGTCTTCACCCAGCAGCATCACCACAGCAGGCGCCGGGCGGCCGTCGGCGCGCTGGTGACGCTTGATCGTCTTGCAGGTGTGAAAGCTGTCCAGACCGTCCAGGCCGGTGGCCAGGAAGACGTAGTGGTAGTGACGGCGTGTCAGACGTTCCAGCGCCAGCGCACCGCTGCGCACCAGGTGGACTTCGAAGCCCATGCCTTCCAGGTGGGTGGCCAGGAAGCGCAGCACGTGGTCCTTGTCGTCGACCACCAGGACGTGGTCCAGCGGCTTGCGCGGCGGGGCGGCAGGGGCGGCAGGGGCGGCAGAGCCAGGACGGCCCTGGATGACGGGCATGGTGAGCGTGGACGATGGGCGTGTTGGCGCGGCGTGGGCCGGGTTTGCGCCCATGTGCTGACACATCTGGGCGAGATCTTCCTGCACCCGCTGCACGGCGGCCGACATGGGTGGCGCCGTGCGCACCAGGCCCTGCAGGGTGCGCAAGAGCAGGACCAGCTTGATGGGCCGGGGCAGCTGTGCGGCTGCGCCCGGTCGTGGCGTGGTGCCCAGCATCACGGTGCTGCCCAGTCGGTCCTGGCGCACCACGGCCGCCACGGCGGCTTCGTCGTCGGCATTGACAACGGCCACGTTGCAGGCCGCCAGGTCGCTGCTCACCCGGTAGCGGGGTCCGTGGTCATCGGCCGGCTGCAGTGCCGCTTCGATGTGCGCCCGTTCGAAAGAGGTGAATCCGATCAGTGCCACGCGGACGGCTGGGCTCATGTTGGGGTGCTCGTGCTGGATGCTGCCGATGGGCCCTGAGGGTCGAACCATGACGTGCGTGGCCAAGGCCCGCACACCAGGGTATCGGCCGGTAACAGTCTCTCTTGAGGCCAACGGCTCGTCAGCGGCGGGTGTGCGGCGTGCTGCGTCAGTCACGGTCCAGTACGCGTGCCTGAGGCACCGCGCCTGAACAGCGTGCGCTCCAGGCTGCTGATCCAAGGCCCAGCTTGAACCTGGGCCTTGTGCTTTTGTGGCCGCTGGCGCGGGTTAAATGCTGGCTGCGGCCACGCGCCGGAACCCGCGCCACCAGGTGGCGAGGGCGAGCGCGCTGGCCGCACCGCCATAACGCTGGCGGTCCAGAGCCTCCAGCTCGGCGGCCAGCGCCTGCCCCCGGTCGCCCAGGGCCTGTCGCACCCGCGCGGCGCGCTCGCGTGGCGCGTGATGGGGCTGCACCTGCACACCCAGCTTCAGCAGCTGCCGCATGACCCGTGTCTGCAGCCGCTGCCAGGGGTCTTGGCGTCGCCGGTCCCACCAGGCCCAGACGGCGCCGGCCAGGGCGGCGCTGCACAGCAGCAGGATCATCGTGCTGGCCAGGTCCTGCCAGCTGGGCGAGCGGAAGCCCAGGTTTTTCAGCAGGTCGAACTGCTGCCCGCGTGAGTAGTTCAGCACCCACTGGTTCCAGCGGTTGTTGACCGTTTCCCAGGCGCTGCGCAGTTGCGCGGCAATGGCCGGGTTGAGGCTGTTCATGGCACCGGCCACCAGCCCCGGCGGCGGCGCCAGGCTGCGGCCGCGCTGGACCCGGTCGGGGGCCACGGCGGCCGTGGGGTCGACGCGTATCCAGCCCGTGCCGGCCTGCCAGATCTCGGCCCAGGCGTGGGCGTTGCGCTGGCGCACGATCATGTAGCCGTCTTGCAGATCGGGGTCGGCGCCCTGGTAGCCGGTGACGATGCGCGCCGGCACATCCAGCGCCCGCATGATGACGACAAAGGCGCTGGCAAAGTGTTCGCAGAAGCCCAGCTTGCGGTCGAGCCAGAACTCGTCGATGGCCTGGCCGGTGAGCGTGGACGGGTACGGGCCGGGCTCCAGCGTGTAGATGAATTCGCCGCCGCGGATGTGCTGCAGCACGGCGTCGGCCAGGCCCGTGGGGTTGGCGTTCACCAGGTCGGGCCGTTGGCGCAATTCGGCGGCCCACTGCAGGGTGCGGGGGTTGGTGTTGGGCGGCAACTCGACCAGATCGCGCAGGCCCAGCACCGGCTGCTGCGGGCCGTGGCGGTGGTTCAGCCAGGCGGCGGCTTGCACACGCTGGCGTTCGATGATCGGGCGGTCGGCCTGCCACTGGCCGTCCGGTCGGTGCGTGAGCAGCCAGCCTTCGATGCGCGGTGCGCTGCCGGGCTGGTCGGGCGTCATCTCCAGCAGCGGCAGCAGCGGCAGCTGGCTGGGTTCCACCGTCATCTCGTAGTTCAACGCTTGGCCCAGCAGTTGCAGTTCCAGGCGGGGGCGGTGTTGGGCCTGGAAGGTGGGGATCAGGCGCGTCCATTCACGGCCGTCAAAGGTGCTGAGCACCGGGCCGCGGAAGTACAGCTGTTCAGGGCGCGGCATGGGGCCGAAAAAGCGCAGGCGCAGCGCGATCGAGTCGTCTTCGGCAATCGACGCCACACCACCCAGCCGCAGGGTGCCGGACAGCCCCGTGCGGCCCACGGCGTCTTGCGGCAGGCCCCACAGCGGCCCGATGCGCGGAAACAGCACAAACAGCACCACCATCACCGGCACGCCCAGCGCCGCGGCGCGCGCGGCCACCGCGCTGGCGCGTTTCAGCGGCGGCCGGCCCACGGGCATGTGGGCCAGCACCAACGCCGTCAGCAGCCCCCACACCGCCACCAGCAGCCACAGTCCGGTGAGCAGGGACTGCGAATACAGAAAATTCGTCAGCACCAGGAAGAAGCCCAGGAAAAACACCACCAGCGCGTCGCGCCGGGCGCGCAGTTCCAGTGTCTTCAGCGACATCAGCACCACCAGCAGCGTGATGCCGGCCTCTTTGCCCAGCAGCGTGCGCTCGCCCCACAAGGTCAGGCCGGCGGCCAGCACCAGCACGGCGCTGACCAGCCAGCGGTTGGGCAGGGCCGACGCCCGCAGCGCCAGGCGCGCGCGCCACAGCAGCAAGGTCACGGTCATGAAGCCGCACCACAGCGGCAGGTGCAGCAGATGCGGCGCGATGGTCCAGCCGATGACGGCCAGCTGGAACAGCGTGTCGCGGGTGTCGCGCGGCAAGTGCGCCAGGCGTTCGCGCAAGGTGCTGATCACGGCCATTGCGCCAGCAGGTCCAGCGCGGCGCGCCGATGGGCGTCGCCGTTCTGAGGCGGCAGTTCACGCCCCGGCAGACGCAGACCGCAGTCCAGGCCTTCGCGGTCGGCCAGCAGCACCCAGGCGGCCAGGCGCGACAGGCGCAGTTCGGTGTCGGTGGTGCCGGCGTCCGCCCAGTCCAGCCACAGCGCGCGGCTGGCGGTGCCGGCGGTTTCGCGGCTCACCAGTTCACCGCTGCGTGCGACCTTCTTCCACACCACCTGGCGCATGGTGTCACCGCGCCGCCAGGGGCGCACGCCGTCGAGTTCACTGCCGCTGCTGCGGTGGCGCGCGTGTTCGTCGCCGGCGGTGGATGCGTTGCGGGGCAGCGGCGGCACGGGGTGTTCGGGCTTGGGCCAGGCCAGCGCACGCGCGGCCGGCCGCCACACGGTCCAGGCGCGGAAGAGGCCGAAAGGAAACAGCGTTTCCAGCACCAGCGCCGGTGCCGGGTGCCAGCCGCGGTGCGGTGGCACGAAGCTGAGCTGCACACTGGCCTGGCCGCCGGCCGGTGCGTCGCACCAAGCCATGGCCCGGCCCCATTGGCTGCGGTCTTCGAAGCGCAAGGCCAGGCCGTGGCGTTCATGCCCCAGGTTGCTGAGCACCACTTCCAGCTGCACGGGCTCACCTGCAAAACCCGGGGACAAGGGCCGCAGGTGCAGCGTCAGGCCGCGCAGGTTGCCATGCGTGAGGTGCATCGACACCACGCCTGCACCGGCCAGCAGGAAGGTCAGCGCATAACCCAGATTCAGCTGGTAATTGATGGCCGCCAGCAGCATCACCACCAGGGTGCCGACAAAGGTGAAACCGGCCCTTGTGGGCAGGATGTAGATGTTGCGCTGGCCCAGCTGCCAGGTGTCGGTGAGCGGCAGGCGGTTCTGCCACCAGCGGCGGAACCCGGCGCGGGGCGACAGCATTTGAAAAAGCCGAGCAAGTGACCGCCGCGGAGCCGGCTTCGCCGGTCCGCCAGCGGCGCCCCCCTGGGGGGGAGCGCCAAAGGCGCTTCGGGGGGGGGTCACGGCCCTACGGTATCGGCGTCGCCTCGACCATGGCGCGCACCTGTTCGACCGGCCCGCGCCCGGCGCCCGCCACCGGCACCAGGCGGTGCGCAATGGCCTGCGGCAGCATGGCCTGCAGATCGTCTGGCGCCACGTAGTCGCGGCCGCCCAACAGCGCACGTGCCTTGGCCACACGCAGTGCGGCGATGCCGGCGCGTGGACTCAGGCCCTGCGTGAACCAGGCGCCCGAGCGTGTGGCCGCGATCAGCGCCTGCAGGTAGTCCAGCAAGGGCGGTGCGGCGCGCACCGCCAACACCTGCAGCTGCGCGGCCATCAGTTCCTGCGGCGTCAGGACGGGCAAGAGCCGCGTGGTGGCGTGGCGGCGGTCGCCGCCGGACAGCAACTCACGTTCAGCGGCGCGGTCGGGGTAACCCAGCGTGATGCGCAGCAGGAAGCGGTCGAGTTGGCTTTCGGGCAGCGGCTAG
>Ga0209181_10011346_pt1 | contig 11430 bp, 9 predicted proteins | sample MAT05_FD_187208 | JGI IMG/M metagenome (GOLD analysis project Ga0209181, IMG submission 187208) | Freshwater microbial communities from Lake Fryxell liftoff mats and glacier meltwater in Antarctica - MAT-05 (SPAdes) (version 2) | ecosystem: Environmental > Aquatic > Freshwater > Ice > Liftoff... | reverse complement strand
GACGAATGGCCAGCGGTGAAGCGCGGGCTTGAGAGGCGGTTGGCGGGTGGTTGAGGCGGGAAGGGTGAGTTCCTACATTCCGAAGTCGATACCGCGCCACCCGTCTCGCGTGCTGTCAACCGGGCTGTGCCGGACGCCAAAAAGCCATCGCGGTACCACGAATCGATCGTCGGCACCGTGCATTGGCGCAAAGCCGACCGACCCATCGGCGCGGGATGCCATCATCGAGACGGGCAACGGGCCAACTTCGGGACGAACAATTCGAGCGTTGTCCAAGAGAACACCTTTTCGAGATGGGAAGGCAACGTCGCATTGTCGGGTTGGCGCAAAGAGCCGCGAATCTGATGGTGGCTCGTCGCCGGTGAACCATTCTGGGCGCGCGAAGGCGTTTTCGGTGAGACTTATGCGGGAATGAATGGTGTTTGGATCGAGCCCTTCACGGATATTGCGGTCGTGCATTTCCTCAAGAGACCCGAACAAGAGAAAAGACGGATCATTCATGTACTCGGGGAACAGCACGTTGGCCCAAAAGACTCGCCCGGCCCCGAAGTAGCTCAGCGAAACTTGCACGCCGCGGACCACGATCGGTGCTCCAAACTGCCCCGGCGTCTGAATGTACGGCCATGCGTCTTTTTCATCGCCCGCGTAGCTGGTGAGTGACGTCATGGTCTGCCGTAGCCCGCTCGCCGACTGGGCATTCCTGCCGCTTTCGCGTGCACCGCGAAGCATGGGTAACGCAAGCCCTATCAGGATACCGAGGACGAAGATGACCACCAAGAGTTCCACCAATGAAAACCCATTTGCGGATCGAGCCTGCCACTTTGGCGCAGTCGTCGCGCAGCTCGGGTCCGCCTTTGGCGGGGGCGTGCGCGTCCAGGCAAATCCGAGCATCCACAGCAATGCGGCGTTTCGGGCCAGTCCCCAAACTGGGTGCCCATCCTTGGCACCGAGTGCTCCGAACAACCCCAAGCATCCGCATGAGGGCCGGTTGGGTATCAGCCATAGGCGCACGAGCGCCAGCGCAAAGACGAGCAATGTCGCGGCCGTCAGTGCCAGGACAGGCCTGCTTTTCCAACCACCGGCGAGCAACGCGGCGGCAAGTGCCGACTCGCAGCCAGTGACGATATACGTACCCCGCGAGGCCCACTCGGCAGACAAGCCACCCGGCCAGATTGCGGAAAGTACCGGCGCAAACTGATTGAACTGCTCCGCTTTGCCAAGTGCAGCTGCGGCGAACAACAGCGCAACAAACACGATGGCTGAAGCGGGCAGCAGCGGCTCAATCATGCGAACGAGTTGTGTGCGAGTGCGATTCAATACATCTCCGCTGTATCGGCGCGAGCCGCACGAATCGTAATCCAATCCACCAACCACTGTTTGCTGGTCGAGTGCTGGGTGAGATGGAACACAAGTGGGCGTCGGCTACCGTCCGCATATTGAACGACGATTCCGTAGGTCGCAGCGCGAAGTGTCTGTTCCGACCCATCCGGATTGAATGCGGGAGTGAACCAGCGAGTGAACGCCGCGGGCCTGACGTTCCACGCGTCGTTCCCCAGATCGCCCCGGGGTTTTGGCCGGCGATTGATCTTTGCGCCAGGAACAGTGCTGCGAGTTCCAAATACAACTGACTGACCCAGTGAAGCGCCGGCCACCGCGACTGGCCGATTGTGCAGTGCAGCGTTATTAATCTGATAGTTCCAGAAGTCTCGAAAAACCTCGTTCAGGGTCTGATCATCGCTTGGTCGGTGACCGAAGCATGCCTCGTATGACGCGCCCTCCCCGGAGGCGACAAGGAGCTTGTTTCGATCCACGAAGACGTATCCGGCTTGCAGCCGCCAGCGGATGTATACCTCGGGGTCAGCTTGGGCATAGCGGTGATAAAGGAGTGCCGCGACCGCATTGGTCACGCCAAGCACGTCACTCTCGGTGTGCGATTGACCTTCGTCATCGTCAACTCGCGCCGCTTGGAGGACCGTGGCGACCGCGTCGGGCGAGATAAGGTCTGGGAGAGACGCCATCGGCACAGCTTGGTACGCGAGTATCGCCCTTTCGAGTGATGCGGCCTCGCTCGCACGAAGCTCCTCCGCAGCCACCTGCTGGGAGAGTTCTTGGGAACTTCGCCGGACCATTGCCCACGTCATCGCGGCAGCAACTGCAACTGCGCAAATGGCCCAACGCTTCCAGTGCTTCACGACGATTTCCATTCGCTCACGTCCTTATCGGGGCGCGGTTGAGTCAGAAACCGCACTGCGTACCTGCGGGCGGATTCTGGCAATCGCTGTATGCCTTGCAAAGACAGGGCCCCCAGGCCGCACCCGGCGGTGTGGTCGGCCGACAGCAACAGCAGTTGGCGCAGTTGGGAAGCGTTGCGTCGGGGCAGTTGGCGCTCGTGCACGTGCAGCTCGCTAAGGTCGACCCACCGCCGCCGCCACTGCTGTCGGCCCGGGCCATTGAAACCACGACGACAGCGAACGCGAGCCCAAGCATCGCGTATGCGCCGATTCCCGTTGATCGATGAAGATTCGTCAAACGCATTGTGCAACTCCTTGATTTGACCGTGCCGTTCCTTCTCTTGACAAAAGACGTTAGTCCCCCCCCCCCAAATCAAGCCAGCAAACCAAAACGCATTTGTTCATGCGTTGTTACTCGGGCCAGCGGTCTGTGCGCAGGAGCTGTCGGGGCACCGTGTCTTGTCAGGGCGTGCCGCGCGAAGGAAACGCGAGGAACATTTGCTATACGAGTGCTGAGTGCTCAGTGAGCGCTCAGAACGCCGCCGCGCCCGCTTCGGCGACGGCATGATCCTGATCGCCCGAACCGCCACTGACACCGATGGCGCCGACGACCTGGCCGTTCTTCTTGAGGGGGATACCGCCGGCGAAGATCATGATGCGGCCGTCGTTGCTGGCGTGGATGCCGAAGAACTGGTTGCCCGACTGGCTGTGGGTGGCAAGGTCTTTGGTGGCGATGTCAAAGGCGCGCGAGGTGAACGCCTTCTTGATTGAGATATCGATCGAGCCGATCCAGGCGTTGTCCATGCGGACATGGGAGACGAGGTTGCCGCCGGCATCGGCGACGGCGATGTTCATGGGCTGGCCGATCTCGGCGGCTTTCTTTTCGGCGGCGGCGATGATGCGGCGGGCGTCGGCGAGGGTGATCATGGGAAACTCCGAAGCGAGTGAAGGGCGGGAATGGGGAAGAAAGTGAGATACGCCGATCGGCCGAGGTCGGTTTGAGGGTGATCCGGCAAGCGTGATGTGTGCGGCGGTCCGAACGATGTTCATGCGGGCAGAATGAGCCCGTCGCACGAGCCGAGGCCGATACGCGGGTAGCCGGGGCGTTCCATCCAGCCGCGCATGATGACGCGGTCGCCATCTTCGAGGAAGGTGCGTTTTTCGCCGCTGGGAAGTTCGATGGGCTTGCGGGGCAGCGGTTTGCCGTCTGGCCCGTTGCCCTGCCAGGACATTTCGAGCAGGCAGCCGCGCGATGAGGCGGCGGGGCCGCTGACGGTGCCGCTGGCGAGAAGGTCACCGGGTTCAAGGTTGCAGCCACCGCTGGTGTGGTGGGCGATCATCTGGGGGAACGTCCAGTACATGTCCTTGAGGTTGCCGAGCGAGACGCGGAACGGGGCGATCTTCTTCTCGCGCATGGCGGCGGTCTCAATGAGCACTTCGAGATGGACGTCAAGCGTCCAATCAGCGCCCTCACCGCCCGCGGCGGGGGAGAGGTACGGCAGTGGCGCCGGGTCGCCGGATTCGCGCGGCGGGCCGGGGAGGCGGAAGAGTTCCAGCACGCCACGGGTGACGACGAAGGGCGCGACGCTGGTGGCGAAGTTCTTGGCCAGGAATGGGCCGAGGGGCTGGTATTCCCAGGCCTGCACGTCGCGGGCTGACCAATCGTTGACGAGGCCGATGCCGAAGACGTGCTCGTGGGCGTGGTCGATGGGGATGGAGTCGCCCTGCACGTTGCCGGCGGAGATGTAGCAGCCGACTTCGAGTTCATAGTCGAGGCGTTTGCAGGGGCCGAAGGTTGGCAATGGGGCGTTGTCGGTGTTGGTCTGACCGGAGGGGCGTTTGATGGCGGTGCCGCTGTGGACGATGGAGGATGAGCGGCCGTGGTAGCCGATGGGGATGTGCTTGTAGTTGGGGAGGAGCGGGTTGTCGGGCCGGAACATGGCACCGACGTTGCGGGCGTGGTGGATGCTGGCGTAAAAATCGGTGTAGTCACCGATGACGCAGGGGTTGACGAAGGTGACGGCCGTCATGGGGAGCACGGCTTTGTCGCGCAGGCGGCGGGCCTGCTGACCGACGTGGCCATCGCGAAGGAAGGCCTGTGATTTCTCGCGGATGCGCTTCCAGAGTGCGGGCTCGTCCATCACGTAGTTCGAGGCGCCGGTGTGGAGGGCGTAGTCGATAGTTTCGGTGGTTTCATCATCGCCGAGGAGGCCGGCGTGGAGGAGGAGGTCGAGGTTGAGGACGCGATCACCGATGGCGACGCCGATTTTGGGGAGTTCGGGGTGGTGATCGCTGGCAGCATCAATAAACCGGCACATGGGCAGGTTCTGGATGGGGAAATCGCACGCGGGGTCGTTGGCTTCGGCCAGCCAGGACTTCATAGCGGGATCGAGCGTGGTATCAAGGTCTTCCGGCCGCTTGTTCATGGGCCCAGAGTAGACGCGGGAACCGATGGGCGGCCCTCGGAGGGGCCGGCTCGCGGATGGCGCGGGGTGTTCGTCGCGTGTTCGCGTCGTGCGCAGAGAGTGCGCGGGGGCTGTGAGTGGCTTGGGAGGTGGAGGGTGGTTATCGCTCTGCGCTGATGCAAAAAGTGTTGTCAGCAGCAACACTTCGTGGGTGTGTTGCTGGCAGGCAACAGCAACGCGGGGTAGACTGAAACGACGGTCCAAGAAAAAGCCGCGAGGATCGCGGCGGGTGGTCATTGTCGCCGGAGGCAGTCATGGCACGCGCGTTGAACTCTGTTTTCATACAACTCAAGAACGGAGATTCGCCCATGACCCAGATAATGACCTTTACCGTGAACCGTCAGCGTATTGCCATCCTTGCCGTGCTTTCGTTCCTGGCGATGTGCTGAAAAACCTGGGCGGGTCTGGAGGAGAGAGAGTGGGGGCCGAGCGCGGGGGCCGAGCGGGGGGAGGAAGGCTCGGCCTGAGCGACACCGGTCGCGTGCAACGAATCAGATCAATAACCAGCGACGCCCGGGCGGAGGCACCCGGGCGTTGTTGCACTTTGCAGGGACGCGGGGGTGGGCGCGATGGAGACCGATACGCTGCTGACGACGCGGGCTGGATTACACTCGCCGCATGTTTGGCTCTCATCTGTCGATCGCTGGAACCATGTCCGCCGCGCTGCTCGAGGCCGAGTCGCTGGGGCTCGATTGCGTGCAGGTGTTCACCAAAAACCAGCAGCAGTGGAAAGCGCCGCCGCTGAAGGCGGAAATGGTTGATGACTGGAAGCAGCATTTGCGGCGGCTGAAGTGGCAGGGCGAAGCCGCGGCGACGAACCTTGTGGTGTCGCACGCGTCGTACTTGATCAATCTGGCCTCACCGGATGCGGGGCTGCGGGCCAAGTCGCTGGAGTTGATGCGCGAGGAGTATGCGCGATGTGTCACGCTGGGGATCGGGCAACTGGTGTTTCATCCCGGCGCGTTCACAACCTCGTCGCTCGCCGAAGGCATGGAGCGGATTTCGGCGGCCGTGGCGCAGGTGCTGAGCGCGTGGCCGGATGCGCAGACGGTGATGTGCTTTGAGAACGTGGCGGGCGCGGGGAGCACCATCGGGCGCAAGTTTGAAGAACTGGCCGAGATACGGAAGCGAGCGATCGACCACGGCGCACCGGCGGAGCAGGTGGGGTTCTGTATCGACACGTGTCACGCCCACGCCGCGGGATATGACCTTGCGGCGCCGGGCGGGGCGGAGCGCACGGCGGAGGAACTGGAGCGCACGGTGGGGCTCAGCACGGTGCGGGTGCTGCACCTGAATGACTCGAAGGGGGCAGCGGGCAGTCGGCTGGATCGTCACGAGCACATCGGGCGCGGCACGATCGGCGCTGCGGGGTTCGCGGGGTTTCTGGCGTGCAGGGCGTTCGCCGGCATTCCCAAAGTGATGGAGACGCCCAAGGGCGAGGATGCATCGGGCGTGCCGTGGGACAGTGTGAATGTGGCCTTGCTGCGGCGGCTGGCGAAGGGCGATGTGCCGACGGATCTGGGCGGGGTGCTGGTGGTGGCGACGGCGAAGGCGGTCGCGGGAGCGAAGCCGACCAAGGCAGGGAAGTCAGCGGTCAAGACGACACAGCCGCGGAAGCCGAAGGCGAAGGCGGGGAAGGGCAAGGCCGCGGCCAAGGTGGTTGCGGCGGCCAAAAAGTCGAAGACCAAGAAGAAGGCGCGGAAGTAGCCGGCGATCGGCGTGGAGCGTTTCGTGTCAAGCCGCCTTCCGCATTACGCGCCGGCGAGTTGACGGACGTCATCGCGTGTCATGGACGCCTCCTCGCCATGGGTGGGCGGGGGCGGCAGAGGGAGCGTTTTGGCTTCAGCCTCGCCGAGAATGAGGCGCATCATGGCGTGCTGGCGGTAGCGAAAGATCGCGTCGATCTGGGGGCGCACGAAGAGCGAGCGAGCGAGGCCACCGAAGGGCACGGCGTAGCGAACTTTGTCGAGCACCAGCGTGCCCTCGGGGCCGCTGACGGTGCGAGCCGGCTCAAACGTGTGGGTGTGGTGCCAGAGCGAGTACGGGCCGCGAAGCTGCATGTCGACGAACTTGCTCGGCGGCGACCACTCGGTGATGCGGGTACGCCAGTTGATGGGAACGCCGCGGAGGCGGAGGCGGTAGTCGATGAGCGCGCCGCGATGCATGGCGATGGGCCGGGGCGTGGTGATGGCGAACTTGAGCCACGGGGGCGTGATGGCCTCGAGGTTGCCGGCATCGGCAAAGAACGAGAAGACCTCGTCGATGGGTCGGGGCAGTGTGAGCTGCACTTCAAGCGTGAAAACGCGCATGGCGGGAAACGTCCTCTCACCGGTTCTTCCCGCCGCGGAGGATGGGATTGTTGGCCGGCGGAACGGGGCACGGCGGAGCCAGTGGTTTACTGGGTGTTACCACGGTTTAGGGCAGTTGGCTTCCCTGCCCTCTTTTTATCTTGTCCATCCTGTCCATCCATGTAAACTCCACCCAACGCTCGACTCCGACACCAACCGCCGCGTCGACACCGACCCTATCGACCCGGAGAAGGAACATGGATGGGCAGGATGAGCAGGATGGAATCGAGCCAAAGCCCGGATAGCCCCCCGCCCCTGCCCCAAACTATGGTCACACCCGGTTTACTTGGTTTACTTGTGCTTGCCGCCGCTACTTTCGCGCACGATGAGGCGGGTGAGCAGTCGGGTGCGAACGGCGGGCTTTTCGGGCTCTTCGATGCGGCGGATGAGCGAAGCGACAGCCGCCGCGCCGATTTCGGCGAGCGGCACGCGAACGGTCGAGAGCGTGGGGCGGACGAGTGTGGCGAGCCGGGTATCGTCGAAGCCGACGATTTTGAGTGACTTGGGAACGGCGACGCCGGCTTCCTGAGCGACCTGCAGGATGCCAAGAGCGATCTCGTCATTGCCGGCGAGGACACCGCAACTGGTGAGCCCGGCGGAGCCTTTGGCCAAAGCAAGGCGTGCCGCGGCCCATTCGCGACCCCACTGCACGTCGTAGCTGCCGAAGGCGGTTTGCTCGGGGCGAACTTTGGGCCCGGCGCGCTCGCGGAGGACTTCTTTGAAGGTCTCAGCGCGGCGCCGCGAGTCGAAGTTTTCGGCCGGGCCACCCACGAAGAAGAGGTTGCTCGGCTCGACGCTGGTGAGCAGGTGCTCAACGGCTTCGCGGGTGCCGGCGGCGTTGTCAACAAGAATGCTGTCCACAAGCGGGTGGTCGATTTCGGCATCGACGACGACGACGGGAAGGCCGGAGTCAAGAGCGGTCTTCAGGAGGCCCTCGTTGGGCTCGGTGATCATGATGGCCAAACCATCGACGATGCTGAAGGCGCGGCCCAGGCTCTGGCTGGCGGCCACATCGTCGGAGGCGTTGTCGTGGCGGCGCGGCTCAGAGCCGACCAGCAGGTGGAAGCCCAGTCGGCGTGCTTCGCAGTCGGCCCCGCGGAGAAGTTCAGAGTAAAACTCCCCGTGGATGTCTGGCAGGGCGATACCCAGCACCCGGCTTTTGCGGGTCATGAGGCCCTGCGCGAACGGGTTGGGGCGGTAGCCGAGCGAGGCGATGACGCTGCGGACCTTGTCGGCCGTGGCGGGGAGGACCAGCGTGGGGGTGTTCAGGACGCGGCTGACGGTGGCGGTGGAGACTCCCGCGGCGGCGGCGACGTCTTGAATCGAGGCTGGGCGGGCGTGATAGCTGGAACTGGGTGACGACGAATCGGTCCGTGGGCGACCCGGCTGCTTGGCGGGCGGCAGCGAGCCTGGCGACGATGGCGGAGGCGGAGGAGAAGTCACAGAGCGAAGTTGTAACCGCTCTCGGGGGATGCGTTCAACCCGATGGTGTAGCATTTCGCAATGAAACCGCTTTCAATCGCGATTCTGTTGGGAGTTTGCTCGCTTGGGGCCGGGGTGGGCGGTTTTTCGGCGGGGTGTCAGAGTGAGGCGGCGCCGGAGCAGACACCCAGATCGGAGCCCAGGAGCGGTGCTGATCAGCCAGCCAAAGCGGCTGGCGAGGTGGTTGCTTCGGACGTGGTGATCGACGTGGCTATGGGCCGGGCGCTCCCGCCGTACTCGTTCTCCGCCGAAGACAACGCGCTGCTCGACGAGGTGCAGCACGGGTGCTTCAACTTCTTCTGGTATGCGGGCGACCCCAAAACGGGGATGGCGCCGGATCGTGCCAGCGAGCCGCGGGTGTCGAGCATCGCGGGGGTTGGGTTCCAGCTCTCGGCGTTCCCGGTGGCGGTCGAGCGTGGGTGGGTGACGCGGGCCGAGGCCGAGGCGCGAACGCTGCTGATTCTCAAGACGCTGGCGGGCAACAGCGAGAACCGCAAGGGTGGTTTGTTCTATCACTTCCTTGACGGCGCAACCGGCGGCCAGCCGTCCAAGGCCTATGAGCACGTGGTGAGCACGATCGACTCGGCGCTCTTCTTCTGCGGGGCCATCACGGCCTCGTCGTACTTCGGCGGCGAGGTGGCGAGGATCGCCGACGGGTTGGTGGCGGACGCGGATTGGTCGTTCTTTGTGTCCAAGGGTGACTCGTACCAGCCGTACGAGCGGAACTTTGTCACGCTGGGATGGAAGCCGACTTCGCTGGTGGCGCCGACCGGGTCGGGCAAGCTTCTGCCCTATGTGTGGGTCGATGCCGGCGATGAACATCGGCTGGTGACGTTCCTGGCGGTGGCGGCGCCGACGGCCTCGCACGCGGTCGATCCGTCCATGTATTACCGGTTGCGGCGCGGGCTGGGTGAGAACGTGCCGGGCGAGCCGATGGTGTGGTTCCCATGGTCTGGCGCGCTCTTCGTGCAGTTGTTCGCCCACTGCTGGCTGGATTACGCGCACCTCGGCCCCGACAACCCCGCGGCGTTTGAGGTGGCGCAGCGGGCCCGCGTGAACTGGTGGGAGAATGCGCGACGCACCACGCAGATGCACCGCGACAAGGCCATCAAAAACCCGGCCGGCAAGCCGACGCTCGGCGAGCACGCGTGGGGGCTGAGCGCCAGCGACATTGAGGGCGGGTACGGCGTGCCGGGGGTGTTCCCGCGGCCGCTGATGATGAAGGGCTCGCGGCCGGAGTGGGACTACCCGGTGACGAACACCGACAAGATCGTGGACAACTACGGCGACGGAACGATCGCGCCATATGCAGCGGGAAGCGCGATCATGTTCGAGCCCGCCGCGGCCATCGCGGCCATGCGGCACTATCGCGGGCTGAAGAAGGCCGACGGCGATGCGCTGCTGTGGAGCGACCCGAAGATGATCTCGATGGGTTGGGGCAAGACGCAGATCGGCGCGGGTCGCCCGGGCTTTGGATTCGCTGACGCATATCGCGAAGCGGAGAAGGGCGGCACGGGGCTGTGGGTCGCGCCGGACTATGTGGCGATTGATCAGGGGCCGCTCATCCTGGCGATTGAGAACGCGCGGACGGGTCTGATCACGAAACTGTTTCATCAGCACCCGGTGGTGAAGGCGGGCGTGAAACGGCTGAAACTGGGGCCAAAATGAGGACCGATAACTGTTCTGGCGATGTTTTATCCACTGGATGGGGTGGAATTGGCTTGCATGAAGGCCCGTCTGACGGCACAATGGAAGCGGTTTCATCGTCCGGTTGTGTAGCGGACGGTCTCGGCAACGCGCGTGCGTGGCTGAGAATCGATTGTCGATGAACACAACTCAATCGTGTTAGAGGGAGATTCTCATGAAGATCGTGTCCTTGGTTCCCGCGTTTGTCATCGCTGCTATTGCTGGCTCGGCTCTTGCCGATGTCGGCAGCATCAACGGCTTCCACGTCCGCGCCCGTAACTTCAACGACCTTCCCGGCTCGGTGCTGACGGTCAACGGCACGCCCGCCCCGGTGCAGGCTGATATCGCGGTTGCCGGCCTGGGCGCTGGTCTGCACTACAGCGAGCAGTTTGCTCTGGGCGAGCCCGGTGGCTTCGCCAACCGTCACCTCGGCAACTTCTCGGCCGACGGCGGCGTCAGCGACTACTCGTTCCTCAACAACGAGTCGTTCCGTCTCGACACCACGATCAACATCACCGCGGGCAGCAACAACCCCTCGGCCAAGGAAGGCGGCCTGACCGTCTTCAATCAGCGCACGATCATCGAAGGCAACCCGGCCAGCCCGAACTTCGGTCTGCCCGTAACCTTCACCGACGAAGGCTTCATGCTCGTCAAGACCAACGGTGGCGTCAACGGTGGTGGCGAAATCGCCCTCTTCGGCGGCGCTCTTCCCTTCTTCAGCTTCAACAGCGTCGGTGTTGACTACACCCCGGGCACGACCGCGACCCTCGCGTTCACGTACTTCGCCCCCGGCACCATCGGTGTCGCCGCCGCCTACGAGGCCTTCTTCAACGGCATCTCGACTGGCGTGCAGTTCTTCGACAACGCCGACATCTCGGGCAACGGCCTGGGCAACGGCTCGTCACTGGGCCTTCGCGCTCAGAACAGCCGCTTCCCGATCATCGCCGACTTTGCCAACACTGACTACGGTGCTGTCGGCTTCATCCCGACCCCGGGCGCGGCTGGCCTCCTGGCCCTCGCCGGTCTCGGCGCACTCCGCCGTCGCCGCTAAATGACGCTGCCCTCGCCTTCGACGGCGGCTTTACCGCCGAGGTGGGCCGCAGAGGCGGGCGCGTGTTCAGTACAAATCGGGGCATCGGCTCAAACGGGCTGATGCCCTTTTTCATCGGGTCGGGTAGACGGGTAGACGGGTGGGCGGGGTGGAGTGGGGTTGGAGGC
>Ga0209181_10011344_pt1 | contig 11431 bp, 10 predicted proteins | sample MAT05_FD_187208 | JGI IMG/M metagenome (GOLD analysis project Ga0209181, IMG submission 187208) | Freshwater microbial communities from Lake Fryxell liftoff mats and glacier meltwater in Antarctica - MAT-05 (SPAdes) (version 2) | ecosystem: Environmental > Aquatic > Freshwater > Ice > Liftoff... | reverse complement strand
CAGGGCGGCTGGATAGTTACCATTCAAAATATTTTGAAAAATATTCTTTGGAATGTCAATCAATTTTGAGACATTCAGAAGAAAAAATTCTAAAAATTCACTTCTGACAAAATTAAATTTTTCCGGTTGGATTTTAATTAATGTTTTTCCCGGACTTTTTGAGGGGCCCTAGTTCCTAGTTCATCGTTCCTAGTTCCTAGTTCATAGTTCATAGTTCCCCCGGGTTTTTTCGCTCGTAAAAATAAGCGCCGAGCATCCCGATGCCGCCAAAGATGGCGATGAGGGCGAAATAAATCCCGGTGCCTTCGTCGTCGTTCATGTTCAGGCCATTGGTGATGAGGATGGCCAACAGGAGGCCGATGCCTGCACCGACGAACATCATTCCGTTTTTGAGTGTCTTGGAGGGGTCCAGTTTGCGGTCGCGCTTGGATTTGGGATCCATGCCGCGTTCGATCATGGACATGTTTTCCCGGTTTTCCATATAGCGGAGAGCGATAATCATCAGAAATACGCTGATCGGCACCACGCCGAAAATGAAGATGATTGCTAATTCCTTGTCCATACTGTTTGCTTAATTTTTAGTGTAATGAATGGTGGATTTCGTTTGTTGATGCCACCTATGACAGCACAGATAAAAATCAGGTTACAGCGCAGGGGAAAAATTTCGCGCATCATCGTTTTAGTCCAACGTCCAACGTCCCCTATCTTCCTACAAAAAATCCACATCCACTGCATACGGGTAGGTCATCAGGTATTGTAGCGCCTTTTGAATGGGATACTGCTCAAATACCACTGCATAAAGCATGTCGGTAATGGGTACGTGCAGTTTGTGGTGTCGCGCCATGTGATGGGCAATGTGCAGGGTGCGCACACCTTCGGCGAGTTCGGGCATGGTGGCCCTGATTTGTTGCACGGTCTCACCCTGTGCCAGCCGTGTACCGAACGTGTAGTTGCGGCTGTTGATACTGGTGGCGGTCGCCACGAGGTCGCCGATGCCTGCCACGCCGATGAACGCCTGACTGGAGGCGCCGAGCGACTTGCCGAAATACACCATCTCCGCCAAACCGCGGGCGATCAATAGTCCCTGGATATTGCGTCCCAGCCCCAGCCCCCCTACGACGCCGCTGCCGAGTGCCACGATGTTTTTCAACGCCCCGGCCAATTCGGCGCCCAAAATGTCATAAGAGCCGAAAACGTGGAATTTGGGACTGTTCAGTGCCGATTGACCCGCTTGTATCACTTCCCGGAACCGGCTGCCCACAAGGGTTGCCGCAGGTTGACCGGCCATGATTTCCGCTGCCAGGTTGGGGCCGGAAAGGCAGCCAACCCGCACCACAGAACTTTCTTCGCGCACCACTTCGCTCATGGTGCGCACATGCGAACGAGTGAGGGTCAGCCCCGGCCGGTCCAGATCCGCCTCTTCGATGCCGTGCAAGTCGAACCCTTTGGTGCCGTGGATGATGATGTGGTGCGGGCGCAGGTGGGGCGCCAGCGAGCGGATCATCAGGCGAAAACTGTTGGAGGGTACGATGGGCAGGATCAGGGTACAACGGGCCGCCATTTCTGCCAGATCGCTGGTGGCCGTCACGCGCGACGACACCTCTACCCCTAAATGCTGGTGGGTGGCATTGATGGATGCTACGATTTCTGGTTTGCGGCTGAACAACAACACTTCGCTGTTGAGGGCCAGCAAATTGGCGATGGCGGTGCCGAAACTACCCGCGCCGAGTACACCGACGGGGTTGAAAGGAGAAGAAGAGGGCATGGTTAGGTTGCGGTTGATTCTATTGGTGCCGCAAAAGAACGCAACTTTTCAGAGGATTGAGGTGAAATTGGGGGAGTTGTAGCGGGGAATGGTGAGAAACAATCCGTTCAAGCATCCAACAAGGGTAGAACCATGGAGGGCTACCTTTGTTAAGGGCCATGTCAACAAGGGCAGAAAAGCCAGTATGCCCGACCATGCATGAACCATGATCAAACATTTTAATCAGGCCGATATTCAGCAGTTGGAACGTATTTACCGGGCGAACCTGATCAATTCCGTCAGTGGCTATAAATCAGCCAACTTGATCGGTACAATTTCCGATAACGGTGTCACCAATGTAGCGATTTTTAGTTCGGTCGTTCACCTGGGGGCCGATCCCGCCTTGCTTGCTTTTGTCCAGCGCCCCGTGGGAGAGCAGGGGCATACCTACAAAAATATCCTGCAAAACGGCTGCTACACCATCAACCACGTACACCGGCATTTTGCGATACAAGCGCATTACACCTCCGCTAAATTTGACCAGGCTACCTCGGAGTTTGATGCCTGCTACCTGACCCCAGAATGGCTGGAAGGGTTTCCGGCGCCTTTTGTGCGGGAGAGCCAGGTGAAAATCGGGATGCGTTTGGTGCAAGAGATTCCCATTGCACTCAATAATACCATCCTGATGATTGGCCAGGTGGAGCATTTGTTCGTGGCCGAACACGCCCTGCAACCAGATGGGCGCATCGCGTTGGACCTGGTGGATGATGTGTGCATCTCCGGTTTGGAAGCCTACCACGATGTAGTGCCGTTTGCCGTGTTGCCGTATGCCAAAACAACACAACTGCCTGATTTTAAGCAATAGCACGATGATTGATGAGTGCAAGTTTCAACAACTGAAAGAGCAATACGATCAGTCTAAAAAGCGGGCCGTGCCAAATGGAGGCCAAGCATTGAGCGATTGATGCTAAGGAACGCGGCACCAATAACTTAGTCATCTGATGCCACCCTTTGTTCCATCATACGGCCGCTATTGTTCTTTAAATAGCCCCACTATTCGCAGAAAAATAGTGTTGGCTGATGAAAAAATGGTTGACCTAAAATGACTAAGTTATTGGTGCCGCGTTCCTTAGCGCACCGAAAAATTGGTAGCCCTGGCTGTTGAAAATGTATCACGGCTTGTTGTGCTGACTTTTCAGCAGTGCTGGCAGTTGCCGCAAGGCGGCCAGCTCCTTGAATTTCTCGCGTGCTTCATCGCAAGGTGCGCCGAAATAGGTTTTACCCCCTTCGAGCGATTTCCCCGCCCCCGACTTGGCCAATAAAACGGCGCCGTCGCCGATGTGCACGGCCTGCGCGATGCCTACCTGGCCATACAGCACAACGTTGTCGCCAATAACCGTTTTGCCGCCAATGCCGACCTGAGCGGCAAACAGGCAGTTCTTTCCAATCACGACACCGTGTCCGATGTGGATCTGGCAGTCCAGTTTGCTGCCTTCTCCGATGATCGTGTCGCCGCTCACACCCTTATTGATGGTACAGCCTGCGCCGATGTCCACCCGGTCGTGGATGATGACCCGCCCGCCGCTGCGCCATTTGTGTAAGGAGCCGTCCGCCTGTTTTTTGAAGTAAAAAGCGTCGGAGCCAATGATAGTACCCGGTCCGATATGAACGTGGCTACCGATGTGGGTGTGTTCACCGATGTAGGCATTGGCCTGGATATAACTGTGCGCTCCGATGGTCACGTTGGGCGCGATGACCACGCCCGGTTCAATAATAGCAGTCGGGTGGATCTCGGCGCGGTGACTGACCGGTTCGGTCAATGGCTCAAAAGGGCGATGGTCGCGCACCAAAGTGTCATATACCTCGAACGGGTTGGCAACCACCAGAATGGCTTTGCCCGGCGGGCATTCAACCACTTCGTTGAGTAAAATAACGGTCGCAGCGCTTTTCAGGGTTTTTTCAAAATACTTTTTTACGTCTGAAAAGGCGATGTCGCCGACCTGCACTTTGTGGATTTCGTTGATGCCGGTTGCGGCAAGGGTCTCGTCGCCAATGATTTGCGCCTGAAAACGCTCGGCCAGTACACGGACGGGAATGGGTTGCGGAAATTGCATTTTATCTGGAGGATGCTGGATGCTGACGAAACTTCAAACTTTCAAACTTCAAACTTCAAACTTCGAACTTTTTACTCCCTGCTACTCAGGTCTGCGGGTGGCTGCCAGAGGCGTGGCAAAGCGAGTTGGGCGACTTCTTTGGCTTTGGCCAGGTTGTCGTGCGGATTGTCGGCGTATTCGAGGGCGATATTGAGCACCAGGTGGCCGCGCCTGACGAGCAGGGTCACTGTACTGGTGCTCCACAGCGCGTCGTCGCCGAGGCTGGGCACATCTTCTTCATAGGTATTGCGGCGGTCGCGGCGGAGCGCGGCAATCTGTTCTTTGGCGGTTACGACCGTGCCGTAGCCAAATACCTGAAGCACCAGGCGGTTCTGTGAATTTAGGTAGATAGCGCCGTCTTTTTCGTTGTTGTTTTCGCGTTCTTTCCAGTCTGGCTTGTTCCAGGTGCGAAGGCAAAAGGCCTGGTCGGGCAAGGTGCGGGAGTTGAGGACATCGCGGGTGCGATCAGTGCCGAACAGGTTTTTCATGTCCTCTTCCGTCAGCAGGTCGCAACCGTGATTTTTCCATGGATTGGGTTTGCGCACCGGCGCACCACTGTTGTCAAGTTCGTCGGTGATGGGAGCGAGGGTATGGAGATCGCCGGATTTTGCTGCGTTGTCTTTTTTGCAGGAGGTGAAAACAGCGAGGACGGAAAACAGGATCAACGGGAAGAAACGCATCATGAGCAAACCGGATTTTGACTATTTTTTGGAAAAACCGGACAAAGATAGCATTGCCTGGCCTTCTGTTTTGTCTTTCAAATGTAGTAGAATTTGGGTCGGAAATGCCCGTTCAGGTCAGTTTCGGTTAAAAAAAATATAATTCCCGTCTGGTTGGGTATATTGTTTTGTTCTTTTGCCCTGACATCAACGAAAAATTTGCAACGTCAAAACGAGGTTTTACTCAACTTTCAACTTTTATGGCAGAAATCATTGACACTCCTAACGGGAAGCCGAAAACGGGCAAGTTCCCGCCCAGTATTCCGTACATCATTGGCAACGAGGCCGCAGAGCGGTTCAACTACTACGGGCTGAGGGCCATTCTGACCACATTTATGGTGGCACAGTTTTACAATCCTACCGGCTCTACCGATCCGGCGGTCCTACAAGTGGCCGAAGCCACGGCCAACGCCAAGACCCACGACTTTGTCGCTATGACTTATTTGCTGCCGATGTTTGGGGGCATGATCGCTGACTGGTTTTGGGGTAAATACAATACAATCCTGCGACTTTCGCTGGTCTATGCGCTGGGCAGCATCCTTGTGGCACTCTCGGTGAACAGCGAAGTGATGTTCACTTCTGCGCTGATGTTGATCGCCCTGGGTGCAGGTGGTATCAAACCTTGTGTGTCGGCCAATGTAGGCGACCAGTTCGATTCGTCCAACTCACACCTGATCTCCAAAGCCTTCGATGCTTTCTATGCTTCCATCAACGCAGGCTCGGTCTTGTCTATCCTGCTGATTCCTTATCTGAAATCGCGTTATGGTGCACAGGTGGCCTTTGGCGTACCTGCTATTGCCATGCTGATCGCTACCTTTTTCTTTTGGGCAGGTCGCAACAAGTACCGCCGGGTGCCGCCGCCAAAATTTGACAGCAACAGGCTGGTTGTCCTGCTCACCGCGTTTGGATCTTTATTGGTCAGTTACCTCTACTTTGACAAAGTTCTCCACGCCGGCGTAGGTCCCGTTCTGGGTGCCTGGTTTGTTTTGTTGATCGCATTGGCTTTTGTCTTCAAAAAACAGTGGTTCGCCAAACCGGGCAACTTTCTGGGTATCAACCTGTACGCGCTGACCAATGGCGGTTTCGCGGCAGCGACCAAAGAATATGGCAGCGAAACCATCGAAGGCATCCGCTCGGTATGGCGTGTATTGTCTGTGTTTGCGTTCATTCCGGTGTTCTGGGCTTTGTGGGATCAGAGCCAATCCGAATGGGTGGTGCAGGCCTCTAAAATGGACCTGAACTGGCTGGGTATCAAGTGGGAAGCCGAGCAGATTTCGTTTGTAAATGCTGCCTTTATCCTGGCATTCATTCCACTATTCTCGTTTGTGCTCTTCCCCGCAGTGCGAAAAATAGGGATCACCGTGACCCCGCTGCGCAAAATTGGCGCTGGCCTTGTCCTGACAGCACTGTCGTTCGTGATCATTGCGATCATTCAAGGCTGGATTGATGCAGGCGGTTTGCCCAATATCAGTTGGCAAATACTGGCTTTCGTTGTCCTGACAGCAGGCGAGGTATTGATCTCCATCACTTGTCTGGAATACGCCTACACACAGTCGCCGCCTTCCATGAAATCCACGATCATGGCCTGCTACCTGTTGTCTGTGACGCTGGGCAATGTGCTGGTCTCCGTGATTCAGAACAACATCAAGAGCGGCGGTTTCTTTGCCCAGTTCCACGGAGCGGGCTTTTACTGGTTGTTCACAGGCATTTGCGCTGTGACCGCTGTGATCTTTATGATCGTGTCGCCTAGCATCAAGGAGCGGTCTTATATTGTTTCCGACAACTAAGGGCTTTTACAAAGCGGCGCAGAGCGGAGGCAAGTAAAAAAGGCGAACGCTGCGTACAGCGCCCGCCCATATAGCGACACCCGCGCTTTCTGAGGGCGGGCGGAAGGACGGCGGTCGCGCTCCAGGCGCGAATCCACCGCTTTCTTTGCGGACTAAGTCCACATTATATCGGCATTGAATTTCAACGAATTACGTTTACGAACCTTCAAAAGGTTCGTAAACGTGTCTTACTTCGAACTTTCGAACTCTCAAATCTTAATCAGTTTGCGCACCAGCCGCCCGCCCAGTGCATCCTGCACGGCGATGAAATAAATGCCTGGCTTCCAGTTGCCGGTCTGTAATTCCATGTGCTGGTCGCCCGCCGGGATGTTGCCGGGCAGGAGCGTTTCAACGACCCGGCCTGTTAAATCGAGGATGTCCACGCGCAATTCGGTGCTTTCCATGAGCGAGAAATCTACAAAAAACAGATCGCCGCTGACCGGGTTGGGATACACAGCCATGTCGTGCAGCACGCCAGAGGCTTCGTCTTTGGCCGACAACACAATGCCATCAGGGAGCGGTATTTTTTTGTCCATGTAGAGCCGGTATTCGCCCGCTTTCAGCGAAATCGGCGCGACCGGGCTGTTCACGGTGATCGAATCGCCGGTGTAATATTCATACCATTTGCCGGGGTAGGCAAAGTTCGCGGTCACGTTTTGGGTGGTGGTGGCTACGTTCGCCAGCACATGGACGTACAGGTTGGGCGATTTGAGGAGCACCGTGCGGCCATTCCCCGAACCGGTATTCAGTTGAAAATCGGTGGTCTCGAACACGTCGTAGGTTTTCCGGAGGTGGAGCAGCGCAGCAGTCACATTATAGAGGCGGCGGCGGCTGGGCTCCTGGTAGTAGTCCCAGCGGATGGGTTTGGGCGAAAGGCGGCAATCGTTGTTGATCGTGCCGTCTTCGCAGCGGTTGATGCTGAAATCGTACCCCAGTTCGCCGAACTGCCACAGCATTTTGGGCCCGGGTACGGTGTAGAGCAGGTTGTTGAGCATTTCAATCCGGCGGGCGTATACGGGCAGGGTTTTGATGTTGTAGCCGGTCGTGCCACTGTTGCCGAAGGTCAGCATATCGAAAGCGATGCGTTCTTCGTCATGGCTTTCCATATAGCCGACCAGGTGCGGGTTGGTCCAGCCGCGTTGCTTGTAGGAAATGCCGCGCAGGTCGGCGCTGGCGCCGCCTGCAAAACCGTTGCCGACTTCTTTGTACTGAAAGTGCATGTTGCCCCACAGCATCATGCCGTTGTTGGACAATTCTATCTCCTCGGGGTTGTCAGCAAAATGCTCCAGAATCACATAAGCGGTTGGGTCAACATTCCATACAAAACCCGAATAGTCTTTCCAGATGGCGATGCGGCTCGCGTCGTACTGGCCCCAGGCACCTACATTCCCGATTGTATTTTTTTGGGTAAAACCTTTGGAGAGGTCGAAGCGGAATCCGTCTACCCGGAACTCTTTCATCCAGTAATCCAGACAGTTTTTGACATAAATTTTGGTAGCAGCGCTTTCATGGTTGAAATCATTGAACACGTTGAAATCGTGCTTGGCCACGGGATTGAGCCAGGGATTGTCGGCGGCGGGGCGGTTGTTCACACCGTCCCAGTAGAGTTGGGCGAGGGGACTGCTGCCGCTGGCCTGGTTGAACACCACGTCGAGGATGACGGCGATGTTGCGCAGGTGGCATTCGTCCACCAGCAATTTAAAGGCTTCCGGTGTGCCATAATATTTGTCCAATGCCTTGTGGAATGCGGGGTTATAGCCCCAACTGTTGTTGCCGTCAAATTCATTGACAGGCATCAGTTCGATGGCCGTTACGCCCAGTTTTTCCAGGTAATCGAGCGAGTCTCGGATGGTCTGAAAGTCGTGGCGGGCCACAAAATCGCGGGCCAGCAGTTCATACACCACCAGATCCGTCTTTTTAGGACGCTGGTAGTTGTTGGCCTGCCAGGTGAATGGGGTGGGGTTGGTGTAAAGAAGAGACACCGCGCCGGAAGTTTTGCCGGTCGGATAGGCCGGCAGGTTGGGGTAGGTGATGGCCGGTATGAAGGGATCGTTGCCCGCGTCGAGCACGAGGGTGCTGAGCGGGTCGGCGATGCGGAGTGTTCCGTTCACCAGGTATTGAAAACGAACGGGTTGATCAGTGGGCAGCCCGGTGATATGGAGCCACCAGGTGGTTCCGTCGGCGCTGCGTTTCATCTGGTAGATGGAAGCGATCTCCCAATTGCTGAAGTCACCAATGACGTGGACGATTTGCTTGTTCGGGGCGTAGAGCATCAGGCGAATGGAGGTCGCGTTCAAGTGGGTGATACCCAGTTGTGCCCCGGCGGGCGGATCTTCGGTGACGACGGGGAATGGCACGAAGTAGCTGAAGACGGACGTGTCTTTTTCTGCACCCGTTTCTGCTATGAATTGGACGGTGTGCAACCCTGCCGCTCCGGCGGTGACTGACCCGACGAGGGAAGTACCGTTGGCGGTGCTGAGTTGAACGCCATTGTCGAGCAGCCGCAACGCCCCCGACTTCGAGGCGGCAGCCTGCACGACGATGTTTGTGCCGCTGTTGACGAGCAGCGACTTTTCCGTGGGCTTCAAAAATTTGGTCTGCAAGGCAGCCCCCATGGGATAGACGTCATAAAAAAGATCGCCTCCATCAGCGGCCCGGCCGACAAGGGTGCCGGCGGCGTTGCGGAATACAAAGGCGAGTTTCAGGATGCTCTCACCTGCCGGGATGTTAAAAAAGGTCTTGATATTGAAGGTTTTCGTCCAGACGCCCATGCCTGCGTTCTGCATGGTGGAGTTGGCATCGGTGACGGCCCAGGTGGTTTTGACGTATTTCCAGTCCGTACTACTTTGGCTTTTGTCCGTGATCACGCCCATGTGGGCATATACGGGCGAGGTGAGGGCCAGCGCGGCATTGCCTTCGTTGCTGTTGTAACTGATCGTGACCACGTCATCCACGGTGGGAAACACGGGTGAAGCGCTGACCTGGGCGCCGCTGCGCAGGGCGAGCAACAGGAGTAGGAAGGGGAGGATGATTTTATTCATGTTGTACGGAATGACGGTTTTTGGACAAAATAGCCCGCTGTAAATATCGGGTTTCCGGCAGTGGTAGTGGATTGGGGAGGGCAAACTTAACAATTACCCGGAATGGGGGACAGGGGCTTGAGTGGGATGTGTCTAAATTTGGCAAACAAAAATGGCTCGTGGCTTCCTCCAGTTGGACATCCGGGAAACAGGCCTGCTGCGTTTGTTCGACCATCAGGGTCGCCTCGTGTACCGGCAAGCGGAGGTGTTACCGGGCAATGCAACGTTCTACTTCAACCATCTTCTTTCGGGGACTTACCGGGTGCAGTTCAACACACCGGATCAGGTGTTTTCAGGCCGCTGGCGCCGGCTCTAACGCCGTTCCCGCCACCACCTGCCGCACCTCCTGCCAGGCCTGATGGTGATAATCTACAGGCGGCACAGATTTAGCGAATTTGGCCAGGTCTGCCTGCGCGAGCAGATCGTGCAGGCGCAGGCGGAAGTTTTCGGGGAAATCCGTGCGGGCCAGGTGTGCCAGCAATTCTTCGCTGGTGGATTCCAGGGCGGGGATGTGGAAGCGTTTTTCCAGGTATTCGCGGAGGATGTAGGTCAGTTCGGCGTAGTATTCTTTCACCTGATCCTGCTGCCAGAGGCGTTTTTGCGTCAGCACCTCCAGACGGCGCAGGGCCAGTTCGTGCGGCGGCAGTTCGACCGAGCGGCTGATCGCCTGTCCAGATTTCTTTGATCTGCCAGCCAGCCAGAACAACATGCCCAGTAGCAGCAAGACCACCAGTCCACCCACCGCCCACGGCCAGTAATCCGTCCACCAGACCGGCTCATGGTAAATGTCTTTGATCTCGGCCATGTCGTTGAGGTCGTCGGGCGATGGCGTAGCCAGCACGATCAGTTCAAACGGATTCGTGAGTGCATGGCCGCCGCCCTGCAAGCGAATGGCGAGCGGTGGCACGGCCAGCGTGTCGGCATCGAAGGTGATGAGGGTCAGATCGGCGATGTATTGCGGGCCGTCGTTGGTCCAGACGGTTTGCGCCAAGCGGTTTTCTGTCGGGAAGATACTGTCCCAGGTGGTGAAATCAATTTGCTGCGGTTCGCCGCCCAACGATTTTGGCACGGAAATGTGCACAACAAAGGCTTCGCCCGTTTCGGCAAAATTGCTGTCCAATGAAACGACCGCTCCGATTTGCGCCGCGAGCGGGCCTACCACCAGGCTCAGGAAAAAAAGCAAGAAGTAATGACGAATCACGAACAAGGAATCTGGAATGGCGAAGTTTAAAAAAACAACAAATACCTTTGCACCTCAACTGCTCAACCACCCAACAACTTAAAATATGTCGCAGCAACCTGCTATCAACATCGAAATCGGAGAAGACGTCGCCGAAGGCACCTACTCCAACCTGGCCATCATCTCGCACTCCAACTCGGAGTTTGTGGTGGATTTTATCCGCCTGATGCCCAATGTGCCAAAAGCCAAAGTCAAATCGCGCATTATTCTCACTCCGCAGCATGCCAAACGGCTTCTCATGGCACTTAAAGACAACGTACAACGCTATGAGATGCAATTCGGAAAGATCGAAGAAAACGATCAACCGATTCCACCGATGAATTTTGGTACGCCAAGCGCACAAGCGTAAGGTCGTTCGTAAAGGCGCAAAGGCACGGAGCAGTAAACAAATTTCTCGCAAAGGCGCAAAGGCGCAAAATTTTTTATCGCTCCGCCCCTTTGCGAGAATTTTTTGTCGCTCCGCGCCTTTGCGAGCAACCTACCCCCCCTTGCAAAAGTAAGACCTTCCCCGAGGTATGCACGATTTGTAACTATCCAGCCGACTCGTCCCAGCGGGACGCTATCTTTGTAGAAGTGCCAAAATTGGAGTCCTGCGTGCCGTAGGTACGCTATCTACTGTGCGAAATAGCGTACCTACGGCACGCAGGACCGCCCATTCCTCTAATGCTA
>Ga0209181_10011340_pt1 | contig 11435 bp, 10 predicted proteins | sample MAT05_FD_187208 | JGI IMG/M metagenome (GOLD analysis project Ga0209181, IMG submission 187208) | Freshwater microbial communities from Lake Fryxell liftoff mats and glacier meltwater in Antarctica - MAT-05 (SPAdes) (version 2) | ecosystem: Environmental > Aquatic > Freshwater > Ice > Liftoff... | reverse complement strand
ATGCTTATGTAGGTTTGGATTGCGGTATGCTTGAAATTAATCCACTGTTTAAAACCAGCGACGAAAAGATTATTGCGGTAGATTGTAAAATGAATGTGGATGACAATGCATTGATGCGCCATCCGGATGTAGCAGCTCTAAGAGATGTGAGCGAAGAAGATCCTACAGAAGTAGAAGCAGGAAAATTCAACCTCAACTTTGTAAAATTGGATGGCAATGTGGGTTGCATGGTAAATGGTGCCGGCCTTGCTATGGCTACCATGGATATGATTAAACTTAGCGGCGGTGAGCCAGCCAACTTCCTGGATGTAGGCGGTACTGCAAATGCCCAAACAGTAGAAGCAGGTTTCCGCATTATTTTAAAAGATCCTAAAGTAAAAGCCATCCTCATCAATATCTTTGGTGGTATCGTACGTTGCGATCGTGTAGCCCAGGGCGTTATTGATGCTTACACAAGCATTGGCAATATCAATATCCCAATTATCGTTCGCCTGCAGGGAACCAATGCAGATGTTGCAAAAAAACTGATTGACGAAAGCGGATTGAAAGTTCAAAGTGCTATCCTGCTTAGCGAAGCAGCAGCACTGGTGAATAAAGCGGTGGCTTAGTATTTGATAATTTTTATTTCATAATGAGTCCCACCTTTTGGTGGGATTTTTTTGGGAGTCTTGCTTAGGAATATATATTTAGCTTCATTGGGGTCTTAGTAAACCCCGAGAAAGGTTTTTGCGCTGCTTTGGGGCACCCCAGTCAGTATGGCGTATGGCCTGGCGGGCTTGTACAGTATGCCTTGATGGAGCTTTTATCTAAGCTTATATATTAAAACCCATGTAGCAGCTTTTTTCTTCCTCGTTGGCTGAAAGCCAGAGGGCATCATTAAAACTTTCCAATGCCGTTAAAGTACACAAAGCAAAATGGAATGTAAAACCCTGGCTGCAGCAAGTGTGCCATGATTATTTTTTATAACGGCAGGTGGAACAAATTAAAATACCAAGCCTGTTAGATTCGTGAAAATGGGCTTCTATAGCCAGATTAATATGAAATGATTAAATACTTTCCATTTAAATAGGGTATAACTTCCAGCAAGCAATATCTTTTTATTTTAAGTTATTGCAACCTTTTTTTTATTATCCCGTATTGTCTTATTATATCAAGATTAATTGTACAATAGATTTGAAACAAAACTACCAATTTGTAAGCACCAGATAAATTTAATTGAAACAAGCTTAAGTAATTAAATGATTACACTTTACAATATTAAATTGGTAAAAATAAAAATTATGAAAAAAACCGGTAAGATAGTGATGTTTGTTTTTATTTCAGTTTGGTTAGTGGCCTGTTCTAAAGAAAGCCAGCTAACTGAAGTGCCTGCAACAGACAATATAGATACAACCAACGGGGCTATAAAATACAACGGCTCCTTTATAAGCGCACCTGGCAAAAGTGCAACTGGTACAGCGCTGATCCTTTTAAAAAACGGCGTATATTCTGTAGCTTTAAAAAATATGAGTGTAAGTGGTGGCCCAGACCTACGTGTTTATATCTCAAAACAAATACAACCTGTAGATTATTTTGATCTCGGTAAATTAAAATCTACCAACGGTGACCAGGTATATCCGGTGGCTAATAACGTAGATTTTACTACTTATAAATATGCACTTATCTTTTGCAAGCAGTATAATGTATTGTTTGGCAGTGCGGAATTAAAATAAAAATTGAATTATACTTAAAAATTGTTGGTGTCGATTTGGAAAACATAACATATATCATAAAAGGGTGCATACAACGGGACCATAAATATCAACGGATAATTTATAACCAGTACCGTGGCTATGCTTTAAAAATAGTGTTCCGCTACATCTATAGGTACGACAGAGCAGTTGATGTAGTAAATGACGGATTTGTAAAACTATTCAGAAGCTTTGAAAAGTTTGAACTGGGTGATGACACCGATAATCAAAAAAAATTTATGGGCTGGTTTAAAAGGATATTAGTGAACACAGCGATAGACGAATTACGTAAAGGAAGTATGCTTCCGGAAATAGGCGGCATACCTGAACATGTTTGGGAGATAAAGGATAATAGCCAGAATGCTGACCAACTCTTGTTGTATAAAGATTTAATCATTCTCATTAAAGAACTTCCACCTGCCTGCAGGGTTGTTTTTAATCTATATGTAATTGATGGCTATACACACAGTGAAATAGCAGACATGATAAAAATACCCATCGGTACTTCAAAATCAAACCTTTCAAGAGCAAGGGCATTATTGCAAAACAGTATTAAAAAAATGGAGGAGGGAAAGTTATGCCGGATGTAGAAAACAATATGGATGAATTATTCAGGAGAGCTGCCGAGGGTTATCCGCTTAAGAACTCTAAAGATGAGTGGGATAATATTGCAGCTTTACTAGAGCATAATACTGCTATAGCTGCCACTACCCACAAAGAGAAAAGCTTAAAAAAGTACAGCACTTTATTACTTTCTTTGAGTTTGTTTTTGATTATAGCAGGATTTATAGCAAACTATAACCGGAACAAAAAAGTTTCACCATTGGCCAGCCAGCCAGAAAGAAAAATACTGGTTGAAGAAGTAAAAGGAAAGGATATTAATAAAATTACGGAAGCTCTTGCCGTGCCAAATAAAAAAGATGCCCTTAAAAAACAATTACTGACATATACTAACGGTGTTGTAAACCAAAACCACCCGGGTACAAAAAATGCCACATGGCTATCCAAAAAAAGAAAATACAGTTACCATATTTATAGCGGTGTAAGTGATATTAATAAATCAGAAAAAATACGGGCAACTGTTGGGTCTGGTGTAAATGAAAAAATATTACCGAAAAAAATCAGCAATGAAAAAGTGTTAATCCAAATGCACGATCCATCTGAATATGCTGCAAATGATTTTGTTTTACATCCATCAGTTTCATCTATACAACTGCCCGGCAAAAAAGAGGATATAAATGCAGAAAAAAAAGCGTCTGTAAACAATAAAGAAAAAGGAAAAAAACAACAGGGAATTTATCTTGGCTTAATGTTTGGTGCTTCTTTTAACCAAATAAAAACGCAGGGGCTTAAAAAACCAGGGTATGATATTGGTGTGATAGCAGGTTACCAAATTAGTAAATCAATATCGGTTGAAACCGGATTAATGTATGACAGGAAATATTATTTCAGCAGCGGAAAATATTTCGATATGTCAAAACTAAGCTCGTCCATGCCTGCAGACATGAAGCTGTTAAGTTTGGAAGGTAGCTGTGCTGTATTTGAAATCCCGGTTAAAATAAAATATAACCTGCCTGGCAATCGAATTAGAAATTTTTATTCAACCGCCGGGGTTTCTACTTACATCATAACAAATGAACAAAATAAATACCGGACAGTAACAAATGGAACGGAGCAAAATATTACAGGCACATATATTAATAATTCCCGTTACCTCGCTGCTGCCCTGGATCTAAGCCTGGGGTACGAAAGTAAAATTGGTTCGTTTGGTAATATCCGTATAGAGCCTTACCTCCAAATGCCACTGAAGGGAATTGGAGTGGGTTCCCTTCCGGTGATGACAGCGGGTATGCATATAGGTTTTACCCGTCTTATTCGTTAGCCAAGAAATAAATATAGTATTATTTTTTTCAGTAAAAAACTGAATAGGGAAATCTATTGCCGGTTGAGAAAGCTTTAGCTAAAAACTACTTTAAAGTGAAGTGTGAATGGTGAATGGCAAATGAGAATGGTCGATAATTCACCATTGACAATTCCCCATTAAAAAAAAGAACTGTCATTTTTATTCTTAACATAGCACTAATTGTATTTAAATGCCATTATAAATTGTTAATAAGTGATTTCATGAAAAAAATAATTGTAATAGTCTTTATTATTTTTCCATCAGTAACGTTTTCGCAGGTGCTATTAAAAGCCGGTGCAGCTTTCGGTAACCGCTGGAACGAAACCCTTAATTCGCAAACGCCGGGCAAAGGATTCAGGCTTTCAGCAGAAAAATTTCTTGTTCCGCAATTTTCTCTTGGTATAGGTATTTCTTATTTGTCTTTCAATCCAAATAAGGCGATCATCGTTCGATTTAATTCTTACAGCCTGCAATCCACTTATTATTTTAATACAAAAAAACTACAGCCTTATCTCGGTGTAGGAGTTGGCTATACACTGTATAAAGATAAAACAACTATTGATCTGGGCAATGGTATTACTGATACTCAAACGAGGGATAAAAATTATGCTGTCATCTCACCTTTTCTGGGATTACAGTATGGTATTGATAAAGAAAGCAGGACTGGTTTTTTTGTACAGGTAAATACTGACTTTATTCCAATAGCAAATATTCAGCCTATAGGATTTATGTCTGTAACAGCAGGCATTAGTTATCACATGCAGGGCCATTAATATTTTCAGCGTTATAAAATTTCTTTTTAATTAATCAATAACTAACATTAAAAAAGCAAACAATGAAAAAGACAATCTTTTTACTTATGGCTGTAGCCTCCATCTCACTTAGTGCATGTAAAAAAACGGAAACCGTAACTGAGTTTTCTAATTTACCAATTGGCGCTGTCTCAACTCTAAAAACAGGAACCATTGGCCAGCAAAATGCTCCGGGCACACCGCCTACCAGCGGAAACCTTTCTGTAATACAGGATTCGAAAGGTAACCAGTTTTTAAAATTAGACGCCAATTTTACGTCTGGCTTTAGTACAGGAACAGTAGCTGTTTATCTTGCTAAAACAAACGGAGAAATAAAAAACCAACGCAATGGTGGCACTACTCCCACCAATGTACTGGCTGTAGGTTTTGTGGGTAAAGCGGGTGAAAAATATTTTCAACTCAGCAGTGCAGGTTTGTTTACCGGTTTTTCTTTTGTTGTTTTTTATTGTGAAACTGCGGAAGTAAATTTTGGTTCGGCACCGCTTAATTAGCGTTTAAACGTATACCCGGTACAGGAGATTTTTACCGGGTATATATTTTACTATTCTATTTTTGATTTAAAAATAAAACTGTTATTTATGAAAATAATAAAATGGGTATTTTTAAGCAGCCTATTGCTTGCCTGCAATGTTAGTTTTGCTCAAAAACAGGCTTACAAACAAAAAAATTCATTTGGGCTGTCAGTAAATGCAGGGCCAGGTAGTTTTGCAACTGCACTTTCATGGACACATAATAATGCTGTTGGTAAAAAAAAGCGGTTTAGTATTGGCTACGGTCTGCGGTTTACAAATTTTATTGGGTCAGACCTGGATTATATCACAGCACCTGCAAAATATACAAGCGGCAAATCCAGTATTGCAGCGTTGTTTTCCGATAATATTATTGCCAATATTGACACGGTAAGTTTCGCAAAATCACAAACCTATTTTTTAAACACAGGAATATATTTGTCGTACCTGCTGCCGTACTTTAAAAACAGGCTTGAACTGGGTGTAAATATTGATGCACTTGGTTTTACTTTTGGCCCCCGGCAAAACGCATTATATAAAAACAATACTGTTACTGCAAAGCCTACAGCATTTAATTTACTCCTGATAAGTGACAGTGACCGGGGCTCTTTAAATTCTGAATGGTATGTAAGTTTTTGGGTAACCCCAAAGCTGGCTGTAAAAGTTGGATATGAATTTCTATTCAGCGAATATACTACAGATACAAAAATACAGCAGTTACCAAACCTTAATGAAACGAATGACCGTTTTCGTTTTAAATCATCCATGATTATGCTAGGTGTAACATATGCGCCTTTCAGGAAGTAAACACCCACATTTAAAAAACAATGCCATGAAAAAGATAGCTATTTTTTACTGCTTCATGTTATTCATTTTGCCATCCCAATTGGTTGCTCAAAGTTATATCCCATCCGATAAAGGGTCTTCGGTTACATTTACTATTAGAAATTTTGGATTTAACGTAAGCGGCTCATTTAAGAATTTACAAGGCACTATTAAATTTGACCCAAACAACCCGGAAGCGAGCGTTTTCAGGGTAACTGTTGATGCTGCCACCATAAATACTGATAATGGCTCCAGGGATAGCCATCTTAAAAAAGAAGAATACTTTGATGTAGCTAAATACCCAAAAATTTTATTTTCATCCGATAAAGTAGAAAAAACTGCTACCGTCGGATTATTTATTGTTAAAGGAAAATTTACAGTGAAAGGAACAAGTAAATCAATCTCGATACCATTTAGTGCCAAGGCACTAAATGGTGGCTATCTTTTTAATGGAAAAGTAGTATTAAACAGGAGAGATTTTAAGGTAGGCGGAAATAGTATGGTATTGTCAGATAATCTTACACTTACCCTCAATGTGTTTGCCCCCAGAGAATGAAAATAATTATTTTTATCCTTAAGCCTTACAAGCCGGAACCAAAAAGGGGAAAATAGTAACTTTCAATTATGAAAATACTTACTTAAAGATATAGCAAAAGATAAGCGGCACACTTTGCTATTACAGCATAGTTTTTACAGGCACGCTTCCGGTATTAAGTAATGCCGGTGATTTTACGTCTTACCTGTTTCAAAAACAGCACTAACATTTAGTGAATCCTCTCCACTCTTGCTTAAAAGAATTACATTTAGTGAGCAAAAGGTAACATTTGAAAACGATAACAACACTTAGCTTACTAATCTTTATCACCAGCAGCTTCCCTACCCTTAGTGGTGCTCAATTACCTTATACCCAACCCACTTTCACTTACAGTAAAGATTCTGCTGTAAGTTTTGGAAGCAGTACCAATTATTGTGGTTTCCCCTTTGCATTAAAAATGAATGTGTACAAACCCACGGGTGCCAACCAGGCTACAAAAAGGCCTTTGGTAATTTTTGTACATGGCGGGGCCTTTGTGTCGGATGCAGATTTTAATGAGCCCGAAATGAATAGTATGGCTATAGAGTTTGCCAAAAGAGGTTATGTTTCTGCCAGCATCGACTACCGTGAGGGCTTGCATTTAAAAGCTTATGGTACTGGTTTTCCGGGAACGATTAATCTTTGGAACCTGCCTGGCGCTACCGTAAACTGGAATGCAGAAGCCCGCTTATTTGCAGCAGATTCTGCTGAAACCATCAGGGCCATTTACAGGGCACAACAAGATGTAAAAGCAGCCATTCGTTATTTTAAATTGCGCTCCGATGTAGATTCTGTAGATATATGTGCTGTGTTTTTGGCCGGGCATAGTGCCGGTGCTATAACCGTTTTGCAAGCAGCTTTTACAGACCAGGCTACAGAGAAGCCACTACTTGCAGCCGCACAAACAACTTTGCCAAATCCTAGCTGGAAAAACAGGTGTGAAATAACCAATCCTTTTAATCCTGCTGAGTGCCTGTTTTTTCAACCCAATGGCCCACAGGGTAGAGACAATGCGGCTTACGCTGCGCTAAACCGTGCCGGGGATGATTTTGAAAATGCGGCAGCTTACCAGCGGCCAGACCTTGGCCCCATCGGCGGAGAATTAAGTGCGGGGGCTACAGATGAAATTTTAGGCGTGGGCGCCATGGCCGGTGCTATTACAGATACCAACCTTTTGATAAACGCCACTAATTTCCCAGCAGTTTTTTTATACCACCAGCCTGCAGACAGAGTGGTAAATTTTTACCGAAACAGACCTTTTAGTTTTTACAATGATTTGTTGAGTCCGGGCCCAAATAATGAATGGCCCATTTTAAATGGGTCCTTATTTATAAAAAATAAATTAGCCCAAATAAATTACCCCGGCCAGGTGGCAACATATTGGTTTGATAATTCTGCTGCAGATCCTTTGGCGTTAAATTCTCATGCAATTTTGCCCTCCCCTGTGACGGTAGCAGACAGCATGGCAAAATTTTTTGCGCAAATTTTGGCGGCGCCGCACAATTGCCTAAGCGTGGTTGCGCTGCGCAGTACTTTGCGGGCAAACCTTTTAGGCAACTGCATTAAATTGCGTTTGCAGATTGGAGAAAGTAACGGCCAGGTGAATCATCTGCGGTTGCAAAAATCTACTAACGGGCGTGATTATTTTAACCTTACAACCTTGTCACCAGGCAGAGAAACTGTTTTTTATTTTGTAGATAGTATGCCCACGGAACAAAATTTTTATCGCATAGAAATGACCACATCTGCTCAAAAAGTTTTTAGCAATACTGTACACATTCAATATCAGCAAAACAGTATAAACATTTACCCCAATCCTGTTACTGGTAAATACTTACAACTGCAAATTAGCAATGCTGGCTTGGCCGGTAAGTGCAACCTTTTAATAAAAGAAGTCTCGGGAAAGATAATCTTAGCAAGAGAGCTGCATGTACCCAATGCTGTTCACCTGCAAGCGATAGAAGTAGCTGCATTACCAGCGGGTTTTTATGTAGTTGAACTGCTGAATAATAAACTGGAAAAAATGGGGCTTGGTAAATTTATTAAAACGAATTGATTCGAGTAGTATAAAATTGCAGACGTTTCATACGAGTTGTCTAAACTGATCTATATAAATTTTAGAACATTATTTTTCAGCTCCTAAAACATGAGCGTTCCATCTTTCCAAAAAAGAAGCTCCATCTTCCTAATGTTTATTTCTGCAACGCCTTTACCATTTTTTCCAACTCATCAATTTTCTTTTGTTGTTCCTGAATGGCTTTTACTAAAACTGGAATCAGCTCAGTATATTTCATACCCAATGGATCGCCATTAGCTGGTACCACCACCGCTTCGGGAACAAGTTTTTGAATATCCTGAGCTAAAAATCCAATTTGTAAATCATTGTTGGGGTTTGTTTTCCAGTTGTATTGCACAGGATACATTTGCAGTACCTCTTTTAAACCATAAGGCGAAACAACTATATTGGTTTTTAGCCTTGCATCGCTGGTATTAATGGCAGCGGCGTTGGTCCAAACTTCACTCCAGCGTTGGCCACTGGTACCTAAACTGTAAGTATTGTTGAAATCGGGTAATGCATTGCCCCTGATTCTTAAGCCTCCTTCGCTCCAAAGTTTTATAACCCGGTCGGTGCCCAGAGCTGCTGTACCACCGCCCACAATACCCAACCAGTTAGCAGGATCACCAAAACAACCATAGCAAATTTTACCGGCATCGGTTTGTTTGCCGGCTGCACCATAGCCCATTTCAAGGGCGTTGCTGCCCCGTACATTCAGGCTGAATTTGTTGATGGTTTTGGCATTGAGTAAAAGGCTATCGGCTGCAAAGTCGCCGTATATGAGGGCGGCGTCTTTATTGGCATCGGTATTCTCTATGTATAATTTGTTCGAGGTAAGTTCATTAAATCCTGCCGAATTACCTATAGCTACATTTCCACTGCCCGTTGTAGTCAAGATTGAATTCAAAGCATCTTTCCCAATTGCCGTATTTCTATCACCAAAATTTTTATACAAACTTTGATGGCCAATAGCCGTATTTGAAATACCTGATTGATTTGTTGCCAAAGCGAAAGTACCAATTGAAGTATTCATTTCCCCAGTATTATTATTCCATAATGATGTAAATCCTATTGCAGTGTTATATCGCCCTGTCGTATTGCTATACATAGCTTCAGAACCAATGGCAGTATTTGCTATCGAATGCCAGGGAAGTGTTGCTCCCAGGCCATTATTTAATAGCGCATCTTTTCCAATGGCCACTAAATCGCTTTTATCCGTATTATTTCGTAACGCATTGGTACCAATTGCAACATTATTTTCACCTAATTGGTTTTTATTTAGTGCCCTGTTTCCAACAGCAACATTTTCCCTGCCAATAGTATTATTTTCTAAGGCAGCAAATCCTACACTGGTATTGAAACGTCCAATTGTATTTTTAAGCAAGGCTTTATTACCAACTGCTACATTTTCAACGGCTTCTAAAGGAATCAAGGGATTTGATCCTAAACTGTTACTGTATAAGGCGCTGTCTCCAATAGCAAGGTTGCCTCTCCTGCCATTGCTGTTGTATAGAGCTGCTCTACCAATTGCAACAATTCCATTTGCAGCAGTATCACTGTATAATGCAACCGAACCAATGGCTACAGCACCATTACTATTTCTACTATCTGCTAATGCAAAAGCACCAATAGACACATTTCTACTACCGGTAGTATCGCTCCAAAATGAAGCGGTTCCAATGCTTACATTATTATTGCCGCTGTTTTGAAACATGGAGGCAGACCCAATTGAAGTATTGCCAAAACCATTATATCTGTATCGCATTGCGTTTGAGCCAATGGCTGTATTGTCAGAACTACTTCCATTAAAACCCAATGCTTGATAACCTATAGCTGTATTGTCATTTCCAAAAGAATTAGTTTGCAAAGCCTGTGCTCCTATAGCTGTATTTTTACTTCCATTTATATTATAGCTGAGTGCTGCGAACCCCATTGCAGTATTTAATTGTCCACTTGTATCAAAATACAGCGTGTATGCACCCATTGCAGTGTTATACCTGCTACTCTTTGCGCTACTTAACGATCGAAGCCCCAAAGCAACATTATCAGCACTTAGAATTCCTGATGGTATATTATTCAATCTAAACGCAAGAGGTTTATTATCCGTTGTGCCAATAAAGTTTATACTGGTATCTGTATCAGTATTTCCTTTTAACCCCCAGGCTGTATTGGTGGTGGCTTCGCTGCTGCCTATTAGTTTCCAATTGCCATTGCTGTACATCAATTCGGCAGTAACGCCCGCTGGTATGGTTACCGGCAATAAAAAACCATTGAATAAAGTAGCGTTAGTAATTATTAAATGCTGCCCCGACTCTGTGGCGCCAATAAAAGTAATATTAAAATTATCCGTTGGTGACCCACTCAATACATGGTGTGCCCGGTTGCTGATTAATTGTACCGTAGTACCGGTAACAGCAGTTGTTTGTGGCCTTAGCCGCAGACCCCCATTTATATCTAATGAATAGGTGGGGTTTGGGGTGTTGATGCCTACATTTTGCGCATTGGCGTTTAACATTATCAAACAAGTTGATACAACCGCAATAAAAAATACTTTTTTCATTTGGAGTTATTTTATTTTTAATGGCCAAAATTTATTAAATGCCTGAAAAGAGGGAAGATTGAAAGCTGTTACAACTTTATAAATTGTACCCTTCTGTTGGCCGCTTTTCCTTCTTCGGTATCATTGCCAGCTACCGGTTCTTTTTCTCCTTTACCATTTGTTGTTAATCGAATAGCAGCAATACCCATACTTACTAGTTTTGCTTTTACGCAGCAGCTCTTTTTTTGCTAAGCAGTAAATTTTTTGCATCATCGCCGTCATTATCCGTATGGCCAATAATTTGAAGTTTCAATTCTTTTGATTCCTTTAAAGCCTCTGCTATTTCTTGTATTATTTCGTTGCTGCTGACCTGTATTTTATCGCTGTTGGTGGCAAACAAAATAGCATTGGTACTAAAGCTACCGTTCTCCATTAAATCTTTCAACACCTTACTCCGCCTGTCTGTACCCGCTTCTGCAAGTACCAC
>Ga0209181_10011339_pt1 | contig 11436 bp, 9 predicted proteins | sample MAT05_FD_187208 | JGI IMG/M metagenome (GOLD analysis project Ga0209181, IMG submission 187208) | Freshwater microbial communities from Lake Fryxell liftoff mats and glacier meltwater in Antarctica - MAT-05 (SPAdes) (version 2) | ecosystem: Environmental > Aquatic > Freshwater > Ice > Liftoff... | reverse complement strand
GTATTTTCAAGGCACGATCAAAAGTGAACTTGCGCCCTTAGAAGACCGCAGCTTCATCCGCACCACCGTGACCGCCCCGGAAGGCACTGATTACGATAAAATGGAAAGCATTATCTATGGGCTTTCGAAAAAAGTCATGGATTCAATCCCTGAGCGCAGCATGGTTTTCGGTATTGCCGCCCCGGGTTTTGGCTCAGGAAGCACCAATTCTGGCTTCGTCAGTCTCCTGCTTACTGACCCACAAGAGCGAAAGCGCAGCCAGATGCAGATTTACGGGCAACTGCTGGCCATGACCAAAAAAATGCCCGAGGCACGGATGTTCCCCAACCAAGATGAAACCATTTCCATCGGCTTCGGTCGCGGGCTTCCGATTCAATTTGTCATTCAGACCCTGGATTTTGAAAAATTAAAAACCGTTGTGCCCAAATTTCTCGAAGCGGCGCGAAAAGACCCTGTTTTCGCCAATGTGGATGTGAATTTGAAATTTAGCAAGCCAGAATTGCAGGTTATAATCGACCGGCTGAAAGCGGCAGATTTGGGTGTGAGTGTGCTGGATGTGAGCCAAACTTTACAACTTGCACTCTCCGGGCGACGATTTGGCTATTTTCTGCAAAATGGCCGCCAATATCAGGTCATCGGCCAGGTAGACCGCGCCAACCGAGACGAGCCGCTCGACCTTGCCGCGCTATATGTCCGAAATACCCGAGGTGAAATGGTACAACTCGACAATATTGTGAAGTTCGAAGAAACCAGCAACCCACCACAACTTTACCACCACAACCGATATAAATCAGCCACCATCAGTGCGGCCCCGGCTTCGGGCAAAACCCTCGGCGAAGGCATCGAAGTCATGGAACGAATCGCCGCCGAAGTATTGGATGAGTCTTTTGAGACCGATCTTTCCGGCTCCTCACGCGATTTCAAAGAAAGCAGCGGCAATACTTCTTTTGCATTTTTACTTGCGCTGATGCTTATTTACCTCATTCTTGCCGCGCAGTTTGAGAGTTTCCGCGACCCCTTTATCATCATGCTTACCGTACCGCTAGCCATCGCGGGGGCCTACCTCAGTCTTGCAATTACGGGCAATACGTTCAATATTTTCTCCCAAATCGGCATGATTATGTTGATCGGTTTGGTAACGAAAAACGGAATTCTTATTGTTGAGTTTGCCAACCAAAAACGCGATGCCGGGATGCCCAAAAGTCAAGCGGTGTGGGAGGCTGCCCAAGCCCGGCTTCGCCCTATTTTGATGACCACACTGGCTACTGCACTAGGCGCCTTGCCTATCGCACTTTCTTTGGGCGCAGCGAGTACCAGTCGCGTAGGGCTGGGTGTGGTGGTAGTGGGTGGTTTGATGTTTTCACTGGTGCTTACCCTGTTTGTTATTCCGTCTATGTATTTACTTTTGAGCGGAAAAATGCGGAGTTCGGCGCCTTGGAGCAAGGAGGATTCTGAAATGAAGATTGAGGGATAATTACGATCTTTGCCACTATGTTGAAAATAGGTACTCGTGGCAGCAAACTAGCCCTCTGGCAGGCAGCATTCACCCAAGCTGAACTTACCCGCATCGGTGTGGAGAGTGAAGTGGTCATTATCGAAACGCCAAACGATCTGGTGTCCGATCCGCAATTCGATGAACAGGAGCCGAAAGCCCTGTCTAACAAAGAAATCGAAGACGCGCTCCTACGGGGCGAAGTGGATTTTGCGGTGCATTTCATGAAAGATTTGCCGACCGTTCAGCCAGAAGGGCTTTGTATTACAGCAGTTTCTGGCCGCCAAAACCCCTCAGATTTGCTCGTTATCCGCAAGGAATCTTACGCAGACAAGGCACTGCTGAAGTTAGCCCCCAAAGCTATTGCCGGAGCGTCCTCCAGGTTGCGTAACGCACAGCTACTCGCCTTCCGACCAGATGTATTATTAAAAAATGTCCAAGGCAATGTACACCGTCAGCTAGAACAGCTTCGTGCTGGTGATTTCGACACGATATTTCTGGCCGCATCGGAAGTAATTCCTTTGGGCCTGGAATTGTCAGATTTTGAAATATTTGAGTTGCCCGCACGTGAATTTGTGCCAGCCCCTGCTCAAGGTGTATTGGCCTGGCAAACCAATCGAAACGACACCCCTACCCGACTCATTTTGAAGCAATTACACCACACAAACGTCTCTGCATGCACCAATATGGAACGCCGCCTACTCCAACTTCTAGGCGGTGACTATCATCGTGCGCTAGGCGTGTATTGTGAACGCGATGCGGTTGGAAATTATCACGCCTTCGCCGCTTGTGAAATAGCGGAAAAAATGTGTCGGACACGTTTTTCATCCAGCACACATTTTGGGATGGCCGAGAAATTGGTGCAGTTGTTGAAAAACCAGTAATTGCGCCCTGTTACAAACAAAAAGGGCAGACCTCGGAGGTTTTTAAAACCTCCGAGGTCTGCCCTTTTTGTTTGTTAACTGTGCAACGCCCAAAAAACCTATTTCCCAAATAGCTCTTCCAGTTTAGCACCCAACTGCTCTCCGCGTAAATTGCGGGCAATAATATTTCCCTCCCGGTCAACAAGTAGGGTTTGCGGAATAGAGGTAACCGAGTAAAGGGCTGCGTGAGCACTCTGCCATCCTTTCAAGTCGCTGATATGATGCCAAGGCAAGCCGTCTTGTTTGATTGCATTACGCCAAGCACTGATTTCGCGATCCAGGCTTACGCCAAGGACATCGAAGCCTTTTTCATGATATTTGTTGTAGCTGGCTACAACATTGGGGTTTTCCTTGCGGCATGGACCACACCAGCTTGCCCAAAAGTCAATCAATACTACCTTTCCGCGTAATTGCTTGAGTGAATATTGAGCACTATCCGGCGTCATACCTGCAAGATCAGGGGCTTCAAAACCCGTCATGAACGTAGAGGCCTTTTTCAATTCCATTTCCATGGCAGGTATCTCGCCAAGGTTTTTTGAACTATACAGCTCAATATATTTTTTGGCCACAATGGAATACTGAGGGCTATTGTTAGCTTTCAGTGAAGCCACTATCCCGGCCAATGCCATGCGGTAAGTCGTACTGCCAACAGGAATTTTGGCCAATTGAACTTCGGCAAGTTTTACCGCCTTTTCATGCGCAACTCCAAATTGGAATTGCATACCGAGAAAAGCGTCGAACGCATTGTATACATCCGGAATTTGCTCAAAAGCCTTGTCGCTCAAGTCCGCCCAACGGAAAAATTCGTTGGCATAAAATTCTGCCTCAGTGCCGCCTTGTCCAGCGTAATCAGGGGTAATTTGTAGGCTGGCCATGCGCCAAAGCAGCGGATTAGCCGTCTTGAGCGAGTCTATGAAACGGATCTTGCGCTGACCAAACTGAGCCATACGTTCTTCCATGGTACGACGCATCGTGCCCGTGGATTGGTTGAACTGCGCACGTGCTTGTGCACTTTCTGAAGTGAATTGTGCAATTTGCTCCTGGAGTGTTTCCAATGCTTTATTGGAAACCGAGCTGACCGTTCTTGCTTTGTGCATGAACTGGGTATTGCCCCACAAGGTCACCTGCTTTTCTTCTCCTAAAATAACCTTAGCGGTAGATTGCTCATTGGCACCGACGCTATAAAAACGTGCAGGCCCGGCAGGGATCGTGAGGACATAAGCACTATCAATCCCGCTTTTGCCCGCGCTAGCCACTACTTTTTTGGCTAGGCCAATATTTTCGTATAAAAACACCTGGTCGGCACTGGATTGAGCACCATATAGACGACAAGTGAGGGTGACATTATTGTTTGCTTTAGCAGGTTGCTGAGCAGGTTTGGCCGTTGAATTTTTTTGGAAAGCCCACAGTGATGCAGGCATAAGTAATGCGACGAAGAGCAGTTTTTTCATGTTTGGTGAAATCCTTTTTTGTCAAATTTGGCCGCAAAAATATACCCTTTAGCACAGGCTTTTGCGAAACAAAAAGTTAATTACTTTGTGTGATTTGAAGGTTTTGAGGTTCGGTACATGACTGGGCTACAAGCCTAACGCTCAAGTTTCCAAATCCTGAAGTTCAATATTTATTCGGATAAACATACAGCCGCACATCTTCCTCCGTCACGGTCTGTTCGCAAAGGATGAAGAGCCGTTCAATCACGTTGGCCAGTTCGCGAATGTTGCCTGTCCAATTGTAGTCCTGCAAGGCAGTAATGGCCGCAGGCGTGAAAGATTTGAGCGGATGGCCATAATCGTCGGCGATCCGGCGATTAAAATGCTCGATAAGAAGCGGGATGTCTTCACGTCGTTCATTGAGTGAAGGCACCTGCACCACGATGACGGCCAAGCGGTGATAAAGGTCTTCGCGAAAACGTCCTACTGCGATCTCTGCACGGAGGTCTTTGTTGGTCGCTGCAAGTACCCGCACATCCACTTTGATTTCCTTGCTATCGCCCACCCGGGTAATGCGACTTTCTTGCAAAGCGCGAAGCACTTTGGCTTGAGCATCGAGGCTCATATCACCGATTTCGTCTAGGAAAAGTGTACCGCCATTGGCCGATTCAAATTTGCCAGGACGGTCGGCAATGGCTCCAGTGAATGATCCTTTTTTATGCCCAAACAATTCGCTTTCGATCAATTCTGAGGGAATAGCAGCACAGTTTACTTCCACGATTGGGCCGTCGGCGCGATTGCTTTTTTCATGAATCCAGCGCGCCACAAGTTCCTTGCCTGTCCCGTTTTGCCCGGTGATGAGCACCCGGCTTTCCGTGGGGGCCACTTTTTCGAGCATTTTTTTGATGGCAAGGATTGGGCTGCTATCGCCAATCATGTTCACCCCCTTACTGCTTTTCACTTGTTTGCGCAGCACTTGGGTGGTATTCACGAGTTCGCTACGATCAAGCGCATTGCGCACGGTGATCAGCATCCGGTTGAGGTCTGGCGGTTTAGAAATAAAGTCGAAAGCGCCCTTTTTCACCGCTTCTACTGCGGTATCTATAGTACCGTGACCACTCACCATGATCACAGGAGTTTCTGGCGATAGAATTTGGAGGCGCTCCAAAGCTTCTATACCGTCCATTCTGGGCATCTTAATGTCGGTGATGATAACATCGTATTTTTCTTTTTGGACTTTGGCCACGCATTCTAGTCCATCGGAGGCTTCGTCTACATCATAGCCTTCAAATTCGAGAATGTCGCGCAAGGTGCGGCGGATGGGTACTTCGTCGTCAACGATTAAAATCTTTGCCATGTTTTGTAAATAAAATTCCGCCTGCGCTTTTACGCACCATAGTCTTTTCATTCGCCAAGGTTTTAACGAAGAAGAAAAGGGTGGCTAGTTGCTTTGGCGGGTAAAAATGTGGTCAGTGAGAACCCTCCTTCGCCAAGGCTACGGCGGGTAAAATGTAGTTAGTGTGAACCCTCCTTCGCCAAGGCTACGGCGGGTAAAGGCACAAAGAAACTCTATTTGACGGCTGGTTTTGCCAGACCCCTGCTTATTTTTCTTTTATCTTGTGACTTCGGGGCAGGTGGACGTTTTATCTTTGCTTGCCAACTATGCATTTTTACACTTATTTTTGAAGATCAAAAATCCTTTTTCCAACACCAATAAAACGCCTAAAGCTCACCAGTTAAATATTTACAAATCAAAGAATTATGAACAAAAAAACCCTTTTAGTGCTGCTTTTTTTTGCCGCCTTGGCCTTGAAATTGAGTGCACAGTTTAACCCTGTACGCGAATCGGAGCGTATGATGTCGTTCGGCAGCCGCCCATGTTTCCGCATGGAGTTTGCAAGCACCGATGCCGGTACGGTCGAAGAAGTCTGGAAAAAGTTTGCAAAAGAAAATTTCAACGCAAAACTCAAAAAAAGCAAGGGAGAATGGACCGCAACCAAACTCCGTTCAGCTTTTATGGGCGACGATGTTTTTGCCCTTTATTCTACCATTGAAAAGGATGGTAATGAGACGGCACTTACCGTATGGGTGGATGCTGGCACCTACTTTCTCAACCGTCGAGACAACCGTAGCAGAACAGAAGAAATGCTGAGATCACTGCGTCAGTGCTATTTCGACGTGCGCCGAGCTGCTGTAGGAAAAGAAATGAAAACGCAGGAAACGCAGCTTAAAGAGCTGGAAAACAAGCAGAAAAAATTGGACAAAGATAACGAAGACCTCCGCCGCAGTATTGAGGCTTGGGAATCGAAAATTCAAAAAGCCAAACAAGACATCGTAAACAACGAACAGTCTCAAGAGGCAAATCTTGTAGAACAGGAAAATCAGCGCCGCCTCGTGGAAGAGACCCGTCGGCGTTTAGAAAACGTGGAAAGCGAAGGCGGGAATTGAACTAAATCTAAGGAAAGCGGCACCAACAACTTAGTCATTTTAGATCAACCATTTTTTCATCAGACAACCCTATTTTTCTGCAAATAGTGGGGGCTATTTAAAGAAAAATAGCGGCCGTATGATGAAACAAAGGGGGGCATCAAAGGACTAAGTTATTGGTGCCGCATTCCTAAACATGATTCATCCCGAATTTTTTCTAGAACACCTTAAAGTGGTTTTGATTGACGAATGCAGATTACATGATTGTTGATTTTTGAAGGAGTGGCAGATCGTAGGACTAAAACCTATGGAAAAGTGGACAGTGCTTCGTCGGGCCATCAAAAATCAAAAATCATGTAATCTGCATTCGTCAATCAAAAAAAGAAAATTCGGGGTGACTCATGTTTATTTATTCCTCTTCGTAATCGAGGTTGATTGGAGGAGGCACTCCATTGCCACTAAGCATACCTAAGGAGGTCATGGCGCGCTCACTGGCGAGTTGCTCGGCGCTCTTTTTGTTAAAATCGTCAGCCGTACCAACTTTTTTGCCATCTACAAACACGGCCACTTTGAATTTGTCGCGCTTTTCACTCTTGTATTTGGCCACCACCTTGTATTCTATTTGATGCCCATTTTTCTGACACCACTCTAAAAGCTGGCTCTTGTAGTTATCATCGAATCCTTCTAACTCGTGGATATCCAAGTATTTACGAAGAATTCGGCGGACAACAAAAATCTTGGTGCCATCATAGCCTCGCTCAATATAAACCGCGCCTACCAAAGCTTCCAGCGCATTACCCAGCATGGATTTGGAGAGCCGGGTCTGGTTGTAATTAGCCAAAAAAAGATCAAGCCCCATGCGATCTGCAATCTCATCAAGCGAGTGGCGCTTCACTATTTTCGAGCGCATTTTTGTCAAAAATCCCTCGTCAGAATTTGGGTATTTATTGAACAAATACTCTCCCACAATAGTGCTAAGCACGGCATCGCCTAGAAATTCGAGCCGTTCATTGTTGGCAATAGCGTAATCTTTAGAAGCAAATGTGCTTTTATGGAAAAACGCCAGTTTGAACAATTTTAAACGGACGGGAGTGAACCCAAGCAAATGTCTCAGGCGGCGAGCCAATTCCCGGTCTGCATGAAAGTAATAATTGTAAAATCGTCGGATAAATCGCACAGATTCAATGTTTTGGGTGCCCTCAAACTTGTTTGAAGACGATGGATGCGTTGTGCCCGCCAAAGCCAAATGTATTGCTGAGTGCAGCTTTCACTTTGCGTTGTTGGGCCTCGTTGAAGGTCAGATTGAACGCCGGGTCAATCTCCGGGTCGTCTGTGAAGTGGTTGATTGTTGGAGGTATAAAACCGTGGTTCATAGCCAGAATAGCAGCAATGGATTCTATTGCACCAGCAGCACCCAGCAAGTGACCTGTCATACTTTTCGTAGCTGATATGTTGATTTGGGTTGCTTGATCACCAAAAACCATACTGATGGCTTTTAATTCCGCTCCATCACCCAATGGCGTGGACGTACCGTGTGTATTGATGTAGTCAATATCCGTAGGCACCATGCCAGCATCTTGCAACACCAGATTCATTGCGTTGATCACCCCAATACCTTCCGGGTGTGGCGCAGAAATATGGTAAGCATCGTTGGTCATAGCTCCGCCGGCGTATTCAGCGTAAATGCGGGCGCCACGGCGTTTTGCGTGCTCGTATTCTTCCAAAATAAGTGCGCCACCACCTTCGCCAAGCACAAAACCGTCGCGATCCTTATCGTAAGGACGGGAAGCAGTAGCAGGGTCATCGTTGCGTTCGCTCATTGCCTTCATGTTGGTGAACCCACCCACTGCGGTTGTGGTGATCGTTGCTTCTGACCCCCCGGTAACCATTATATCGGCCTTCCCGAGGCGGATGTAATCAGCCGCGTTGATGATCGCATGGCTCGATGAAGCACAGGCTGACACGGTGGCATAGTTGATGCCCATGAGACCATATTGAATGGAAATCATGCCCGCCCCCATGTTTATGATCATTTTAGGGATCAAGAATGGGTTGTGCCGGGGTGTACCGCTGCCTTTTACGTAATCCTCGATTTCTTTTTCCAAGGTGTGTAGACCACCAATTCCTGAACCCCAAATCACGCCCATGCGCTGTTTGTTGACTGCATCCAGGTTAAGGCCAGAATCTTTTATCGCCTCATCCGCCGTCACGAGTGCAAACTGCGTGAAGCGGTCTACACGGCGAACTTCTTTGCGATCCATAAAATCTTCTGGTACAAACCCTTTTACCTCGCAGGCAAATTGGGTCTTGAACAGACTGGCGTCAAATTGCGTAATGGGGCCAGCACCGCTTAAACCACGTTGCAGCCCGTCCAAATAAGCAGGCACGTTGTTGCCGATAGGAGTAATTGCGCCTATGCCAGTGACGACGACTCGTTTCATAGAAATTTTTAAATTTGAAAATCGGGCTTTGATTGGGATTTGGAGGGCAAATGTAGGAAACAGTTTGTATCCAATTCACATTGCTGACCGAAGGTTCAAGACTTGTCCGCGAAGAAACAAAGATCTGGTAAAAGTATGTATTGATTAAACTTCTCTTTTCAGGAAAATTTTAGTGCCTTAGTTTCTTTTTCGCCGTAAAAATTCTACCTTTGCCCGCCCAAAACGAGAACCAGACAGTTTATTAAAAAAAGCACTACTTTCGCTATAAAATATGGCACATCACAAGTCCGCACTCAAGCGCATCCGTCAAAACGACAAGCGTCGTTTAGAGAATCGCTACTACAAAAAATCAACCCGTACGGCGATCAAAAACCTGCGCGAACTAAAAGAAAAGGCTGAGGCTGAAAAGTTTTTGCCTAAAGTCGTGAGCATGATTGACCGTTTGGCCAAGCGTGGAAACATCCACCGCAACAAAGCTGCTAACCTTAAGAGCGGTTTGATGCGTCATGTGAACGCGATCGCTGCCTAATTGGGTATTTGGTTATTTGAGGATTTGGAGTGCTTAAGCTTGACATTTGTCCTTTTCAAAAGGATTTGGCAACAAGCCCAAGCCTAAGCACCCCAAATCCTCAAATAAACAATCAGCCCATTTTTGCTCTTCACCACAAAAATCAAAAAGTGTACTTCGAAATATCGGGGTACACTTTTTGTGTTCCAACTGCCCAACCATGTCTTTTCAATTCCACCAATTGAAAGTGCGCGATTTGCGCCGTGAAACCGCTGATACGGTCTCTATTTCGTTTGAATTGCCCGAAAATGAACGCGAGGCATTTCGATACAAACAGGGGCAGCACCTCACCCTGAAGGTCGAAATTGACGGAGAAGAAGTGCGGCGCTCGTACTCCATTTGCACCGGAGTACAAGAAAACGATCTGCGTGTGGCGGTAAAAAAAGTGGACGGCGGACTTTTCAGCACCTGGGCAAATGAGCAGTTGAAGGTGGGCGACAGTCTTCAGGTTATGCCTCCTCAAGGGCATTTTTTTACCGAGCTCAATCGGGATCACGAAAAACTATACGTCGCTTTTGCGGCAGGTAGCGGCATAACACCTGTGATGAGTATTCTCCGCAGTACACTTGCCCAAGAGCCGAAAAGTCGTTTCATTCTTTTTTACGGCAACCGCTCGTTTGACACGATCATTTTCCGCGAACAATTGGAAGAATTAAAAAATCTTCATCCCGATCGCCTTTCCATCCATCACGTTTTGAGTCGCGAATCACTCGGAAATGATCTTTTTAAGGGCCGAATTGATGGCGTGAAATGTCGCCGTTTTGCCAAGTTTTTTTTCAATCCCGCCGAAGTGGACGAGTTTTTCCTTTGCGGCCCGGAAGAAATGGTGTTTGCAGTTAAAGATGCGCTTTCCGAAATTGGTACAGACCCAAAAAGTGTTCATTTTGAGCTGTTTACCACTGCTGGCGCGCACAAAAAAGCGATCACCACAAGCAGCGACAAAGCCTCCTTTGAAGCATCCATTACCGTCATTCAAGACGGTGCGCAGTTTGACTTCAGTCTCCCATCTGACGGCTCAACACTCCTCGATGCGGCCATGCGTGCCGGGGCGGATTTGCCCTATTCCTGCAAAGGCGGCGTGTGTAGCACCTGTAAAGCCAGAATTTTAGAGGGTAAAGTGGAAATGAGCGTCAATTATGGCCTTGAACCTGACGAAGTGGAAGCGGGTTATGTACTTACCTGCCAAGCGCACCCGATTACGAAACGGGTGGTGGTGAGCTTTGATGCTTGAGGAGTGGTGGGGTGATGGGGTGATAAAGTGATGGGGTGATGGGGTGATGGGGTGATGGGGTGATGAAGTGATGGGGTGATAAAGTGATGAAGTGATGGGGTGATGAAGTGATGAAGTGATTTCTGAAGCGCATGGCGGTGATTTCTGATGTTTGGATTTATGTAAACATAGTCCAAGAGCGGCACCTTGAACATCGAAAATATTACATTCTATCAAAAATCAACAATCCTATAATCTATTAATCTGCAATCAAAACAAGTAAATTCCGCAAGGTTAACTGCTAAGGAACGCGACAATAGTAATGTAGTCATTTTAGGTCAGCTATTTTTTCATCACACAAGCCTATTTTTCTGCGAATAGTGGTGCTATTTAATGAAAAATAGGGGCTGTATGACGGAACAAAGGGTGGCATCAAATGACTACGTTATTTTTGTCGCGTTCCTTAGCATTGGAGTATTTGGCGAACTTCAACGCCGAAATTTCGAATAACGCGATACATTCGCTTTCAAAATCGAACTCCGCGATGCTTTCCCCGAATCAAAATCTGCAAAAACTTCTTGCAAAGGGCAATCTTGAATCTGCCCTTGAAACGCTCGTCCGGCTTAACCAAGAGTCCGACGATGCTGACTTGCGCCAACGCCTGCTGGAAAAAACAACGTGAAAATCGAGGTGAAAGACAACGCCAAAGTCGGGAACATCATTACGGGGGACTCGAATAAGATTGACGTTAAACAGGATTTTTAGTCTTTTTGTCATGTCGCAGCGCAGCGCAGACATCTACACAACCAGGCTTCGCGGCAACGCTTAGCCATAAAATTGTGGGAAACCTGATATCGGCAGGTTTCTTCTTGCTCTGCTGCCAGCAATTTGGGGATATCAAAAAATTCGTGTAATTTGTCATGTCGCAGCGCTTTGTCATGTCGC
>Ga0209181_10011338_pt1 | contig 11436 bp, 6 predicted proteins | sample MAT05_FD_187208 | JGI IMG/M metagenome (GOLD analysis project Ga0209181, IMG submission 187208) | Freshwater microbial communities from Lake Fryxell liftoff mats and glacier meltwater in Antarctica - MAT-05 (SPAdes) (version 2) | ecosystem: Environmental > Aquatic > Freshwater > Ice > Liftoff... | reverse complement strand
TATCCCGTTGCTCATCCCAGACAGCGCGTGCGGTTTGATAACCCTCAAGAAGCGTCGGCGCTTGGGAGGTCGCCCGCCAACCCCTTGCATCGTACTTTGCATCAAAAGGGAGCAGAAAGTGGCTACACTTCTCTTATGACCATCTCGCTGCGAAATCTACCCCCTGACTTGGAGCGAGCAATCGTCGAAAAAAGCAAAAGCGAAGGCATTAGTCTCACCCGCGCCGCCATTCAGTTGCTCGCGCTAGCCGTTAACCCGCCGTCGAGGAATTCTGATTTTGACGAATTTGCCGGAGTCTGGACTCCTGAGGCCGCCGACGAATTTGAAGCTGCGCTGCTATCCATGCGGACCGTCGACCCCATCGACTGGCCATCGTGACCATCCTCCTCGACACCTCCGGGTACTCCGGTCTTATGCGCGGCGATCCCGAGATTCTCGCCCTCATGGCTCGGGCTAGCCGAATCTTAATCCCAGCGGTCGTTATTGGAGAGCTACGCAGTGGATTCCTCCGCGGTAATCGAAACGACGAAAACACGCGCCAGCTCCAGGCATTCCTCGCGAAACCATCCGTCGCCATCGTCGACGTCACTGCGCAAACCGCCGAGCGATATGCCGAAATCGATGTTTTCCTGATCGCGAAAGGCCGTCCTATTCCCCGTAACGATGTTTGGATTGCCGCCTCGGCCTTCGAGCACGGTTGCACTCTCCTCACCCGGGATGCGCACTTCCGCGAACTCCCGTTGCTCCCGATTCGTCCCTGACCACTCCAGATTCGCTCCCCCCCGAACTTACTCCACTAACGGATTCACCACCCGCACCAAGCCATACTCCTGACTACCGTTCCAATCTTCCGAATAGACTACCTTCGAGCCCATCCTTTCCGCCGAAACTAGAATCAAGCCATCTCAAAACGAGATCATGGACTCGTCGCTGCGCCGGCCCGGCTCCGCCACAAGCCCCGCGTCCACGCGCACATACGGCCATTCCGCCAAGTCCGACAGCAAGCTCCGCACCGGTCGCTCCTCCCAGCCGGTGATCCTTCCGCGTCAGCGTCACGTACAGCTCCCGCATCACCTGCTTGCTCCAGGCCAACCGATCCTCCGCCATCATACCCCGCACCACGCCCGTCGCGCTCCCCTACACCGCTCGATTACGAATACACCAGACTGTTCGTGTCAACGAACGCCAGCCCCTCACCCTTCCTACACTTCATCCCGCAAAAACGTACCCGCCTCGTACCGCAGTGCCAAACTCGCTAGCCGCTCCCGCGCCCCCACACGACGAACGTCAACCTTCACCACCGCTTCCAAGTACTCCCGCACGATCTGAATCACGCTCGTCTCCTGGCGTATCGCCAGGATGCGGGCCGCTTCCAGGACATCATCGGGGGTTACTACTGTGAGATTGGCCACCCGATCAGATTAGCGCGGAACCTGTGTGGCTCGGCCCCCTCTCCCAGACTCATCCTCGCGATCCATCAAAACGGAGCCAGTGAATCCATTTTCAAGGCAGCCAAGTAGCCCCCTTACATCAAGGACTCGCCCGGGCAATGAGCGACCTCAAATAGCTGGATGCTTCTGCCCCGGCTACCCGTCGGCCCGCTCTGCTCGCTCGGCAAGAGCTTCAGCCACTTTGCCGCCCAACTCCCGTCCAAACCGAATCACAGCCACACGTTGGTCAAAGGCGAGCCCAGTGAGTTCCGGTTCTCTCAAGCGAAGTCCGCTTGTTTCCAACTGGAAGCCGAACTCGATCATTCCGAAAACTTGACGAAGCCGCTCTGCGGGGTCGAGGGACCGAAGCCGCTCAAGAAGCCACCGGTCAGCTTCGGGGTGCGTGTCTCTACTGGGGCTGGGGGCTGAATGAGGCACTAGAATCAGCTTATCTCCAATCGCTCTAGCAAATCTTCCAAACCAAGCCGAATCGCCCAATCCCACAAGTACTTCCGGTCAAGTCGTTCTTCCTGCACCCGTACAATCCCTTCGATGTCTCGCCACTGCCGGCTCGACAGGCTTCCGCCCTCGACGTACCAACGCAGCTTCGCCAAAATCGTGTCTTCCGCCGTCGCCACGGGTATCGGATCGGCCGATAGAAATGGAACGGTCAAGAACCGTTTACGGCTCAGTTGACTCAGGGCAAAATCATCATTGGCTGGAAAAAAATCGAATTTCAACAACCCTTCGAGCGCAATGATATTGAACGCTCGATTGCTGCGCAACGCCTCCTCAGCCGAATCCGCGTCAAAGTAGTAGCTTCCGCTCAAAGCAGTCCGCAACAGCGCTATATGCTCGGACCGAATCACCGCCAGGATGTCAACGTCCTGCGTGGTACGTGCTTCCCCGGCCAATGAACTCGCCACCGAACCCACAATCACGAATTCGATTTCGGCCGAGTTCAAAACCCGCCACAGCCTTGCTGCTACCTTTTCGAGCATCAATCTTCATTCTCGCAGACTCGCCCCCTCCGCTTATCCCTCTTCCGCTACCCTGGTATTCGCTGTTCTCAAGATGCCCGATATGACCTTTCCAACTTTTCTATTCCCCTTCTTCTCCGCACTCCTCCTGGCATCCTCCGCGTGGGGCCAACCCTTTCTTCACGCCCCCGCCGTCGACACCTACGCCACCCACAACCCCGCCGGCCTCACCACCCTTCCCAACGGCCGCCAACTCAGGCCGGAGGGCCAGCAGCATCCCCTCGCCCGCTTCCCCCATGGCCTCGCCATGACCCGGGATGGCAGAACGCTTTTCATCCCGAGCGACGGCGTCGGCCAGCTTGTCACCGACTGGCAGGCGGCGGTGCCGAAGATCGTCACGTGGAATCTCCCCAGGCCCGAAGGCAAGCGCAGAGGCCATCTTAACGCCGGGGGCGCGGCCTTTTCTCCCGACGGCAAGCTCCTTTATTGGAGCAGCGGCGATTCCGGAGCCATCTTTATCGTCGACACCGCCTCCACCAAAGCCGTCTCCGAGATCTCTCTCAACACCGAAGCCGCCGGCCGGAAGTTCGAAGATAGCTACGCCGCTGACCTCCAGATCTCCGCCGACGGCCGCCATCTCTATTGCGCCGACGTGACCAACTTCCGTCTCGTCATCGTCGATCTCGCCCTGCGTCGCGTTGTCGGATCAACCGCTGTCGGTCGGTACCCTTACGCCCTTGCGGTCGCCGCAGATCGCGTCTTCGTCGCCAACGTGGGCCAGTTCGAATACAGCGCCGTCCCCCCGCCGACCGATGGCAAGTCCGACTCCCGGGGCCTCACCCGCCCCCCCTACGGCTACCCCAGCAAAGAGGCCCGGGACGGCGTCACCTTCGAAGGCCGCAAGATCCCCGGCCTCGGGCCGAGCAACGGGCCGCAATCCTTCTCGGTCACCGGGGTCGATGTCTCCCAACCCCAAACTCCCAAGGTTCTTACTCATTGGAAAACCGGCTTGCTCACGGGCGCTCCGTCCGATAACGGCTCGACCGTCGGCGGCAGCGCGCCGAACTTCCTGGCCGTCAGCGGTGACAGCCTTTATGTCTCGAACGGCAACAACGACCTGATCGAGCGTTTGGACCTCGCGACCGGAAAACTACTGGCCAAGCAGCGCATTACGCCCTCGCCCCTCGTCGCCCGGCTGCGCGGCGTCGGCCCCTCCGGCATGGTCCTCTCCCCCGACGGCTCGAAACTCTATTTAGCCGAAAGCGGCATCAACGCTATCGGCGTCCTCGACGCCCGCACGCTCGCCGTCCTCGGCCACATTCCCACAGCCTGGTACCCCTATCGCTTAGCGATCTCCCCCGACGGCCGCCGGCTGGCCTGCATCAATTTCAAGGGCTTCGGCAATGGCCCCAAAGGCGGGCAGCAGGTTTCCCAGAGCGAGTTTCTGGGCCTCAGAGGAGCCCTGAGCATTCTCGATTCACCGGACGCCCCCGCCCTGGCCCAACTGACTACGCGAGTCCTCGAATACAACGGCATGGTCGACCGCGCGGCGGACAGGGCCATCATGTCTTCGCCCATCCTCCCCGCTCTGGTCGGCCGCCCATCGCGCGAGATCAAGCACGTCGTCTTTATCACCAAGGAGAACCACACCTTCGACGCCATTTTCGACCGCATCCCCGGCGCCCGGCATGACCCTTCTCTACTGCGCTGGGGCCTGCATCAAACCATCAAGGGCAAGGACCAGCCGACGCTGGAGGACGCCGCCGTGATGGTCAATCACAATGCGCTCGCCCGGGCCTTCACCGTCAGCGACAACTTCTATATGGAGCCCGAGGCCTCTGGCGTGGGACACCGTTGGCTCGTCGGGGTCCAGCCGAACAACCTGATGCAGATGACCTACTCCCTGGGCTGGAGTTTTAAGAAAGATAGCCCCGCGCCCGGCCGCCGTTACTCGATGGGCTCGAACGGCTCGCTGATGCCCGAGGACTATCCCGAGGCCGGCTCGATGTGGGAGCATCTCGGCCGCCATCGGATCCCCTTCCGCAACTATGGGGAAGGCTTCGAGTTCCCCGGGGTGGGCGAGGACGACGACGAAGAGCCCAGCGGCGCCCGCGAAGTGGTCAACGTGCCGATGCCGAAAGTGCTCTTTGACAACACCGACTTCGGCTATCCCATCTTCAATATGAACATTCCCGATCAGTACCGCGCGCACTGGTTCATGCAGGACATCGAGAAGCGGTTCCTACGCCCCGGCAAGAAGCTCCCCGCGTTCCTCAACATCGCCATCTGCAACGATCACGGGGCCGATCCTAAGCCGGACAAGGGCTACCCCTATCTGGCTTCCTGGATGGCGGATAACGATCTGGCGCTGGGCCGCATTGTCGAGTTTCTCTCCCATACGCCGTACTGGAAAAACATGGCGATCTTCGTCACGCAGGACGACTCCGGCGGAGAGCCCGATCACGTCGACGCCCAGCGCAGTGTGCTGATGGTGATCAGTCCCTGGGCCAAGCGGGGGTATGTGTCGCATCGGCACACGACCATTCTGAGCATGCATCGAACCCTCTATGAGATTTTTGGCATGCCGCCGCTGAACCAATTCGATGCCTTGGCCAACGATTTTTCTGACGTCTTTACCTCGACGCCCGATTTCCGGCCCTACAGCGCGGTGCCCGTCGACCGCCGGATCTTTGACCCGGAGAAGGCCAAGGACCCGAAGGATCCCGACTATGGCCAGGCCCGGAAGAAGAGGTCGATCGTTATGGACGACGAGGTCGAGATGGGCAAGATTTTGAAGCGCGGGGAGAGGGAGGCCGCGCCTAGGCCGAGATGAACGGGAGCCGGTTTGGCCTCGGGGACCGAGCAAAAGGAAGCGAGTTGAAGGATTAAATCAATCCAGATTGCTAAGAATAGGTTACTTTGTCTAATCGCCTTCTTTCTTTATTCCTTCTCAGCAATGCCGCCGTAGTGGCACAAACCCAATGGACCCGCGTCGACGCGGCGTTTCCTTCCAACCTGGCCATCCCCACCGATGCCAACCGGCTTTGTGCTGCCCCTGGTTTCCTCTCCATCAACCTCGCCAACTCGACATACCTCGTCTCCACCGACCAAGGCCTCACTTGGCAATCCAGGCCGATTCCCGGGGCCGGCCGTGGCAACATCCTGTGCTTCGGCGACGCCGCCTGGACCACCACTCAAGTCGTTGGCTCCAGCGCGGCCATTCAAAAATCCTCCGACGGCGTCAACTGGGATACTCTGCGTGTTTCGCCCGCGAATGCCCTCGAAGTCAACAGCTCGCTCGGCGGCAACGGTCGCGTCCTGATTACCCGTAGGGCCTACAACCTCCCCGGCTCAACCTCCCGTCTCACCCTCCATCGCAGTAGCGACGGGGGACAGTCCTGGACCCGCCTCGCCGACGATCCATACGTTTCCGGCAACGCCGTCAATCAGAACCTGATCGCACCGCTAACCGCCTCCGCCGCCTCGTCCCTGCTCATCCCTTTTGTAGCGGATTCGACCGCGCCCAAAGCCCTGGATATCTCTACCGGCGGCGATAGCTTCGTTCGCTCTAATTTCGGCACTACACGGGCGCTGTTCAACGCTACCGCCTCTACCAACAACTTCTCGTTCTTTGCTTACTCCGACGCCAACCTCCGCGCCGGCATTTACCGGGTCGATGAAGCCGGGAAGGTTCTCAAATCTCTTTCCGGCGTCCCCTCGCTTGGCATCGCCACATCCGGATCGATGCTGCTGACGATAATCAACGAACTCAACTCAGCCAACACGCCGACCACGGCTCCGGTTCCCCTGAACCATCCCCGCATTTTCTTCTCTAACGACGAAGGCACCACTTGGTGGGATCTCTCGGCCGGGCTTCCGCGCTTGGTGGGCACCAATTCGTCGACGATCACCGGTTTCGGTTTTGCGGGTACCAAGGCCTATCTGCTCACGGGGCCCGCGGGAGCGTCCCTCGGTCTTTATACCAATCGGCGATCTCCCCACTGGCCCCGGCCCCATCGTTCCCGCCGCCGTGCGCGCCCCGCGCATCACCGGCGTCGCGCTGGTTGCCTCCGGAGCCCCCGGTGTTACCCGCGGCCATTACGTTTCCATCTACGGCGAGGGCTTTACCAACACGACGCGGTCGTGGACCGGCGACGATTTCCTGTCTAACTACTTGCCCGGACAACTCGACAATCTTGGGGTAACTATTCGGAACGCCGGGCTCACTTATCCGGTTTTCATCTCTCCGACGCAGATCAATGTGTTTGTGCCCCTCGCCGGCAATACGGCGATTGGCAACCCCGAGGTGCAACTATCCACGGCGGGCGGTGAGGCCGTTTTCGCCACCACCGATCCGTTTGTAGTTTCCGCGTCCGGCTCGGTCTCTTACTTTCGTTTCGACCCGCAAAATCGCAAGTATCTCGCCGCCGTGACTCCCGGCGGGGAGTACCTCGGCCCGGTCGCCTTATTCGGACCCGGCTTCGCCACCCGGCCTGCCCGCGCGGGTGAAATCGTCACGTACTTCATCACCGGCCCTGGCCTGGAAACAGACGGAGGCCGCCAGTTGAATCCCGCCCCGGTCCAGATCGCGGCGAACTGCCCGGTGATCCCCCAGGGCATCACCGCCTCGACTCTCTATTACGGCCTCATCTCTCCGGGGGTATACCAATGCAACGTCCGCCTGACCGACAACGCCGCTCCCGGGGAGTATCCGATGATTCCCGTGCTCGCGACCGGCCCGGTCTCGAACGTTCCGGTTCTGGGGGCACTTGGGTACCTGGTGGTCAGTCGCTAGTCCGTCCGCGGTCTGCTGAAGTAAACGCCCGCGTCAAGGGGCGTTTGCTTTGGCAGCCAGCGCAGCCCAGGCTCCGCTGGCTCGGTGATCTGAAACTCCTGTTCAACTTTGTTTCACTTGTAGTTCTTGCCGTAGTGGTGGATTGTCGCTTCGTCGAACGCGCCCACCGCGGCTTCCAAGTTTGATGTACCGCGCCGACTCCGCTGGCACCGACAGCAGCATGTCAAAATGAACCGATGAGATGGCCCCGCCCCCGATGACCAACTCGCGGGCCGAATTTCCAGCTCTTTTTCGGCACCTTCCTTTCCGGAGTTTGACGCTCTTCCGAGCGGGCACAACTCCCACAATTCGGATCAGAGGGCTCCCTGCCATCCGTCCCGCCGGCAGAGTTAGCCTCGACGACGCCGTTTGTAGAGCCACAAAGACCCACCGGCCGCCAAAACTAGTGGCCAAGTGGCTGGCTCCGGTATCGCCGCCGAAGTTATAGGAGTTGCCGGATTGTTCACGACAACACTGAACGACGTGGTGGTCAGGAGATCAAGAATCCCGGGATCGTACACCCCGCCGACTTCCGCTCCGCCTAGAATCGAGATTGTGCCCGCATAGATGCCATAGGGATTGAGGAACGGATTGTTCGCCGTCACGGTAAACAGAGCGAACTCCCCCGTGTTGCCATTGGCGGATACCGTTATCGGCCCCAAAAAAAACGGCAGGTTGTCAACGAGGAAGCCGGTGCCGAGGTTTAGATTTACGCTGATCGAGTTAAAGTCGACGGTAACGCCATAAGTGCTGGAAATTGAACCGAGGAAAGTGAGCGTTTCGCCCGGAACTCCCGCGATGCTGCTGGAAGCCAAGTTGAGGGTTATCGTCGCCGCCCCGGAAGGAGCGGCACAGAGTAGAAGAGCCAAAAGTAGTTTATGCAATTTCATTTCAAAATCCTTCAAACCGATGACTTACGGAATCACGACGCGGCCGGCGGTGTTGAATGACCCGCCCGAGTGATTCCCGGTGATGTTGATGACGTTGGCAGTTCCGGCGAGTAATCCAGTGCCAGGAATTGAGACGCGGAAGGCGGCAGTGCCACTGGAGGCAATGCTGGCGGCACCCGCCGGCGCAAACGCCCCGGTGCTATTGCCCAGCCGAATGGAGCCGATGGCGAGGTTGGAAATCGTTGACCTACCGTTATTGGTGAGCACGAGATCCACCAGGATGTTGTTGTTGCTGTCGCGGGAGAGCGACCAGAGGCCCAGGACGTTGGTCGCCGGCGCGCTGGGCGAGACAGCGGGGAGGACGACTAAGTTGAGGGTCTGCCGGGCGGGCGCAACGACGGCGTTGTTGGCAGTTATTGGGACGCGGTAGGTGCCCGGGGTAGTTGGGGTACCAGCGATGATGAGGGTGCCGGTGCGGATGGCTCCGAGGTTGCGGTCAGAGGCGGTGAGCCCGGGAGGCAAGCCGGTGGCGGTGATGGACATCCCTTCGCCGTTGGCGGGGTTGGTGGGAGCGGCGGCGTTAGAGGGAAGGACACTCGAGGATTGACGGGGATAGCCGTTGGTAGCCACGGTGAGAGCCGTGGGCTGGCCGGTGTAGACGACGGCCAGGTTGGGCGAAGTAATGGCGGGCCGTTCGTTGATGCGGAGCAGGAGAGAGTTGTTGGTGGACCCGTCCGGGGAAGAGGCCGTGAGGGGGACGGTGAAGTCGCCACCGGTGCCCGGTGCCGGTGTGCCAGTGATCTGGGCGGGATTTCCAGAGGAAAAGTAGAGGCCATCGGGAAGAGTAACGCCGGTATTGACCGCGCCGCTGGAAGCATTGATGGAGGACGAACCGGTGGTGCCCACGGTGAAGTTAGGTGGGGTCCAGTTGATGATGCCAGGCTTACTAGAGACCGTGACCGGAAACGAATAGAGAGTCAGAATACCGGAGCCGCTGGCCTTGGGGGCCACGAGGGGCTCGAAGAGTCCAGGGGTGGTGCCGGCGGGTGGGGCAGCAGTGAGCAGGGCAGTTCCATCGCCCAGGTCGCGGAAAGTGATCCAAGGGGCATTGGCGAGCGGTCTGAAGACCCAGCTCACCGCTGTGGAGGCGCCAGTGGACGAAAAGTAGACACTTTGGGTTTGCCCTGGGAAGACGGTGAGCTCCGTGGGCCCGACCCGGATTGCGTCGGGCGAGAAGCTCATCAAGAGCCTGAAGTTTTGTTTGACGCTGCCGGAACTGTTGGTGGCGATGAAGCCGCCGCAGGCACCGAGAATACAGGTGCTTTCAGAAAATACGCCAGTGTAGATACCGGAGAGGGTTCCGGTTCCGTCGCCGTTGTCCCGGAAGGTGAGTCCGTCGAGAGTGTAGCCGGTCGGATCGAGCGTTAGGCGCGGGGTGGGGTTTCCTACGGCCTGTACGGTGAAGCTGAAGGGCTTGCCGGCGGTGCCCCGGACTTCGGGCGAAGAGATGATGTTGAGGTCATCGCGGACGAAAAGGAAGAATCCGGCGTTCTGGGCGCCAATGCCGTTTCCGATGGAAACCTGAATGGAATACAAGGAGGTAAGTGGGGAGAGGGCACCGTTATAAGTAATGGGGAAGGAGTTGCCGTTGACGCAGCTACCAACCGCCGTGGGGGCGTTGAAATTGAGAGGGAGGCCAGTTACACAGATGGTAGCCGCCGGGCTGGCGTTTACGGTTATATTCTGCGTGGAGGCGACGCCGCGGGAGAAGAAGAGGTTGAGGCTGGGGTTGGTGATGAGCGGGGCAAAGAAGGGGGTGAGAGAGACCGTTTGATTGGTGTTGTTTGGCGCCTTCATGACGATTTTCTTAGAAACGTAGCTGATGCACTTAGACAGATCCGTGGCGGTGCTGACGCTAAGGGCGGAGGATACGGGACAGAGCTGGTCGACACCAGTTTTGGGATCTTGTTTGGTACTGAGGATATTGTGGTCGGCCAGCGGGACCGCGGTCCATTTGGCACCTGTGGCATCGAGATAGCGGAAAGAGGCGTTGAAGCTGGTGGGTGTGACGCAGGTGGAGGGCGTAGAAGAGCTGGTGCAGGTGCCGGCGAGCCAGTTGCCGGCGGTGGTAAGGGACCACTGGTTGTTGTTCCAGTCGCGGAAGGTGAGCGTGGGAGTGGTGATAAAAGAAGTTAAGGAAGTGGTGTTTTCGACGACAAAGTTGCGGTCAGTGGTTTGATGTGAGGGCAGGGGGGCGGAACTGGGATGGTCGGGCATGGTGAAGCGGTAGAGGGTATGCATCAGTTTTTGGGCACCGAGGGTGTCACTGTAGGTGGTGAGGTCGGGGAGATTGGCGCGAAAAAATGCAAGATCGGCGCTGACCTTGTCAATTTCCTTTTGCTGCTCTTGATCGTTAATCAACGAGAAGATGGCGACGCCGGCGACGACGAAGGCCACGAAAACGACGATTACTGGGCCAGCAAGGAGGGCGATTCCCGCCGCACTGCCGGAAGAAGCGCTAATTGAAGAGGCGGAGATGGCAAAGGCGCCATACTGACCCGAACCTGCGGTTAGGGCGGTGAATGTGCCGACAGCGGCGGAGGAAGCGGCCAAAGCGGCGGTGAAATTCGCGCCAAGGGCGGCAGCAAAGATGGCCGCGGCGACAGAGCCAGTAGCCAAACTAAGGCCCCATTGCGCACCCAAGGAGATGGAGGTGTCAACAAACATTGACCCATAGTCGGGATGTTCCGTGGCAGCCCGCTGGAAGGAGTACTTGAGGCCATAGGCTTTGAAATAATTCGCATTGGGCGTGTAAGGAGCAAAGAGGGCCGAAGTGCCGATGGGATAGCAGAATGGTGCGGGATCCCAATTGAACTCGTAGACCTTGGCGATGTCGGCATCGGTGCGGAAGGCGCATGGGTTTATCTTGAACTGGTTGAAGTGCTGCAAAGTCTTTTCGCCTAGGAGGATTTCGTTGGCCTGGACGCTTTCCTGGAGCCAGCGGTAGAGACGCGCCTCGTAGGTGGAACGGTTGGCCGCCGGCGTCATGATGATGTTGAGCATCTTTGTGTAGATGACGGCGCGGACGGCGGAGCGGAGATCCTGGCGGCCGAACTGGTAGACTTTGGGGCCTTCCGATAGCGGCAGGCCGTGCGTCAGGAGGTAGGCATCGACGGACTCTTTCTCTAGTTGGACCAATTCCCTAATGGCTCCATTGGCTCTGACGTCGAAGATGCAGTTGACGTTGCTGCTGAGAGTTGTGTCGCAATAAGTAGTAGTTTGGGCCTGGGCTTTGTAGGGGC
>Ga0209181_10011336_pt1 | contig 11437 bp, 10 predicted proteins | sample MAT05_FD_187208 | JGI IMG/M metagenome (GOLD analysis project Ga0209181, IMG submission 187208) | Freshwater microbial communities from Lake Fryxell liftoff mats and glacier meltwater in Antarctica - MAT-05 (SPAdes) (version 2) | ecosystem: Environmental > Aquatic > Freshwater > Ice > Liftoff... | reverse complement strand
GAACCGCTGAGGCACCCATGATTTTGCGAGAACGAAGCCAGTCGCGACCGAAGCCTCTGGACGATCACGAGCAACTGAAAGCAATCGGCGCAAGCAGTACGAGAAATTGCGAATACGAACCCAATTCGCACCAAGGACCGACGGGACCCACGTTATTCAAAGCCGAACCGCTGAGGCACCCATGATTTTGCGAGAACGAAGCCAGTCGCGACCGAAGCCTCTGGACGATCACGAGCAACTGAAAGCAATCGACGCAAGCGGCAGGCGAATTTGCGAATACGAAGCCAATTCGGCGAGTCACCTTCAACAGCAGGCCTACGAATACGACCGGCCACAATAGCCATAAATCGCCTTTCCGCCGACGAAAACCAGAGCGGTCACGCCGAGCCAAAATGTTTATTTAGCTTGTTATCAGCATGTTGCGAAAGTCCCTTCGGCGATTTGTAGACAGCCGGCTGCGACCCTCAAGGCGAGAGTGACAAATGCCTTATCGCTTCGCCGCATCCAACTCCGGCCCGCTGGCCGAAATCGCCGGAAGCCTCGCCCTTCCTACTGCCCTGCAATTGACGTCGGGGGCGCCCCATCACGTCTGGGCCCTCGTCGATAAACAAAAGCCCACCGGCCTGCAAAACGCTTGGGCGGTTTTTCCCATCGCCGTCGCCGTGATCAAGGAACAATTCGAATCCCCGCTGGAATCAGTCGATGATTGGGCTCCCGGGATGACGGCCCTCATGGAACGCCGAGTTCACGTCCGGGCCGGCGCGACCGCCGAAATTTCGGCCCTTTGGACCAGCCTTGTCGCTCCATTGAAAACGGCTATCACCGGCGATATCGGGCTCGACCTGGATCTCGGCATCCAAGCGCATGCTCAGTGGGAGGCTTACAGCGACTGTTGGTGGTCTATCGAGCGGCCCGGCGACAGTCCCGTACTCAGGGTCCGGCTCTGTGCCGGGCGAACCTCGGCTCGTTCGCTCTCCGTCAAGGCGACCGCCGCGTCCGGGCTCGATCAGGCGACTCAAAACGCAATTGCCGCGATCCTGGGGCAACACCGGAAACAACTGCTTCATCAGCTGAACGAAGGTATTCGCGGAATGCTCGGTAAGCTTCCGGCGCCCAGGAAGAAAATGCGCGCATTTCTCAGGGAATGGCTCAAACTTCCTGCCGATGTCCAGACTGATCAATGGCGGGATCCGGTCGATCCGATCCTCGCCAAAATAAAGGCGGTAATCGATCGCACCGTCGACAACACGCTTGCTCGAGCGGATGAACTCACCGCCCGCTTGGAATACGCAGCAGTCCGCGCGATGGAAAAAAAGACCGAGGCCGCCATCGCCGTCCAATTCGATAAACGCCAGTCGGAGGCCGCGATCCTGGATGCCGACTTCGATTTCGCCGCCAATCCACAGCTGCAGTCGATATTTCGCCAGGTCTTGGACGGCGACTTAACACCAATTTTTGGCGGCGCCATCGAAGGGATCACGCTTCGTCGCAGCGCGATTCAAGTAGACCTTACCCGGCGCCACACGTTTTCCTGGCGCCTGCCCTTCGCGTCGGGCTTCGTGTCGAGCCAGGAGCGCCTTCACACTGCGATGGCGGCGCTTGACGACGAGACCGGCCGAATCGTCCGGGGCTTCTCGAAAGCGGAAAGTGAGCGCCGAACGCGGCACGCCGCCAGCCTCTTGTCCATCGAAGGAGCGTTCGCGGCGCACCTCGGCGCGGATGTCACCGTCCATGACCCCGCCAGCCTGACCGCCCGTTTCTCGCTTGATTTCCGAACCAACCGGCCTTTGGCTCTTCAGCCCTTGCTGAATCTTTACGAAGCCGGTCCTGCTGAGCGGCACGCCACCGCGTGCCGCTTGGAGATTGCGCTACCGGCCGAATCCATATCGCACTGGCTGAAGCCGCAGGACCCGGCGGAGATTTCCCGCCGAATGCAAACGACTTGGCGCGCTCTCTTGCTGGCCGCGGTCGACATGGATTCATTGGATCGTCAATCGGCCGCGCCGCTGTTGGTGTGGGCTGCGTTGCCCGTCAGCACGAACGCCATTCGGACAAGCAAAGGCGTGGAAATCAATCGCGCCGGAGACTTTTATTGGGACTGGGCCGATCCGCACCTTCGGCACGCCATGGTATGGAATCCGCGGACACGTGCCGCACTCGACGTGCTCTTGTCACAAACGCACTTTACCGCTACCGCCGACGAGATGCGCCACGCCATTTCCCAACCAGTGGGAGCGGCCGTCTTCAGTTCACTGCTTTGCACCGAAGCGCGGTTCATCGACCGGCTGACGTCCCTGTTTGGGCACTCGGTCGCCAGCCCGCGGAATCCAGTGGAGAGCATGAGGAACCTTAGCTTCCTGCTTGCCGGCTTGACGGAAGTATTCCACCGCAGACTTTCTTCTGTTTATGGGCCGGAGGCGGCAAGATCCCTGGGGCCGCTACTGCTCTCATCCGCCTCGGCGCGGAAGCCGGAGGTCACGGTCAAATGGTCGCGCTAAGTGTCATTCTCGTTTCCGGTCTCCAGACCCATTTGGCCTAGCCTGTAACGCAGAGCATTACGCGTCAAACCCAGCAATCGCGCGGCTTGACTCTTGTTGTTCTGGGCCCGTCGCATGGCCTCGCGGATGATCGACTCTTCGTGTTGATCGAGGGTCATCCCGTCCGGCAAAAAATTCGTGTCGCCGCCAACGGCGGCGGCACGCGAACGCGGCGCCATGTCGAGCCGAATGTCGGAGGCCTCCAGCCGGGAGCCATTCGCCAACACCAGCGAACGTTCGATCACGTTCTCCAATTCCCGGACATTACCCGGCCAATGGTAAGCCATCAGCTTATCGGTCGCTTCGGCGCTTAGTTCCAGATCCGCGGTCCCCAACTCCCCGGCGTGTTTGCGAATGAAATGATCGGCGAGGTACGGAATATCGTCGCGCCGCTCTCGCAGCGCCGGAATGTTTATCGGCAACACATTGAGCCGGTAATAAAGATCTTCCCGAAAGGTCCCCTCCTCCAGCGCCCTGCGCAGGTCGACATTGGTCGCAGCCACGACGCGGACATCTATGTGGCGGGTTTTGTTGCTGCCAAGCCGTTCGAATTCGCGCTCCTGCAGGATTCTGAGCAGCTTCACTTGAATCGCCATTGGCACGTCGCCAATTTCATCCAGGAAGACGGTGCCGGTGTCGGCTAACTCAAACTTGCCCGGCTTGGTCATGCTAGCGCCCGTGAAGGCGCCCTTCTCATATCCGAAAAGCTCGCTCTCCATCAGATTTTCCGGAATCGCCGTGCAGTTGATCTTGATGAACGGTTTGTCCTTCCGCGGCGAGTGGTAGTGGATCGCCCGGGCGATCATGTCCTTGCCTACACCGCTTTCGCCGGCCAGCAACACCGTGGCGCGAGTCGGCGCCGCGCGCAGCACCATGGCGAAGACATCCTGCATCGGTGCGCTGCGACCGACGATGCTGTCTAGCTGGTATCGTCCGCCCAATTCCTCTTTTAACCGTTTGTTCTCGTCGCGCAGGGCCTGGACCTCAAGCGCCTTCTCGGCCACCGCAGTCAAATGGTCCAGCGAGAAGGGCTTCACCAGAAAATCCGCCGCGCCCTTCTTCATTGCCTCAACGGCGGTCTCGACCGAACCGAACGCGGTCATCATTACCACCGGCAGACCCGGCCTTAGCGCGTGGACTCGCTCCAGAAAATCCAGCCCGCTCATTCCAGGCAGCCGAAGGTCGGTTAACACCAGATCGGCGCGCTCCGCGGCTACAAGCCCTTCCTCCGCGGTTGCCGCCAACTCGACTTCATATCCGTCGGATTGCAGTTGCAATTGGACAACGCGGCGTAGTTTGTCTTCATCCTCGATGACGAGGATTCGTCGGCTCATGGCTTCTATGATCCCACTACCGGCGCGAGGTCAGTTGCCCCATTAATTCTGGAGTAGTGAGAGCACCTGCTGGGGGGCGGAATTGGCCTGCGCAAGAGCGGAAATTCCGGCTTGCAGCAGGATTTGCGCCTTTGTCAGATTAGCTGCCTCTTCCGCCAAATCGGCATCGCGAATGCGAGATTCCGCCGCCGCGATATTGGTCAATTGACTCGAGGCGAGATTTACGGCGAAGGAGAACTGGTTTTGGCCGCGGCCGACAACTGCCTGGGCATCGCCGAGTTGGACGACGGCCTCGGCGAGGGCCGTAACCGCCAACTCCGCCCCTTCCTGGCTACTGATATTTGCAGTGGAGCCACTACCGACGGCCGCCGATGTCACCACCGATCCCTGGCTTCCCAGACCTGTGCCGGCCTCGTTCGTGCCGACAGCGACCTTGAAGCCCTTCAAGGTCGAGATGAAACGAATGCCCTCCGCTCCCGACGCGCTGGCTTTGTCCTTGACAGCGGCGACCGCCTGCAGCGTGGTATCGTTTGACTGCTTCAGGGCTGTGTTTATCGCCACAATTGCTTCATCGACGGTTCCGGCGTTGCGCAAAACGGAGTCGTTCCGGAGAACGATCGCAACCGAGTGTTCGACTCCCGCCGAGTCGTTTGCCGTCACGGTCACGGTCTGGTCGTCTCCGCCGTTCCTGATCCCTTGGTACGAGACTAGAGACGATTGCTGCACTCCGCCTGCGCTGAAGGAGTTGATTTCTGTGTCGCCGGCCTGCGTCTCGGCGACATCGGCTACGCCGGTGGCCCCGGCGGCGTTGAAGCCGAAAATGTTTGTGGCGCCTACCGAGTTGATGCGGAACTTGCTGCCATTCGAACTTGTGACAATAAGATTCGTCGTATCGTCAGTGACGACTAAACCTGCGGCGGCAAGCGTTGCGTTCGCTGCAATGGCGGCATTGAGCGCGATTCTGGCGCCGGCGAGACTAGCCGCGGTCGGCGTCACGGTGATCGCCACTTTGGGGCCGCCGCCGATAGAAAACTCCAGCGTTTCGGCTGCGAGGGCATGGGTTCCGCTGGCGGCGGTAATCGTGGAGTAGTCAAAGGCGCCCGAAGCGCCGCCCAGACTCCGATAGCTCCCCAGGCCTAATCGGTTGTTCAGGTCGCCCGATGCCTGGACCTCGAAGCGCTCTCCCCGGGCGCCGGTGAACACCAGCGCTGAGCCCGGCGTGGCGGTGGTTGCCACAATGCCGGCGGCTTGCAAGCCGCTATTGGTGGCAATCTGAGACGTGAGACTGGCTAACGCCTGGTCAATTGTGGTGGCGGAGGCAACGGTAAGCGAAATGTCAACCGGCGCGGCTAGACCAGCGCCTTGAAACCGGACCGTCACTGTACCGGCGCCGGTCGCGCCGAATGCGGTCGATGTCGCTGCCGATGCGGCGCCGCCGGTGACTGTGTTCACCAGGGTTTTCCCAGTGGGATTGGAGGCGGATGTCACATTGCCCAGTAACGCGCTCGCGATTCGGTCACCCGCGGCGACCTGAAATGCCGTCGAACTGGCGCTAAACGCCAGCGACTTCTTCCCATCCGCGGCGGTCACTACGGAGGCGCTGAGGTTGGCGTTCTTGAATGCTGTCGCCTCCGGGCTGACGACAGCTCCCGCCGAAGCAATGGCGGTGTTGACCGCGGTGACAAGGTTATCGATTGTAGTCACACCAGAAAGATTGACCGCGACCTTGATTCGCCCGGCGCCGCCGAAACCGGGACCGCGCAGATAGAAGTCCGTAAAACCGGCGGATCCAAGTGACGCCACATTAGTGGCATCGCCGACTATTGCGGAAACGCTCGTAGAGGGTGAGCCGGTTCCAATATCCGTCGCCGGGACGCCTTGTGCCTGCGCACCCTTCAGGCCAAGGCTCTTTGCGTCGACGGTCGAGTTGCTCAGGTCGATTTGGGAGGCGCCGTTCTGGATGGACGTAATACCGCCGGAGGACTTTCCTCCGCCGATGAAGACGGATATTGCCTTGGCAAACTCACCTCCGGCGTTGAGGCCGATGGCCTGCGCCTGCCGGTCGATTTCATTGATCACGCTTCCGAATTCCGAGTTCAGTACGGCCCGGCTGCCGATAAAAGTTCCGGACGCGGACTGCGTAGCCAGAGTTCTCGCGCGGTCCAGCAGTTTGCTGATGTTGTTAATGCCGCCATCAATCGTCTGCAAGGTACTCAGTCCGTCGTTGGCGTTGCGGATACCCTGCTGGAGCACGGCCTGATCGCTCCGGAAGCTGTTGGCGATGGACAGTCCTGCCGCGTCGTCTCCAGAGGAAAGTATTCGGAGGCCCGAAGTGACACGGCCAATGGTTTTCGCCTGGCTGTCGCTGGTATTCCTCAGATATTCCTGAGATTGCAGAGAGGCGATGTTGGTGTTAATGCGGAAGGACATGGAAGTACTCCTGGTAAGGCACAGGGCCGTTACACGCTCGAATGGCGTGGCCGTTGTGTGGTGAGTTGGGGGGAGACCTGTTTGAGGGAGTAGCCACTGCCTCAATAAGGCATATCGGGGGTAGGTGAGTTTTTGTTAGGGGGTAATCGACTATTCGTTGTCGGGGACTACTACAGGGGAATTCTTGGAGGAGGGCTCTTCGGGGGTTACGGCGTTTTCACGAATCTGTTCTACGAGCGAGTTTAGTTTGTCTGGGTCCGCGGAAGACGCCGCGCGGTTGACGTCACGCGTCGTACGAATCTCGGAGCGGAGGACGGTTACTTCTTTTGGAGCGGAAATCCCAAGCTTTACCTGGGTTGGAGAGGTCTCGAGGATTTCAATCTCGATATCCTCGCCGATCACAATAGACTCACCGCGCCGCCGGCGAATGATAAGCACTAGACCTCCGCAAGACGTTCCGCATGGCTCTTTCCTACAGGGCTAAGCTCAGCGGCATTTCGCTCCGAGGCGGCCGGCTGCAAGGGCGTGAGCGCCGAGTAGCGGCAGTCATCCCGGACAGCTTGCACCCCTTTACGTGTTTCACGCGAGAGTACCACGGGACCGAGGAGGTTTGCTGTCGGGGCTCCCTCGGAGGGCAGACAGACGATGGCCAGGCATGCCAGACTGTGGTCCCAAATAGGGGCTTCGGCCTCGGCCAAACCGAGAACAGTCCGCTCTTCCGCAGCCACTTCGAGTTCATACCCGGGATCGACGGATCGGGCAGGCAGCGTGATGAAACAGAGGTCGGCGTGCACGGTGCTCTGCAGAAAGACTACCGGACGGAGCGCCGGACGTTCAATGCAGAGAAACCGATGCTCGGCCTCAAACCCGGGCAGGCCATTCGGGAATTCAAAGATATCTTCCTCCGCGAATTGCACGATGCCGAATTGTTTTGTGCTGATAGATGGCATAGTTCCTTGGTATCCACCGGGTCGTAGATGGCCCGGTAATTCCCTTGCTGCTGATCTATCGGACATAGTAGCCCTTGACTTCATAGCGTCGGAATAATCTGAAAGATGCCTTGCCTATCGGTGGTCGATAAGTTGGGCCTAAGGCGCCGGAGCGGATTCCGTCACCGACACGCCGGCGCGCTCGGCGGCCGCGCGATACCGGCGCCACTCTTCGTCCCGCCGCGAGGCCGTCCATGCCAATTCTTCGGCCAGGGCGGCCAGCGCATCGGGTGCGGACGCGGCTCCCAGGTCCGCCGCGAAGGCGTGTTCCGTGCGGCGCAACAAGAAGTCGTCGAGATGACGGCAAAATTCCTGGCGTACGGCGAGGCGGGCTTGAGCGCCGATTCGGCCGAACGGCCCCGTGAGAAGTGTCAGTTCCTCCTCGCGACTCCCGTAGAGGGACGGTTCACGGGACGGGCCGCCGCCGGGAAGCGATACCAATGCTGTCTGAGACGGAGCGTTGACGCCGAGACGGGAACAGACGGCGTCGGATGCCTCCTCGGCGATGGCTCGATAGCCGGTGATCTTTCCGCCCAAAACGGAGAACATGCCCGGTTGGGTCTCCTCAATCTTGTGGAGGCGGGAAACCGATGACTCCGATCCCTCCTGCCGCACGAGCGCGCGGACGCCTGCATTCGTGGAATAAATGGGGAGCGCTCGAACGGAAGGGAAGAATGGCTCGACGGAGCGGAGTAAATACTCGATGTCTTCTGATTCGGCGCGCACACCCGTGGGGTCATCCGGATAGTCGGTGTCGGTCGTTCCAATCCAGGTTTTGCCCAAAAGTGGGATCACGAAAAACAGCCGGCCATCAATGGGCGAGAAGAGTACATTGGCTTTGTTGACCATTGGGGCGCAGGTAAGGTGGATCCCCTTCGTGGTTCGCAGGCGCCGGCTGGAAGTCCCTGAAACCATCGACTGGACCCGATCGAACCACGCGCCTGTGGCGTTGACGAACAGTTTGGCGCGCACTGCCGTCTGCCCGCCGGTATCGCTGTCGCGTACCAGTAAACTCTGCAACCTGCCGTTTTCCTTCTCCGCGGAGAGTACTTCGCAGTAGTTTCGGACGACGGCGCCATGACGCGCGGCGTCGAGCACATTTTCCAGACATAGCCGCTCCGGCATACTGACCTGCGCGTCAAAATAGCTGCCCGCCCCGTTGAGGCCATCCCTCGTCAGGGCCGGTTCGGCGGCAAGCGTCTCGTCGTTCCCAAGGAAACGATGGCCGGGCAGCGATCGATCATAACTCAGGGCGTCGTAGAGCAAGAGACCAACACGCATCTTCGCCCGAAACCAAGCGGATTGATTCACGAAAGGGATCCGGAATTCCAGCGGCTTAACGAGGTGCGGCGCGATGCGGAGCAGTATCTCCCGTTCGCGCAGGTCCATGCGAACGAGACTGAAATCGAGCATCTGTAAATATCGCAGCCCGCCGTGAATCAGCCGGGTGGAGCCGCTGGTGGCGCCGCCGCCGAAATCTCCTTTATCCATCAACGCCACTTTTACGCCGCGGAGAGAAAGGTCGCGCGCGATGCCGGCGCCGATGATGCCGCCGCCGATGATAGCAACGTCGAAAGGGCCGTTGGCGAGATCGGCGAAAGTAATCATGTCCTGAATCGATTATCGCAATTAGGCTTCCGTGACGGCTTGATAGACTTCTCGCTTCGATAGACCGCGTTGGCGAGCGATGTGCTTGATTGCGTCCATCCGCTCCATACCCCCGCGAATGGCGTCGGCGACAGCCTCGCTCAGCGGGCGGTCGTCACGGATCGTGGCGGAGCCCCGTCCTATCAGCAGCACCATTTCGCCGCGTGTGTTCGAGGTACTCAACAAAGCGCGGACTTCGCGGGCCGTGCCGCGAAGGAACTCTTCGTGCAGCTTGGTCAATTCGCGCGCAAGAACGACAGGGCGCTCGCCGAGGACGGCGTCGATGTCGTCGAGGGCTTCCAATATACGATGCGGAGCTTCATAAAAAACGAGTGTCGCGGGGGACTCGGCCCAGGATTCGAGAGTTTTGCGGCGCTGGCCCTGCTTGGGCGGCAGGAAGCCTCCGAATGCGAATGCGTCGGTGGGCAATCCCGATGCGCAGAGGGCCGTGAGAATGGCGGATGCCCCCGGGATCGGAATAACCGGTATGCCCGCGGCGGCCGCGGCCGCGACCAAACGGTAACCGGGATCCGAAATTAGCGGCGTCCCGGCATCGCTAATGAGAGCGATCTTTTCTCCTGCGCGGAGCGCGCCAAGCAGCTCTTCGCCGCGATCTTTTTCATTGTGATCGTGGTAGCTGACGAGGGGTTTGCTTATCCCATAGTGGTCGAGGAGCTTGCGGCTGTGGCGGGTATCTTCACAGGCGATGCGGTCCACCTCGTCCTTCAGAATACGGAGGGCGCGGACGGACATGTCTTCAAGATTCCCGATGGGGGTGGCGACAAGATAGAGTGCGGCTGGCAATAATGGTAACTATACTTGAATAGGAAATTGCCCACGGAAGGAGTACCCGGGATTGCACCCTGAATCAGGAACGTCCACCTCACCATCTTACGTCTGGAAACCCGCGGAGAAGTCTCTCTCCGTGCAACTCCAATTCGACGTCGTCGACCGGATTTTATTAGAGGTCATGAAAGGATTTGGAGCCGTGCCAAAGCGGGGCGCGGAGGTGGGTGGCATTCTGTTGGGCACCGCGGAAAGGCACGGCGACCGGATTGTGGTGAATGTAGAGGATTATGAGGGGGTGGATTGCGACCACGCCTCGGGACCCTCCTTTATCCTTTCCGAAGACGACCGGTTGGCGTTTCTGGAATCCATGGACCGGTGGAAGCGCGGGCCGGACCGGCGGATTTACGCGGTGGGCTACTATCGCGGCCACACCCGGGATGGCATCTGCCTGGCGGCCGAGGATTTGGCGATCCTGGAAGAGGTCTTTCCGGAACCGACGGCCATCGCCATGGTCATAAAGCCCTATGCCACCAAGGTCAGCATGGCTGGAATCTTCTTCCGGGAGGACGGTCAATTCAAAGCCGACGCGTCGCATTTGGAGTTTCCGTTCCGGCGCAAAGAGTTGGGCGGCGGATCTTCGGGGATGGAGCGGTTAACCAGCGCGGCACGGTTCGGACAGAAGCGCGTGGGAGAGGATCCGCGATTGAAATACAGGCAAGCAGAAGCGACTGCGGATGCCGGATTCGCCGAGGTAGAGCCCGCGCCTCAGTTCGCGAGCGCTCCGCCGGACGCGGCGGCGCCCAAAAGCAAGAGCGTCCGTGGAGGCTGGGTTTGGATACCGCTATCCTTCATCTTCATGCTCCTGGGTGTGGTGGTTGGATTTCAGATCGCGTTGAGCATGCGACCAAAGCAGCCGGCCAATCCTTGGCTGGAAGCGTGGGACATGACCCTGCAGGTCAAGAGGATCGGAGAAGAGTTGACAGTGACTTGGGATCCATTGGCGCCGGCTGTGCGTAATGCGAGCCGTGGCGCATTGATCATTCAGTCCCGCGACGAAACACGGACCATCGATCTTCGGGGACCCCAGTTACAGGGCGGCAGCGTCATCTATCGCGGAGTGCCGGATCGGGTCATCTTCCGATTGGAAGTGTACCCTCGAGACCGGGCCGTGGTGTCGGAGATTGCGGAGTTCAAGAAAGACTAGGAACTGGCGATTGCGGCCGTCCGAGCTTTCGCGTGAAGACCAGCACGGCATTCAGGCCGCCGAACGCGAAGGAATTCGAAACGGCGGCGGCGTGGTCCCAGGGTTGCTGTTCCAGGCACAGCGGCACGTCGCATTCGGGGTCTCGTTCGAGAAAATTGGCAGTCGGGATAACGCGTTGCGCTTGCAGGCCGAGTACGGTCGCGACGGCCTCCAGCGCGGCCGATGCGCCAAGCGCGTGGCCGTGCAGGGATTTGGACGCGGTCACCCTCAAATCCTGCAAATTTCCCGCGAAAACATCGCGGATGGCGGCGGATTCGGTGACGTCGTTCGCGGCTGTTCCCGTGCCGTGGGCGTTAACGACGCCGATCGCTTCCGGCGTGAGTTGCGCATCGGCGAGCGCTAAACGCAGGGCGCGAGCGGCGCCGGCGGCTGAAGGTTGGGTAATGTGATGGGCATCGGCGCCCATTCCAAAACCGGCTATTTCAGCGATGACCGTTGCGCCGCGGG
>Ga0209181_10011335_pt1 | contig 11437 bp, 12 predicted proteins | sample MAT05_FD_187208 | JGI IMG/M metagenome (GOLD analysis project Ga0209181, IMG submission 187208) | Freshwater microbial communities from Lake Fryxell liftoff mats and glacier meltwater in Antarctica - MAT-05 (SPAdes) (version 2) | ecosystem: Environmental > Aquatic > Freshwater > Ice > Liftoff... | reverse complement strand
AGGATAGCCGCGAGCCTGGCTCAACACTTCAAAATCTCCATCGAACGTGATAATGGTAAAACCGTTGTCTTTGGCATATTCCCAAAGTAGTTGGTCTTTCTTTGCCAGTAAGCGTAGTCGGTTGGCAGCCTGGCAATCAACAAATCGGGCCGACAATTTCTTGCAGACCCAATATATGATACATTTTCATCCAGTAAGAGTTTCATACCGCTATCATAACGATTTTAACATTACGTTCCCGGTCAGCAGCAAAAGCCAGACAAGCCAGAATTTGCTCTTTAGTTAATTCTGGGAAGCCTTCCATTACCTCATCATAACTCATGCCTGCTCCTAACCAGCCCAATACGTCGCCTACCGAAATTCTGGTTCCTACAATGCAGGGTTTGCCAAATCGGATTTCCGGGTTTATTGAAATAAGTTTTCGGTAGGCGTCCATAGTTTTATCTGTTTTGAATCCATCTGCAAGTTACAGATTTCTTACACGTCCACCCAAGCCTGCTTCCTGCTTGATTCCAGAATCCGCTCGCAGATGAGCAGTTCGCGGTAGCCATCGGCAAAGGTCGGATACGTTGGGTTGTCCGGCTGCTTACCAGCGGCAACCGCATCATAAACCTCTTTGAACAACTGCTTCGAGGTATCAGGGAAACCCTCGTTGTGGCCACCGGGAAAACCGATCACCGACCGAACTTCGGCATGAACCAGCGACGGGTCGTCGGTCATGGTTTGGTTGTAGCCATCGCGGTTGCCCATCCACAACTGATTGGGTGATTCTGAGTCGAACGCGAACGTTTTTTTGGATCCCGAAATCTCTAATTTCAACTGGTTTTTGCGGCCCGCCGACACCTGCGATACCGTTACTATCCCCCGATTTCCGTTATCGAATCGGAGCAGCACGTTGGCATGGTCTTCAGTGCTGATGGGGACATCGGCGTAATCTTCTGGCTGAAGCATCTTACCAGAATACGTCTCAACGGGCTTCAGGGGCTTTTTCCGGGTTTTGTGGATGGTATTGAAATCAGCCATCACAGCCGTCGTTTTCAGGCCGGTGACGTACTCAATAATGTCCATCAGGTGAGAGCCAATATCAGCAATAGCCCGCGAATCGCCCGATTTATCGGGTTCCAGTCGCCAGTTATAGTCTGTTTCGTAAAACAACCAATCCTGGAGATACGAACCAATAATGCTATACACATCGCCCAGCTCCCCCTTTTCCCGCATCACCTTCATCTGCCGAACGAGCGGATAATACCGCAGGTTGAAGTGAACGGCATTGACCAGCCCAGTTTCTTTGGCAAGGGCCACCAGTTCTTCGGCTTCGTGCAGGTCTTTGGCCAGCGGTTTCTCGCACACCACATGCTTCCCCGCCAGCAAAGCTGCCTTCGACTGACTGTAGTGCAGGAAGTTAGGCGTGCAAATGTGAATGCACTGAATGTCGGCCTGCTTGATGAGTTCATCAAAGGTGTAGGCGCGGGCAATGCCCAACTGAGCCGCTTTGGCCTCGGCCAGTTCCTGGGTTACTTCGCACAGGGCGACAACCTCAACATTGGGTAAGCGACGGAGGGCTTCGATGTGGGCGGGGCCTATGAACCCGGTGCCAACCACACCAACCTGGATTTTTTGCATTGATTTGATTTTTAGGATGTAAAATAGCTAAAACACAGAGTTACGCGGAGACACATGGAGTTACACAAAGATTTTATTTATTCTCTGTGTAACTCCATGTGTCTCCGCGTAACTCTGTGTTTTAGCTCAATCAATAAACTTCGTCCACTTTTCACTTGATTTATTGGAGGCCAACACCGTGTCGATGAAAGCAAGCCCCCGAACACCGTCCTGTGCCGACGGAAAATCGTACAGGGGATCACGCTGCTCGCCTTTCATGTGAGCTTTTACAGCAAAGGCAAAGTTGCGGTAAATATTGGCGAAAGCCTCAAAAAAACCTTCGGGGTGCCCCGCTGGCATCCGCCAGTGCGCTTTGGCTGAGGCCGACAGATCGCCCACGGCCGGGCGGAGCAAACGGTGGCCCTCCTGCGTTTTGTAGTGCAGAGTGTTTGGCTCCATCTGATGCCACTCAATGCCCCCCAGTTCACCATAGACGTAGATTTTCAGGGAGTTCTCTTCGCCATTCGAGATCTGACTGGCGTGCAGAACGCCTTTGGCACCGCCCTCAAATCGGAGTAATACGTTGCCATCATCGTCGAGCAGGCGGCCCGGCACAAAGGTGCTGAGGTCGGCGCATAAGGCCTCGATTTTCAGGCCCGTTACATATTCAGCGAGGTTCTCGGCGTGGGTGCCAATATCGCCCATTGCCCCGGCTGCCCCCGATTTGGTGGGGTCGGTGCGCCAGATTGCCTGTTTGTAGTTGTTACCTTCTTCGTATTTCGACAACCAGCCTTGCGGATACTCGACAACTACTTTGCGAAGCTTGCCCAGTTTGCCGTTGCGAACCATATCGCGGGCTTCTTTCACCATTGGGTAGCCCGTGTAGTTGTGCGTCAGCCCAAACACGAGTCCCGTTGACTCTACGATGGCCGCGAGTTCTTTCGCTTCGGGAAGGTTCAGTGTCATTGGCTTATCGCAAATAACGTGAAACCCGTTTTCAAGGGCCATTTTAGCCAGCGGAAAGTGCATGTGATTGGGCGTGACGATGCTGACAAAGTCCATTCGTTCGCCGTCGGGCAGTTCTTTTTCGCGGAGAATCATATCCTCAAAACTCTCATAAACACGATTATCGGGCAGATAAAGCGCTTTCCCGGTGGCTTTCGATTTGTCGGGCGATTGGCTGAACACGCCACAGACGAGTTCGATCTCGTTATCGAAACCGGCGGCCCGGCGGTGAACGGCTCCAATAAAAGCGTCGAGGCTACCCCCGATTTGGCCCATACGTAATTTGCGGTGCATACTTGATTGATGTTTTGCGTTGATGTGGCAGAAACCGAATGCAAACATCGGACGACCTGCCAGATAGGCTGTTACTGGTAAAGTGGCCTGACGAATGCCTTTACCCGTTTCAGCGATTGAATAATTTCCGGGCGAAAATTAGGGCTAATCTGCTTTTTTATAAAATTTTGGGCGAATAAGTCGTGAAATGTGGGTAATCTTGCCCTTAGGCCGACTTTTCGGATTAATTGTACTTTCTCAAATCTAAACCCCCTATTGTCTACAAAATGAACCAAACTGTCAATCAATCGCGACTTTTCAACGCTAGTTGTCTCGCGCTCATCACCACGGCCTTTTCTTTCAGTATCCGGGCTGGTATTTTGGCTCAGTTGGGTACTGAGCTCAGTCTTTCAGCCGAACAGTTAGGCTTCATCAATTCCATGTGGTTTTTGGGCTTTCCCATCTCCATGATTATCGGTGGTTTGGTGTACCATACCGTTGGGCCAAAACTGATTATGACGTTCGCGTTCGTGGCGCATACGCTGGGAATTCTGCTCACCATTTATTCTGGTGGCTACACGGGGCTGCTGATCTCAACGCTGCTGATTGGTTTGGGCAATGGCTGTACCGAAGCTGCCTGTAATCCGATGATTGCGGACATGTACTCTGGCTCAACGATGAACAAAATGCTGAACCGATTCCACATGTGGTTCCCCGGCGGCATTGTACTTGGTAGCTTGATTTCCTTATTTATGACCAATGCAGGTTTACCCTGGCAGGCTCAGATTTGGATGATCATGATTCCAACTATTACGTATGCATTTCTGTTTTTCGGTCAGGCTTTTCCAACATCGAAAGTGGCAGGGGCTACCTCATTGGCCAGCAATTTTCAGGCAATGTTGACTCCGCTGTTCCTGTTTATTTTCGCTTGTATGGCGCTGACCGCCATCTCGGAATTTGGCCCGCAACAGTGGGTGGGCCTAATCATGAGCAAGAGCGGAGCCACTCCCATGTTGATTCTGGCCTTAGTAACGGGTCTGATGGCCATAGGTCGTTATTTTGGTGGGCCAATCATTCATCGGTTCGACCAAACGGGTGTGTTGTTGGGTTCAGCCGTTTTTGCAACTATTGGTATTTATCTGTTTAGCACTCAAACCGGGGCTATGGCCTATGTTGCTGCTATCTTCTTTGCGCTTGGTGTTTGCTATTTCTGGCCAACCATGCTCGGGTTTGTGGCAGAGCGAATACCATTGAGCGGTGCCCTGGGTATGTCGCTTGTTGGTGGGGTTGGTATGTTCTCAACCTCTATTTTCCAGCCGATCATTGGTGGGTGGATTGATGCTGAGCGGGCTGTTCAGGCTGCTGCCGGAAACGCTGGAGATGCACTGGAACTGGCTGCGGGGCAGGCTACACTGGCCCGAATGACTACATTCCCCATCATTCTGATTGTGGCCTTCGCAGGCTTGTGGTTCTATATGCGCAACAAACGCCCAGCCCACGTCAATGAATCAGCCGTAGCGCAGCAGCCGCAGTTGTAACTCCTAAAACCAAGGGCCCAATTACCCTCCAGGTTTGACAAAGCCCCACAGCCAAACTGTGGGGCTTTTCTTTTTAGTACAACCAATGAACCCCTTTCTTCACAAAAACGGGCAGGTTTCCACCAATCTTATCGACCCAAACGGATTTGTTGACGCGGCTTGCCGTGGGATAGGGGTAAATTTTGTTGAAGAAATCGCCCGCTGTGAGTCCTTTCTGTTGAGCCATAATCAGTTCCTGAACCAGTTCGCCCGCATTAGGAGCAATGATTGTTCCACCCAGAATTTTGGGGCTAAACGGATTGATGCCCGCTGGACTGACAAACAGAATTAGGCGGGCGTATTCGTAGTCTTCGATCACAGCCCGGTCATCGTGCGCAAAGTCGTAGTCGATACGCTCATAGTCCTGGTTGCGTTTTTTGAGGTCCTGTTCCGAGCAACCAAACGTGGCTACTTCAGGGTCGGTGAAGGTCACCCAGGAGAAATTATCATAACTCAGTTTCTTCTCAAAAACGCCAGGCGTAATAAAGTTCGTAACAAGCATGGAGGCATGAACTTCGGCACCGTGCGAAAAATAGCGGGTTCCAGCCGGAGCACCAGCAGCAGCGTCACCCGCTACAAAAACATGCTTGTTCGTCGTTTGGAGATAGTCATTGATTTTTAGTTGGCCTTTGTCGTCCAGCTCGATGCTGGCAGCGGACAAGTTCATCGCGTCGAAGTTAAATGTCCGACCAATAGCCACCAGCACCACATCGAAAGGGACCGATTCTACCGGACCAGTTTCGGGTTTGATTTCGGCCGTTTGGATGTCTGGAAACCGAGCAACTTTATAGCTCAGTTTAAACGTAATCCCCTCTCCTTCGAGCCGTTGCTGTAACAGAGTAGATACTTCGGGCAACTCGTTACTCAACACCCGATCACCGGAGCCAACCACCGTTACCTTGCTTCCTAAGCGTGCAAAGGCCTGCGCCATTTCAATGCCGATTGGCCCCGCTCCTACTACCAACAGTCGTTTGGGTAAGGTTTCAAGCGAGAAAATAGTCTGATGTGTATGGACGCGCCCCGGCGTGGCTTTTACGGCTTCGATACCCTCAGCCTGGAGCTGTTGGGGTAATGACCCTGTGCATAAAACGATGTTTTTGGCGCTCGCCCGCGTGGTTGTCCCGTCGGTCAACGTGACCTCGATTTCTGTATCGTCCACAAACGCTGCTAGTCCCAGAACCACATCAATACCCTCCGTATCGCGCAGATACTGGGCATTTTCGTGGGCACGAATCACGTCCTGCCGCTCCCGAACATAGTTCATCACCTCGGCCATATTTACGTCTCCTTCGGCCTGAACCCCAAACCGAGAAACGCTTCGGGCATGGTGCACCTGTCGGCTCACGTGTATAAGCGCCTTGCTCGGTACGCAGCCGTCGTTTAGGCAATCGCCCCCAATACGGTGGTCGTTTTTCTCCACCATCATCACCGAAAAGCCCAGTCGCTTCATGGCAATACCCACACCCAGCCCTGCCGAACCGGCTCCAATAACAATGATATCGTACTTTTTCATTTCTTCTTCGTAAAGTCAGCCAGTGTACCCCGAATGGTTGTCACAAATTTGCTGTGTTGAAACATCGGGTTATTGTTTTTATCCAGAATCTTACACCGAAAGGCGATCTCGATGGGTGTATCTTTTTTATCAAACAACGCCTTGGGCAACAAACCAATCGCCTGACCTGGCTTCACCATTACCGGAAACACAACGGGTGTGGTGCTCTGTTTCTTAATCAAAATTGGCTCCGGCTGATCACCTTCAGCAATTTGTTTGCCATCAATAGTAATTGTGTAATGGGTGTCCGTGATGTTATACGGAAACTTGTTTTTGTTAATGATGTTGACTTTAGCGGCCACGTCCATTGCCTTCAGGCTAAGTTTTCCGTAATCAATTTCGTCAACTTTAAACTGGGGAATATGGTAGGTTGGCAATCGGAGAGTTTTGTCAACGGTGAACGTGCGTTCGCCCAGAATTGGTACATCAAGATCAAATGTCGTACGGAGCCGGTAGTTGGTACTGTCAACACCCCGCTGTTCGAGATCTTTCAGTACTTCTGTCATCTTAGTGGCTTTTAATTTGGCCGGAAGAGCAATGGTTGTGCTGTCCTTTGATTTCAGGCTCACCACCTTCTCGTATGAATCGCTTACCAGCTCCTGACCATTGACATAAAACGAATAGTTGACTTTTCGGGCCTTAAATTCAATTGGCAAGGGATTGTCGATCAGCAAGTACATGTTCATCGAAATAGTTTCGTCACTGAAATCGGTAAAATCGAACCGGCTTAGCTCGACCCGAGGCTTGAGGGTTCCATCGTAGGCTCCACCCTCAGAATCGGCTTCATTGCGCAACCGACTATACCAAACATAAGCGCCAATACCACCCACTAACAGGAGCAGTAGCGCTATTATCCATCCTTTTTTCATAACGTTGTTGTATGTACGGCAGATTTGCGATCCGCCGTCTTGACTTGTGGCGGATTACAAATCCATTATCCTAACAACAACGCAAAAAGCAGAGTATTGGATTTTTTTGGCTACCTACGATGACCTTCGACTATGTTGCTCCTTTCTACGACCGACTGGCCCATCTGGTCTTTGGCCGAACACTCGAACGGGCGCAACTAGCCTTGCTGGGTCGTTTTTCCACCGGTGGAAACTGGTTATTGGTAGGGGGAGGTACGGGATGGCTCCTGGAGCAGGTTCTGAATTACTGTGGACCCACAACCGTTTTGTATCTTGAGGCTTCCGAGCGAATGCTCGAATTAGCCCGAAAAAGAATTGACAATCAGGCATTTTTAACCAAAATCGAGTTTCGATTGGGCACCGAAACAGCCCTCACCGAAGCCGATTCATTCGATGTAATTCTGACCCCCTTTGTACTCGATTTATTTACGGAGGACTGGTTGCACAATCAGATGATTCCCTGTCTGCTTAAGACCCTAAAACCTAGTGGCTTTTGGCTGGTTACAGACTTTGTCCCTACAACGGTTTGGTGGCACCGCCTTTTAGTAAAGACCATGCAACTTTTTTTTCAGGTAACTGCCGGCATTCAATCGCACCGCTTATCCGACTGGATGCCTCTTTTAAAAACCCGGCTCCATTTGGTTGCTCAACAAGCTGCCCTCAACGGTATGATTCAGTCGGCGCTCTTTAAACAATCTTCCTAAACAGATCAACAATATCTTCGTACTGACCCACATCGTGCCACTCCTCCGTACCCAGATTAAGCCAGGCACCATCGCGCCTGGGGCGTTTGAGTTCCGCTTCTTGCTGTTCGAAATCAATGTCGTAAACAGTACTCATAATTGGCTGTAGCTGTTTCCAGGGCAAGGTTTTTAACTGAGACCGGCGATTATTGATGGTCTCGACTTTCACAGTCCGTTCCACAAATGAAGCCGTGAGGTTCACCTCATAGTCGCCATCCCGTTTGGGCTCCAGATAGGTCAGGATAAACGGCCGTTCCCGACCGGCGGCTTCGTAGGTGGCCTGCATCAACTCCTGAATCAAATACTGCCATTTTTCGTAATTCTCGGGCATACCTGCCGTTTGGATACCCTCTTCAGCCGTTAACGTCACCTCCCAGAAGTCGTCATCTTCGTCCAGATCTTCTTCGTTCAGTGGCGTCAGTTTGGTCGTACGCACCAGCGATTCCAGCGCCTGTTGCCACATCTGACCCAGCCGCCCGCTCCACGTAAAATCATCCTCGCGGGTGTACCCTTCGGCAATCAATTCATCCTCGTCAATGTCTTCACGGTCGGGGTAGGTCACGCTCAGATCAACGGCGAGATAATCGGTAAACGCGGGCCTTGCCGACAGGGTGAAGAAATAGGCGTAAGGGGCCGGTAACGACCGGGCCGTCTGAAAGCGAATCTGAGCGTTTTTGAACATAAATTAGTAGTCATTTGCTTCGCTGTCATTAAATCGTCATTTGCTTCGCGTCATTCAGTATTGGACTATAAATGACGATTTAATGACCAAAAATGACATTTTTTGTTGCCCGACGGTCAATTTTGCCGGTGGGCGTTTCACGGAATGTGGGCGCAAAGATAAGGTCTTTCGGGACAGCATAGGGGCCAATTTCCCGATGGATTGCGTCATTCCACGTCACTCTTTGGGGGTCAACAGCCTGCTGAAGAGCTTCGTCGCCCTCGATCACCAGCACAATTCGCTGCCCTAATCGGGCATCGGGTACGCTCGTCACAAACAAGCGGGGAGCCATTCCGGCCGACCCGAGCACCGATTGGATGACCCGTTCAACGCGTTCGGGTTGCACTTTTACCCCGCCCGTATTGATAATAGAGTCGGCCCGGCCTACAATACGGAATTGCTGATGAGGTTGCTCTGTATCGACCCATTCAACAACATCATTTGTATGAATCAACTGAAAATTGCTGGCAGCGGCCCTGATGTTCAGGCAATCGCGTTCGTCGACATCGAGCTCTACACCCGACAAAGCCGTGAAAAAATCGGTCGCTTCCGAACCATTTAGCCGCCGGATGGCAATGTGCGAGACGGTTTCGGTCATGCCGTAGGTGGCATAAACGGGAGCGGTAATGGCTTGTAGTTGGGTTTCCTGAGCCGGACTGGTAGCGGCTCCCCCCAGCAAAATAGCAGTTGCCCGGTTCAGAATCACCACTTTCTCCGGTGTCTGTTCCAGTATCGTTTGCAACTGAAGCGGCACAAATGCCATGAAATTGAACGATGCGGTGTTGGTCTCAAGGTCGGCCAGTGGATTCCCTGATGGCTCTACCAAAGTCAATTTAAGGCCAAGCGTTATGGCCCGCACGAGCATCATGGTTCCGGCGATGTAGGCAGTATTTAAACAACACAAAGCAGTATCGCCCGCTTGTAAGCCAAACGTGAGCCCCGTGAGTGTTGCGCTGGCCAGCATCTGGCTACGGCTGAGGACAATAGGTTTGGGCGTCCCTGTTGAGCCAGAAGTATGTAACAAAAACGTTTGCTGCCCCGATTGCCATGCCCGTCCAAACGCAATAGCCTGCGCGGCATAGGCATTTTGAGCCAAAGGCCACTGATCGGCGGGTAGACTTCCGTCAAGTAAAAGCATCAACTAAATATGCGAAGCGAGTTGCTTTTTTGGTCATTCGAGATCTTATAAACCCTGAGCGGTTGAGTCGCTGGCCCGTTTAAAACCTTACCGGTTATGTCGTACCGTGAGCCATCAAGGGCGCAATAAAATGAATTGCTGCCAGCCTTATACACCAGCGTGGTGCCTTCGTGCGTGCATTTAGGCGATACGGCCACATATTGGTTAGGCTGTACACTGGCTACAATTACCCGATTGTCGACCACGACGTAATAGCCCTTTTTCAACAGATCGGAGTAGCGGACATCATCCAGCTGAATAGTCAGATCAAGGGCATCACTGCCAACTGGAGCGACTTCGGCTTTCGAATCACAGGCGCTTAGGCTGTTTGCCACCGACGCGGCCCCTACGCCAATGCCTAATACCCGAAAAAACTCCTGTCGATTCATCGTTTTGGCCATAGCTTCCATGTGGGTTTGTATCTTTGATGCAATCTAACGATAAACCCATTTTCATACTAAACAAAGGTAACAAACGAAGGGTTTACCCCGCATCTATGGAAGAAGCACACGTTATTATTAACCCCATTTCGATCGATAAAGTGGCCGAAAGTCCCGGCCTGATGGAATACGCTCATTCGGCGGGTGGGGCCGTTATTAGGCCTGAGGACAAGGGTAAAATTTCAGGGCGGGCCGTTACGGCCATGCGCGAACAAACCGATCTTCAACTGGCACAACTCTACAAACAGATGCAACTTCTGGCCCAACAGGCAACCGCCATTCGCCATCGGGTTGAGGTTTCGGAGCGTATTTACGGTGCCCAAATGGGGTTCGACCCAATCGTTGGACAAACCTATTATTTTTACGTCCGCAAAAACGGAATCGATGTATTGTCGATGATTGCCCCCCACGAATGGGGCCGCAAATTCCCTTTTGAACACTGCCTTGCCACCGTCCGCATGATGGCCGACCACACGTGGGATGTACAGTATCACGACTCTGAATTTTCAATGAGTGATTGAGCGAATAACTACTAATCGCTTAATCGCTCACCGGAACACCAGTTCGTCACTTATTCGCTCAATCACTCATTCACCCAATCACTCATTGAAATGAGCTACCCCTGGGAAATTATTAAAGAATACAAGGAGATTATTTTCTCTTACTACGAAGGCATTGCCAAAATCAGCATCAACCGCCCTCACAAGCGCAATGCGTTTACGCCCCTTACGGTGAAAGAGATGTCGGAAGCTATGGAACTGGCCCGGCAGGACGAACGCGTTGGGGTTATTATTTTGACCGGCGAAGGGGGCGAAGCGTTCTGTTCGGGTGGCGATCAGTCGGTGCGGGGGCATGGCGGCTACATCGGCGAAGATTCGGTGCCACGCCTGAACGTACTTGATTTCCAAATGCAAATCCGACGCATTCCTAAACCCGTTGTGGCTATGGTGGCGGGGTATGCCATTGGTGGTGGCCACGTATTACACGTGGTGTGCGACCTGAGTATTGCCGCCGAAAACGCCCGTTTTGGGCAGACGGGCCCTAAAGTCGGCTCGTTTGATGGTGGTTTTGGTGCATCGTATCTGGCACGGGTGGTAGGCCAGAAAAAGGCCCGCGAAATCTGGTTCCTCTGCGATCAATACAACGCACAGGAAGCCCTGGACATGGGCTTAGTGAACAAAGTTGTGCCACTCGACAAGCTCGAAGAGACAACCATTGAGTGGTGCCGTAAGATGCTCGAAAAGAGCCCAATGGCGCTTCGCATGCTCAAGGCCTCGTTCAACGCCGAACTCGACGGGCAGGCTGGTATTCAGCAGTTGGCAGGAGATGCTACCCTCCTTTACTACCTCTCCGACGAAGCTAAAGAAGGCAAAAACGCATTTCTGGAAAAGCGCAAACCCGACTTCGATCAGTTCCAGAAATTCCCCTGATTCGGGGAG
>Ga0209181_10011327_pt1 | contig 11440 bp, 12 predicted proteins | sample MAT05_FD_187208 | JGI IMG/M metagenome (GOLD analysis project Ga0209181, IMG submission 187208) | Freshwater microbial communities from Lake Fryxell liftoff mats and glacier meltwater in Antarctica - MAT-05 (SPAdes) (version 2) | ecosystem: Environmental > Aquatic > Freshwater > Ice > Liftoff... | reverse complement strand
CCGACGCTCTATCGCTGGGTGCCAGCGTCAACGATGGCTTAACGTACTTTGGAATCCGTTTTCTGTGGCGACCCCAACGAACTCATCAGTGGCAAACTTGAACCTGATGAAGACTGAAAAGCTTATCAGTTCATGATAAGCTTCGACATGGGTTCACAACGTTCACCTGCCATTGGTTTGGAATATTTACTTGGCCTGAATGGCAATATTGAAGTTCAAAATGATGTAGGTTACTGGGTCAAGATGGAAGTTTCGAGTGTTGACGTGACGACGGAACGACCGCACGGAATCCGGTACAGCTTGACACTGCATGCGCCGGACAACACTCGCCTAATTGGTTTCGATAATGCCCACAGCGTGAAACCATCGGGCTCGCGCTTCAAGCATGCAGGCAAAAGATTTCCGTATGACCATCGTCATCGACACGCTACCGACGAAGGCGTCTTGTACGAGTTTGACACCGCTTATCAATTGGTCAGTGATTTTTATGCTGAAGTAGACCGTGTTTTAAAAGAGGTCAGTCCGTGAATAAGGTATTAAAGTTCGGTATTGCGCCAGTGCCTATGCAGCGTGCCCGTTCGCTAGCGATTGCGGCTGGAACTCGCCAACGCGTCAAGGATGAGCCCAACGTGTGGTTCCCCTCTGTAGCCGCAATGGCGCGGGTCCTGTCAGATGAGAACATGGCGTTGCTCAAGGTCATTCGTGAGAGTCATCCAGACTCCATGGATGCCTTAGCTAAAGCCGTGGGCAAGCATGTCCCCAACGTTTCGCGATCGCTGCATACGATGGCGCAATATGGGTTGGTCAAGCTAACGAAACATGGTCGAACAGTGATGCCCCAAGTCACCGCCAAGGGTGTCACGGTGGATTTTTCCTGGGGTGGCTGACAATAGCCGCTGCGGCAAACAAAAACGCTAACTCTTGCCGTCCCTTAGAGCGGGTGATCCGCTCGTTTTACCTTTTCGAGGGGTTGGGCACATTTAGCCTACTGGGCGCCTGTGAGGTGGGTGATCGCTTGGGTACGCAAGCACCTAAAGCGTCCCCCGTGAGCTGATGCTGCTACGAATGTAAGTCTGGGCCAGTTAATGCCAACGAGCCGTGTAGCTTACTCGGCTTCGCCCCCGCTTTTAAAGACCCGCTGGCCATTGCATTCGTCAGGTACTGCACGCTGGCGGCTTGACTGTCTTTGATGCCGTTAACATAGGTGAGCCGGCTGGCTTCGTCGTAGTTAAAGGCTCTCAAGCGATCACCGGGCATGGCACCGTTGGCGTCCGCGGCGTAGTTGAGGCTGCTGCGAGCGAAAAAGAAATTGCTCTTTATTTGATAGCTGATGAATCAGGATCTACGGGGCCATAGCCTCTTTTTATCCCTGAAAAGTGGTGATTTGATGCACGAGCGCTAAATTCTTGAAATTCAATCCGCCGCACGTGTATGGCCGAAATGGTGTGCTCTTAAAACGAGTTTTTTTGTTAGTTGCTGGCCACGCTGACCATGACCAGATTTGGGTCCAGCGACGCCAGCGCAAAGCGTCGAACATGCGCGACAAATGACTCGGCCAGCCCGGGCGGCGCCCGCTGGACTTGGGTGAGTACTGAAAACTCCAGCGGAATGGCGGGCTCGAAGGGAATGAATCGCAAATCGCTGGCCACGTATTCCATTGCCGTGATTGCATCGACCAGCGACAGCCCGAGTCCTGCCGCTACCAATGAACACATGGTTGCAGACACCTGCGTTTCGACCTGCGCAGGTTTGTATTTCACACCATGTGACGCGAATATAGCATCTATCAGCAGACGGGTTCCAGTGTGGTTGGGCTGCGAGATAAAGAGTTCACCTTCGAAGTCGGAAGGCACCAGTTTTTTGCGGCCCGCCAATCGGTGGCCTGCCGGCACCGCGCACACGTGCGCAGTTGACAGGAGACTGTTGCCGTGAGTGCCAGCGTGGTTTATTGATAGGTTAACGATTCCAACATCACAGCGCTGGCCGATCACCATGTCTACTATGGTGCGAGAATCGTAAACGCCCAACAAAATCTGTATGTCACCGTGGTCTTTGAGGTAATGCGCAATGGCGCGTGGCAAAAATGACAGAGCAATGGACGGCGGTGCCATCACCTGCAAAGAGCCTCTCTGTTGCGTTTTAATGGCATGAGCAGTTTGCGCAATCCGCTCCACGCCGATCAGCGAACGGTCGACTTCTTGATACAGCAAATGCGCTTCCGCGGTAGGGTGCAGGCGCCCTCGCGAACGTTCAAACAAAGCAAATCCCGCACTTTCTTCCAAGTCGGCCAACAGACGCGTAACCGCCGGCTGCGAGATGAAGAGCATTTCAGCTGCTCGTGTCACCGTCTGACACAACATGATGGCGCGAAAGGCTTCAAGTTGTCGCAAACGCAATTGCAGGCCTCAAAGTTTCCATAACGCAATGTTATAGAAGGTCGAAATAAAGGTATTAGTTTTACTGCACATTTGACTTATTATCTCACTTGTAAAGTCTGGCGGGTTTGGGGGTCACTAATACCCATAACCTATTGTGTGAAATCAGCGCATTCCTCATCTGCCACGGAGGCATGCGCAACTAAGGAGAATTATTTTGAATGCAAAATTTTTGAGCGCACCATTGGCCACAGCCGTTGCCCTTTCCTTTATGGCTTCTGCCCATGCGCAGTCGCTCCCGACGCTTTATGTCGGCTCCTATGGCGGCTCCAGCGAAAAGCTCTTCAAGGAAAAAATCATTCCCGTCTTTGAGGCGGCCCACAAGGTCAAAATTGTTTACGTGGCAGGCAACTCCACAGACACACTGGCCAAATTGCAGGCGCAAAAAGCCAGACAGGAACTCGACGTCGTTCTGCTGGACGATGGCCCAATGCAGCAGGCAGTGCAGTTCGGCTTTTGCGACAAAATAAAGGATGCGCCTATCTACAAGGATCTATACCCACTGGCCCGCATCGACGATCGGTCTGTAGCCGTCGGCGCCGTTGCCACCGGCTTGGCGTTTAACACCGAAGCCTTTAAAAAGGCTGGCCTGCCAAAACCCGACTCCTGGGAAATCCTGACCGACAAGCGGTTCAAGCAAAAAATGGCGATTCCGCCTATCTCCAACACCTATGGTTTGCAGACACTGATCATGTATTCGAAGCTGCGTGGCGGCAGCGAGAAATCCATAGAGCCGGGTTTTGTGGCTATGACGAAAGAGGTCGCACCTAACGTGTTGGCTTGGGAGCCCTCCCCTGGCAAGATGACCGAGCTTTTTCAAAACGGCGACATCACCTTGGCCGTCTGGGGTAGCGGGCGCGTCGAATCTTTCAAGACCACCGGTTTCCCGATCGAATTCGTCTACCCTAAAGAAGGTGCAATGGCGCTACTTGTGACGGCATGCCCTGTGGTACAGAGTGACGTGCCCGAGCTTGCGCAGGCGCTATTGCAGTACCTGTTGACGCCTGAAGTGCAAGCCTGGCAAGCCGACACTCAAGGCTGGGGTCCGGTCAACAGCAAGGTCAAGCTGGACCCTGCGATTGCTGCCAAAGTGCCTTACGGACCCTCGCAGATCGGCAAGTTGTTGCCGACCAACTGGACCGTCGTCAACGAAAAGCGCGGTGAATGGACAAACCGCTGGAACCGCACGATAGAGCGCTAACGCGGCAGGCAGCGCGCTACACATCCGATTGTTTTTTGTGTAGGGCTGCGCACTGGTGCGCAGCCTTGCTAAGCGGCTCCAACACCATGACCTTTCTTTCACTGAAAAAGCTCACGAAGCACTTTGACGATTTTGTGGCCGTCGAAATGCTGGACCTGAACATCGAACGGGGCGAATTCATATCGCTGCTCGGTCCTTCAGGTTGCGGCAAGACGACAACGCTGCAAATGATTGCTGGCTTGGTAAACCCGACCCGCGGTGCCATCATGCTGGAGGGCCAGGACATCACGTGGCTTCGTCCCGAAAAGCGCGGCATGGGCGTGGTTTTCCAGAGCTACGCCCTCTTCCCCCACATGACGGTCGAAGACAACATTGGCTTTGGCCTGGAAATGCGCGGCATGGCGCGCAGCGAACGTCAGCGACGCATCGGCGAGACACTGGATCTGGTCAGGCTGGGAGGTCTGGGCAAGCGTTACACGAAAGAGCTTTCTGGCGGACAACGCCAACGCGTGGCGATTGCCCGCGCGCTGGCCATCCAGCCGCAGTTGCTGCTACTGGACGAACCCATGTCCAACCTGGACGCCAAACTGCGCGAGGACATGCATATCGAACTTCGCAGTATCCAGCGGCACCTGGGCATCACCACCTTGCTGGTGACCCACGACCAGGTCGAGGCCATGACGATGAGCGACCGCATTGCCGTGATGCACGGAGGCCGAATCGTTCAGCTGGCCATGCCATTTGACGCCTACGAGCGACCCGACTCGCCCTTTGCCTCGGCTTTTCTTGGCAAAACCAATGCCCTGAACGGACATGTGGTGGGCAGCAACGCGCGCTGCGCGATTGTGAATGTGAATGACCGCACTTTTCACATACCCCATCAGGGTCGCGATCTGACCGGAGATGTGCATGTGTTTGTACGGCCAGAAAAGTTGCGGCTTGGCTCTGGTGAGGCGCCTGAGAGCGGCCTTAGCGGCCAGATCAAGACACGTGCTTTTCTGGGCAACCACTGGATGCTGCAGGTTGAAACCGCCATGGGACTGATGAACGTCAGCCTGCCCAACATTGGCGAGGTTCCACCTGCGGAAGGCAGCACCGTCGAGCTGAACTGGTCCAACGAAGACCTTCGTGTCTTGCCGCGCGAGGTGGCCCATGGCTGACCTTGCAGTAGGCTCCAGCCCCTCGCCAACCAAACGCAAGGTGTCGGACAACAAACCTGGCATGGCACCCTGGCTGCTTTCGTCACCGGCACTTTTGCTTTTTGTGGGCCTTCTGCTGGTGCCCTTGATACTGACCGTACTGCTGTCTTTTCATGCGTTCGATGGCTCGCGTGGCGTATTGACGGACTACACCCTGAAAAACTACATTGAAGTATTTTCAGACGGTTATTACCACGAGATATTTCTACGCACTGGCGGGCTGGCTCTCGGAGTGACCTTGTTGTGCGTGTTGTTTGGCGTGCCAGAAACATTGATTCTGGCGAGAATGAAAAGCCCATGGCGTGCTCTGTTTCTCATCGTCATACTCGGCCCGTTGCTTATATCGGTTGTGGTCCGTACGCTAGGTTGGGCCATACTGTTTGGCAACAACGGCCTGATCAACAGCGCCTTGATGTCGCTCGGCATTGTCAGCGAGCCGGTGCGCCTGCTTTTCAGCATGACGGGTGTCGCGATCGCGCTTACCCATGTGTTGATACCGTTTATGGTGATTTCGGTATGGGCCAACCTGCAAAAGCTTGACCCGCAAGTTGAAAGTGCAGGTCTGTCCTTGGGCGCTTCGCCTTTCACCGTGTTCTATCGGGTCATGCTGCCGCAGCTGCTGCCAGGGATTTTGTCGGGTTCGATCATTGTCTTTGCGCTGGCTGCTTCGGCTTTTGCCACACCGTCGCTGCTAGGCGGGCGCAAGCTCAAAGTGGTCGCCACCGCAGCTTATGACGAATTCCTCAACACTCTCAACTGGCCACTTGGCGCAACGATTGCCATGCTGCTGCTGTTAGCAAACGTGGTGATTATTCTGGGCGCAAATCGCTGGGTGGAGCGTCGCTTCAGCCAGGTTTTTGACACCTGAAACCTTTGCCGGCCTTTTATGACAGCCCTCATCTTTTTTGGAGCCTGACATGCGAAAAAACGGCTTCTTCTCGCTGCTTTACCACACCATTTTCATCGGCTTTATCATTGCGCCGCTGGTGGTCGTGATGCTGGTGTCATTCACCAGCAATGGGTTTATCTCTATGCCTTTTGCCGAAGGTTTCTCCCTGCGCTGGTTCCGCGCCATTCTGGACTCGACCGGCATCATCCGGGCCTTCTGGTTTTCGCTCTGGCTGGGCCTGGCGTCGGCGACGGCAGCCATTTTGCTGGCAGTGCCAGGGGCGCTGGCGTTAACACGCTACAAATTTGCGGGTCGTGGTGTCCTGATGGGGTTTTTCATGTCGCCGCTGATGATTCCGCACGTCGTGCTCGGCGTCGCTTTTTTGCGGTTTTTCACCACATTGAACGTCACTGGCTCCTTTGTGTGGCTGGCCGCCACACATGTCATTGTGATCATCCCTTACGCGCTGCGGCTGGTGTTGTCCTCGGCAACCGGCCTCGACCGGGATGCAGAAAATGCTGCGCTGTCGCTGGGTGCTTCGCGCTTCACAGCTTTCCGCCGGATCGTGTTGCCACTGATCCTGCCCGGCGTGGCCGGAGGCTGGGTGCTCGCGTTCATCCAGAGCTTTGACGAACTCACCATGACGGTTTTTGTGGCCACCCCGGGCACCACCACACTGCCGGTGGCCATGTACAACCAGATTGCCCAGACGATTGATCCGCTGGTTGCGGCGGTAGCTACCGTTTTGATCGTGGGCACACTGTTGGTAATGGTTGTGATAGACCGCCTGGTCGGTCTGGACCGCGTATTGATCGGCAAACAATGAGATCCAACGTTTCCATGGAAAACAGTGATCTGATCGTAATTGGCGGCGGACTTGTCGGCAGCGCGTTGGCCTATGGTGCCGCGCGGCAGGGCGCTAAAGTTACGCTGCTCGACGAAGGCGACCAGGCATTTCGGGCATCTCGTGGCAACTTCGGGCTGGTCTGGGTGCAGGGCAAGGGCTATGGCATGACGCCCTATGCCCGCTGGACGCGCTCTTCGGCTTCCTTGTGGCCCACGCTGGCCGGGCTGCTGCAGGAGGAAACCGGTGTTGATGTGCATCTGCAGCAACCAGGCGGGTTTTGCTTTTGCTTTTCTGACGCGGAACTTGAAGAGCGTCGCAGCAAAATGCAGGCGATTCAGGACGAGTTGCAAGGCGACTATCCTTTCCAGATGATGACGAGCCTGGAAGTGGTTGACCGCGTGCCTGCCATCGGCCGCGACGTTGTCGGCGCCAGCTACACGCCGATGGACGGCCACACCAATCCGCTAAAGCTTTTGCGTGCCCTGCATGCGGCCAATTTGAAGCACGGCGTGAATTACGTCAGCGGGCAAGCTGCACGTGAAATTACCTGCCAGGGTGACGGCGGAGAGCGCCGGTTCACCGTCGCCGGACGCTTTCAGGCGCCGCGCGTGGTTTTGGCAGCGGGTCTGGGCAACCGGGACCTAGCGGAACAATTGGGCATACATGCGCCAGTAGTACCCAACCGCGGCCAGGTACTGGTCGGCGAGCGCACGGCACGCTTTCTTGACTATCCCACCCTGAATGTGAGGCAGACGGACGAAGGAACCATACAGCTTGGCGATTCGATGGAGGAAGTAGGCTTCAACGACAACGTGACGACCGATGTATTGGCCAATATCGCCCAGCGCGGCGTGCGTACGTTTCCAGTGCTTTCCAGCCTGCGCCTCGTTCGCGCCTGGGGTGCGCTGCGCGTCATGAGTCCGGACGGTTTTCCTATCTATCAGGAGTCCGTCAAATACCCCGGCGCCTTTGTCACCACTTGCCACAGCGGCGTAACGCTTGCTGCCGCTCACGCCTTTCGCGTTGCCCCCTGGATTACCGGCAGCGCAGTCAAACCGGCCGAAATCGAAGTTTTCGCTGGCGACCGTTTCATGAACCCCAACTACCAACCCAGCCATGCCCACTGATTCCCTGTTTAAACCCTTGCCCTTAGCCGGCCGACCGGAAACGGTCAGCGTCACGCTCAACGGCTCAGCGCTGCAGGTGCCGGTTGGTACAAGCGTTGCAGCAGGGCTGCTATCAGCCGGCGTGAAACGCTTTCGAAACTCGCCGGTCTCGGGCGAGCCACGTGCGCCCTTTTGCATGATGGGTGTGTGCTTTGAGTGCCTTCTTGACATTGACGGCGCGCCCAACCGCCAAAGCTGCCTTGTCGAACTCAAAGAGGGCATGGTGATCCGCACGCAGGACGGCATGCGGGACCTGCTGGTCGGTTTGGATGAGTCCGCACAGAATGGGAGAAACCAGCATGGCGTATGACGCACATCCCGGCATCACGCCGTCACGCCCCGTGCAAAGCGTCGATATTGCCATCATCGGTGCCGGGCCTGCGGGTATGGCGGCGGCAATCGCTGCGCGGCGCCATGGCGCGAGCGTGGCTTTGTTCGATGAGCAACCCGCTACGGGGGGGCAAATCTACCGGGGCATCACCCAGGTCACATCTGCACGGCTGGACATTCTGGGTCCCGATTACGGCGAAGGCGCTACATTGGCGTCGAGCTTTGCGACCAGCGGCGCGCGCCATCTGGCCGGTGCTGCGGTCTGGCAGGTAACGTCAGAACGCCTGGTGCATTTTTTGCAGGAGGGACGGGTGCAATCGCTGCAGGCCAACGCAGTACTTCTGTGTACGGGTGCAATGGAGCGACCCTTCCCGATTCCGGGATGGACCCTACCTGGCGTCCTGACTGCCGGTGCTGCGCAGATCATGCTCAAGGGCTCAGGCATGGCGCCTACAAGCCCGGCGGTGCTGGCTGGTTGCGGTCCTTTGCTTTACCTGCTCGGCTGGCAATATGTGCGCGCTGGTGTTCCGATTGCTGCCATCGTTGACACCACCGACGGCGGCGACTACCGCCGTGCCATCCGTCATGTAGCCGGCGCACTGGCAGGCTGGCAGTACCTCAAAAAGGGACTTGAATTGATGGCGACCCTGAAAAAAGCGGGCGTTCCCTTTTACAAGGGTGCCACCAACCTGCATGTGCTGGGCAAGGACAGCGCCACAGGTATCGGCTTTGAAAGCGGGGGAATGAGCCGGACGATAGACACTTCACTGGTGCTGCTGCACCAGGGCGTGGTGCCAAACACGCAATTTTCATGGTCATTGCGGGCCGGACACATTTGGGACGAAGTTCAGCTTTGCTGGTCGCCTGTGACCAGTAAGTGGGGTGAACTGGACGTTCCGGGCGTATATGTCGCAGGCGATGGTGGCGGCATTGGCGGTGCCAGGGTAGCGGCCTTGCAGGGTGAAATTTCGGGACTTGCGGCAGCTGCGCAATGTGGCCATTTGCCTTTGGCGACACGTGACCAGCTTGCCGCACCGCTGCGCGCCGACATCCGCAAAAACCTGTCCATCCGTCCTTTTCTAGATGCCTTATATCAGCCCAAAAAGGCCAACCGCGTACCGGCCGACGGCACCATTGTTTGCCGCTGTGAAGAGGTGACGGCTGGCGATATTCGCAGCTACGTCGAACTGGGCTGTACCGGACCCAACCAAGCCAAAAGTTTCGGGCGTTGCGGCATGGGTCCATGCCAGGGAAGGCAATGCGGACTGACGGTCACTGAAGTCATCGCCGACGCACGGGGCGTTCCCCCGACGGAAATCGGTTACTTTCGGATACGCCCACCCATTAAACCCATTACGCTGGGAGAACTCGCGCGTGAAGCCTGAGGCGTCCGGCACCACCCCACCGTCAAGCGGAAGCGACGTCATCGTCATCGGTGGCGGTTTTCACGGGACGTCAAGTGCTTTTCATCTGGCCAAGCAAGGCGCGAAGGTCACGCTGCTGGAAGCTGAATATTGCGCCCGGCATGCGTCGGGCGTGAACGCAGGGGGCGTGCGCACCCTGGGTCGGCACTATGCAGAAGTCCCGCTGGCCCGTGCGTCGCTGGCTCTTTGGCACAATCTGCCAGAACTGGTCGGAGAGGACGCCACCTTCGTGGCCAGCGGTCAGTTGCAAATCGCCGAAAACGCTGCCGAGCTGGACAAGCTCCGCCGACGTGTTGAAGAGCTCAACGCGCTTGGGTTTTTCCATGAAGTTGTGGTGGACGCGCAGCAGGTCCGCGAGATAGCCCCCCGCCTGGCTCACCATGTGGTTGGCGGTATCTGGGTGCGCGACGATGGGCATGCAGTGCCTTACCGTGCGGTCACTGCATTTAGGCATGCTGCTCAGCGACTGGGCGCCAGGTTTCTCGAAGCCACACCGGCACAGTCTATAAAGCGCATCGGCGCTCAATGGCAAGTCACCACTGCGCGCGGCGTTTTCAGCGCACCTTGGCTGGTCAATGCAGCGGGCGCGTGGGCTGGCGAATTCGCTGCGCAAGCGGGCGATCCAGTGCCGATGAAACCCGGCGGACTGATGCTCATGATTACCCAACGCGTGCCGCATTTCATTGACCCGGTCTTGGGCGCAGCAGGCCGGCCGTTGTCTTTCAAGCAGTTTGCCAACGGCACCGTGCTGATCGGTGGCGGTTTGCGTGGCAGCGCAGACGTTGTACGTCGCCATGGCGAAGTTGATTTCCTTAAGCTCTCTTCAAGCGCACAGACCGTAACCGACCTGTTTCCGCACCTTGAAGGCGTTGGCATCAATCGGGTTTGGGCAGGCGTCGAAGCTTTTATGCCTGACGATATTCCTGTCATCAGCCTGAGCCGTGCTGCACCGCAGCTAGTCCATATATTCGGGTTTTCGGCCCACGGTTTCGAGCTTGGACCGATTGGCGGGCAGATTGTCTCCGAGCTGGTGCTCGATGGCGTCAGCACGCTTCCGATCAATCCCTTCGCTGTGAACCGTTTTGCACCGGCAGTAACGCATTGACTGCCTTATCCTTTACTTCAATCCTTCATACAGAAAGATATTTTCATGGCTGATATCCAGCGTCTCGAGTCTACCCCCCGCCTGTCCCGCGTGGTTGTCCATAACGGCGTGATCTATCTGGCGGGCATTACTTCAGCAGTGCGCGACGGCGACATTGCCGTGCAGACGCAAAGTGTGCTCGACACAATTGACCAGCGACTGGCCAGCGTGGGCAGCAGCAAGGAAAAAATGCTCAGTGCGCAAATCTGGCTGAAGGACATCGATGGCGACTTTGCCGCCATGAACGCTGTGTGGGAAGCCTGGGTGCCTGCGAGCGGTAGCCCGGCTCGCGCGACATGCGAAGCCAAGCTGGCCGCTGCCAGTCTATTGATCGAGATCATCGTCATCGCGGCGGTTTGAAGCGCTGGCATTGCCGCCCCGCTCAACCGTCAAAAAAACTGCATGGCAGGCGTAGTGTATCGACCTGACGGAAAAAAGTGCCATGCATCGGGGTAGAAGGCTCGCTCATTTCACACGCGATTCTGACTGACATTCAACACACACAGTCCAGCCATACGGTACGTTCCTAAGTGAGATTTCATTAAGGTGTACCCCCCCACGTCAGAATAGATGTCGCCTCAATAGAAACGCAGTGGGAGGCGCAGATGAAGGAAGACAGTGGCACGATATGGACAAGCATTTAAGGATCGAGCGGTCGCAAGATTGTTACCGCCGGAGAGTATTGCATTGGAAGATGTCGCTCGCACGACAAGGATTAGCGAGCCAACGCTCAAGCGTTGGCTCGACGTTGCGCAGTCCATGCCCGCCCGAGGGCGGGCATGGACTGCGCGCGGCCGACTCGAGG
>Ga0209181_10011326_pt1 | contig 11441 bp, 11 predicted proteins | sample MAT05_FD_187208 | JGI IMG/M metagenome (GOLD analysis project Ga0209181, IMG submission 187208) | Freshwater microbial communities from Lake Fryxell liftoff mats and glacier meltwater in Antarctica - MAT-05 (SPAdes) (version 2) | ecosystem: Environmental > Aquatic > Freshwater > Ice > Liftoff... | reverse complement strand
ATATGGCTGACCAGTTTGTAGCGGATACCAATAAGCAGAACCAGGTAAAAGGCGTATGGGAATTTCTAAGGAAAATCAGTCTGGAACCACCTGCCAGCGGATCTAAGCTCGATTCTATTTTAAATATAGTAAAAACTGATGTTGATAAAATAAAAGCAAGGGGAGGGCAGGTATTATTCATCCGCACGCCATCAAGCGGGCCTTTTTTAATGGGAGAAAAAATGGGTTACCCCAGGGATAAATACTGGAACAGGCTGCTTGCCACTACAAACTGCGCTGGTATACATTTTGAAGATTATCCAGCCACCGCAAACTTTGTATGCCCCGAACTTTCGCATTTAAAACCATCCGATGCGGTTATTTACACTACCAACCTTGTTGATATTATTCAAAAAGAAAAAGGCTGGGTGTTTCCACATAAAACATCAACTAATTAATATCATTTAACTGCTTAATAATTACCATTATGGTTTTTAACTCCTATACTTTTATAGTTTTCTTCTTAGTGATGCTGGTTTTGCATAATCTTCCTTTAACATGGAAAGTAAAAAAAATAAACCTGCTGCTGGCCAGTTATATCTTTTATGCAGCCTGGAACCCGCCATTCATTTTATTGTTATGGCTATCTACCGTGGTAGATTATTTTGTAGGCCGGGCACTATACACACAGGAAAACAAACATAAAAAGAAATTCCTGCTCGTCATCAGTCTTATCGGCAACCTGGGCATGCTCTGTTTCTTTAAATACGGCGGTTTCCTGCTGGACAATTTCACCCAACTTGTAAACATTGTGGGCATTGATTTTCACCCCGCCAAACCCAATATTATTTTACCGGCCGGTATCTCTTTCTATACGTTTACTACACTTTGTTATACCATCGACATGTATAAAAGAAAAAGTAAGCCGGTAAAATCGCTGCTCGACTTTTCTTTGTTTGTAACCTTCTTTCCGCACCTGGTAGCCGGGCCAATTGTAAGGCCACCGCAACTGGTGCCGCAGTTCGAATCGCCCAGAACGGCAAACCGGCAGCAATTGATGCAGGGCTTATTGCTGATAACACTGGGCCTGTTTATGAAAGTGGTTTTGGCCGATAGTATGTTAGCCACTTCGGCCAACACGGTATTTAATGCGCTTAAAGCCGTAAGCACCATTGATGCCTGGATGGGCGTGCTGGCTTTCTCCGGACAGATATTTTTTGATTTTGCCGGTTATTCTACCTGTGCCGTGGGTGTGGCTTTAAGCCTTGGATTTATTTTACCACAAAACTTTTTATATCCCTATGCAGCCATCGGCTTCTCCGATTTTTGGCGACGATGGCATATTACTCTCTCGGCCTGGCTGCGTGATTATTTATACATACCGCTGGGAGGCAACCGTAATGGAAAATTCAGAACCTACATTAATTTAATGATTACCATGCTGCTGGGCGGCCTCTGGCATGGTGCCAACTGGACTTTTGTGGTATGGGGTGCCTTACATGGATTTTACCTGTGGGTAGAAAAAATTATTACAGATTTCCGGCATGATAAAGTAAAGGCTATGGCCATAACCCCTGCTGCTGAGATAGGCGTGCTTGGGCCCGTACCCGAAGTTTTTAAAAAGAAGAACCTTAGCAATTTCATGCTGGCATTGTTCACTTTTTTCCTCATCAATGTAACCTGGGTGTTCTTTCGTGCCACCGATTTTACATCTGCCTGGCGCATATTAAGTGCCATGTTCTATAATATTCCCAAAGCAGATCAGTTGTTAACCAGCATGAGCATCATTAAAATTTCAGTCATCATCTTTTTTGTAGTTATTTTTCACTGGCTAATGCGTGATACAAAGCTGTTGGTAGTTGCCCAAAAATTACCGTGGTGGTTACTGGGCCTTATCTGGTCGGCCTTGCTGCTGCTGCTTATATTAAGCCAGGAGAGTGGCAGTTCATTTATTTATTTTCAGTTTTAATATTCGATGGCATATAAAAAAATACCAAAATTTTCATATACTCTTATTATTCAGCAAATATTAAGTTCACAAAAGGTGAACTTAATAAAGAAAGCTGTACTTTTACCATGAAAATTCACCTGATAAGAAAAGAAACAATTGAAGCATTTGCAAAACAAAATGCTCAAAGCAGGGTGGCATTTGATGAATGGGGTACTAAACTGCAATATGCCGATTGGAATATACCGGCAGATATGCAGGTTACTTTTTCGGCTACTGATTTACTAGGTAAGGGTACAAGCAGAGTTGTTTTCAACATTGCTGGTAATAAGTACAGGATGATTGGGAAATATGCTTTTGGAGATAAACAGGTGCATCTTTTTATTTGTTGGATAGGCACCCATGCAGCATATAACAAGCTCTGCAATGCAGGGGAACAATATACCGTTAGTGATTATTAAAATACAGCATCATGGAAACGCTTAAATACAAAGTGATTAGCAGCAAAATCCAGTATAAAGAATACTGTAACGTTTTAGAGCAGCTTGCTTTTTCTGGTTTTAAAGACCGTAATACAAAAGATGAAAAAGCATTGCTAACGTTGCTTATTGAAAATTGGGATGCTGAGCATATTACATCTACTGAATTAGACCCTGTTCAATTACTTCATTCCTTCATTAATGACCATAACCTGAAGGCTAAACACCTGGTGGATATACTAGGAATAAGCAAAGGTTATGTTTCCGACATTCTAAACTACAAGAAAGGGCTTTCTAAAGAAGTAATCAGAAAGCTGGCTGATTATTTTAAAGTTTCCCAGCATGCTTTTAACCGCCCTTATAAATTAATTGTTCCCGAAAATTCGCATTTGCGAAATGCAAGTGTGATGAATAATAAGAAGGAGTTTGCTGTTTCTTAAAATATTATCCTGCGGGGAATCCATGTCTTTGCACAGATTAGTAACCTGCTTTCATTAAAGCAGGTTTTTTTATGGTTTTTGCAAGCTCCTTTTAATTAAATCATTTCGGCTAATGAGGACAAGAGCCGAGGCGGAGAGAGTGGCACCGACTTGCGCTACATTCAGGAACTATTGGGACACAACAGCAGCAAGACCACAGAAATCTATACCCATGTGAGTACAAAAAGTATTCAACAAATAAAAAGTCCGTTTGATGATTTATAAAAAGTTATTACATTTGAAATTGCAAAACGCTATAAAGTAGCGCAAATACGCCCACAATGGGGCGCATACACGCTACTTTGTAGCGGGTATATACAAGTTAGCAGTAAGCAATTCTCAAAATTCCGCAAAACTTTCTAAACCTTAAAAAACATCCAAAAATAATATTTTCTAAAAAAAAATGATATTTTTATTTATCATATTGATATATCAATTATATTTGCATCAATAAAATTTATATGAATAATAAAAACCCAACAGGAACAGTACTTTATTTAATTGAACGAGCAATTAAGGAGTATAGAAAAGTATCTCAGAGGAATATCTCAAAAATTATAAAAGATATTACGATAGATCAATGTCTAGTCTTAATAATTCTTAATAAGGACGTCAAAATTTCTCAAAATGAATTGGCAAAACTAATATTTAAGGATAGTGCATCCATTACGAGAATGATAGAATTGATGGTTAAAAAAGATTATCTAATTAGAACTATTCATAATGAAGATAGACGGAAATTTAATCTTGAAATAACCGAAAAAGGAAAAAAAACTCTAGAATTAATAAATCCGATTGCAAAACTAAACAGAGAGACTGCGCTAAATGGTTTGTCCTTGGAAGAAATTAATTTACTCGAAAAAACATTAAATAAAATAATTACTAATTGTAAAATCTAAAGAAATGAAAAAAGTATTGAATCTATTATTAATCTACATTATAATCTGCTGCAACGTAAAAGCAAATGCCCAAGATTTTACAGAACGAAATAAAGAAATAATAGAAATAGCAAATAAAATTAATGAATATTATGTTTTTAAAGATGTAGCAGATCTACTTTCAAAAAAATTAAAATCAGAAATAGAACTTAAAACTTTTGACAATCTCACTGATAAAGAATTTGCAGAATCACTTTCCAACTATTTAACCAAAAACGGAAATGATTTGCATTTCAATGTATTATACCGACCGAGTGAAGAGGAAGAAAAACCAGTCAATGAAAAGGAAATGTTAAAAAAATATGACGCAATTAATAAACAATATAATTATGGCTTTGAAAAAGTTATGAGATTAGATGGAAATATTGGTTACATTGAATATTCTGGATTTCCTGAAGGAAATAAATCTGCGCAAGAAATTTTAGACGCTACAATGAATTTTGTTTCAAATACAAACGCTTTGATTATAGATTTAAGAAACAATCGAGGCGGTGATGGCAAAATGGTACAACTATTTATGAGTTACTTTTTTGATGATAAAATTAAGTTAAGTGAAATGTACACCAGATATAATAATAAAACCCAAGAGAATTATACATTTAAAAAAGTAAATGGTAAAAAATACTTAGACAAACCCGTCTATCTTCTTGTAAACAAAACCACTATTTCTGCGGCGGAAGCATTCGTATATAATTTACAGCAAAATAAGATTGCGCAAGTTATTGGAGACAAAACTTACGGCGCAGCAAATCCTATAAAAGTGTTTTTTATTGATAAAAAATACCATTTATTCATCCCGATAACTATTGAAAAAAATTCTGTTACAAAAACGAATTGGGAGCATAAAGGTATAGTTGCTGATGTAAAAATAGATTCTGAAAAAGCATTAATAAAAGCCGAAATTTTAGCCTTAGAAAATCTTTTAAAATCAAATACAAAAACGGAATTAACAGAAAATGAAATTAAAGAAAAGATTTTGAAATTAGAAGAACAATTGTAACAAAATTTTGCCTACTGCTAACAGCAGCTACAAGAAATTGGCGGTTCAGTGGTTAAATGAAGCTTTGTGCTTCGTATCAAGTTTTGTAGTGGCAGACAATTTTGTGCTTCGTAATCGCCAACTTCTTGTAGCTGCAAACCGTTAGCTGCAATCGTAACGCTCCGTAGCAAGTGCCTGCTAACTTGAAACTTTTTAACCACGAATAAACGAACACATGAATAAACAAGAACAAATTAAAAACGCACTGACAGGACTTGCAAAGCTCCAAATTGCCTTAGACAAAAAAGGTGGACCTTCGGAAGACGGACAATTATTTGAAGAAATCCTAACGCTTCAAGACGGAATTTTAAGCCACTTCGGACTTCCACCAACAGACGAGAACACAAAACTTTTATGGTTCAACGGAAGTGTGCCGACACATTTAGAAGTTGAAGAACGAGTGCGACAACTTCACAAGGCAGCAAAAGAGTATCTCTTAAGTCCAGCCAAACCCGAAACACAAATTCTAAAAGATGCACAAGAAAACAAGGCAAGTGCTTTCAGCACTTTGCCCGAGCTTGGCATCACTACTCACAGTTACACCATTTTTGTTTATGAGAAAATTCTACTTGCGAAGCGGGATAAAATTGAAAATGTTCTGGAAGAATTGAGGCGGGCAAACCAACCGAGGATGCTTACCATTTTGGGACATCTATCGGAAGGCAACATGGAGAAACCTCATGAAGTCATTGAAGTTTTAAAACATCTGGGCTTAAAATATATTGACGACTTTGTAAAAACATTTCCGAAGAAAGACACAAGGAACGAAGCCAACCAACTTTTTGAATTTTGGAATGATATAAACGGTGGCTTTGAATTCAAAACACTTGCAGACAGATTTGAAACACATACACACTACATGATGAATTATTTGTGTCTTGTTGTAGGCGACCAACCATACAGAATTATAGAGTGCGAAGTTTATTATCACGACAGCGAAAATCATCCCGACCCTTATGTTCACAAACGAAACCAACAACTCTTTGCAGGTAATTGGTATTTCAACGACATGGGAATTGATTTGACTTTTGGTAATTATGACAAGAAAATTTATGCAAGCATTTTAATTCGTGGCATCCGCAATATGCAGACAAATCAATACATCAGCGGAGCATCAAATGTTACGAGAGAAATTTTTGACAAGTTTGGCAACATCATGGCAGGTGATAAAGGGCTTTGCCTTCGTGAGATAAATCAAGGAGTAATTAAAGATGAAGAACCAACGCAGTCGACAAGAATTGGTTTGACAAAAAAAGTAGAGGACACACAAAATTTTATAGGCAAACCTTATCGCTATATAGTTGAACTCAATCTTGCTCACAAATTCAAAGACAAAGAAAAAGTTGTGAAACAACTTTTAAGCGAAAACAAAATTTCAAATGAGGAAGCAAAAAACATCATGGGCTATAATGTAAAATTGTAAATGCTAACGGACAGCCAAACAAATAAACTTTTTCTTGCGGACTGCTTACAAAGCAAGCAGCCGAAATTTTTTCAGCGATTTGAAAAGGTATTGAATGACTGTAACATCAATTTTCATTTTCTTCCAGGCACAAAAGACATTTGGGCTGTTGACTTTATGCCAGTTCAAATCAGCACGGACAAGTTTGTGCAATTCACTTACAACCCCGACTACTTGCAGCCGAAAAAATATCAGAAAACTATTTCAAATGTTGACAGCATTTGCAAAGCAATCAACTTGACTACTACAAAATCAAAACTGATTGTTGACGGTGGCAATGTTTCAAGGACAACGGACAAAGTAATTATGTGCGACAAAGTTTTCCATGAGAACAAACACATTTTAGAAAGAGAATTAATCAAGCAACTCAAAGACCTTTTCGAAGTTGACAAACTTTTTTTCGTGCCTTGGGACATCAATGATTTTACAGGACATGCAGACGGCATGGTTCGTTTCATTGACAGCAACACAGTTTTAATCAATGACTATTCAAAAGAGAACGCAGAATTTCAAAGGTGTTTTAGAATGTCATTGCACAACGCAGGACTTGATTGGATTGAACTTCCTTACAATCCACCGAACGACCCGACATTGATAAGTGCAAAAGGACTTTACTTAAACTATCTGCAAATGAAACAAGCGGTAATCGTTCCGACATTCAAAAGCAAGTATGACGAACAAGCAGTAAAAGTTTTAGAGAAAGTTTTCAAGGGACAAACCATTGCGACAGTTGACAGCAACGAATTAGCAGACGAAGGAGGAATATTAAATTGCATCACATGGAACATTACAGTATGACGGAAGGAAAACGACATGCAGCTAACAGCACCTACAAAAAATTGGCGGTTCAGTGGTTAAATGAAGCTTTGTGCTTCGTAACAAGTTTTGTGGTGGCAGACAGTTAGTGCTTCGAAATCGCCAACTTCTTGTAGCTGCAAACCGTTATAAGCCATTTTAGGGCGACAGTATAAACCATAAACTGACGAGTAAAAACAGACATTTTTTCGTTACATTTGACAAGAAAAATATTTAAAATGAAATTACCACACCCAATTCCGTATCAAGGCAGCAAACGCAACTTGGCAGACCACATTATGCGGTTCTATCCTGACGAGTTTAATAGACTTATTGAACCATTTGCAGGTTCAGCCGCTATGACAATTGCCTCAGCTTTCTATTTCAAAGCAAACCATTTTATCATTAACGACATTAACGAGCCTTTGACACAGCTTTGGGACAGTATTATCAATAACCCAAAATCAATTATTAAACACTATCACGACATTTGGCACGGACAACATGGAAATGAAGAAGAATATTATTATCAAATCCGAGACAAATTCAACGAAACGAGAAAGCCAGAATATCTCTTATTCCTTTTAGCCAAATGTGTAAAAGCAGCCGTGCGTTACAACTCACAAGGCGGTTTCAATCAAAGCCCTGACAAAAGGCGACTTGGAAGAAATCCACAAATGATGAGAGATGATATTTTAAGAGTTTCTCATTTACTAAAAGGCAAAATAGAAATCTACTCAACTGATTATTCTAACATTCTTGATTTAGCAAGTTCGGACGATTTAATTTATATGGACCCACCCTATCAAGGAACGGGACTAAATGGCGGTTTTAACTACTCGGGCAATATTGAGTTTGACAACTTTGTTGTTTCACTATTTGAACTTAATAATAAAGACATTCCATATATTTTAAGTTATGACGGCAGGACTGGCAACAAAACTTTTGGCAACCCCCTCCCTGACAATCTTAGCCTAACAAAAATTGAAATAAACGCTGGACGTTCTTCTCAAGCCACTTTACTTAATCGAAACGAAATAACTTATGAAGCTGTATTTCTTTCACCAGCACTTTTAGCAAAAATTGACTTGCAAAAAATTACAGGAAATCAAATTTATCAAACAGAACTTTTTGCAACTCATGGCTAAAAAGAATACAAAATACCCAAAGGAATTTTTAGAACACGTAAAGTCGATAACAAACAAGAGAGCTAAAATCGTTATTGACCATATTTTGCAACATGGCTTTATCACCACCGAAGACTTAGAAACGACATACGGATACAGTCACCCTCCAAGAGCAGCAAGAGATGTTAGAGAAGCTGGAATTCCGCTTGAAACATTTAAAGCAAAATCAAAGTCAGGGAAGTCAATAGCTGCTTACAAATTTGGTGATGTTACAAAACTTCAACTCAACAGAATTGCAGGCAGAATTACCTTTCCAAAAGATTTTAAGAGCAAACTTTATGATTTAGGCAATGGCAGGTGCTACATCTGTAACGGAGAATTTGAAGAACGCTACTTACAAGTTGACCACAGAGTTCCTTATGAAGTTGGTGGCGACACAGCCGACACAAGAAATATTGAAGATTTTATGCTTTTGTGCGGTTCGTGCAACAGAGCCAAATCCTGGAGTTGCGAGCATTGCGAAAATTGGCAAAACGAAAAGAAGCCATCTATGTGTATGCAATGCTATTGGGGCAGTCCGACCAATTATAATCACATTGCACTTAAAGAAATCAGACGACTTGACCTTCATTGGACTGGTGACGAAGTGAAATATTATGATGCTATCAGAGTAATTGCTGAACAAAACAAAATAGAACTTCCTGACTTTATAAAAACTGTAATTGCTGACAAGACTAAGTAGCGGTGAAAAGAAAAACGGCTTATAACAGCACCTACAAGAAATTGGCGGTTCAGTGCTCCGCAGACACATTTGTGGTTAATCAAACATCGGTTCTCAGCATTAATATTTGTGGTAAAAATCGCCAACTTCTTGTAGCTGCAAACCGTTGTGTGCTATAATAACAAACCTGTATGAATGACAATATTTGGACTAATTGGGCTGACTCCTGGAACAGGATTTTGACAGTTGCAAAAAATCGTAAGTGGGTCTTTGAACCATTAGAAATAAAACCTCCAATTCAAGTTTCACAGATTGAGGCATTAGAGAACGTTTTAAGCATTAAATATCCGACAGACTTTAAAGAAATTTTAATCAAACATTCATCAGGAGTAAAATTCGGCTGGCAAATTTCAAAGGAGGAAACACAAGGAGAATTTAAACCAATCTTTTGTGGTTGTGGTGGCGTTTCAGGTTACAGGACAAACTCTAACTTGTGGGACTTTGACCTTTTAGCTGAACTTTATAAAACCTATCAAGGTTGGCTGACAGATTGCTATAATGACCCAACAGATGAATACGGGAAGCATTATTACAACAAAGTGCCATTTATTGAAGTTCCAAATGGAGACTTAATAGTATTTGACACAAAAGGAGAAGTTGTTTATTTAAGCCATGATGATGGGCCTTTGCACGGTGAAAAACTTGCAGATAATTTTGTTGAGTTTATTACACTTTGGAGTAACATAGGTTGTGTAGGAACAGAAAGCGAACAATTTGCAGTCTTTTACGACAAGAGCAAACAAAAACTTATGGACAAAAGCTCGAAAATTGACAGATGGAAACTATGGCTGACCAAATAATTACAGCACACAACATGCGTTTTGCAAAAATGGCGGGTGACGTGGTTCTCGAAATTTTCTACATTTAACTAAGTTTTGTGCCGGGTGACAAAGTAGTGCTTTCTATCCGCCATCTTCGCAAAGCGCCAAACGTTACAACCCTACTGGCGCCAGTGTTCCCTTCCAAAACATCAAATCATAAACGTAAGGATGACGGGATCACTGGTTGCCGTTTTAATGCTACCGGTTTGCAACCGGACCTGCCTGCCGGTAGGCAGGGTACCGAACGAAAACACCCTCCCCAAATGGCGCAGATATGCAGCCCGGCAAATGTGCGTTGGCGTATCTGTGCCAAATAAAACTCTAAAAATATAAAGACCTATCTCTTTGCCTCCGCCAACCTCTCAAATTCCCCAATCTCACCCTCGCAACTCCCAAACAACCTCCCTTGCCCAACAATTTTAAGAAACCCTTAACCAAACAGCCTTTCTTGCCAAACAGAAAGCCTCTCTTGCCTAACAAACAAGCCTTCTTGTTCAGCATTCAATCAGTCTTGTTTACCAGCCTGTCAGTCTTGTTTACTAAACTGTCAGCCTTGCCTGGCAAACAGCCCATCTTGTTAAGCGTTAAGCTGTAACCCAGGCCCGGTATACCTATAAACACATACAAATATTAATTATTTTTTAACAATTGGCACTATATATTTACATATACAATTTATTTACCTAACAATTAAACCCTTACAACTATGGCTTCAAATTCAGAAGTAACCTATGGTGCCCGGTTAAATAACGCTAAAGCCGTTACCACGCACCTTCGCTCTTTCACCAATTACGCTCCGCCAAAACCAGATCAAACAGCCGACAGCCTGGAGGCAGTTACCACCGCAGCCCGTGCATCAAACACGCAATTGGCAGGTAACATCCAGCTATACTCACAGGCGGTTGATAACCGGCAGGGCTTTTTTAAAAAAGACCCCGATTCGCTCGAAAAAATTATGAGCCCCATTGCCGCAACCGTTCGCTCGGCCTACGGTAAAGATTCAAAAGACATGGCCGATATTACCCGCTATGTAAACAAGATACGTGGCGAAAAACCAACGAAAGACAAAAAAGACCCAACCGAAGATTCGGTAAGCCAGTCGGCAAAATCTTACGGCAGCGTGACAGAAAATTTCTCCGACATGATAGCCACCCTGCAAAAACTGCCCGACTACAAGCCAGCCAACAAAGACCTTGAGTCTGCCGCTCTTACAACCAAGCTTGCTGTGCTGGAGCAGGCAAATGAAGCTGTTACCGCAGCTTTTGGTTTTGTAAAGCAGGAGCGTGACGACCGCAACAAGCTCTTTGATCAGTTAAACGCACTGGTGCAGCGCATTAAGAGTGCAGTATTAGCCCAGTACGGTCTTAAATCAACTGAATATGCATTGATAAAGGGGCTTAAAGTATAGTCCTCGTAAAAACAACAGAATAGTTATGGTTCGTATTTGTTACGAGCCATTTTTTTTGGCATTCGTGCTACCAACTCAAACAAACACAACTTATTTTTTACTTATCCGGTACAGGTTACCTGCATCGGTAACTGCATAGAGCATACCATTAAAATATGCAACATCTCTAAACCGTTCATTTTTAT
>Ga0209181_10011323_pt1 | contig 11443 bp, 5 predicted proteins | sample MAT05_FD_187208 | JGI IMG/M metagenome (GOLD analysis project Ga0209181, IMG submission 187208) | Freshwater microbial communities from Lake Fryxell liftoff mats and glacier meltwater in Antarctica - MAT-05 (SPAdes) (version 2) | ecosystem: Environmental > Aquatic > Freshwater > Ice > Liftoff... | reverse complement strand
CATAGCCTTCTGAAACCCTTCCCCAGCGTGGGTCACGGGCTACATCAATCATGGGAGAGAAAGTCCAGTCAACACCACTTAAAACGCTTTCTCTTGCAGCTTGCTTACAATTTTCTTTTACCAGATCTGGATTGAAAGAACAAGCCTGTGCAATGGAAATGGGATACACCGTTCTAAAACCATGTATCACATCAAAGCCAAACAAAATAGGAATTCCTAATCTTGAAGAATCCATTGCCTTTCGCTGAATTCTATTTCGTTGTTCAGGATCAGCGCTAAAATAAATGAGTGAGCCAATGCCAGGCGGCAGGCTTTTTATCTCTGCACCAATATTATTGGGATTATTGTTTAATCCAAATGTAAATTGATTGAGCTGCAGAATTTTTTCATCTACCGTCATTCGCTTTACTAAATCTTTTACACGAGATTCAATGGGTGCGTTTTTGTTTTTGTAGATTGGTTGCTGGGCAAAAGACATTTGGCAAACAAAAAAGAAAGAAAATAGTATAATTGTTTTCAAAGCAGAATAAATATATTTTTTACTGTGGAAAATTAAGAGAACTGTTGTATAAGAGGTATAATAATAATTGTTTGATAAAAATTTTCTATTGAGCATAATGTAATTTTTTTTAAATGTTTTATTTCTTCATCATCCATGTTGTTATAACACCGCCTGTCTGGCTGGCATCTGCATAAGGTACTAACACAATTACCTCACCTTTTCCGGCTACTTTAACTTTTATGCTACACATCAGTAACTTTTTGCAGCATTGGTTATTAATTTGTTAGAACCTTTGCTATAGGTTGATAGTAATTTTCTTGCAGAGCCATCTCTGATTTTACTATTGGTTCTTATACCTTCTTCGTTGAAATTAATTAACCTTTTCTTTTTTGCTTTCTATTTATAAAATTCTGTAGCCTTCTGTAGGTATTAAAATTGCAATGGGCTTCTTATTCTATCCATTGCTTTGTGACCTATTTACTCAACTATCATAAAAATTAACTTCATCTTACCAGCTCATTCGCTGCCAAAAACACCCTGTACGTGTTGATTTGATTGGCGCCAAAATTCAATGCCAGTTTACCTTTTAGCGGTTTCAGCATTTTTTCATTAGTTTCTATATGTGAAGTTTTCCAGGCTCTTATAATGGGCTTAGCAAAACTGAGCGTTGGTTTAACTGAGCTGTTTTCCATGTTCCAAAAGCGGGCAATTAATCCGTTGCCAGTTTCTTCAGCAGGTTTAATACTCCAGAGTATCACATCAGGATGGCTAATATTGAGTAATGAAAAACTGGTAGTTGAATTAGGCTTTATCGCACCCGTTACCGGAGATGCCAGCAATGGGTTTTGATGTGCTAATGAAAACTTCATAGCATTGGTAGCATTAAATGGAGTCTGATTAGTGGTAATAGCAAATTGGTATTGAAAATCTTTTTCACCATTTTGGTTGAGTATTCCTAAGATGCCTTTGTCTTCTAATTTCCTATCAACATTGCCGCCTGCTAATGCATTTATTTGAGCAGATGATTCCCACAAAGAATCTACCGTGCTATTGCCTAATTTAAAAAAATTGCAATCCTGGTTTGATAATGTGATGCCATAGCCCGGTTCACTTAAGTTTACGAAATGATTGAAAGTTTGCCAATCGTATCGTGCATTATCATCTGCGTAATGCCCACCCCTGGATTCTTTTTTTACTTTCAGTATTGCACCAAGTTCTTCATGGCTGGTAGTTTGGCTATTTAAATCAAATGAAAAAGCCCAGGTTGTAACATCAGAAAAATTTTGTTGAATACTATCTTCAATTTCAATTCGTGGAATGGATGCAAACAAGGTAACACGAACTGTGTGTAGAATTGGATTTTTTGAAACTGCCTTTAAGGTAACAGAAACAGGGCCAGCATTTTCAATTTGCAATTCCTCCCCTTCTCCATTTCCTCCTAAATCATTAGCATATTTACCATTTGTAAGTTTTACCAATTGCCTACTATTAGCTAGGCTATCATACAATTCTTTTATGGCGCCTGATTTAGACAATAGTAAACGATAATACGCATTGCTGAAATATGCGCCGCTAACATTTGCTGCTGCCGGCAAAGCTGATGGGCTACCCTGCCTTATTTCAAATAATTTATAGCCTACCGAAGGAATATTTTCTGCTAGAATGCGGATATATTTTTTACCCGCTTTCTCCACTAATTGGCTGGGCACTTCCTTTTTTGTGGCTTGGTCAATTACTTTTATAGGAAGTGCCCCGCTGTAAACTACATCTACAACGTCTGTTCTTTCCCAACTTAATGCATTGAAAACATAAAAAGAATTTTCAACGTTTTTGGTAATTTGTTGGGACAATTTTTTTGCCGAAGCATTGAATAATGTATCTACATAATTCGTCAACAATTCCTGTCGTTTTATTTGCCAATTAGCTCTAGTTTTTCTTGAAACAGGGCCATCTGCTGTCCAGTTGTGTTCCCAGTAAACACCCAATGATTCCCAAGCCTCGTCTTTAGCTTTAGCAAACCGATTCATAAATGAAGAATCTTTTAGTGAAACGATTGCAGCCATAGCTTCTGCTGTTCGTAATTTTTCTGTTGCCCTTCTAACTTTTGCAGTAGTTTCATTCATAGATGCCGGTAACAGATCCCATTCGTTTCCAAAACTTACAGATTGAGAGGGAATATTCGGATAGGTTTTTTCAAAATCCTTAAAAAAGTCTTCAATATTTGAGACTCTTACTTTTCTATTTAGGTTTGATGCTTGTTTTGCTGCATTGATAAAAGCCGGCGCAACAAAAGTTTCCAGATCATCATGCCCAAAACCAAAGGCACCACCTACATTGTACGGATAGGTTGTTGTAGTATTACAAAAGGTATCCAGCGTTTTAATAACATTAGATAAATCTTGTTCTATATTTTTATATTTCATGTGCAATCTGCACTCGGCATAGCCACCTAATGGAGCAGTTTTAGATTCATCGTATGCATACCATTTCATTATTACACCAGAGCCATCCAAACCATTTGAACGATACATTTGATATTTACGTTTCGTTCTCATTGCATAACTCATTTGGCTTCCATATCCACCAATTCCTTTCCAGCTATACTTTGCACCAGAGCCTGCCCACAAAGCAGATACACCTAAAGGCAATGTATTATTTTCCATACTACCTGCCAATGTAAAACGAAGTTTATATTTTCTTTCCAGTTGTCCTGCGTAATACATGCCCCGCAAAACAGCTTCTGTAGGCTGACCACCATAACAGTTCACCAGCATATTTAGCGGACTGCTAAGATGCCCCGATTTTAAAGCAGCAATCAGTTTATTGAATTGTTGTGGAGTTCTATATTTTGCGTAAGCTTTTAACCACAAACTTCCATCGGTATTAAATCTTGCCTGAAAATCTGCAGGCAATTTTTTAGTAGAGTCTATTTGTAATAAATAATAATCGAGCATTTGCACAAAAGCAGAATCGTATTTGGCTTCGTTGGCTGTCCACATATAATCGGTATGGTCATCAATGGCTACATACAACCTTTTCACCTGTGCCTCTGCGGCGACCATCGTGGCAGTGTAAAAGAAACAATATAAAAAAATAATTTTTGTTTTCAATTGCTGATTTTCTTTTTTGCCAGAATGAACAGTTAATATTTTCTAAGTAATTAGTCCACCAAAAAGTATGATGGCAATTTTTTTTGAGCACTATTTTTTACTCTTGCCTTTCGCCTCCTGCAATTCAAAATAAGGCAGCCTATCTAATGGCACATCAATCGTAAACACTTTTCCACCTTTGTATTTTTTACCGAGTTCATCTACCCAATTTCCTTTTGGCAACTTTACTGTTCTTGTAAATCCTTTTTCAATCATTGGCGCAACCAAATATTTTTCACCCAGCATAAACTGGTCGTCGCTGCTTTCAAAACTTTCGTTTGGAAAAGCATACTCCATGTGACGCACAATAGGCTCGCCATCTTTAGCAGATTGTTGCGCCAGACCAAAAATATAGTCTCCCATTTTTTCATGAAGCAATGCTGTCTCTCTGCAAATGCGTAGATGCATGCTGTCTAAAACTCTCCAGGGTGCCACCGAAAATTGCATCATTGGCATGAGGGCCTGTGTTTGTGCAGAACGTATCATTAACTGCTGGTCAAACTTGCTGTAATCTATATTTTCAAAATTGCTGCGAAGCCCGCCACCAATCATATCAGGACAAGTAAATGCATGACCGATGATACCGGCAGAAACCATATCAGGTACCAATAATTTTAAATCATCCCACGAATATTGCTTATCCTGCAAACGCTGCGCTATTGGTTGGTTGCCGTTTTTCCAGCTTGCTCTAAATTCATTAAAGTCAAATTCAGCTCCGAGTTTGCCATACAACTCCGCCTGCACCGGACCGTTGGTATTTGTTTCTTCGTTAGGAAAAATGGGAGAACCTTTTGAATAAAAATCAAAATCTGCTGCATCAAACTTAAAGCCATCAACGCCATATTGTGTTTGTAAATTTTTAAGTTTTGCAGTGAGCCAGGTTACGGCTGCAGGTTTAGTTAAATCTAAACAGGAACTGTAACCGTTCCACCATTTTATTAATGCAGGTCTTTTTAAATCTTTTTTTAATACCAATGCTTTTAGTCTTGTCAGCTCTCCAAATTCCCTACTATCAGGACTTACAAAAGGTGTAAGCCAAAGCATTACTTTAAAACCTTTGGCGTGCAGTTCATCCATCATTGCTTTGGGGTCAGGAAAAACGCTGGGGTCAAATTCAAAATTGCCATAGTGTTTTGCCCAGCCATCATCTATCATAAAAGTGCCCGTAGGAAAATTATTTTTCAACGCATCGTTGGCATATTTAATAATATCTTTTTGATTTTGGTTGGAGCCCAGTTCGATCCATGTATTGTATTGAGGATTTTTAAACATCAAAGCATTCGGTGTTTTGCCAGACGGGGGAAAATGTTTTTGCATGGCTGCTTTATATCCATCTCTTAAAGTAGTACCGCCATTTACTGCTTCTATTTTTTCTTTGTCTGCATAAATAATGAGCGTGCCTTCTTTAAACTCAAAAGCAAATGGGTCATCGCTCCACACATACCTGCCTTTGCTTGAAATTAATACCGGTGCTGCCTGGTTGCCACGGTTATCAATGGCCAAATCTTTTTTCTTTTCATTGGCCTGGTAAGGCTGAAAGGTTAAATCTTTGAGTGGCGTATTACAAAAGGCCTTGGCTGTGTATGCACCGTACCACACTTCATTAGGCAATGGTTTCACTTCAGTTTTAAATGTTTGTGCTGTTGTTGATTGATAAAAAAAGAACGCCAAAAAAATAAATAAATTTCTCATTATGCTGATGTTTATGATTTGAATTATTGAGTAACTGATTGACTTAATAAAATATTTGCACTTGAACTTCCCACCAGAATATTATACAGCCCCCTTTCTGTTGCCCATGCTTTTTTGTTTTCATCATAATATTGAAAAGCATTTTGAGCAAGTGCAATGCTGACTGTTTTGGCTTGGCCGGGTTTTAAGAAAACTTTTTCAAACCCTTTTAATTCTTTATCTGCTCTTGTAATGGTGGAGTTTGGTTTCTGAATATACAATTGTGCTGTTTCAGCGCCTGATACCTTTCCTGTATTGGTGATGGTGAATGCGGCAACAATTTCTCCGGCGGTATTTTTTGTAATTTTTAAATTAGTGTAAGAAAAACTGGTGTAAGAAAGCCCATGACCGAAGGCAAACTGTGGTGCAATTTTATAGGTGTCAAAATATCGGTAGCCTACAAAAATGCCTTCCTTATAAACCGCTACATTATTTTTTCCGGGAAACTCACCTAATTTATGTGCCGGAGCATCTGCCAATTTTTTAGGAAATGTAACAGTAAGTTTTCCTGAAGGATTTATTTTACCAAATATTACTTCTGCCAACGCATTACCACCTTCCATGCCGTTGTACCACATCGATAAAATCCCCTTTGTATTGTCTATCCATTCCGTCATATCAATAGGACCGCCACCTACCAACACAACTATCGTATTTGGGTTAGCTTTTACTACTGCCTTTATTAATGCATCCTGGCCAAAAGGCATATTCATATCTGGCTTGTCAGCATCTTCAGCATCATAGGCGTTATCGCTCCATTTACTGTAATTGTAACCATGTGTCCAGCCACCAACTACAATGGCTACATCAGCATTTTTGGCAGCTTCTACCGCTTCGTCAATCATAGCAGGAGTAGCGATGGCATTGCGTTCAATAATATAACCCTGCACAAATTGAAAACTCACATTGGGTGCTATTTTTTTCAAGCCTTGTAAGGGAGTAACCTCATACAATGGCAACACTTGTGAGCTGCCCCCACCCATTGCGTTTTTGCGGGAAGCGTTAGCACCAATCACAGCAATTTTTTTCGTAGACGATGTGAGTGGTAAAATATTGTTTTCATTTTTTAATAAAACAATTGATTCCTGTGCAACTTTTTTAGCAGTGGCAATATGCTCCTCAGAACCATATACGCCTGCACCTGTTTTGGCAAAAGAACTTGATGCAAACATTACTCTTAAAATTCTTCTTACCTTATCATCAATAACGGCTTCTTTTACATCGCCACGTTTTACAAGTGCCACCACCGTATCACCCAGGTAAAACTTTGGATAAGGAAATTTGGCCAATGTTCCAATATCAGTACCCATCTCAATATCTGTTCCGTTTGTCAATGCTTCCATTGTGTTGTGTACGGCTCCCCAGTCGCTTATTACAGCGCCTTTAAATTTCCATTCGCCTTTTAAAATGGTGTTTATTAAATAGTCATTGTGGCTTGCATACTGCCCCCGAAATTTGTTGTATGCACCCATGATGCTGTTTGCACCGGCGTCCATGATGGCTGCTTTAAAACCAGGCAAATAAATTTCTCGCAGGGTTCTTTCATCCATTTGTACATCTACCCTATTCCTGTCTACTTCCTGGTTGTTGGCTGCAAAATGTTTTACACATGCAGATACGCCCTCGCTTTGAACACCTTTGATATAACCAATCACCATTTGAGATATCAGATAAGGATCTTCACTCAGGTACTCAAAATTTCTTCCGTTTAAAGGCGTACGCATGATGTTGATGCCCGGACCCAAAATAATATTCTTACCTCTATACTTAGCTTCGCTTCCAAGCACTTTGCCATATTCTAATCCCAATGCTTTGTTCCAGGTAGATGCCAATGCAATACCCACCGGTAAATAAGTGCCTGAGTCGTTTGCGTTTTCCACCCTATTCCACCCACGCCCATGTTCTACCCGAACCCCATGCGGCCCATCAGACATAACCAACTCAGGAATACCCAACCTTGGTACGCCTGCAGATGTAAAAGAAGAATTGGCATGTAACATGCGAACCTTTTCTTCCAAGGTCATTTTTTTTATTAGTGAGTTTATTTTTGCCTCAACCTGCAGCACAGACTGTGCTGATGATTGCTTTACGCACATAAACATCATTAAACCTACCCATGCTAAACTTTTCATACTATTATTGTTTGATTTTTAATTTGATATTATTATCAGCTAATTTTTCAAAGCTGTAGCCCCCATTACAAATTCAATTGTTCCACCATTTTCTATATCTCTATGATTAAACCAAAATTGTTTCCAAGGCTTACCATTTATTTTGCAGGACTGGATGTAAATATTTTTTTCAGAAGCATTTTTAGCAGTAATGTTCAGCAACTTTCCACTACCCATTTTTAGTGTTGTTAAAGGGAAAGCAGCGCCAGTTAAATAATAAATATTTTGCCCTGCATTGGGGAAGAAACCCATACTCGAAAAAATAAACCAACTGCTCATAGCCCCACTGTCATCGTTTTCCATACAGCCATCTTCGGTAAATCTTTCTTTCATTAATTTACGAACATAGTAGCTGGCCAAATCACTTCTATTGGCATAATGAAAACTGTGCACAGCAAGAAATGCAGGTTCATTTCCATAATCAATGAGGTCGTTTTCAAATGCGTATTGTAACTTTTTAGTAAAGGCTTCTTTGCCGCCGGAAATTTGTACAAGCGTATCAAACTGATGGGGCACAAAATAAGAATAGGTCCAGGAATTACCTTCATAAAAATAATCTTTCCACGAACCCCAGTTTTTCTTTAAATCAATCGCAACAAAATCGCCGCCCAATTTTTTGGGAACAATAAATCCTTTGTAGCCGTCGCTTTCCGCTTGGGGGTTCCAAAGCGCTATCCATTTTTTGCTTCTCTCCAAATACTTTTTGTAATCCGCATCCGTTCCTAAATCTTTGGCCATTTGTGCGGCACAAAAATCATTGTATGCATATTCGAGTGTGACAGAGTTACTCATCTTTCCGGCAGGAATCCAACCCAGTTCTTTGTACATTTTACTGCTATCCGGTTTGCCATAACTGATGCCGTTGCGTTCATTTTCTGCGTGGGCACGAATAAGCTTGTACGCTTCCTTCCAATCAACGCCGGTTACTCCTTTTACATAAGCATCCACAATAATATTATCAATGTTATTGCCACCTTGCTCAATGCTCATCTCATTAAGCGCCACATACGCATCTTTTACATTTCCTTTAGCCTGAAACCTTTTTATAAATGCGTTGATGGTTCCACTTACCATAGATGGATTGGTGAATACCTTTAAGGGATACAATGTTCTCCAGGTGTCCCACACCGCCAGGTGATCATCCCAAACCGCTTCGTCTTTTTTAAAACCAATAGCATCATTCGTTCTGTTGCGGGGCATAACAGACGCATGGTAAGATGCCGTATAAAAAATTCGTTTTTCTTTTTCCGTGCCACCTTCTACTTTTATTTTACTTAATTCTTTGTTCCATATTTTTTTGGCAGATGCTTTTACTTTTTCATAATCCCATGCCGGTATTTCTTTATCAAGCCACTCAGTTGCCTGCTCAATACTTTTTAATGACACGGCCACTTTTACATAAATAGCTTCTCCTTCTTTGGTTTTGTATTGCACATAGCCTCCAATGCGGTCATCAAGTTGATTCCCTTTTTGAGAAGACTGACCGGCATTTATTTTACCGTTAAACCAGGTACCATTTTTAACAGGCGTTTTGCTTAATCTTACACAAAAGTAAATGTTGTAATTGCCATCTGAAAAACCGCCACGATAGGTACCATACCCTTTTAATTCTGTGTTAGTATTATTGGTAAAATTTACTTCCCCGCCTAAAAATCCATTTACTTTTTGCTTCATTGCAGATGCTATATCTATAATGTTATGACTTACATCCAGGAGGATATTTGCACTGTCTGTTTTAGGAAAAATAAATTTATAAACAGCACTGTGTTCAGAAGGTGTTACGGATGTTTTGATGCTATACCTGCTCAGGGTTACCGCATATTGAAAAGGCGTTGCACTCTCGGCTTCTTTTGGCGAATCATGTTCTGTTTCACCAACTGCCAAACCCACTTGTGGAGACAGAAAAACCTGTCCGTATTTGCCCCAGCCTGTACCGCTTACGTGCAACTGTGCAAAGCCACGAATGGGTTGCCCATACACATAACCATCCATATCATAATTTACCTTGCCCGGCGCCGTATGCGGACTTGGATTGATGGATGCATTAGGAAGTTGTGGCCCCAATACACAGCTTGTATTTTGATCTCTTACACCAATAAAATTATCAACATAATCAACGGGATTTTTTTGTGCTTGCACATGGCAAACAGCAGTAAAAAAATATAACACGCCAATCATTAAAACTCTACTATTTTTTTTCTTCATTTGTATCAAATATTTATTTTAATTTTCAATAGCACCCATATCAATTCCATTACCCTGCAGCCTTTTATTTTGCCTTATATCTTTAAGTTGTTTCAGTTCTGTGGTACCCTTATCTATTCCATCGCTTGTTTTTTGCAAGCCAAAATTTCCTTTAGTAATATCTGTCTGCACATCAATAAAAGAAACCGGAGCTACAATATCATTTGCCCCTTTGTAAATAGATTGCTCATTTGGGTACAAGTTGTAGTCCCACTTTATATTCGTATTTCGGTTGTTGGAAGTTACTTGCCCACCCGGCCTTGGTACAATAATGTTATTTAGTATCACTACATCGTCTGAGCGGTTAGCAAACAACTCCTGGTAGCCCACCACATTGCCATTCCAATAAGTGGTGTTGTTAATAATATCAACATGACTTGTACGAAAAGTGTGTATGCCCGAGCCACCGTTGAAAGCACTGACGTTATTAGCTACGAGTGCTCTTCCCTTCCAAACAGGTCGTAAAGATTTTATAGAATCTTTTTTTGCTGTTTCTTTTTTAACGGCTTCATCTGCATTTGGATTGGTGGCGCCTTGTGCCTGGTCTGTAACATCTAAAATTATTCCATTACCATCACTAAGCTTTCCTATTCTTTCCCAGGGCACTAAAGTTTTATTGTTCCAAACATAGTTACGCTGAATAATTATATGGTAACCCGGAGCATCATCCAAAGCCCAATTGTTTAATAAGGAAATACCTGAACCTCCGTACCGCATAAACCAAGCATTGTCGTACACTTTACAATCCTCAATAGTTAAGTAATCCATCTCTAAACCTACAATACCGCCACCAGCACATTTGCCCACTGTACAGTTTTTAATAATGATATGATGAGGTTTTTCAGTAGGTTTATTTTTTCTGCCTTCAACAACTATTCCATTGCTGTTGTAATAAGGATTTGGGATTTTATTTTTCGCTTCCTCCAATGCTTTTATTAAAACAATGGCATCATTGTTACCAAGCACAGTTAGCCCATCAATAATATGATAGGAACCGGTAATTTGAATACCAGCCCAACCTTTGGGGGTTATGATGGGTTGCTCGTTTGGTTCGGCCTTCCAGGTTATGGGCGCTTTTGCTGTACCAGATACAGTGATATTTAAAACAGCACTGCCATCTGCTTTATCATCATTTGTATACGTTCCGCCACCAATAAATACAGTCTCGCCGGGTTGCACCACAGCGGTTGCTTTTTGTAATGTTCTAAATGCGCTTTTAATTGTTTTTCCATCAGAAGCATCATTGCCATTAACAGCAACATGCCATTGCTGCGCAAATAAACTTTTGCAACAACAGACGCTTATTAGCAATAATATTCTTAACATTTTCATTTTTTATTTTTCCATTAATTATTTTGAATGAGATCAAAATAATTAATAAACCTGTTTACTTTTATTAAGAAGATAAGGGTTTGATATTTTATAAATCAAAACTCATAATTTGATAATTACTTCATTCTCAGTTTTTGAAAGTTGAAGAATAACTTTTTTAGTAACCCCATTTTTTGTAACGGTAATTTCATATTTACCTAAATGCCCACGGGTATTTACCAGCCCTTTTCTATTTGATAATGCGGTAACATTTGTTTTCCATTTTTTTGTAACCAACTCCCGCCACACAGCAGCATTGGGTTTTTCAGTCCAAT
>Ga0209181_10011322_pt1 | contig 11444 bp, 9 predicted proteins | sample MAT05_FD_187208 | JGI IMG/M metagenome (GOLD analysis project Ga0209181, IMG submission 187208) | Freshwater microbial communities from Lake Fryxell liftoff mats and glacier meltwater in Antarctica - MAT-05 (SPAdes) (version 2) | ecosystem: Environmental > Aquatic > Freshwater > Ice > Liftoff... | reverse complement strand
AGCGTAGGTAGCTCTGCTTTTTGAAGCGCAGGAATCTAACGTCGCATTGGGAAACGCTGACACTGCCTTGTCATGAAGCCTCTCTAGCATCGCTCACATATGCAAAAAATTGAGCTGATTTACTTCAACGCCGGCGGCGGTCACCGCGCGGCGGCCCAGGCTTTGACTCAGGTGATGCAGGGCAAAGCCTGGCAGGTCAGCTTGGTGAATCTGGTGGACATTCTGGACCCCACGGCCTCATTTTCCAAAGTGATGGGCATGCAACCCGAGGACCTGTACAACAAGATGCTCGCCAGGGGCCTGACGCTGGGCATGGCCCAAGAGCTCAAGCTGCTTCAGGCGGGCATCAGGCTGGCGCACAAAGCCTTGGTCAAGCGCTTGAAAGCGCACTGGTTGACCACCCGACCCGACCTGGTGGTGTCACTCATTCCCAACTTCAACCGGGCCTTGTGCGAAAGCTTGACGCAGACCATGCCGGGCACACCCTTTGTCACCGTGATCACCGACATGGCGGACTACCCGCCGCACTTTTGGATCGAGCCCAGTCAGCCCCAGCACCTGGTCTGCGGCAGCGCGCATGCGGTGCAACAAGCCCTGGCAGCAGGCTGCCCGGCGGCGCAGGTGCACCAAACCTCGGGCATGATTTTGTCGCCACGTTTTTACGGTTGCCCTCCCATTGACCGCGCGGCGGAGCGCCAAAAGCACGGCTTGGCGGCGGACCAAACGGTGGGTTTGGTGATGTTTGGCGGCCATGGCTCGCGGGTGATGAAGCACATTTCAGCGCGGCTGGACGATGTGCCGCTGATTCTGATCTGCGGCAAAAACGCCTTGCTGGCCAAGCAGTTGCGCGACACGCCTGCGCGGGCAGCGCGGGTGATTGTTGAGTTCACCGACGACATGGCTTACTGGATGCAGCTGGCAGACTTTTTCATCGGCAAGCCTGGCCCGGCCAGCTTAAGTGAGGCAGTTCACATGGGCTTGCCCGTGATCGTGACCGAGAGTGCCTGGACCATGCCACAAGAGCGCTGGAACACCGAGTGGGTGCGCAGCAATGGGCTGGGCGTGGTGCACCGCAGCTTTCGCACGGTGCGCGCCGCAGTGCAAGAGATCGTGAGTGACCTGTCCACCTGGCAGAAAAATGTCAGGCAAATCGACAACCGGGCGGTGTTTGAAGTGCCGCAGATTCTGGCGCGTTTGCTGGCCCCACCTGCACCACCTGTCAGGCACCACCGGCCAAGCCGGGCTATGGCGTCAAGCGTTTAATTCGGTCGCTTCTCTGACCACCAGGCCCTTGTCACTGGTTTTGGCATCGTGTTTGGCGCGCGCCGCCATGGACGCCACCTGTTCAGCGTTGGCAAGCTCGTTCTGTTTGATCTTGACCGCACCAATCGACAGCGTGGTGAGCGGGAAAAAGCGGGGCACACCGTAGCGGTCGTCTGCCTGAATGCCGCCTGCAGCACGGGCTGGCTCATCAAACAGATTGATCGCCTGGCTGGCAAATTCCGCAATGATGGACTCACATTGCGTCTGCCAGTTGTCGCTTTGGTACAGCAAGATGAAGTCATCGCCGCCCACGTGGCCCACAAAATCACAGCGCGGGTCGCAATGCGATTGGCACAACCTCGCCAGCAAGCGGATCATCTCGTCGCCGCGCCAATAACCATACTGGTCATTGAAGGGCTTGAAGTTGTTCAGATCTGCATAGCAGGCCACAAACCCCACGCCACGCGCCAGCAAGCGTTCTATATGCTGGCTGATCGGTATGTTGCCGGGCAGGTAGGTCAGGGGGTTGGCATGGCGCGCTGCCTCAATGCGGGTTTCAGTCACCGAGCGCACCAGCTGGTCGCCGGTGCCCATCCCCTCGTAGCGCCCGTTGTCGGTCACGATAAAGCCATCCGTCAAATAGCGCTGGTCTTCCGAGGTGAGGATGCCCACCAGTTCATCCACGTTGTGGTTGCGCTCAATGATGCGGGGGTCCAGATTGGCGTGCGACATACAAGACTTGCAGCCCCAGATTTCGCGGTAATACAGCTTGCTGTATTCGTTCATGAAGGCTGTGCGGTTGATGATGGCCACCGGCCGGGTGCCGTCCAGCACGGCCACGGCATGCAGCTTGGGCTGGTCAAAAAACAGCCGGGCGAGTTCATCGTTGGTGGCTTTCAGCCCAACCGTAGGGGCCTTGTTCACCGCCAGGCTGCTGATGGACCCGGCGTTGGCTGCACGCCGCTGTTCTGGAAACACCGCCACCGTACGGTCGCAAATAACCACCCGCGCTTTGGGTTCGATCTGGGCATATGGCAAGCGCGCCGGACGCCCCAACAAATAGCCTTGCCCATAGGGCAGGCCCAAATCGCGCAGCACCCGCAAATCGTCTTCGGTTTCAATGCCCTCGGCAATCAGCGATGTGTCAAACACAGCCGCTATTTGCTGCAGGGCCTGAATGGTCTTGAGCTTGTCGGCATTCTGGCTGATGGCTTTGGTGAAGTATTTGTCAATCTTCACAAACTCGGGTTTGAGTTGCGACCACAGCCGCAGGCTGGAGCGCCCATCGCCAAAATCATCCAGCGCGAGCGACACACCCGCAGCCCGAATATCTTGCACCGCACCGGCCAGGTAGTCCATGTCGGCTACACGCTCGTATTCGGTAATCTCAAGCACCAGCATGCGCAATGAAACACCGTAGGCTTTTGCCAGCCCCACCAGAATGTCACAGCCACATTGTTTGAGCACTTGCTGCAGCACGTCGGCGCTGATGTTCAAAAACAGGCGGCCTGGCTCGCCCAGGGCACCCCAGCGCTCGATGCCCAGCAAAACGCACTGGTTCTCAAACTCGAAATTCAGGTTCTCATGCTCGGCGGCCCGCAGCAGCGCGTCGGGGGAGTGAAAGGCAGTTTGCTCAGGGCCTCTGATCAGCGCTTCATGCGCGTAGATTGCGCCGTCACAAAGCGATGCAATCGGCTGAAATAGCGGGTAGAGATTTTTGCGCCGCAATATAGTCGCCAAGGGCCCGCGGTCGCGCCTGACGGCCGCTGATCCCAGGTCAATGGGTATCTCTGGTTCGGCCGACTCGACATCAGGCAGCAAGCAACCACCGTAAAGCCCATAGGCGGAAAGTGCAGACTGCAGCGCGGGTTGAGTGTTCATGGAACGTTATGAAAACATCTGACGGGGAAATGCTCAGTTTATGAAAGCCAAGTGACAACCGTGTGACAAGTGAGAAGGGCGAGTCAAAACCTTGACCGTGGTTGTTTAAACGGTATAAACTATTTACCCTGTTAAACCAAAGGAGCGCCTACTATGACCACCACCACAACCACCACAACCGCGACCACAGAAGTCAAACCGGTTGCCAAATCCGTGACCAAACCGGCGAGAAACTTTGCTGCCAAACCGGTTGTGAAAGTCGCCGTCAAGCCGCAGCCTGAAAAGGCGGTCAAGGTCAAGAAGCCCAAGCTGGTGCGTGACAGTTTCACCATCCCCAAGCCAGAGTATCTGGTGCTGGATGAGCTGAAGCTGCGGGCGGTCAAGCTGTCCAGCCCAGCCAAGAAAACCGAGTTGATTCGTGCCGGCATCAAGGCCCTGGCAGCCATGTCGGATGCCAGCTTGCTGGCGGCTCTGAAGGCCGTCCCGGCAATCAAAACCGGCCGCCCCGCCAAGCCCTGAACGTGCCTTGTGGGTTAGGCTGCTTCGTGCAGATTGACCCGCTCAGACTGGCCCTGCGTGGCGTGACCGGGTGCCAACCAGTGCACCAGTTCCAGTCGGCCGCTGTAATGTTCCACCAGCGCGGTGCAGCTTTCGACCCAGTCGCCGTCATTGCAATACAGCACACCATTTACTGTTCGCATTTCGGCGCGGTGGATGTGGCCACACACCACGCCATGGTGCCCGCGCCGCAGGGTTTCACGGGCAACTGCTTGTTCAAAGTCGTCCACGTACATCACCGCCTTCTTCACCTTGTGTTTCAGGTAGGCTGACAGCGACCAGTAGGGCAGGCCCATGCGAGCGCGCCAATGGTTCAAATGGCGGTTGAGCTTGAGTGTGAACTCGTACAGGTTGTCGCCTAGGTAGGCCAGCCACTTGGCGCACTGAATCACGCCATCAAAGCTGTCGCCATGGGTCACCCACAAGCGCTTGCCGTCAGCTGTGATATGCACCGGATCGTCTGCTACCTCAATACCGCCGAACTGGTGGCCGAAAAAGCCACGCGCAAACTCGTCGTGGTTGCCTGGCACGTAAATGATACGGCAGCCTTTGCGGGCGCAGCGCAGCAGTTTTTGCACTACATCGTTGTGAGAGGCGGGCCAGTGCCAACGTCGGCGCAACTGCCAGCCATCCACGATGTCACCCACCAGATAGAGGTAGTCGCTGGAATTGGCTTTGATGAAATCCAGCAACGCATGGGCCTGGCAGCCGGGTGTGCCCAAATGCAGGTCTGAAATAAAAATGGCGCGGTAGCGCTTTTGTGGTGGGGCCTCTGGGTCGGCATGGTCATGATGCATGGCCTGGCTGATCAGGGCCGCAGCCTCGCCAAGCGGTGCGCGCCGCATCACCCCGGAGAACGCCTGGCCAGATAGCGTAAAAGCAGTGGTCGGCGGTTGGATCATGTCGCGCTCCAGTTTTTGATACTGCATCGTCGCTAGTTAGGGTGACGTTACCAAGTCAAAAATAAGTAGATTCAGTGACGCCATCAGTTAAGTGCAGGCAACAAGGTTAAGGCTTTGGCGGGAAGCTGGAACTGGTTGGCGACATCTCTCAAACCACTGGCCTGGCCTTGCAAACTGCGCGCAGAGGCCGCCGCCTCCTGCATGGCAGCGGCGTTTTTCTGGGTCATCTGCTGCAGTTTGCTAACAGCGGCATTGATGCTGGCAATACTGCTGCTTTGAACACTGCTGCCGGTATGAATCTCGCTCATGCCCGAAGCCATGCGCTTTACCGAATGAAACAGCTGGCCCATGGCTTCGCGCGCTTGATCAGCCTTTTGGGTGCCAGTTTTGACGGTGATAGCAGACGCACCGATCAACGCCTTGATCTCACGCGCCGCCTGTGCTGACCGGTTCGCCAGCATGCGCACTTCTGACGCCACTACGGCAAACCCGCGCCCTTGCTCGCCGGCACGGGCTGCCTCCACGGCAGCATTGAGTGCCAGGATATTGGTTTGAAACGCAATGCTGTCGATCTCCGCAGTGATGTCCACAATTCGACGGGACGAGTCACTGATGTCGTTCATGGTTTGCATCACTTCAACCATGACCGCGCTGCCGGTACTGGCTTCCAGGGTTGCTGATTTGACCAATTCCTCGCTGCGGGCAACGGCTTCCAGCGAGGCGTGCAAGGCGCTGGCGACCTCGTCAATGGACCCGGCTGTCTGCTGCAAAAAGGAGCCAGCCAACTCGGTACGTCTTGAAAAATCAAGGTTGCCGGCGGCTATCTGTGTAGCTCCTTCGGCCACACTGTGGCTGGCATCCTGAACCTGGTCCACGAGTGCGTGCAGCGAGGCTTGCATACGTTTCAAGGCATGCAACAGTCTGCCAGCTTCATTGCGATCATGGCCGTCAATGCTGAATGTCAGGTCAAGCGATGCCACGCGATTGGCGGTGTCTAGCGCTTGCTGAATAGGTCGGGTGATATTGCGAACCAGCCAGAAGGTCAGCACCACGCCTAAGCCCAGCGAGGCCAGACCAAATGCCACCAGACCCCAACGCGCCGACAGGCTCAGTTGGGCAATGTCACTGGCAGAGTGCTCAATTTTCGTGCGTTGCGCCTGGCCCAATTGGTTGACCGCCGATTGCAGTGTGTCGGCTGCGGGCAAGAAGCGCTCTTGGTAGACGCGTTCAATGTTGGCGGTCAGGCCACCGTCTCGGGCTATGGTCAGTTCTTGCCGGGCGACCGAGAATGCGGTGTTCGCCTGGGTCATCTGCGCCAATATTTGCAAGTCTTCGGCGGTCGTCAAATTGCTGGCAAGCTGTTTCAACAGCACCTCTATTTGGCTTGCAGTCTCATTGATTTCCGGCAACAACGCGTCACCAACCTGTGGTTCAGAACTCAGCGCAAAGGCTTTGATGCGTGCCACGTTGATCACAATGTGGCGCTGTAGCTCGGCAGTCACACGCTCCGTGGACATCACCTGAGTCACCATCCTGTTGGTTTCGGTGGAGATATGGTTGAGCGACCAGAAGCCAATAGCAATACCCAGAAGAGCTATCGCCAGAACCAGTGAAAAAACCACGGTAATCTGGCGCGAAAACGATCCCCAGGCGCCCAAGGGTTGTGAAAAACGCTTTGGTGGCATGGATAGCCCCCCTTCAAGACAAGTCACCCAGACTGCTGGGGAAAACAAAAAACCCGACGGAATCACAGCATTTTGAGTAAATTTTGTGACAAAAAAAAGTCGGTTTGACTTTATGGGGAAGCTGCAGCTGGCGTTGAAAGAAGCGCAAGCCATTGCCTGACCTGTGCGGCGACCCACGGGCCATCATCCAGCGGCAAATCATGCCCGGCGCTGGGGTGAAGCCGCAGCGGGCACCCCCAGTTTTGCGCCAGTGACCGGGAGCAAGCGGCACAAACCAGGTGATCGTGCTCGCTGGCCAGCAACAGTGTGGGCACGGTGGGGCTGCCAGCGGGTGCCTGAAACCGCGCCGCGGCCAGCAATTGCCGCAAGGCGTTGGCCTGTGACACCGGCTGCTGCTGGCGCAGTTGCAGCCAAAGCGGCAGCGCCGCCGTGCTGGCGCTGTTACTGGTCATGTGCAGGATGGCGCGCTCCCATGCCTCAGGAGTAGCGTTGGTCAGCAGCAGCCGCAAAAGCGTCGCGTAGTTGGCGGGCTGCAGCCGCTGGTAAAAAGGGCTGAAGGGCCGCAGGCTGGTGTTGATCAGCACCTGGGCGGTCAGCTCTTGCGGGTGTGCCTGTGCCCAGGCTACAGACACCATGGCGCCCAGCGACATGGCCAGCACCTGATAAGGCGGCGCGATGTGGCGCTGGGCCAACTGCGTGCGACAGTCTTCCACCATGTCTTCTACCCGGCTGTGACTGCTTCGGTGGTTTTGCAGGCCGTTGCCAGCCAGATCCAGCAGCACCACGTTTTGGTTGGGCAACACCGCTTGAAACTGGCCTACAAAGTCACCCCAGTGGCGGCTTTCGCGGGTGAGTCCGCGCAAAAAAACCCAGGGGGCTGTGGGCATGTCAATACCAATCCTGCAAGGCCTGTGCGTGGTGATGCGCACGCGTGGCCGGCGTGGGTAGCCACAGGTTGTGGCTACAGGCTGCGCGCGACAAAAAATCCAGTAGCAGCTGATGCTGGCGCAGCACCCGTTGCTGACGGTGCTCGATCAGTGGGTTGAAGATGCCGTGCCGCGAGAACAGCTGGCGCGGGTTTTTCTTGACCCACAGCCAGGAGCCCATCTCCAGCGTCAGCGGCAAGAAAATGCGTTCGGGCTGCGCGCACGACCGTAGGTGCAGGTAATCCCACAGGTCGCCATGCGCCAGGTATTGCAGGCTTTGCGGCTCAATCAGATACCGGTGGTAGCTGTGCGACTGCACAAAAATCTCTTTCAACGCCTGCATTTCTGCCAAATGCACCATTGGGGCACGCTTGTGGGCGTACGGGAACCAGAGGCGGTCTTGCGCTCCAAAACCCGAGTGGCAGTCTACCGACAGGCTGAAATCGCGGCTCAGCAGCTCGGCGTTGACCACCTCACACACCGCCCGATTTTCAGCCTCCATGCCTTGGTTTTTGAGCCCACGGTACCAGGGTAAGCCGGCGCTGATGCGCTGCCCACCGACCAGAAACGGCACCGCGTCTGTGGCCTGCACCGGCGCATTGCGCATCAAGTCCACCCCGCTTGGGTTGGCACGTGTGCCCAGCGCCATACCGCCCGGGTTGACGATGGGCATGAACACCAGCCGCACGGTTTCCAGCTGCCGGTGCAGGGTGCTGTCCCATTGCAGGCGCATGACCAGGCTATGCAGGTAAGCAATGACCACCTCTGCGCCGATACGCTCCAGCCCATGCACGCCACCAAAATAGCCCACTGCAGGAACCTCCCTGACAGGGTTGCCCAGCGTAATCACATAGACCGGGTAGCTACCTTGGCCCGGCACGCTGACCTCGCACACCACGCGCGCATGCAACCAGTCAGCGCCCAGCTCAATGATGCGCTCCAGCGCCTCAAGCTCGGGCAATTTGGCGGCTGTCATGTAGCGGTCACCGCGTCTGTTGGGTACTGACACACAAACGTCATCATGGTTTGTTAACTTCCGCACAGTTGTTTTCACCAGACCCAAGACCTATGCGATTCAAGGCCAATTTTTTCAGGCTGCTAGCCATTCCTGCTTGCGTTGTCTGGGGAGTGATGGAGTTTGTCTGCCTGCAGCGCTCGCGCTGGCTGATGCGCCGCGAGTCCTGGCCAACGCCACGGCATTGAAGTGCGGTGCCAGCGCGCATCACATCTTTTTGGCTCTGATCTGACGGCCGTCCAGATGCTTGAGCAGTAAATACGTCGACACACCAATCAGTCCGGCCCCCAGTAAAAAACCCCCATAGGCCAGCGGCCAGGGAATACCTTGGGTCATCATCGAAAACTCTGACATGCCGCCCATGCCCGCCAGGATGTTGATGGGGGTGAACACCACACCAAAAACGGTCAACTGGTTGATGCGTTTGTTCTGGTTGATGTTGATGAAACCAATGGTGGCATCCATCAAAAAGTTGATCTTGTCAAACAGAAACGAGGTGTGGCTGTTCAGCGAGTCGATGTTGCGCAGAATCTGCCTGGCGTCGTCAAACTGCGTGGTTGTCAGGGTTTTGCTGCGGATCAAGTAGTTGATGGCGCGTTGGGTGTCAAGAATGTTTCCCCGGATGCGCCCATTCAGGTCCTCCTCTTCGGCAATGTCACCCAAAATGGCGGCGGCTTCCCGGTCGCTGATGGTTTCGCTCAGCACCTGGCGGCCCACTTTGCCAAGCGTGCCGTAAATATCTTCCAGCGAGTCGGCCGAATACTCCACATCGGCGCCATACAAGTCCAGCAGCACATCGGTGCAGTCAGACACATAACCGATCTGGGTGCGAGCGCGTCGGCGCTGCAATCTGAATACTGGCAGCTCTTCGTTGCGCAGCGAAAACAGAATGCCCTGGTGCAGGATGAACGCCACCGGCACGCTGCGCGAGTCACCCTCTTTGTCGAGCAGAAAATTGGAGTGCAGGTGGATCTCGCCGTTTTCTTCAATGCGGTAGCGCGAGCTGGCTTCCAGGTCGGTGATGTCGTCCGGGTCTGAAAAGCTCAGGCCAAAGTGCGCGCCCACATAGTGCCGCTCAGCCTTGCTGGCACCCAGCAGGTCGATCCAGATCGGGCTGATGCCTTCCAGGCTTTTACGCCCCGCAACTGCCATTTGCTGCAGCTTGCCTGCCACCAGCACAAACGCATTGATCTGGCTCTCGTTAAAAACCGGCTCCCGGTCGCCCACCAGCAACTCGCGCCGCGCGTCGCTCACTTCCCACAGGATGTCGTTTTGGCGGGCAACGGCAATCTGTTGCCAGAGCAGCTGCGCCTCGTCCACAGGCAGTGCGTCCAGCAGGCTTCCCACCTCTGCGGCAGACAACTGCGCCAGCATGTTTTGCAGTTCGGCCAGATGCTGGCGCTGCACCAGGGTCTCGACAACTTCCTGGCGGGGCATGGTTTGGTTATGCACCATGCCGGCAACCCGCTTTTGCTTTTTGAGCATCTCTGACACTTGTTCTGCGGTAGCGGTCATGGTGCGTGGTATCTTGATGGTTTGGCGCTGCCCAGGTTTGTCGCCACGGAATTCAGCACGGCAGTATTGAGCAGCCATGTGACGGATTTGTGACAAGTTGAAACTGTCACGCATTTGACACGACAATTCTCTACCATGCGCCGAAGCATTGCCCCTTGGCAGACGGCATGGCAAGCCCCCTGATGGAGAACACCCATGGCAGTTGACACCCGGCCCGACCCCGCCAGTAGCGCAGTCAGACAGCCGCGTTTTGTCAGCCAGCTCACCCGCAACAGCTTTGCCATGATTCTGGAAGGCGCGCACAACCAGGGTTTGCATGAGCTGACCGACTGGCGTTCCAAGTCGGCAGTGTCGTTTGGCGGCAAATTTCGCCTGATTGACTTTGCGCTGTCCAACTGCGTGAATTCTGGCGTGCGGCGCGTGGGTGTGGCGACGCAGTACCGGGCGCAAAGCCTGATCCGGCATCTGCAACTGGGCTGGAGTTTTCTGGACGGTCGCCTGGGTGAGTTCATCGAGATCATGCCTGCGCAGCAGCAGCTCAATGCGTCGCAGTGGTATCGGGGCACGGCAGATGCGGTGTTTCAAAACTGGCGCGAGGTGGCCCGTGTTGCACCCGATTACGTGCTGATCCTCGCTGGCGACCACATTTACCGCATGGACTACGGGCGCTTGCTGGCCGAGCACGTGCAGCGCTGTGCCGACGCCACCCTGGCTTGCATCAGTTTGCCTGCCGCGCAAGCAAGCCCGACAGGCGTGATGACGCTGGATGCGTCACAGCGGGTGCTGCAGCTTCACACCGGGCCCGCCCTGCCCGGTGATCAGTCAGGCGATCAGTCGGCGGCCCTGACCAGCATGGGCATCTATGTTTTCAACACCGAATTTCTTTACCAGCAGCTGCAGCAAGACGCCGCCGATAGCGCGTCAGGCCATGACTTCCTTCGGGATGTGATGCCACGCTGCCTGGCGCAAGGCAGCGTTTACGCACACCGGTTCGAGGACAGTCATGTGGGTGAGCCTGGCAAGCCCCCCTATTGGCGCGACGTTGGCACGCTGGACGCCTACTGGGAAGCCAACATGGACCTGGTGCAGGTGGACCCACACCTCAATGTGTACGACAAGCAGTGGCCCATCTGGACCTGGCAGCCGCAAAGTCCACCCGCCAAATTTGTCTTCAACGACGCGCAGCGCTGCGGCGTGGCGCTGGACGCCATGGTGGCGGGGGGCTGCATCATCAGCGGTGCCACCGTCAGGCGGTCGATGGTGTTTCCGAATGTGCGGATCCATAGCTATTCGCTGGTGCAAGACTGCGTGGTGCTCTCAGGTGTGCAGATTGGCAGGCACTGCGCCCTTCAAAAATGCATTATTGACAAAAACTGCACGATTCCCGACGGCACCCAGATTGGTCTTGATCCGCTGGAAGACGCCAAGCGGTATCACGTGACGCCTTTGGGTGTGACACTGGTGACACGGGTGATGCTGGGTCAAGAGAAAAGCCTGCTGGACTGAACCAGTCAGGTTGGCCAAAAAGGCCGGTGATGCGAGCGCTGCATTGGCGAGCTGGCGGCTACAGTGTGGGCAAGCAAAACAATCGCGCCAATCGGTGCATTGCGCGCACCCACTTTCCCCAAGCACCCACACACCATGAGCAAGGCCTTCACCAAAGAGTCAGACAACGACGATGACGACGAGCTGAGCCTGC
>Ga0209181_10011319_pt1 | contig 11445 bp, 8 predicted proteins | sample MAT05_FD_187208 | JGI IMG/M metagenome (GOLD analysis project Ga0209181, IMG submission 187208) | Freshwater microbial communities from Lake Fryxell liftoff mats and glacier meltwater in Antarctica - MAT-05 (SPAdes) (version 2) | ecosystem: Environmental > Aquatic > Freshwater > Ice > Liftoff... | reverse complement strand
CGGCCGTAGCGATGCGCATGGCTTCGCGATGTGGCGCGATCTTGGGGCGTTCAGCCAGGACGGTTATGTCGGCGTTGACGACATGAAAACCGCGTTCACTTGCCAACTTCACAGCGTGCTGGAGAAATTTGATGGACGCCACGCCTTTCCATTGCGGATCGGATGGCGGGAAGTGGTCGCCGATGTCGCCTAGCGCGAGCGCTCCGAGAATGGCGTCAGTCAGAGCGTGCCAGGCAGCGTCGGCGTCCGAATGGCCTTCGAGCTTCTTGTTATGCGGGATGGCGACGCCACAGAGGATGACGGCATCGCCCGGCTCGAAGCCATGGACGTCGAAACCCATGCCAACACGCAGGGTGGGGCCAGCGATCAGTTTCTCAGCCACCGCGAAGTCCTCCGGATAGGTGATCTTCATAAGCTCCTGCCGGCCCGCCGTCAGCACCACTTTCGCGCCGGAGGCCTCGACGAGCGCGAGATCGTCGACGGCGGAGTCGATCGCCGACGCATAGGCGCTGGTGATCACATCCCAGCGGAAGGCCTGCGGGGTCTGGACCCGGACGAGGTGATCGCGGGTGACAGAACGGAGCGTGGAGCCGGAATTGTCCTTCAGCGCATCAGCGACCTGAAGGGCGGGGGCAGCGGCATCCGCACCGGCCAGGGCCGCCAGTAGTTCATCCAGGACGGCTTGGCTCAGGCCCGGGCGCGCAGCATCATGGATCAGGACGCTATCCGGAGCGTGCGGCTGAAGCGCACGCAGGCCCGCGCGCACTGAGTCTGTCCGCGTTTTGCCACCTTCGACGACGACTACGCGGGCGGAATTGGGCAAGATGGCCCGTGCCTGCGCCACGCCGCCGGGGCGGACGCAAACCACGACAGCGGCAATTTCGTTGCGCTGCAGCATAGCCTGCACCGACCATACGAGCACAGGCTTGCCGCCAAGGTGGCGATACTGCTTGGGTTCATCCCCGCCCGCTCGGGAACCTGACCCTGCGGAAACCACGATCGCACCCGTCTTGACCGCTCGAAACGCCTCCTGATTGTGCATTCTTGACGCCTTTGATGAGAAGGTCTCTAAGTAGCGGGACGGCTCTGCCCAATTAATAGGCAAAATGACGGGTCATTCGGAGACTGTCTGGTGTTCTTGGTCGGAGATGTCCAGCTCGCAGCGCCGGTATTCCTGGCGCCAATGTCGGGCGTGACAGACGCGCCTGCGCGGTCTGAGGCGGACAGGTTCGGCGCGCCAGCGGTGGTAACCGAAATGGTGCCCGGGGCGGAACTGGCCCGCGAGCACGAGGAGTTTGTGCGCCGCATCGAACCGCACCACGGCGCCGCGCCGTTCATCGTGCAGCTGGCCGGGCGCGATCCGCAATGGATGCGCATCGGCGCCGAACTCAGCGAAGCGGCAGGGGCTGACATCATCGACATCAACATGGGCTGCCCGGCGAAAAAGGTCACGGGTGGTCAGTCGGGCTGCGCGCTGATGCGGGAACCGCACCTTGCGCGGCAGCTGATCGCTTCCACGGTGGCGGGCACCAAGCGCCCGGTGACCGTGAAGATGCGGCTCGGCTGGGACGACTCCACGCTCAACGCGCCCGAGATCGCACGCATCGCAGAAGGCGAGGGTGCGCAGATGATCACCGTGCACGGGCGTACGCGGATGCAGTTCTATGAGGGGCACGCCAACTGGTCGCGGATCGCGTCGGTGGTGGAAAGCGTGAAGCTGCCTGTCATCGCCAATGGAGACATTGTCGATGCAGCGAGTGCGGCCACAGCCATGAAGGAATCCGGCGCGAACGGCGTGATGCTGGGACGCGGAGCGACGGGCCGCCCATGGCGCGTGGGCGAGATATCGCACGCGCTGTTTGGTACGCCCTATACGGCACCGACAGCAGACGAAAAGCTCGCGTCAATGCTGGCGCAGATTTCAGCGTCAGTTGAACTCTATGGCGAACGGCTGGGCGTGCGCGTTGTCCGCAAACACATCGCGGCGTTCGTGGACGCGTGGTGCGAGGATTACGGCCTGGCGCGCATGGACGAAACGCGCGTCGCGCTGTGCCGGACGGATTGCCCCACGGCATTGATCGACGGCCTCGTGGCGGCGCTATCGGACAGACAGGCAGCAGCATGATCTCGACGACAACGGACCCAGCCGGACTTGCCGCCCGCGCGCTCGATGCGGTGCCCTTCGCTGTCATCGGCCTGACGAAGCGAGACACGGTCACGTATGTGAACACAGCCGCTGAGGCTCTGCTGCAGCGGAGCGCGCCTCTGTTGCGCGGACGGCCGCTGACGGACTTGCTCACCGACGACGCGCCGCTTCTGGACTTTATCTCACGCGCAAGACGCGAAGGCGGCGTGATGTCGGCGCGGTCGATACGTATCGCGAGCCCGCAGATTGCGTCCGTCGACATGGACGTGACGGTCTCGCCAGATGGCGATGACGCCGGTCTCGTGATGACGTTGATATCCAGCCGCTCCGCGCAGGAAGACGCGACGAATGCGGAAGTGAATGCATTCGCGCAGGTTGCGCGGATGCTGGGCCATGAGGTGAAGAACCCTCTCGCTGGCATTGTCGGCGCGGCCCAGTTGTTGGCTCGTCAGGCGCGCGACGACCAGCAAGCCTTGCTGACGCTGATCCGGGAGGAAGGCGCCCGCATCGAACGGATCGTGGATCGCTTTGCAGCGTTCGAGACATTCTTCAGCCCGCGCACGCGCATCACCAACGTCCACATTGTGCTCGATAGTGTGATCAACCTCGCAAGGGCGAGCTTCGGCGCAAATGCGCGGTTTGACCTTCAGTACGATCCGTCGTTGCCTGAGATCGACGTTGATCCCGACCATTTGCACGAAGCAGCGCTCAACCTGGTCAAGAATGCCGTTGAGGCCGCGAGCGGCTCGACGCGGCAAGCGCGGATAATTGTGTCGACGCGCTATCGCGCAGGCTTCCGGTTCACAGGGCGCGATGGCCCGCGGACGCGCGGCGCACTGGAGATTGCAGTCACGGATAACGGACCGGGCGTGCCTGAAACATCAGTCGCGCGCGTATTCGAACCCTTCTTCACGACGAAATCAGGCGGCGCGGGCATCGGCCTCGCTGTCGTTGCCGAGATCATGCAGGCGCATGGCGGGTTCGTCGTTCTCGACAACAATCCGGGTGGGGCCTGCCTGCGGCTGCTCTTTCCCATCGCGCGTCACAAGGGAGCGGCCAAATGAGCGGTCCGACAATCCTGGTAGCGGATGACGACGCCAGTGTGCGCCTCGTGATCAGCCAGACGCTGGCGCAGGAGGGCTATCATGTCCGCGCCACCAACACGATGTCGGCGCTGTGGCGCTGGATCCAGGCAGGCGAGGGCGACCTGCTGATCACCGACGTCTACATGCCGGACGAGTCGATCTTCGACCTGCTGCCGCAGATCCGGCGCACGCGGCCGGAACTTCCCATCATTGTCATCTCCGCGCAGTCGACCGTGCTGACGGCGGCGTTGGCGTCTGATCATGGCGCCTATGATTACCTGCCGAAGCCATTCGACATCGACAAACTGGCCGAGACCGTGCGTCGCGCGCTGCAGCGTAAGCCGACGCGCGGGCAGGAGACGACTGGACGCCGGGCGGAGAGGGACGAGGCGCTGCCGCTGATCGGTCGCTCGAAGCCGATGCAGGCGGTTTATCGTGTCATTGCGCGTGTGATGAACAACGATCTCACCGTGCTGATCGAGGGCGAAAGCGGTTCGGGAAAAGACCTTGCAGCACGCGCGATACACCAGCTCGGCAAGCGCAAGACCGGGCCGTTCGTGGCCGTGAGCCTGGCGGCGCTGCAGCGTGACCAGGTTGAAGACGAGCTGTTTGGCGGCGGACGCGACGCCAGCGGCAAACGTCGCGGCAAGGTCAGCGAAGCTGAGGGCGGCACGCTGTTCCTCGACGAAGTCGGCGACATGCCGCTGGAGGCGCAGACACGGCTTGTCCGCTTTCTGCAGGATGGTCGCTTTGCCAGCACGGGCGACGACCTCGATGTTCGCATCATTGCTTCGACGAAGCACGATCTCCGCTCCCTGGTGGATCAGGGTCTTTTCCGCGAGGACCTCTATTATCGTCTGAACGTCGTGGCGCTGCAGCTACCGCCGCTGCGCGAACGCAAGGAAGACATTCCTGATCTGGCCTCTGCATTCCTCATTCGCGCGAAGAAAGAAGGCCTGCCCGAGAAGCAGCTCGACAAGAGCGCATATGATCTGCTGGTCGCCTATGACTGGCCGGGCAACGTGCGCGAGCTGGAGAACGTAATCCGCAGGCTGTCGGCGCTTAGCCCGGAACCGGTGATCTCGGCGCGCGAAGTGGAGCGGGAACTACGCTCGACAACGCGAGCCGCGGCAACCGAGCGGGAATTTGAGGCGGAGATCGAGGCGCTGCTGTCGCGTCACTTTATCTCGGCGCTATCGGCTGATCCGGATCGCGATCCGGACGGCGGGCAGATCTACCAGACCGTGATCGAGCAGGTGGAGCGTCCGCTGATCAAGCTGGCGCTGGCGGCGACCAATGGGAACAAGGTGAGGGCTGCGGCCCTGCTGGGCCTCAATCGGAACACACTGCGCTCGAAGATCAATTCGCTCGGAATTGCCGAGGCCGATTGAGGCGCGCCCCTTCGGGGCGATGCCTCAGGTCTTGGGCATGACAGGCGGCGTCATCGGCGCAAGCTGGTCGTCGATTGCCGATTTCACCTGATCGGGCCAATCGTCGCCCAGGCCGACACAGTCGCGGCGGAACGCGCCGTCGACCCAATCGACCATGCCCTTGTCTGCAGTGGATATGATCTCCCAATCCATCTGGCAGCTCCGCGTCGCGAAACTACGCGTGCAGACGGCCGCAGGATCGGGATAGGTCTCGTGCCCTTCGCCATAGGTGCACTCGAAGCCCGCCGCGTTTATGGCTTCAATTGCTTTCGGACGGCTCAGGTCGCTGATGATGCCCTGAACGCCGGACGCCCAGTCGGCATTCAGTTGCTGGCCCGGCTGATGCTGCCAGTCATAGGCAGCCTCAAGGTCCGCAAGCGTTTCGGGACCTGGGTTCGTCGGCCCCGTTGCGCAGCCAGCGGCCAGAAGCGCGAAACCCAATGCCATGACTTTCATTGCCTTGCCCTTCCGACGCCAATACTCACATACAACCCCATAACCGGGGCGGCGCAAAGGCAGACTGGCGCCCGGATTGGTTCCCCGCTATGGGCGCCGCATGAAACTCTCGGACTTTGACTTCGATCTACCTGAGGAACTGATCGCGCTACGGCCTGCTGCGCCGCGGGATTCCGCGCGGCTGCTCGTCGTGCGCGGGCCGGATGGGGCGATTGAGGACCGGGTGGTGAGCGACTTGCCGGCCTTGCTTGCCGCTGGCGACATGCTGGTTGCGAACGACACGCGGGTGTTGCGAGCGGCGCTGGAGGGACGGCGGCCGTCGCGAACAGGCGCCGAAGACGTCTCGGTTTCGGTCAATCTCAACATGCGTTTGTCGCCCACGGATTGGTCGGCGTTCGCGCGACCTGGAAAGCGCCTGAAAGAGGGCGATACAATTCTCTTTGCCGGAGGTCTTGAAGCGCGCGTGATTGCAAAGTCCGAGGCGGATGTGCGATTGGCGTTCAATCGGGATGGCGCAGCGCTGGACCTTGCCATTGATGCTGCGGGCGACATGCCGATACCGCCTTACATCGCCGCGAAGCGTCCGGTGGATGAGAATGACATCGCCGACTATCAGACCGCTTTTGCCCGCGAAGCAGGCTCCGTAGCGGCCCCGACGGCTGGGCTGCATTTCACGCCTGCGCTGCTGTCGGCTGTTGAGCGGGCAGGAATAGGGCGAACCAGCGTAACGCTGCACGTCAACGCGGGGACATTCCTGCCGGTGAAGACGGACGATATCGCCGACCACAAGATGCATGCCGAGTATGCGGAGCTTCCAGCGGAATCGGCGTCCGCCATTCGGGCGGCGCGTAGGGCCGGAGGCAGATGCATCCCGATCGGCACCACGGCGCTGCGTACGCTGGAGAGCGCTGCGGCGGGCGGCGAACTTGCCGCCTTCAGCGCCGAGACGTCCATCTTTATCAAACCCGGCTACAGGTTCCGCGTGACTGACGGGCTGATGACAAATTTCCATCTTCCCAAATCCACGCTGTTCATACTTGTCAGTGCGATGATGGGCCTCGATGTGATGAAGCGGGCTTATGCGCATGCAGTGAAGGAGCGCTATCGCTTCTTCTCGTACGGCGACGCGTGCTTGCTGCTGCCGGAGAGGAACAACGCGCATGGCTGAGTTTCCATTCCACCTGGCTGCCACGGATGGCGATGCGCGAACCGGCAAGCTGGTGACGCCGCGTGGTGAGATCGCCACGCCTGCGTTCATGCCTGTGGGGACGGCGGGCACCGTGAAGGCGATGTTCCTCGACGATGTTCGATCGACCGGAACCGACATCATTCTTGGCAACACCTATCACCTGATGCTGCGGCCCAGCGCGGAGCGGGTGAAGCGACTGGGTGGGCTCCACAAATTCATGGGGTGGCCGCATCCCATCCTCACCGACAGCGGCGGCTTCCAGGTCTTCTCCTTGTCCGAGCTGCGCAAGATGAAGGAGGAGGGCGTCGAGTTCCGTTCGCATATCGACGGTTCGCAGCACTTCCTGTCGCCGGAACGCTCCATCGAGATCCAGTCGGATCTGTTGGGCTCAGACATTGCCATGCAGCTCGATGAATGCGTCGCCAATCCGTGCGAACACGCGCCCGCGGCGGCGGCCATGCGACTTTCGGCGCGCTGGGGCGAGCGCAGCAAGGCCTATTTTGGCAAGCGCGAAACGCAGGCGCTGTTCGGCATCGTTCAGGGCTCGACCTATGCGGACCTCCGCAAGGAGAGCGCGCAGCGCGTCGTGGAGACCGGATTTGACGGTTACGCCATTGGCGGTCTTGCGGTGGGAGAGGGGCATGAGGCGATGTGCGACACGATCAGCCTGACAGCTCCGCTGCTGCCGAAGGATCGCCCGCGCTATCTGATGGGCGTGGGCAAGCCGATCGACATTCTCGAGGCGGTCGCGCGCGGCATCGACATGTTCGACTGCGTTCTGCCGACACGCTCGGGCCGCCACGGACAGGCGTGGACATGGGGCGGCGCGATCAACATCAAGAACGCAAAGTATGCGGAAGACGACGCGCCGATCGACGCAACGTCGACGTGTCCGGCCAGCCGCGACTACTCCAAGGCGTATCTCAATCACCTGTTCAAGGCGGGCGAGTATCTCGGTCCGATGCTGCTCTCGTGGCACAACATCGCATTCTTCCAGGCGATGATGGCCGCGATGCGAAGCGCCATCGCCGAGGGGCGCTTCGCGGCTTTCCGCGCCGAGATGCAGCAACGTTGGACGAAAGCCCCGGGCGATCAGCTCGCCTGAGACGTGCCGCGGAATTTTGCGTCAGGGTCTTTTGGAATGCCCGCGCTGGGGTCGGGCGCGGCCGGAGGCGCGCAGCCGAGTTGAGCGCCGACACCCTTGAGGTAGGCCCGCCGGGCAACACCCCGTTCGTAGGCCGCACGCAGGCGACGGTCGTGGCGGTTGGCGCCAGTGGCGTCCCGCACGAGTGACCGGAACGGGATGAAGTCCGTCATCGCCGACGCGATGCCATCGAGAGTCATGTCGCTGGCGCCCTGGCTGGCCTTGGCCCCAAACGTCTGCTCCGGCAGCGGTTCGGCGTCGGAGTCCCGGCCCAGAATGATGGTCAGTGCGGTCACGGTATCGCCAATGGCCTTGCAGGTTACATCCGGGATTGGCTCGTACGGCGACCGGATATCCCGGAGCATTTGGGGAATCTCGTCACGCCTCAGATTGAGATCGTTGAGTGGCGCCATGACCGCGTCACTCAGTCCTGCCGACGACCCGGCGGCTCCTCCAGCGCAGGCAGCCAGAGGCGAACACGCCAGCAAGGCGATCAAAATAGCGTTGAGTTTCATGGTGTAGTCCCCTTCCGTCCCCATAGTCTGTGGATCATTACGGCCCCATTCAGGCCATGCAATGAAAATCCTAAAGTGCGGCCATTCCTGCGTTGACCGCAGCGGAATCGATCACTAGGTTCCGCCGCTCTTGAGAGAGCCGGTAGCTCAGTCGGTAGAGCAGCTGACTTTTAATCAGCGGGTCGCAGGTTCGATTCCTGCCCGGCTCACCAAGTCCCTCCCTACAGTCCGGCAGACACTACTTTCCGCCGGATTGGAGGGGGAAGACTGGCGACTGTGAGCGCCACCCGCCCCTAAGCTTCCGCCCTATGGCTCTATCCCCACCGGATAGAGCAGGTAGCGATCGTCGTAGAATGGGCTGCGTTCGTAGAAGAACTGCAGGCGGCGCAGGGGCGATGCTGCGAAGTCGACGTCATCCTTCAGGCGTTGCTCGAACTCGGCCTTGAGCGTGGGGCTTTCCGCCAGCATGCGCTCGGCCATTGGCGTGATGGCGTAGGGCTCCATGTATTCGACGCGACTCAGGATCTCGTTGAAGAAACCCCAGGCAAGCAGCGAGTCCTCGCTCTCCGGTTCGAGCAGGTAGGCCGCCAGCGCGCCAAGCGGCTGGTCGGTCGAAATGCGGACGGAGCCAGGCTGATAAGTGACAGTACGCTGCTCATGACTGAAGCCCGTGGGTGTGATCGCCATGCGGCCTTCGGCGGGGGCGTTGGTCTTGAACCCGGTGAGGCGGACGACGTCGACCTCGACTGTCTGCGCCGCCTTCAGCGTATCCATGACGATGCCATGCGTCTTGAGCCGCGCGATTACATCTGACTTGGTCGATGGCACCCAGTAGGCCTTTGCGACAGGCAGCTGCAGTCCTGGCTCCGAGCCGTAGACCGGGACCTTCACGGTTGGCCCCGGCTTGCCCTTGAAGCGCGTCACCAGTCCACCAGATGCGGGCGAGACGATTTCTTCCGAAGCGATGGTGAGGAAGTCCAACCAGCCGACCGGTTCGGCCTTGTCCTTCCAGTTTGCGTTAATCGCGGCAGGCCGCAGCGCGCGGTCGGCGGCAATCGCTGCCTTCAGCGATTTCGCCTCGCTACCTAAAGTCCTGATCGTTGACTCCAGCAGGACGTACGTTCCCAGCACGCGTTGTCGATACGGCTTCAGTGAATGGTTCTCAACCAGCACAGTGGGAAGGCGGCGAAGGTCTCCATAGGCGTGGCTGAAGCGCGGCGCAAAAGCTGGCAGGTCCGTGCCTTTCGACACATCACCATCGTCCCGCGCGAAGATCAGCGGGCCGGGGATATGACCAGCAGCGGCAAGCGCGGCGTCGGCCCTGGGCCGGTAGACATCGTTGAGCCACTTCCCGATGGCGGGGCTGTCCGCGTAGAGGCCATCCCAGCCATCGAAGCCGTAGGTGATGTCGTACTGGTAGTCCATGCCGTCAGTGACGTGCAGATCGATGTAGAAGTCGGGATTGTATTTGCGGATGAGGCCGAGCAGGGCATTCATCTCCGGCGCATCGACCTTCATGAAATCGCGATTGAGGTTGAGGTTTTGCGCCGTGTTGCGCCAGCCCATCGCCTTGGGGCCGCGCTGGTTGGGGCGGCTGAACGGCGTCGAGCGCTCGTGCCCGTCGGCGTTGAGGATGGGGATGAAGACTATGTTGACCTTGTCGAGCAGGCTGTCCTTTCCCTTGAACAGCATGTCGCGGATCAGCATCAGCATCGCGTCCTTGCCGTCGATCTCGCCGGAGTGGATGCCGGCCTGAATGAGGAAGACTGGTTTTGATTTCTGGAACTGCTCTCCGTCCTTGGTCAGGATTACTGCGACAAGTTCGCGGAACTCGGGCGTCATGCCGATTGTCTCGATGCGCATGAGCGCGGACTGGCGATCCATCTTCTTGAGGAATGCGATGGTCTCGACAAAATTGGGCGTCGCGGTGAGACCCGTCTGCTCCGACGGCGTGATCCACTGATCGCCTTCCGGAGCAACCAGCGACTCACTCGCGCCGCTCCATGCCGGAATGGGAGGCAGGAATGTCTCCGGCGCCAGGTCATCAAACGTGACGCGGGTCGGCGGGGTCTGCGCATTCGCCATGAGTATTGCTCCTGCAAGGCAAGTAAGGGCCAGGGTCCGGATGGCGCCCGGCAACATGTCAGACATGGTCATTTCAGAACGTCGCCCCGGTGGCCTCTTGTGATCGCGGGCACCATGCGCCAAGCATCGCGTGGTGCAAAGTCTGCGGGAGAGCCCTCCATGAAAGTTGCGATCAGGGCCGCCATGGCGGGCGCACTGCTACTGGCTTCCTGCACGAGCACGCCAGCCGCACCGCAGCAGCCGGCTGCAACGGCGCAAGTCCGGCAATCACTGGCGTCCATCTCTGCGGATGTGAGCGAGGCAAGCCTGCGTGGCTATATCGAGAAGATGGTCGGCTTCGGCACGCGCCACACCCTGTCCGATCAGGTGTCGGATACGCGCGGGATCGGCGCCGCGCGGCGCTGGGTCGAGGGCGAGTTCCGCAAGATGTCTGCGGATTGCGGCGGATGCCTTGAAGTGGTGACTGTGCAGGACACGGTCACATCGGCGCCGCGCGTGCCAAATCCCACGGTTATCGCCAACGCCGTCGCCATCATGCGCGGCTCGAGCGATCCCAATCGGGTGATCATCATCCAGGGCCACCTCGATAGCCGGGTGACGGACGTGATGAACTTCACCGCTGATGCGCCCGGCGCCAACGACGATGCCTCGGGTGTCGCTGCCGTGATGGAATCCGCGCGAGTACTTTCGAAACGCAAGTTCGGCGCGACGCTGGTGTTCGCGGCGCTGAGCGGAGAGGAGCAGGGGCTGCACGGCGGCCGCATCCTCGCCAACTACGCCAAGACGCAGGGATGGGAGGTGCTCGCTGTCCTCAACAACGACATTGTCGGCAACAGCCATGGACTGGCAGCGCATGTCGACAACCGAGTGCGCGTGTTCTCTGAAGGCGTTCGTTCGGCAGAGGCAGACGCCATCGCTGCGGCGCGACGATCTGTGGGCGGCGAAGTGGACGCTCCGTCGCGCAACCTTGCACGCTATATGGATGTGATTGCCGAACAGCATCTGCCGGCTTTCGACGTGTCGATGGTTTACCGCCGTGACCGCTTCGGGCGTGGTGGCGATCAGGTGCCGATGGTGGAGGCAGGCTTCCCCGCTGTTCGCGTAACCGAAGCCGCCGAGAACTACACGCGGCAGCACCAGGATCTGCGAACCGAAGGCGATATTGTCTATGGCGACACCATCGACGGCGTGGACTTTCCCTATCTGGCGCGCGTGACGCGGCTCAACGCGATGACGATGGCGTCGCTTGCGTCAGCGCCGCGGCCGCCGCTGGAGGTGAAGATTGACGGCGCAGTCTCTGCGGACACCAAGGTCAGCTGGACCGGCAGCGTGGGCGCCGCCAGCTATGTGGTCTGGTGGCGCGAGACGACGTCCCCCGTCTGGCAGCACAGCCAA